>Ga0116180_1000253_pt1 | contig 52008 bp, 54 predicted proteins | sample AD_UKC073_MetaG_FD_89804 | JGI IMG/M metagenome (GOLD analysis project Ga0116180, IMG submission 89804) | Active sludge microbial communities of municipal wastewater-treating anaerobic digesters from USA - AD_UKC073_MetaG | ecosystem: Engineered > Bioreactor > Anaerobic > Digestate | place: USA... | reverse complement strand
TGTATTCACCCTTGTTGAAGTCGCTGGCCGAGCCGTAGTACTCCTTGTAGCGCTTGCCGTCGACCTCCACCGTCTGGCCGGGTGACTCCTCATGGCCGGCGAACAGCGAGCCCACCATCACCATCGACGCGCCGAAGCGCACGCTCTTGGCGATGTCGCCGTGGTGGCGGATGCCGCCGTCGGCGACGATCGGCTTGCTGGCCACGCGGGCACACCACTTCAGCGCGCTCAGCTGCCAGCCGCCGGTGCCGAAGCCGGTCTTCAGCCGGGTGATGCAGACCTTGCCCGGGCCGATGCCGACCTTGGTGGCGTCGGCGCCCCAGTTCTCCAGGTCGATCACGCCCTCGGGCGTGCCCACGTTGCCGGCGATGACGAAGGCGTCGGGCAGCTTCTGCTTGATGTGGGCGATCATGCGCCGCACGCTCTCGGCATGGCCGTGGGCGATGTCGATGGTCACGTAGTCGGCGCCGATGCCGGTGGTGGCCAGCTGGTCGATCACCGCCGCGTCGGCCGGCTTCACGCCGGCGCTGATCGACACGAACAGGCCCTTCTCGCGCATGCGCCGGGCGTAGGCCACGGTGTCCAGGTCGAAGCGGTGCATCACGTAGAAGTGGCCGCTGGCGGCCAGCTGCTCGGTGATCTGCTCGTCGACCACGGTCTTCATGTTCGCCGGCACCACGGGCAGCTTGAAGCGGCGCGGGCCGAAGGGCACCGAGGTGTCGCATTCGGCGCGGCTGTCGACCCGGCACTGGCGCGGCAGCAGCAGGATGTTGTCGTAATCGAAGATGTCCATGGGGAAGCTTTCGTCGCAAGTTGGGCGCGGCGTTGGGCAGTGCCACGGCAATGGCTGCGAGCGCTTGACCTGGGGGACCGGTGGCCCGCGAAGCCGTCCGGCAGGGAACGGTGCAGGCTGGAGACCGGACTCCAGAATTTGGGCCCGGTGGCTGATTCTACGGAAGCAGGCCCGCGCGCCGTGGTGCGCCCGCGCCGGGCTCAGGGGCAGCGGTTGCCGGCCAGCGCCAGGATGCGGCCCTCGCCGTCCTCGACCCAGGCGCGGGCCTGGAGTCGCTCGGGCTTGGCGCCGGTGGGCCAGCGCAGGGCGCGCAGGTGGCTCAGGCCGCGCCCGGCGGCGGCGCCGTCCAGCGGCAGCGGGCCGGCCACGCTGCGCACCAGCACCCGCTCGCCGCTGTTGACCTCGCTGCCGGGCGGCAGCGCCTCGACCAGGGCCAGCCAGCCGGTGGCACCAGCGGGCAGCGCGGCGGCACGGCGGGCGCGCAGCGCCATCTGCAGGCCGAAGTAGCCCTGCCAGGCCGGGCCGGCGCTGACCTTCAGCTGCACCCCGGGCAGCGGGCGGGCGGGCTGCAGGTGCGGGCTGGTCGACGGCTGGCCCAGCCGCTGCAGGCGCTCGGTGGCGTCGGGCAGGGCGGCAGCCGACAGCGGTGCGTCGTCGGCGCCGGGCACGATCCAGTCCAGGCGCCAGGCGCCGGCCGGCGCGGGTGCATCGGCGGCCCAGCAATCCGGGCAGTCGGCGCGGATGAAGTGCTCGACCACCGCAGCGCCAACGGCCGGGCAGGCGTTCGACGGCGTCCGCGGCTTGCCCGTGGCCGCGGCCTGGGCGGTGCTGGCGGCCAACGCCGCCGCGACCAACCCGGCTCCTAGAATCAATGGATGCATGAACAGTATTCTGAAGGCCCCGGCCCCGACGGCACCGGCGCGCTGCTGAAGGGCCTGAACCCCGAGCAGCACGCCGCCGTCACCCTGCCCAGCGGCGCCAGCCTGATCCTGGCCGGCGCCGGATCGGGCAAGACCCGGGTGCTGACCACCCGCATCGCCTGGCTGCTGGCCACGGGCCAGGTGTCGCCCGGCGGCATCATGGCCGTCACCTTCACCAACAAGGCCGCCAAGGAGATGCTGCACCGCCTGTCGGCGATGCTGCCGGTGCCCACGCGGGGCATGTGGATCGGCACCTTCCACGGCCTGTGCAACCGCTTCCTGCGCGCGCACTGGAAGCTGGCGGGCCTGCCGCAGGGCTTCCAGATCCTCGACACCGCCGACTCGCTGTCGGCGGTGAAACGGGTGATGAAGGCGATGAACGTCGACGAAGAGCGCTTCGTGCCCAAGCAGGTGAGCTGGTTCATCGCCGCGCGCAAGGACAACGGCGAGCGCCCGCACGACGTCGCTGCGCACGACCCGGCCACGCGCAAGATGGTCGAGATCTACCAGGCCTACGAGGCGCAATGCCAGCGCGAGGGCGTGGTCGACTTTGCCGAGCTGATGCTGCGCACCTACGAGCTGATGCGCGACAACGCGCCGCTGCGCGAGCACTACCAGCACCGTTTCGCCCACATCCTGGTCGACGAGTTCCAGGACACGAACCGGCTGCAGTACGCCTGGCTGAAGATGTTCGCGCCCGCGGGCTCCGATCAGAGCGTGTTCGCCGTGGGTGACGACGACCAGAGCATCTACGCCTTCCGCGGTGCCCAGGTCGGCAACATGGCCGACTTCGAGCGCGAGTACCGCGTGAAGCAGGTGATCAAGCTGGAGCGCAACTACCGCAGCTTCGGCAACATCCTGGACAGCGCCAATGCGCTGATCAGCCACAACCTGCGCCGCCTGGGCAAGAACCTCAGCACCGAGGCCGGCCCCGGCGAGCCGGTGCGGGTGATGGAGGCCACCAGCGACTACGCCGAGGCGCAGTGGCTGCTCGAAGAAGCCCAGCAGCTGCACCGCAGCGGCACGGCGCGCAGCGAGATCGCCATCCTCTACCGCAGCAACGCCCAGAGCCGGGTGATGGAAAGCGCGCTGTTCAATGCCGGCGTGCCCTACCGCGTCTACGGCGGCCTGCGCTTCTTCGAGCGCGCCGAGGTCAAGCATGCGCTGGCCTACCTGCGCCTGGTCGAGAACCCGAACGACGACACCAGCTTCCTGCGGGTGGTGAACTTCCCCACCCGCGGCATCGGCGCGCGCACCATCGAGCAGCTGACCGACGCCGCCCGCAGCAGCGGCCGCAGCCTGTACCAGAGCGTGGGCTCGATGGTCGGCAAGGGCGGCGCCAACCTGCTGGCCTTCACCGGCCTGGTCGACCAGCTGCGTGAACGCACCCGCGGCCTGACGCTGCGCGAGATCATCGAGCAGATGCTGCAGGACTCGGGCCTGGTCGACTTCTACAAGGCCGAGAAGGAAGGCGCCGAGCGCATCGAGAACCTGGCCGAACTGGTCAACGCCGCCGAGGCCTTCGTGACGCAGGAAGGCTTCGGCAAGGACGCGGTGGCGCTGCCGGTCGACGAGACCGGGCCGGGCACGCTGGCGGCCACGCCGGCCGGCCCGGCACCGGCGCCGGTGGACCTGACGCCCGATGCCGAGACCGGCGAGATCGTCAGCCCGCTGGCGGCCTTCCTGACGCATGCCGCGCTGGAGGCTGGCGACAACCAGGCCCAGGCCGGCCAGGACGCGATCCAGCTGATGACGGTGCACTCGGCCAAGGGCCTGGAGTTCGACTGCGTCTTCATCACCGGGCTGGAGGAGGCGCTGTTCCCGAACGAAAAGGCGCTGGCCGACACCGACGGGCTGGAGGAAGAGCGCCGGCTGATGTACGTGGCCATCACCCGCGCCCGCCAGCGCCTGTACCTCAGCTTCAGCCAGACCCGGCTGCTGCACGGCCAGACCCGCTACAACGTCAAGAGCCGCTTCCTCGACGAACTGCCCGAGGGCGCGCTGAAGTGGCTGACGCCGCGCAACCAGGGCTTCGGCTCGGGCTATGCGAAGGAATACCAGCAGGCCTGGCAGCGTGGCACGGGCATGGGCTCGGTGGTTGGTGCCGGGCGTGTCGCCGGCCGGCCCGCCTACGCCTCGCCTCCGGCTGCACCGCCGTTGCCCGCGGCGATGCAGAACAAGGCCGGCGCCGGCCATGGCCTGCGGGTGGGCCAGTCGGTGTTCCACACCAAGTTCGGCGAAGGCGTGGTGCTGACGCTGGAAGGCAATGGCCCGGATGCCCGTGCCCAGGTGAACTTCGGCCGCCACGGCGCCAAGTGGCTGGCGCTGGCCATCGCCAAGCTCACGCCGGTGGACTGACCGGCTGCTGTGCCGCGCTGCCCGCCAGCCAGGGCAGCAGGGCGCGGTAGAGGTCGTCCGGATTCACCGGCTTGGTCACCACGTCGACCATGCCGGCGGCCAGGCAGCGGGCGTGCTGTTCGGCGAAGGCGTTGGCGGTGAAGGCCAGCACCGGCAGGTTGTCCAGCCCGGGCAGGGCATGCAGGCGGGCGGTGGCGGCCAGGCCGTCGAGCCGCGGCAGCTGCAGGTCCATCAGCACCAGGTCGGGCCGGCGCGTGGCCGCCGCCTGCACCGCGGCCAGGCCGTCGGCGGCGGTGTCCACGGCCAGTCCCACGGCCTGCAGCAGGGCCACCGCCACCTCGCGGTTGGCCGCGTCGTCCTCCACCAGCAGCACCCGGCGCCCCGCGCCCAGGCGGCGCAGGGCATGGCTGGCCTCTTCCGCCGGTGCCGGTGCGGGGGCGCCCGGCGCCGCGACGGGCGAGGTGCCGGCGCGGCGCAGCCTGGCGGTGAACCAGAAGCGGCTGCCTTGGCCGGGGGTGCTGTCCACACCCGCCTGGCCGCCCATCAGCCGTGCCAGCTTGGCGGTGATCGCCAGCCCCAGGCCGCTGCCGCCATGCGCTCGGGTGTTGGAGTTGTCAGCCTGCTCGAACGGGCGGAACAGGCGCGCCACGGTGGCCGCATCCAGCCCCGGCCCGGTGTCCTGCACCTCGAAGCGCAGCAGCACGCTGTCCGCTGCGGCCTCGTGCGGCGCGCTGTCGTCCTCCCGCACCCGCATGCCGATGCGGCCGTGCTCGGTGAACTTCACCGCGTTGACGGCGTAGTTCAGCAGCGCCTGCTGCAGCCGGGTCGCATCGCCCAGCCAGGGGCCGGGCGGCACGTCCACCTGCACGTCCAGCGCCAGCTGGCGCGCCTGCAGCTTGTCCTGCAGCATCTGGGCGACGTTGTCGACCACCGAGCGCACCTGCACCGGCTGCTCGTCCAGGGTCAGCCGGTCGGCCTCGATGCGGGAGAGGTCGAGCACCGCGTCGAGCATTTCCACCAGGTGCCTGGCCGCCGTCTTGATGTGGCCCAGGCGCTCGGCCTGGCGACCCGACAGGCCATCGCGGCCGATCAGCCAGGCCATGCCGGTGATGGCGTTGAGCGGGGTGCGGATCTCGTGGCTCATGTTGGCCAGGAAGGCGCTCTTGGCCACGTTGGCGGCCTCGGCGGCCTCCTTGGCCTGCACCAGGGCCTGCTCGGCGGCCTTGCGCTCGGAGATGTCGGTGAGAAAGCCGATCAGCCGCGCCGGCACGCCCTCGCGCGGGCCGAGGTAGTAGACGTTGGCCTCCATCTGCAGCAGCCGCCCGTCGGGCCGCCTCGCCTGCACCTCGCGCCGGGTCTGGCCGCGCGCGCGCACCTCGTCGGCACGGGCGCGGAAGGTCTCGGCCGAAATGTCGGGGTTGGTCTGCGGCAGGGTCAGGGACAGCAGCTCGTCGACGCTGTAGCCCAGCATCTCGGCGGCCTTGCGGTTGGCGTAGACGAAACGCAGGGTCTGGAAGTCCAGCCACTCGATGCCGATGCCCACGCTCTCCATGGCGAACTGGGTGTCCATCAGCTGCTGCGTCGTGCGGTTGAGGACCTGGGTGCGCTCGCGCACCCGCTGCTCCAGCTGCTCGCGGCCCCGCTGCAGTTCGGTCACGTCGCGCACCGTCCACAGCCGCAGCGGCGCGTCGTCGAGCTGCACGGCGCGGGTGTGGCATTCCAGCGTGCGTCCGTCGCTGCAGGCCAGCGTGGCCAGGGTCATGTCGCTGCTGGCCTCGACCTGGCGGCACAGGGCCTCGAAGCCGGGCGGATCGGCCAGCTGGCGTGCGGCATGCGCCAGCAGCTCGGCCTGCGCCGTGCCTGCGCCGGCGGATTCGGGCAGGCGCCACAGCTGGTGCAGGTTGCGGTTGACGTGCAGCACGCGGCCGTCGCCGCCGATCACCAGCACGCCCTCGCCGGTGGCATCCAGCGTGGCCCGCAGCAGGCCGCGGCTGGCTGCCAGGGCCGATTGCTCGCGCGCCACGCGCAGCAGCAGCACGCTCACGGCCAGCGTCAGCAGCGTGGTCACCGGCACCAGGGCGGCCGTGCGCAGACGGCCACGCCGCTGCTGCGCCTGCACCGGCGCCAGCACGCGGTCCTCGTCCAGGCCCACGGTGACGATCAGCGGCAGGCGGTCGAGCCGGTACCAGGCCGACAGCCGCTGGCGGCCGTCGATCGGCGACACCTGGCGCATGCGGCCCTGGGTGGGGGCATCGACCTGCAGGAACGGCATGTTGCCCGGCGCCCGCTGGCCCAGCAGCTTCTCCAGCCCGGTGTTGCGGGCGATGTAGCTGCCGTCGGCGTGCAGCAGGGCGATCGTGTCCTGCGCGCTGGCCTGCTGGCGCGCCAGGGCGTCGGCCAGGAAGCTGGGTGACAGCGCCAGCACCGCCATGCCCTCGAAGCGGCTGCCGCGGCGCAGCGGCCGGCTCAGTGGCAGCACCCACTGGCCGCCCAGGCGCGCATGCACCACCGGCTGCACCTGCAGGCGGTCGTCGCTGCCGGCGCCATGGGCGCGGAAGTCGGCCCGCCCCGACAGGTCGGGCGAGGGCTGCAGCGTCACCGCGGCCGACGGGTAGACCATCCGCCCTTCGGCATCGGCCACGCCGAAGTGCGCCAGCGCGCCGTCCGGCAGCACCGCTGCCACCCGCCGCACGGCGGCCTCCACCTGCGCCGGGTCGCCGTGCAGGGTCTGGTCGCGGAACTGGCGCAGCGCCAGGTCGGCCGCCGACAGCAGGCCCTCGACCTGCAGCGCCTTGGCGGCAGCCAGCTGCTGTGCACGGTCGCTGGCCTGCTCGATGGTGCCGGCCAGCAGGGCCTCGTGGGCCTGCTCCATGCGCCAGATGTAGAGGCCGGTCACCAGCAGGCCCACCAGCGGCAGGGCCAGCGCCAGCCGGCGCAGCCAGCGGGCCGACGGTGGTGGCGCGGTGGGCGCGGACGAAGGGGCGGGCGAAGCCATGACGGTGCAGCCGTCCAGCATACAAGCCCGTCACCGTTCGGCGGCCGGCCCCCCCGGGATCGACGCTGCTCAGCGCAGGAAGTCGAGCAGCGCGGCGGCCAGCGCCTCGGGCTGGTCGTGGTGCAGCATGTGGCCGGCGTTGTCCAGCGCCACCTGGCGCACGCTGCGCACATGGGCCAGGCGCTGCTGGAACTCGGCCAGGCTGTAGCGGCCACCCCAGTGGCTGTCGAGCCGGCTGCCGGCGCCCTGCACCCACAGCAGCGGCGCGGTGATGCGCTGCCAGGTGGCGATGGTGTCGTTGGCGCGCAGCGGCACGGGGTTGGTGCGCCGGTGCGCCGCATCGGCCAGCAGCTGCCAGCGGCCCTGGTCGTCGGGCGCTGCCCATTCGCCGGCCAGCCACAGGGCCTTGTCCCTGGCCAGGCGCGGGTTGTTCTGCTGCAGCCGCGCGGCCACCTCGGCGAGGCTGGCATAGGGCTTCAGGCGCTGCGGCACCTTCAGCTCGTCCAGCCAGGTGGCCATGCGCGCGGGGGCCTCGGCGGCCGGCATGTCGGGCAGGCCGAAGCCTTCCAGGTTGACCAGGCGGCGGATGCGTTGCGGCCGCACGCCCGCATAGGCCATCACCACGTTGCCGCCCATGCTGTGGCCGACCAGGTCCACCGGCGCATCCGGCGAGAGCTGGTCGAGCAGGGCGTCGAGGTCGCCCAGGTAGTCGGGGAACCAATAGGAATCCGCGCCCGCCAGGCCACCGCTGCGGCCGAAGCCGCGCCAGTCGGGCGCGACCACGGCGCGCCCGCCATCGCCGGCGCGGGCCATCGCGTCGACGACGAACTGGAACGAGGCGCCCACGTCCATGAAACCGTGGACCATGACCAGCAGCGGCTGGCCGGGGTCGTGCGTGCCCCATTCATGCAGGTGGTAGGGCAGGCCGCGCACGGTGACATGGCGGCAGGCCGCCGGGCGCAGCGGCAGGTAGGGATCGGTCATCTCAGTGGCGCCCGGCCGTCCGAAGCCACTGAGCGCCCCCTCGGGGGGCAGCGAACAAGCGTGAGCGTGGGGGTTGCATCGTCGCACTGTAGGTGCGCGCCCTGTGCCGGGGCTGTCGGTGGGGAGACAGCGCACTCGATGCCAAAATCGCGCGATGAGGAACTTCAAGCTGCGTGCGGCCGAGCCGCGTGACCTGCCGGCCATCTGCGGCCTGATCGCCGAACTGGCCGACTTCGAGCACCTGTCGCACCTGGTGCAGGGCACACCCGAGGCGCTGCATCCGCACCTGTTCGGCGCCCACCCGGTGGCCGAGGCGGTGGTGGCCGAACTGACCGACCAGCCGGGAGCCCCGGTCGTTGCGTTCGCCCTGTTCTTCACCAACTTCTCGACCTTCCTGGCCAAGCCGGGCCTGTACCTGGAAGACCTGTACGTGCAGCCCGACCACCGCGGCGCGGGCATCGGCAAGGCGCTGCTGCAGCACCTGGGCGCGCTGGCGGTGGAGCGCGACTACGGCCGCTTCGAGTGGTGCGTGCTCGACTGGAACACCAACGCCATCCGCTTCTACGAGAAGATGGGCGCGACGGTGATGACCGTCTGGCAGCTGTGCCGTGTCACCGGCGAGCGGCTGCAGGCCTTCGCCCGGCCTGCGCCCGACGCCGGCTGATCAGCAGGCCAGCATCGCCAGCAGCACCGACGGCGGCACCTCGGTGGGCGGGCCCTCCAGCACCGACTGCACCGCATGGGCCTTCTGGCTGGTGTCGCGGCGCTCCGGCTGGCCGACCTTGGTGCCGTTGCGCGTGCCCAGCATGGCGACGATCGGTGCCGCCACCGACACACCGCGCCGCACCACCATGCCGGTCTCGCCCGAGGCCAGGCGCACGAAGCAGCCGGGCGGGTAGACGCCGAATTCCTTGACCAGGGCCGCCACCATCGGATGGCCGGGCTCCTGCATGAACATCTGCCGGCCGGCACGGTCGGCGGCGATGGCGTTGCGGCCGGCGCGCGGGCTGAGCTTGGCGGTGTAGATGTCGGCGCGGCGCACCAGGTCGGCCAGCTCGCCCACCGTCTGCCGGCCGGCCGGGTAGCCGCTGCCGTCGGGCGCCTCGTGGTGGTCGCCCACCGCGTCCAGCCAGTCGGTGTCGGCCACGCCGGCCATCTCCAGCATCACGCGGCTGAAGTGCGGATGGGCCTCGATGGCCGCACGCTGCTCATCGGTGGGCGGTGTGGGCTGCACCGCCAGCTGGCCCTGCAGTTCCAGCATCGAGATGTTCATCGTCAGCGCCACCTTGAAGGCGCGCTGTGCATCGGCCGCCGACCAGCCCAGGCGCTGGGCCACCAGCCAGGCGGTGATGGCGGCATGCGTGGAGTGGTTCAGGCCGTACTCGAGGTGCTGGTTGCCCGGCTGGCGCAGCACCTGGAAGATCGCCAGGTCGGGGTCGCGCTCGACCAGGGCCAGCACCGGGGTGGCGGCGCTCTCCAGCGCATCGCGGAAGCCCTCGTCGTGGGCGTTGCGCAGGGTGTCGTTGACCTGTCCCAGGCAATGGGTCCACAGGCCGGGCAGCTCGGCGGCGCTGGCGCGGCGGATGCGGTCGGCCGGGCTCAGCAGCTCGTCGATGTCGACCAGGGCGCCGCGTTCGAGCAGGGCCTGCAGCTGCTCGCTGGTCTGCACCCGCTGGCCGCGGGCGAGCAGCAGGGTCTGGTCATGGTCGCGGATGTTGAAGGGCAGGGGCACACCCAGCTGCAGACGCTCCTGGACGAGGGACAACGGGGAACACTGCATGACGACTCCGGCTTTGCTGGTGCGTGCATATCGGCGACGGCTTGCGCCGACTTGAGGGGAAATCTTGATGCCCGGGGCACGACCGCTGGCCCGCGCTGCATCGACAATCCGGCAGCTTCTGCGAAAGGCCCCATGACCCCCTTGATCACCGCGCCGGCGCTGCAGGCCCTGATGGCCAGCGGCGAGCGGCTGCTGCTGTGCGACTGCCGCTTCGACCTGGCCGACCCGGCCCATGGCGAGGCGGACCACCTGGCCTGGCACATCCCGGGGGCGGTCTACCTGCACCTGGACCGCGACCTCTCCGGCGCGAAGACCGGCACCAACGGCCGCCACCCGCTGCCGGAGCGCGACGCCTTCGCCCGCCGCATGGGCGAGCTGGGCCTCAACGACGACCTGCCGGTGGTGGCCTACGACGCCTCGGGCGGCATGTACGCGGCGCGGCTGTGGTGGATGCTGCGCTGGATCGGCCACCCCCTGGTGCAGGTGCTCGACGGCGGCCTGGCCGCCTGGACCGCCGCGGGCGGCGCGCTGCAGGCCGGGCCGGTGGCGCCCAACCTGCCGGCGTCGCTGTCGCTGCGGCCGCCGCTGCAGACGCTGCTGGCCTTCGACGAGGTGCTGGCCGGCCTGGGCCGGCCCGACCGGCTGATCGTCGACGCCCGGGCGGCCGACCGCTTCCGCGGCGAGAACGAGACACTGGACCCGGTGGGCGGCCACATCCCCGGTGCGGCCAACCGCTGCTTCCGCGACAACCTGCAGCCCGACGGCCGCTTCAAGCCGCCCGCGCAGCTGCAGGCCGAGTGGCAGGCCGTGGCCGGCGCACGCGCCCCGGCCGAGCTGGTGCAGCAGTGCGGTTCGGGCGTCACCGCCTGCCACAACCTGCTGGCACTGGCCGCCGCCGGGCTGGACGGCGCCGCGCTGTATGCCGGCTCCTGGAGCGAGTGGTGCTCGCGCGACAACGCGCCGGTGGCGGTCGGGGGATGATCGGCAGCATGAGCGGCCCATCCTCCTCCTCCGCATCCCCGTCCATTCCCCGCACCGACCTCGGTGGCAGCGGCCTGCAGGTCAGCCGCATCTGCCTGGGCACCATGACCTTCGGCGAGCAGGTCGACGAGCCCACGGCCCACGCCATCCTCGACCAGGCGGTCGAGCGCGGCATCGATTTCATCGACACCGCCGAGATGTACGCGGTACCGGCACGGCGCGAAACCTATGGCCGCACCGAGACCATCCTCGGCAACTGGTTCGCGTCCCGCCCCGGCATGCGCCAGCGCGTGGTGCTGGCCACCAAGGTGGCCGGGCCCTCGCGCGGCATGCCCTGGGTGCGCAACGGCGCCGAGGACCTGCAGCCGGCCCACATCGCCGAAGCCTGCGACGACAGCCTGCGCCGCTTGCAGACCGACGTCATCGACCTCTACCAGATCCACTGGCCCAACCGCAACGTGCCGGCTTTCGGCGCGGTCTACCTCGACCCGGCCAAGGACCGGTTCTACACGTCGATCCACGACCAGCTGCAGGCGCTGGCCGGGCTGGTCAAGGCCGGCAAGGTGCGCCACATCGGCCTGTCCAACGAGACGCCCTGGGGCCTTGGCGAGTTCCTGCGCCTGGCCGAACTGCACGGCCTGCCCAAGGTGGTGTCGGTGCAGAACCCGTACGCCCTGGTCAACCGGGTGGTCGACAACGGCCTGGACGAGACCCTGCTGCGCACCGGCGTGGGCCTGCTGGCCTACAGCCCGCTGGCCTTCGGCGCGCTCACCGGCAAATACGACGCGCCCGGCTTCGACCCTGCCCAGCCCACGCTGGGGCGGCTGGCGCGCTTCGAGAGCATGCGCAAGCAGCGCTGGGCGCGGCCCGAGACCCTGGTGGCCGCGCGCCGCTACAACGCCCTGGCGCGGGAGCACGGCCTCACGCCCACGCAGATGGCGCTGGCCTTCTGCTACGGCAACTGGCGTGTCGCCAGCACCATCATCGGCGTGACCACGGCGGTGCAGCTCGACGAATGCCTGGCGGCCTGGGGCACGACGCTGTCGCCCGCGCTGCTGGCGGCGATCGACGCGGTGCGCTGGGAGCTGCGCGACCCGGCGCAGTGACTTGAACGAAGGGGCGGGCGTGGCAAAGAAGGACAAGCACGTCAGTGAGACACCTGCCACCCAGCGCCTGCGCGCCGCTGGCGTGGCCTTCACCGAGCATGTCTACGACTACGTCGACCACGGCGGCACCGCCGAGTCGGCGCGCCAGCTGGGCTGGCCCGAGCATGCGGTGGTGAAGACGCTGGTGATGCAGAACGAGCATGCCGAGCCGCTGATCGTGCTGATGCATGGCGACAAGCAGGTCAGCACCAAGAACCTGGCGCGCGCCATCGGCGCGAAGAGCATCGAGCCCTGCAAGCCCGAGGTGGCGCAGCGCCACAGCGGCTACCTGGTGGGTGGCACGTCGCCGTTCGGCACGCGCAAGGCGATGCCGGTGTACGTGGAGGCGACGGTGCTGGACCTGCCCGCGCTGCTGATCAACGGCGGGCGGCGCGGCTTCCTGGTGGAGCTGGCACCCCAGGTGCTGGTGGCGCTGCTGGGGGCGCAGCCGGTGCGTTGCGCGCTGTGACGGCCGCGTGGTGCGGCCGGTGCCGTCAGCGGGGGCTGCGGGTCTGGTAGCCCACGGCCTGCAGGCCGTCGCGGGCGAGGGTGGCGGCGGTCTGGGCCGGCCAACTGGTGACGGCGGCGGCGCCGGTGCTGGTGCCGGTGGCAGCCTGACGCTGCGCCGGCTGCTCGGTGGTCTCGGTGGCCAGGGGCGTGTCAGCCTCGGCCAGGTGTGTTGCGGGTCCCTCCGGCCGCTGCGCGGCCGACCACCAGGTCGCCGCAACGACCACGGCCAGCGTGGCCAGGTCGGCGGCGCGCGGCAGCAGGGCCTTTCGCGATGTCGATTTTTTTCCATACCGACGAGTATCTGATCGCCACATGATCGCCTCAAGTCGCCCCCAGCCCATAAGCGAGGGGGCGCGGCACCCATTCAGGGGGGGTGTGGCGAAGCGGTTTTATCGACCTGTGACGGATGCACGCCGATGCCCCGCCGGCCCGGCGGATGGCCGCCTGCCGGGCGCTCAGCCCAGCACGTCGCGCTCGGCGAACATGGCCGCCAGATGGGCCTCGCCGCGTTCGAGAACAAAGTAGCGCAGCGCTTCGGCCGCCGGTGACCGCAGCTTGCCGGCGGTGCTGACCACATGCCAGCGCCGCATCAGCGGCAGGCCCTCGACCGCGGGCGCGGCGATCAGGCCATTGCGCCATTCCAGGCCGATGGTGTGCAGCGAGATCAGGCTCACGCCCAGGCCGGCCATCACCGCCTGCTTGATCGCCTCGGTGCTGTTCATCTCCATCACCTGCACCGGCTGCAGGCGGTGGCGCTCCAGGTAGTCCTCCAGCGCGGCGCGGGTGCCCGAGCCGGGCTCGCGCACGATGAAGGGCTCACGCGCCAGCGCCAGGGCAGGCACGTCCTCGCCCTGGGCCAGCGGATGGCCAGGCGCGGTGACCAGCACATGCGGGTGCATGGCGAAGGGCTCGGCCCGGCTGGCGAAGTCCTTCGGCGAGCGGCCCATCACCGACAGGTCGACCTCGTTGGCCGTCATCCAGGCGGCCAGTTGCTCGCGGTTGCCCAGGCGCAGCCGCACCTCGATGGCCGGATGCTCGCGGTGGAACTGCGCCAGCAGCTGCGGCAGGAAGTACTTCGCCGAGCTGACCATGCCCACCGTCAGCAGGCCCGATTCCACCCGCTTGAAGCGCGCCATCGCGTCGTCGGCCTCCTTCAGCGTGGCCAGCAGGCGGCGGGCATAGACCAGGTAGTACTCGCCGGCGGTCGACAGGGTGAGGCGCTGGCCGATGCGGTCGAACAGCGGCATGCCGACCTGGCCTTCCAGTTCCTTGACCTGCATCGACACCGCGGGCGGCGTCAGGTGCAGGGCCTCGGCCGCGCGTGTACCGCCAGATGGGTTACTGGGACGGCGACTACCAGCCCAAGGACACCGACACGCTGTGCGTCTTCCGCATCACGCCGCAAGAGGGCGTCGACCCCATCGAGGCCGCCGCCGCGGTGGCCGGCGAGAGCAGCACCGCCACCTGGACGGTGGTGTGGACCGACCGGCTGACCGCCTGCGACAGCTACCGCGCCAAGGCCTACCGGGTGGAGCCGGTGCCGGGCCAGCCGGGCCAGTTTTTCGCCTGGGTGGCCTACGACATCATCCTGTTCGAGGAAGGCTCGATCGCCAACATGACGGCCAGCCTGATCGGCAACGTCTTCAGCTTCAAGCCGCTGAAGGCCGCCCGGCTGGAGGACATCCGCGTGCCGGTGGCCTATGTCAAGACCTTCAAGGGCCCGCCCACCGGCCTGGTGGTCGAGCGCGAACGGCTGGACAAGTTCGGCCGCCCCCTGCTGGGCGCCACCACCAAGCCCAAGCTGGGCCTGAGTGGCCGCAACTATGGCCGCGGGGTCGACGAAGGCCTGAAGGGCGGGCTGGACTTCATGAAGGACGACGAGAACATCAACTCGCAGCCCTTCATGCACTGGCGCGACCGCTTCCTGTACGTGATGGACGCGGTCAACAAGGCCAGCGCCGCCACGGGTGAGGTCAAGGGCAGCGACCTGAACGTGACCGCCGGCACGATGGAGGAGATGGTCCGGCGCGCCGACTTCGCCAGGGAACTGGGCAGCGTGATCGTGATGGTCGACCTCGTGATCGGCTGGACCGCGATCCGGAGCATGGCCGAGTGGTGCCGCGCCAACGACATGATCATGCACATGCACCGCGCCGGCCACGGCACCTACACGCGGCAGAAGAACCACGGCGTGAGCTTTCGCGTTATCGACCTGTTCGGCGACGACGTGGTGCTGCAGTTCGGCGGCGGCACCATCGGCCACCCGGCCGGCATCCAGGCCGGGGCGGTGGCCAACCGGGTGGCGCTGGAATGCATGGTCAAGGCCCGCAACGAGGGCCGCGACATCCTCAACGAAGGCCCCGAGATCCTGCGGTCCGCGGCCCGCTTCTGCACGCCGCTGAAGCAGGCCTTGGACACCTGGGGCGAGATCAGCTTCAACTACCAGAGCACCGACACCAGCGACTTCGCGGTGCAGCCTTCGGTCGCCTGAACCCACCTGCTGGAGAACGCACCATGATGACCAACCCCACCGGCCGCATCACCCAGGGCCAGTTCAGCTTCCTGCCCGACCTGAGCGACGCCGAGATCGCGCTGCAGATCGCGTACGGCCTTCAGCGCGGCTACGCCTGGAGCGTGGAGTACACCGACGACCCGCATCCGCGCAACACCTACTGGGAGATGCACGGCATGCCCATGTTCGACCTGGCCGACGCCGCCGGCGTGCTGCAGGAACTGCACGACTGCCGCAAGGCCTTTCCGAACCACTACGTCCGGCTGATGGCCTTCGATTCGACCCGGGGCGTCGAGACGATCGCGATGAGTTTCATGGTCAACCGGCCGGCCAGTGAGCCCGGGTTCGGCCTGACGCGGCAGGAGGCGGGCGGGCGCAGCATCCGCTACACCATCCACAGCGACGCCACCGACAAGCCCGAAGCCCAGCGCGACGGCAGCTGAGCCGCTCCCTGACCATCGCGCACCGGAGGGCCCCGCCATGCACCGCATCGCCGCTTCCATCCTGTCGGCCGACCGCCGCCGCCTGCCTGACGAACTGCGCCGGCTGGTGGCGGCCGGCGTCGACGCGGTGCACCTGAACGTGCGCGGCGCCGAGGACCGGTCCAACCTCGACCTGGGCCACCTCAGCTGCGCGGCGATCCGCACCGCCTGCGCGCTGCCGGTGCAGGTGCACCTGCGCGTGCCGGCCAGCCGGGCCCTGATCCACCGCTTTGCCGAGGCCAGCGCCGACCTGGTGATCGTGCAGTGGGCGCCGGGCCAGGACACGGCGGCGCTGCTGGACCGCGTGCGCGCCGCCGGCTGCCAGGCCGGCCTGGCCTTCGACCCCGGCGATCCGCGCGAGGGCCTGGGCGCCAGGCTGCCGCGGCTGGGCCTGGTGCATGTGTCCTGCGCCTGGCCGGCGTCGGCCACGCGCGATTTCGTGCACGCCAGCCTGGCGGCCATCCACCACACCCGGGCCCTGATCGCGGCCGGCGGCCGACCGGTGCGCCTGCAGGCCGACGTCGACATCGGCCCGGCCAACGTGGCCGCGGCGGCGGCGGCGGGTGTCGACGACATCGTCATCGGCCGGGCACTGTTCGGCGCCAACGACCGCGCAGCGATGGTGCGCCGCCTGCGCGACGCGCTGGACCTGGCCCAAACCGGCCCGGTGGCGGCATGACGGCGCCGCTCTACGCCATTCCGGGCAGCGTGGCCGCTGTTGCACCTGCCGCGCCTGCCGCAGCGCCGATGCCGGCGCCCGCCGCGCCCACCGCCACCCCGCGCACCGTGGGCGAAGTGCTGCGCAACAGCCATGTCGAGTCGGTGATGGACGAGCTCGACCGCGACCTGGTCGGCCTGGCGCCGGTGAAGGCGCGCATCCGCGACATCGCCGCGCTGCTGGTCATCGCCCGCCTGCGCGAGCACCTGGGCCTGGCCAGCAGCAAGCCCAGCCTGCACATGTGCTTTTCCGGCAACCCCGGCACCGGCAAGACCACGGTGGCGCTGCGCATGGCGCAGATCCTGCACCGCCTGGGCGACGTCCGGAAGGGCCACGTCGTCAGCGTCACGCGCGACGACCTGGTCGGCCAGTACATCGGCCACACCGCGCCCAAGACCAAGGAGGTGCTGAAGAAGGCCATGGGCGGCGTGCTCTTCATCGACGAGGCCTACTACCTGTACCGCCCGGAGAACGAGCGCGACTACGGCCAGGAGGCGATCGAGATCCTGCTGCAGGTGATGGAGAACCAGCGCGACGACCTGGTGGTGATCCTGGCCGGCTACAGGAACCGCATGGACACCTTCTTCCAGAGCAATCCGGGCATGCGCAGCCGCATCGCCCACCACCTGGACTTCCCCGACTATGGCCCCGACGAGCTGATGCACATCGCCGAGGCGATGCTCGCCGCCGGCCACGACCGATTCGGCGATGGTGCGCGCGCGGCGTTCGCCGACTACCTGCAGCGGCGCATCGCCCAGCCGCACTTCGCCAACGCCCGCAGCGTGCGCAATGCGCTGGACCGCATGCGCCTGCGCCAGGCCAGCCGCCTGTTCGCCGACCGCGACCGGGTGCTGAGCGCCGACGACCTGCGCACCATCGCCAAGGCGGACATCCGAGCCAGCCGGGTGTTTGCGCCCTCTGCCTGAACACGCCACCTGATTCCAACACGACAAGAGCCCGCCATGCACCTCGGACGCACCACCCTCTCGAAGTTCCTGATCCAGCAGCTGGCCGACATCGGCGACCAGGGCAAGCTGGCTGCCTTGCTGGTGGACATGGCCGCTGCCGTCAAGGCCATTTCCGCGATGACCGCCAAAGGCGCGCTCGGCGGCTTCCTGGGCGCCGTGGACCAGACCAATGTGCAGGGCGAGCAGCAGAAGAAGCTGGGCGTGCTGGCCAACGACGCCATGCTCAAGGCCACCGAGTGGGGCGGCCTGGTCGCCGGCCTGGCCAGCGAGGAGCTGGAGGCGCCCTACGACATTCCGTCCAACTTCACCCGGGGCCCCTACCTGCTGGTGTTCGATCCGCTGGACGGCTCGTCGAACACCGACGTCAACGTGTCGGTGGGCACCATCTTCTCGGTGCTGCGCCATGACGGCCACCAGCCGCCGGTGGTGGGCGACTACCTGCAGCCCGGCACGCACCAGGTGGCGGCGGGCTACGCCATCTACGGCCCGGCGACGATGCTGGTGATCACCGTGGGCAAGGGCACGCACGGCTTCACGCTGGACCGCGAGATCGGCAACTTCATCCTGACGCATCCGAACCTGGCCATCCCCGAGGACACCAGCGAGTTCGCGATCAACACCAGCAACGCCCGCTTCTGGGAGCCGCCGGTGCACCGCTACGTCACCGAATGCCAGGCCGGCCAGGCGGGCGAGCGCGGGCGCGACTTCAACATGCGCTGGATCGCCAGCATGGTGGCCGAGGTGCACCGCATCCTGGTGCGCGGCGGCGTCTTCATGTACCCCAGGGACACCAAGGGCCCGGGCAAGCCCGGCCGCCTGCGGCTGATGGACGAGGCCAATCCGATCAGCTTCCTGGTCGAGCAGGCCGGCGGCTGCAGCAGCACCGGGCGCGGGCGGCTGATGGACGTGGCGCCCGAGCACCTGCACCAGCGCGTGCCGGTGATCCTGGGCTCGAAGAACGAGGTGCTGCGCATCGAGCGCTACCACGCCGAGCATGCCCGCGGCGAAGACCGGCCCTACGAGTCGCCGCTGTTCAACGAACGCTCGCTGTTCCGGGCCCGCGAATTCATCTGATCCAGGCGTTGTCCCCATGTCGCAGAAGCACCCGATCATCGCCGTCACCGGCTCGTCCGGCGCCGGGACCACCACGGTGATGAAGAGCTTCGCCCACATCTTCCGCCGCGAGGGCATCCGCGCCCAGGTGATCGAGGGCGATTCCTTCCACCGCTTCAACCGCGCCGAGATGCGCGCCAAGGTGCGCGCCGCCGACCACGGCGAGGGCCCGCCCATCAGCCACTTCGGCCCCGAGAGCAACCTGCTGGCCGAGCTGGACGAGTCGTTTGCGGGTGATGCCGCCAGTGGCCGCGGCCAGGTGCGGCGCTACATCCACGATGCCGTCGAGGCCAAGGAACTGGGCGGCGAGCCCGGCACCTTCACCGACTGGCAGGCCATGGCCGACAGCGACGCGCTGTTCTACGAGGGCCTGCATGGCGGCTTCGTCGGCACCGGCCACAGCGGCGTGGTGGTGGACGTGGCGCGCCATGTCGACCTGCTGGTGGGCGTGGTGCCCATCATCAACCTGGAGTGGATCCAGAAGCTGCACCGTGACCAGAACCTGCGCGGCTACAGCCAGGAGGCGGTGGTCGAGACCATCCTGCGCCGCATGCCCGACTACGTGAACCACACCTGCCCGCAGTTCAGCCGCACCCACGTCAACTTCCAGCGTGTGCCCACGGTGGACACCAGCGACCGTTCATCGCCAAGGACATCCCCAGCGCCGACGAGAGCATGGTGGTGATCCGCTTCGCCAAGCCCAAGGGCATCGACTTTCCGTACCCGATGTCGATGCTGCACGGCTCGATGATGACCCGGCCCAACACCATCGTCATCCCCGGCGGAAAGATGGGCCTGGCGATGCAGCTGATCTTCACGCCCATGATCCTGCGGCTCTTGGACCTCAAGCGCAGGGCTGGCTAAGGAGCCTCCATGACCGACCTGAATCCCGCGCCTCTGGACGAGGCGCTGAGCCGCCGCATGGCCGACTGCATCCGCATGCTGGCGGCCGACGCCGTGCAGCAGGCCAACAGCGGCCACCCCGGCGCCCCCCTGGGCATGGCCGAGCTTGCCACGGTGCTGTGGAGCCGGCACCTGGCCCACAACCCGGCCAATCCGCTGTGGGCCGACCGCGACCGCTTCGTGCTGAGCAACGGCCATGCGTCGATGCTGCAGTACGCGCTGCTGCACCTGACCGGCCACGATGTGACCGCTGACGACCTGCGCCGCTTCCGCCAACTGGGCAGCCGCACAGCGGGCCATCCGGAGGTGGGCGTCACGCCCGGCGTCGAGACCACCACCGGCCCGCTGGGCCAGGGCCTGGCCAATGCGGTGGGCATGGCGCTGGCCGAGCGCCTGCTGGCGGCCGAGTTCAACCGCGACGGCGAGGCCCTGGTCGACCACCGAACCTGGATCATCGTCGGCGACGGTTGCCTGATGGAAGGCATCAGCCAGGAGGCGATCTCGCTGGCAGGCACCTTGAAGCTGGGCAAGCTGGTGGCGCTGTACGACGACAACGGCATCAGCATCGACGGCGCCGTGGCCGGCTGGTTCGCCGACGACACGCCGGCGCGCTTCCGGGCCTGCGGCTGGCGGGTGATCGGGCCGGTCGACGGCCATGATCCGGCGGCGCTGGACGCGGCGCTGTGCGATGCCCGATCGCAAGCCGACCAGCCGACCCTGGTGGTCTGCCGCACCACCATCGGCAAGGGCGCGGTCGGCCACGAAGGCACGGCCGACGTGCACGGCGCGCCGCTGGGCGCCGACGGCATCGCCGCGCTGCGGCAACACCTGGGCTGGACGGCGCCGCCGTTCGAGATTCCCGCCGACCTGCGTGCCGCCTGGGATGCCCGTGCCGCTGGTGCAGCGCGCGAAGCCGCCTGGCAGCAACGGTACGCGGCCTATGCGGCTGCCCACCCGGCGCTGGCCGCCGAATTCAGTCGTCGCATGGCGGGTGGACTGCCCGCGGGCTGGGCCGAGCAGTCCGACCTGGCGGTGATGGCGCTGGCCGAGTCGGCGACCAGGCCGGTGGCGACGCGGCGTGCCTCGCAGCTGGCGCTGGATGCGCTGGCGCCGCTGCTGCCCGAACTGGTCGGCGGCTCGGCCGACCTGACCGGCAGCAACCTGACCAACTTCGCCGGCTGCCGCACAGTGGCGCCGGGCCGTGCCGGCAACTACCTGAGTTGTGGCGTGCGCGAATTCGGCATGGCCGCGGTGATGAACGGCATGGCCCTGCACGGCGGCCTGCTGCCCTTCGGCGGCACCTTCCTCACCTTCAGCGACGACAGCCGCAACGCGATCCGCATGGCCGCGCTGATGCGCCAGCGCGTGGTCCAGGTCTTTACCCACGATTCCATCGGCCTGGGCGAGGACGGCCCGACCCACCAGCCGGTGGAGCAGGTGGCCTCGCTGCGCCTGATCCCCGGGCTGGACCTCTGCCGCCCGGCCTGCCGGTGGTGGCGGTGGAGGCCGGCCACCCGCATGGCTGGCACCGCTACACCGGGCGCGACGGTGCGGTGATCGGCCTCGACCGCTTTGGCGAGTCGGCACCCGGGCCGCAGCTGATGCAGCACTTCGGCTTCACCACCGGCGCGGTGGTGGCGGCCGTGCAGCGCTGCCTGGGCGAGGCGGCAGGGTCCGCCCCGGCGCGGCTGCACTGAGCCTTGGCCGGGCCATGCTGCGTGCGCTGGTCTGGGACGTCGACGGCACGCTGGCCGAGACCGAGCACGACGGCCACGCTGGGCGCCGGCAGCCCAGGCTGGTTCGCCTGCATCGGTGCCGGTGACGTGGTGCCGGCCAAGAAGCCGGCGCCGGACATCTACCGCTGGGTGCTGCGGCACCTGGGCCTGGCACCGGGCGAGGCGCTGGCGCTGGAGGACTCGGCGCCCGCCGCCGCTGCCGCAGTGGCTGCCGGCCTGGCCACGGTGGTCACGCGCAGCCGCTGCACGCGGGACGACGTGCTGCCGGCGTCTGCGTTGCTGCGCGCCGACCTGCCCGGCCTGGGCGACGTCACCCTGGTGCAGTTGCGCGCCTGGCACGCAGGTTGAGCGGCCTCAATCAGGTCGGCGCGGCACCAGCGCACTGCTGGCCCAGAAGGCCAGCGCCACGAGCGGCAGCGTGATGCCGAAGGACCAGCGGATGCCCAGGCTGGTCGCCACCCAGCCCAGCAGCGGCGGGCCGACCAGGAAGGCGATGAACGAGGTCTGCGCCAGCGCGGCCACGTTCAGTGCGGCCGGCCGGTCGGTGGCCTGGGCAGCGGCCGACATCGCCAGCGGGAACATCGCGCTGGTGCCCAGGCCGATCAGCGCGAAACCGGCCAGCGCCAGCGCCGGGTGCGGCGCCAGCAGCACCAGGGCTGCGCCCGCGCCCAGCAGCGCCTGCAGCGTGCGCGCCACCCGCAGCGGGCCGTGGCGCTCCACCACGCTGTCGGCCACCCAGCGCGCCGCCGCCTGCAGGCCCGCGCCAACGGCCACCGCGGCGCCGGCCAGGAAGGGCGTGGCGCCGAAGGCATCGCGCATGTAGATCGCCGACCACTCGGCGCCGGCGCCTTCCAGCACCATCGCCGCCAGCGTGGCGGCCACCAGCAGCAGCGTGTGGCGGCTGGGGCGGGCCCAGCGCGGCGCGCTGCCGGCGTGGGCGGCGGGCCGGTGGCCGGCGGCCTCGAAGCCGCGCAGGGCGAACAGCCCGGCCCCGCCGATCACCACCACCATGCCCAGCAGGTGCGCCTGCAGCGGCACGCCCAGCTGGGCCAGGCCCGCGCCAGCCAAGCCGGCGGCGAAGAAGCCGATGCTCCAGAAGGCATGGGCCCGGCTCATGATGCGCCGACCCAGCTGGTGCTCGGTGCGGTCGGCCTCCAGGTTGACGACGATCTCCACCGCGCCGATGCACAGCCCGGCAGGCACCAGCAGCAAGTAGAGCGCCAGCGCGCTGCCGGCATGGCTGGCCACGGCATACGCCAGGGCGATCAGCGGAATGCCGGCAACCAGCACCAGCCGGTGGCCCACGCGCTCCAGCCAGGGGCCGGCGAGGGTCAGCGACACCAGGGTGCCGCTGGCCGTGCCGATCAGCGCCAGGCCGAGCTCGCGTTCGCTCAGGCCCAGGGCGCGCTGCAGCTCGCCCAGCCGGGGAAACACGCCGCCGATGGCGACGGCGTAGAGGAAGAAGGCCGCGAACACCCGGGCCGCGGCGGCGCTGTCGGTGGCGGACTGGCCGGGGCTGGAGCTCAAGGCGTCAGCGTCGCCGCCACGAGGATGCGCGAGACCATGTTGTAGGCGGCGGTCACGCCGATGAGCTCGAACATCGCCTGGTCGCTGCCCAGGGCGGCGCGGGCGCGGGCGAAGGTGCCGTCGGCCACCTGCACGCTGCGGGTCATCTCCACCACCAGGGCCAGCACGGCCTGCTGGGTGGTGTCGAACACCGGGTCGTGGGCCAGGCCGGGATCCGTGCCAAGGCGCATCAGCGCGGCCAGCTGGGCCTCGGTGGCGCCGGCTGCGCGGTACAGCGGCGCGTGGTGGTGCATCTCGAAGTCGGCGCCATTGAGCGCGGCCACGCCGCACATCGCCAGTTCCTTCAGCAACGGCGGCAGTGTCAGCGCCGTGCGCACCGCGCCCATGAAGACGTTCCAGCCGGCGGCGAACGGCGGGCTGTGCAGCAGCAGCCGGTCCAGGTCGATCAGCTCGCCACCGCGGCGCTTGCGGATGGCGGCGACCAGGTCGGGCGGGCCGACCTGGTCATCGGTCAGCAGGGGCAGGCGGGTGGACATCGGGCGCTCCTCGGTGGATGGTGCCGCGGATTCTGGCCCGGCCCGGGCAGGCTGCCTGACGCGCCCGCGTCAGGCAGCACAGGGGCAAAAAAAGAGCCGGCTGACATCGTCAGCCGGCTCACACGGATGGAGCTTGGAAGCTTGGAGACTCGAAATCGCGTCGTGCCAGGCGGCTCAGGCGTCCTGCATCACCAGTGGCTTGATGTTCTGCGCCAGGTTGCCCTTGGGCCCCTGCACCAGCTCGAAGCTGACCTTGCTGCCCTGCTTCAGGGTGCGAAAGCCTTCCATCTCGATGGCCGAGAAATGCGCGAACACATCGGGGCCGCCTTCATCGGGTTCGATGAACCCGAAGCCCTTGGCATCATTGAACCACTTCACAGTTCCGACGAACATGGCATGTACTCCTGCGATCCCCATGACAGCGGGGACGTCCTCTGAGTATGCGAATCCGTCTCGGCGTGCTCAAGGCGGAGCTCTGGACCGGTGCCTGTCGGGAATCCCCTACATCGGGGCTCCGGGGTGGGGAGCGCGCCATCAAGCGGCGTGGCGCGGTGCTTTTCACGCCTTGCAACCGGCTCAACCGGCGCAATATCCCATGCCTGACCTTGGCAGACAGCCACCGCCACTAGAATGAACCATGCCCTCGGACGATCCGCCTTCCCCCCCGCCCAAACCGCCGGCCCAGCCGCGTCGCGGCGACGGTGGCGCGGTGGTGGTCGAGCGCAAGACGGCGCGCACCAAGCCGCCGCAGATGTACCAGGTGGTGCTGCTGAACGACGACTACACCCCGATGGAATTCGTGGTGATGGTGTTGCAGCAATACTTTCGGCTTGACCTCGAAGCGGCCACGCTGATCATGTTGAAGATCCACCACGAAGGGCGTGGCGTCTGCGGTGTCTATACCAAGGACGTGGCGGCCACCAAGGTTGAACTCGTCCTCGCCGCGGCCCGCCGCGCCGGGCATCCGCTGCAGTGCATTATGGAGGCCGCATGATTGCGCAAGAACTGGAAGTCAGCCTGCACATGGCGTTCGTCGAGGCGCGCCAGCAGCGCCATGAGTTCATCACCGTCGAGCACCTGCTGCTGGCGTTGCTGGACAACCCCTCCGCGGCCGAGGTGCTCAAGGCCTGCGCGGCCAACATCGATGACCTGCGCAAGAGCCTGACCACCTTCATCAAGGAAAACACGCCCACGGTGGGCGGCACCGACGAGGTCGACACGCAGCCGACGCTGGGTTTCCAGCGCGTGATCCAGCGCGCGATCATGCATGTGCAGAGCACCGGCAGCGGCAAGAAGGAAGTGACCGGCGCCAACGTGCTGGTGGCGATCTTCGGCGAGAAGGATTCCCACGCCGTCTACTACCTGCACCAGCAGGGCGTGACGCGCCTGGACGTGGTGAACTTCATCGCCCACGGCATCAAGAAGAGCGAGCCGCCGGAAGCCCAGAAGGGCGGCGGCGAGCCGGGCGGCAGCGAGAACACCGAGAAGGAAGAGGCGGGCGATTCCGGCAAGGGCTCGCCGCTGGACCAGTTCACGCAGAACCTGAACCAGCATGCCAAGGACGGCAAGATCGATCCGCTGATCGGCCGCGACCACGAAGTCGAGCGCGTGATCCAGATCCTGTGCCGCCGGCGCAAGAACAACCCGCTGCTGGTCGGCGAGGCCGGCGTCGGCAAGACCGCCATCGCCGAGGGTCTGGCCTGGCGCATCACCCAGGGCGACGTGCCCGAGGTGCTGGCGGCGTCCACCGTCTATTCGCTCGACATGGGCGCCCTGCTGGCCGGCACCAAGTACCGGGGTGACTTCGAGCAGCGCCTCAAGGGTGTGCTGAAGCAACTGAAGGACCAGCCCAATGCGGTCCTGTTCATCGATGAGATCCACACCCTGATTGGCGCTGGTGCGGCGTCGGGCGGCACGCTGGACGCGTCCAACCTGCTGAAGCCGGCGCTGTCCAACGGCACGATGAAGTGCATCGGCGCGACCACCTTCACCGAGTACCGCGGCATCTTCGAGAAGGACGCGGCGCTGTCGCGGCGCTTCCAGAAGGTCGACGTGATCGAGCCGACCATCGAGCAGACGGTCGAGATCCTGAAGGGCCTGAAGTCGCGCTTCGAGGACCACCACAACGTCAAGTACGCGGTCGGCGCGCTGCAGGCTGCGGCCGAGCTGTCGGCCAAGTACATCAACGACCGCCACCTGCCCGACAAGGCGATCGACGTGATCGACGAATGCGGCGCGGCGCAGCGCATCCTGCCCAAGAGCAAGCAGAAGAGGACCATCACCCGCAACGAGGTGGAAGAGATCGTCGCGAAGATCGCGCGCATTCCGCCCGCCTCGGTCAGCAATGACGACCGCGGCAAGCTCAAGAGCCTGGACCGCGACCTCAAGAGCGTGGTCTTCGGCCAGGACCCGGCCATCGACGCGCTGGCCGCGGCCATCAAGATGGCACGCAGCGGCCTGGGCAAGCCCGACAAGCCGATCGGCAGCTTCCTGTTCAGCGGCCCCACCGGCGTCGGCAAGACCGAGGTCGCCAAGCAGCTGGCCTACATCCTGGGCATCGAGCTGATCCGCTTCGACATGTCCGAGTACATGGAGCGCCATGCGGTCAGCCGGCTGATCGGCGCGCCGCCGGGCTACGTGGGCTTCGACCAGGGCGGTCTGCTGACCGAGGCGGTGACCAAGAAGCCGCACTGCGTGCTGCTGCTCGACGAGATCGAGAAGGCCCACCCGGACGTCTACAACGTGCTGTTGCAGGTGATGGACCATGGCAGCCTGACCGACAACAACGGGCGCAAGGCCGACTTCCGCAACGTCATCATCATCATGACGACGAATGCGGGCGCCGAGACGATGAACAAGTCGACCATCGGCTTCACCACGGCGCGCGAGCAGGGCGACGAGATGGCCGACATCAAGCGCATGTTCACGCCCGAGTTCCGCAACCGGCTGGACGCCACGGTCAGCTTCCGGGCGCTGGACGAGTCCATCATCCTGCGCGTGGTCGACAAGTTCCTGCTGCAGCTGGAAAGCCAGCTCGGCGAGAAGAAGGTGGAGGTCACCTTCACCGACGCGCTGCGCAAGATGCTGGCCAAGAAGGGCTTCGACCCGCTGATGGGCGCGCGCCCGATGCAGCGCCTGATCCAGGACACCATCCGCCGTGCGCTGGCCGACGAACTGCTGTTCGGCCGCCTGGTCGACGGCGGCCGCCTGACGGTGGACGTGAACGACAAGGACGAGGTGCAACTGGACATCCAGCCGCCGAAGAAGAGCGACAAGACCAAGGCCGAGCCCGCTCCGGCCTGACTCTCGCGGTCACCCGCCGTTGTCGAAGGCGGCGGGATCCTGCCGGAAGTAGCGCGCCAGCAGCCCGTACAACGCGGGGTGCTCGGCGCGCAGTTCATTGGGGCTGACGAAGAAGGTCTCGCTGGCCACGGCGAAGAACTCTTCCGGCGCCTGGGCGCCGTACGGGTCCAGCAGCGTGTCGTAGCCGCAGGCCACTTCCTCGCCGTGGCGGTCGTAGGCGGGCATCAGCACGTCCAGCCAGTCGCGTCGCTCGGCGGCCGAAGGCAGCGGCGGCACGCCGTCGGCGATGCCGTCGCCCATGTCCAGCAGATGAACGAACTCGTGGATCACGACGTTGTAGCCCCAGTCCGCCGACTCGCCGGCCTCGGCCACGTCGCGCCAGCTCAGCATCACCGGGCCGCCGTCCATCGCCTCGCCGGCCAGCACCTCGTCGTAGGCGTGCACGATGCCGTGCTCGTCCATGACTTCGCGCCTGGCCACCACCTCGTCGGGGTGGACCACGATGCCGACGAAGCCGTCGTAGGGCGACAGCCCGAAGCGCAGCACCGGCAGCACCGCCTGCGCGGCGATGCACACCGCCATCGCATCGTCGACCACCAGCCCATCGGTGCCGTGGAACTCCTTGCCGTCAAGGAAGAGGCTGGCGAGCCGGCGCAGTTCGGCCAGGTCATCGGCGCTGCGGCGGGCGAGGAAGGGCAGGCGGGCCAGCGTCAGCCGCCACAGGTCGTCGGGGATCGCCCTGCGGGCCAGCACGCGCGCCTCGCGGTGAGCCCGCCAGCGCTGCCACAGTGATTTCACGGCGGCTTCATGGCGCGGCCAGGTCCAGCGGCTGCAGGCCGTCGGCCGTCAGCCGCAGGATGCGCGCCCGCGGCGCACCGTGGTCGATATCCCAGTCGCCCAGCACATGACGCATGCCGTCACCGGGCAGGGCGTGTGTGCCGGGCCGGTGGGTGTGGCCGTGGATCAGGATGGTGCTGCCTGCAGCGGCCAACCAGCGGGCAGCCTCGTCGGCGTCGACATCGCTCCAGCCAGCCGGCCCCAGGTCGGCCTGGTGCGCCATGCTGGCTTCGCGCATCAGCCGTGCCTGATGCTCGCGTTCGGCCAGCGGCTGGGCCAGGAAGGCCTGCTGCCAGGCCGCGCTGCGCACTTGAACGCGGAAGCGCTGGTAGTCGGCATCGTCCAGGCACAGCGCGTCGCCGTGGCTCAGCAGCCAGCGCTGGCCGAAGGCGCTCAGCAGCGTCGGATCGGCCAAGCCGTGCATGCCGGTGGTGGCGAGCAGGGCGTCGCCGACCAGGAAGTCGCGGTTGCCGGGCAGGAAGAACAGCGCCCGTTGGCGCGCCGCTTCGCGCAGCACCGCCGCGCAGTCGGCGGCGAAGCCGCCACCGGCCGCGTCGTCACCGATCCAGACCTCGAACAGGTCGCCCAGCATCAGCACCGCATCGGCCGGCGTGCCCAGCAGGTGGGCGCGCCAGACGTCGAAGGTGCGAGGCATGTCGGCATGCAGGTGCACGTCCGACAGCAGGTCGATGCAGCGCCAGGCCGGGCCGGCCAGCAGCGTGCCGACGGCGGGCGCTGCGTTCGTCACGGCCAGGTCAGTCGACCTCGGTCGCCTTCAGGATGACCACGTCCTCGTTCGGCACGTCGTCGTGGCCGGCCTTGCGGCCAGTGGCCACGCGCTCGATCGCGTCGACCACCTCGGTGCCGGCCACCACCTTGCCGAACACCGCATAGCCCCAGCCCTGCGGGCTTTCGCTGCGGAAGTTCAGAAAGTCGTTGTCCGTGCCGTTGATGAAGAACTGGGCGGTGGCCGAGTGCGGCGCGCTGGTGCGCGCCATCGCCAGCGTGTAGCGGTCGTTCTTCAGGCCGTTGTTGGCCTCGTTCTGGATCTGCGCGCCGGTGGGCTTTTGCTTCATGCCGGGCTCGAAGCCGCCGCCTTGGATCATGAAGCCCTTGATGACGCGGTGGAACACTGTGCCGTCGTAGTGGCCGCTGTTCACGTAACCGAGGAAGTTGGCGACCGTTGCCGGCGCCTTGGCGTCGTCCAGCTCGATGCGCAGGGTGCCTGCGCTGGTGGTCATCTCGACGAATTTGGCCATGTCATTTCTCCTGGAGGGTGGCTTGCTTGATCACGACGGGCGTGACGGGAACGTTCTGGTGCCCGCCCTTGTTGGCGACGGGCACGGTGCGGATCTTGTCGACGACGTCCATGCCGTCGACCACCTTGCCGAACACGGCGTAGCCGCCGCCGTAGTTGTCCAGCTGCGTGTTGTCGACCACGTTGATGAAGAACTGGGCCGTGGCCGAATTCGGCGCATTGGTGCGCGCCATCGCCAGCGTGCCGCGGGCGTTCGACAGGCCGTTGCCGGCCTCCAGCGGAATCGGCGCACGGGTGGGCTTTTCGCTCATGTCGGCCGTCATGCCGCCACCCTGCACCATGAAGCCGTCGATCACGCGGTGAAAGACAGTGCCGCTGTAGTGGCCCGCCTTGACGTACTGCACGAAGTTGGCAACGGTCTTGGGTGCCTTCTGGGCGTCGAGCTCGACCACGATGTCGCCCATCGAGGTGCTGAGCTTGACGGTCTGCGCCAGTGCGGCGAGCGGGCTCGCGAGGCAGGCGGCCAGCGCGGCGGCGAGGGCCAGGTGTTTCATTCGGGGCTCCGGCAGGTGAGGGGAAGGATGGGGGCGGTCAGCGCAGCGCGGAGAGCTCGCGCACCAGGCGCAGCTTGGGCGCCAGGCCCGGCCCGGCGCGTGGACCGGACGCGGCTTCGTAGGCGCGCTGGGCCAGGCGCACGAACACGTCGCCCAGGTTCTCGTGCGCGACGCGGTAGGCCGGGTCCAGGCGCAGCGCGGTCTCCAGCAACCCGCGGGCCTGGTCGAGCTGGCCATCGGCGGCATGCAGCACGGCCAGGTTGTTGTAGGGCTCGGGCAGGTCGGGGAACTCCTGCGTCATGCGTTCGAGCAGCCGGCGCGATTCGGCCGGCCGACCCGCCTCGCCCACCAGCACCGCCTGCAGGAAGCGCAGTGGTGCATCGCCCGGGCGCTGGGCCAGCGCCTGCTCCAGCCGCTGCAGCGCCATCTGCGCTTCGCCGCTGCGGTATTGGCGCTCAATCTCGGCCGCGCCGACGACAGGTTGCGCTGCCGCAGGCGCCTGGCCGGCCACCAGCTGCATGGCCAGGCAGGCCAGCGCCGCGGCACGCCAAATGCTGCGGGCGAGGCCGCTGGAAACGGCGCTGTTCAAGGGGAGAAGGTGGGCCAAGGGCGGACCGCTGCAGGGTTCGGGACGGGGCGTCGGCCACCGGCGCGCCGCTATACTGAAACGATTGTATCGACGCCCGGCCTGCGGCTTGTCCGCCGCCCGGCGCAGCCCGACGGGCCGCCTGCTCTGCCCACCCCCACCCACCGCACGGCCGCCTCGCACGCGGCCGTTTTCCGCATCGGCCGATGACCCTGCGCCTGTTCAATTCGCTGACCCGCCGGCTGGAGCCGTTCACGCCCATCGTTCCCGGCCAGGTGCGCATGTACGTCTGCGGCATGACCATCTACGACCTGTGCCACATGGGCCACGCGCGCATGATGATGGCCTTCGACGTGGTGGCGCGCTGGCTGGCGGCCAGCGGCTATGCGGTGACCTATGTGCGCAACATCACCGACATCGAGGACAAGATCATCCGGCGTTCGCTGGAGCGCGGCATCACCATCCGCCAGCTCACCGACGAGATGATCGCCGCGATGCGCGAGGACCTGGCCGCCATCGGCACGCTGGCGCCCACGCACGAGCCGCGCGCCACCGACTATGTGCCGCAGATGCTGTCGATGATCCGCACGCTGGAAGACAAGGGGCTGGCCTACCGGGCCGACGGCGGCGACGTGAACTTCGCGGTGCGTGGTTTTGACGGCTACGGCAAGCTGTCGGGCAAGAGCATCGACGAGCTGCGTGCCGGCGAGCGCGTGGCGGTGGGTGACGACAAGCGCGACCCGCTGGACTTCGTGCTGTGGAAGGCCGCCAAGCCCGACGAGCCCGACGACGCCAAGTACGCCAGTGACTACGGCCCGGGCCGGCCGGGCTGGCACATCGAGTGCTCGGCGATGAGCTGCGCCCTGCTGGGCGAACGCTTCGACATCCATGGTGGTGGCCAGGACCTGCAGTTTCCGCACCACGAGAACGAGATCGCGCAGAGCGAGGGTGCGCTGGGCCATCCCTTCGTCAACGTCTGGCTGCACAACGGCTTCCTGAACGTCGACAACACGAAGATGTCCAAGAGCCTGGGCAACTTCTTCACCATCCGCGACGTGCTGAAGCGGTTCGACGGCGAGACGCTGCGCTTCTTCTTCCTGCGCACGCACTACCGCAGCCCGTTCAACTTCAGCGACCAGGGCCTGGACGATGCGCGCACCGCGCTGCGCCGGCTCTACACCGCGCTGGACGGGCTGGACCTGCCGGCCGACAACGCCAGCATCGACTGGGCCCAGCCGCAGGCCGCCGCCTTCAAGCTGGCGATGGACGACGACTTCAACACGCCCGGTGCGCTGGCCGTGCTGTTCGAGCTGGCCAACGAGGTGAACCGCAGCCGCAGCCTTGCCACCGGCGCGCTGCTGCGTGCGTTGGCCGCCACGCTGGGCGTGCTGCAGCAGGTGCCGCGCGCCTTCCTGCAGGGCGGTCCGGCGGCCAGCGGGCTGGACGATGCGGCCATCGCCGCCCAGATCGCTGCCCGCGCTGCGGCCAAGGCAGCGAAGAATTTCGCCGAGGCCGACCGCATCCGCCAGAACCTGGCCGCCCAGGGCATCGAGTTGAAGGACTCGGCCGCCGGCACCACCTGGGTGCGCGCCTGAGCATGGCCAAGCGCAGTCTCCCGGGCAGCGAGCCCGCCGCTGCGGCCGTGCCGGTGCCGCCGGCTGCAGTCGAGGCCGCCGTCGACACCGCCCTTGCTGCGACTGTCACGCCGCCGTACTGGGACGAAGCCTGCCGCCATCTGGCCAAGCGCGACCGGGTGATGAAGAAGCTGATCCCCAAGTTCGGCGAGGCCCGGCTGCAAAGCCGCGGCGATGCCTTCACCACGCTGGCGCGGTCCATCGTCGGCCAGCAGATCAGCGTGAAGGCCGCGCAGTCGGTCTGGGACCGCTTTGCCGCCGCGGTGGGCGGGTCGTCGACCCGGCTGCAGCCGGCGGGCGTGCTGGCGCTGGACACGCCCACCTTGCGCGGCGCCGGCCTGTCGGCACGCAAGGCCGAGTACCTGGCCGACCTGGCGCGGCACTTCGCCTCGGGCGCCGTCCACGTGCCGCAGTGGCAGCAGATGGACGATGAAGCCATCATCGAGGAACTGGTCGCCATCCGCGGCATCGGCCGCTGGACGGCCGAGATGTTTCTGATCTTCCACCTGATGCGCCCCAACGTGCTGCCGCTGGACGACCTGGGCCTGCTCAAGGGCATCAGCCAGGGCTATTTCAGCGGCGAGCCGGTCAGCCGTGCCGAGGCGCGCGAGGTCGGCGAGGCCTGGGCGCCGTACCGTTCGGTGGCGACCTGGTACATCTGGCGGAGCCTGGACCCGCTGCCGGTAGACTACTGACCGGGCCAACCACCAAGCCTTGCGCATGACCAAACGCCACTTCCTCGACTTCGAGCAGCCCATCGCCGAGCTCGAAACCAAGATCGAAGAACTGCGCTTCGTGCAGAGCGAATCGGCCGTCGACATCTCCGAGGAGATCGGCCGGCTCGACAAGAAGAGCCAGCAACTGGCCAAGGACATCTACAGCAACCTGACGCCCTGGCAGGTCACGCAGATCGCCCGCCACCCGCAGCGCCCCTACACGCTGGACTACGTGAACGAGATGTTCACCGACTGGCAGGAACTGCACGGAGATCGCGCCTTTGCCGACGACAACTCCATCGTCGGCGGCCTGGCCCGCTTCAACGGCCAGCCCTGCATGGTGATCGGCCACCAGAAGGGCCGCGACACCAAGGAGCGCGGCCTGCGCAACTTCGGCATGAGCCGGCCCGAGGGCTACCGCAAGGCCCTGCGGCTGATGAAGCTGGCCGAGAAGTTCAAGCTGCCCATCTTCACCTTCGTCGACACGCCCGGCGCCTACCCCGGCATCGGCGCCGAGGAACGCGGCCAGTCCGAGGCCATCGGTCGCAACATCTTCGAGATGGCGCAGCTGGAGGTGCCGATCATCGTCACCATCATCGGCGAGGGCGGCTCCGGCGGCGCGCTGGCGATCAGCGTCGGCGACCAGGTGCTGATGCTGCAGTTCAGCGTCTACTCGGTGATCTCGCCCGAGGGCTGCGCGTCCATTCTCTGGAAGACCAGCGAGCGTGCCAGCGATGCCGCCGAGGCGCTGGGCATCACCGCCCACCGGCTGAAGGCCCTGGGCATGATCGACAAGGTGGTCAGCGAGCCGGTGGGCGGCGCCCACCGCGACACACGCCAGATGGCCTCGCAGCTCAAGCGCGCCCTGGTCGATGCACTGCGCCAGGTCAGCGACCTGAAGACGCCCGAGCTGCTGAACCGCCGCTACGACCGGCTGCAGGCCTACGGCCGATTTGCCGACACCAAGGACCGCTGAGTCCACGCCGCCCACCCCGGGCGGCGTAGTTGCGGTCGCCTTCAGCGGCGGGCGCGATTCCCTCGCGCTGCTGCACGCCACCTGCCGCGCCGCACAGGCACTGGGCCTGCAGGTCGTCGCACTCCACATCCACCACGGCCTGCTGGCTGATGCCGATGGCTGGCTGCGCCGGGCGCAGCAGCTGTGCACCCGCTGGCGCCGCCACGGCTGGCCGCTGACGCTGCGCTGGCAACGGCTGGACGGCCAGCCGGCGCCGGGCGACAGCATCGAGGCCTGGGCCCGCGCCGGACGCCATGCCGCGCTGGCGGCGATGGCGGCCGAGGCCGGTGCCTCGCTGCTGCTGCTGGCGCACCATCGGCGTGACCAGGCCGAGACCTTCGTGCTGCAGGCGCTGCGGGGTGGGGCGCCGGCCGGGCTGTCGGCCATGCCGCGGCAGGTCCAGCGAGACGGCATCACCTGGGCCCGGCCCTGGCTGGACCAGCCGCGTGGCGCGATCGATGCCTACGTCGCCGCCCACCGGCTGAGGCCGGTCGACGACCCATCGAACGGCGATGTGCGGCTGGCGCGCAACCGACTGCGACTGAGCGTGTGGCCGGCGTTGGAACAAGCCTTCCCGCATGCGGAGACCAGCCTGGCCGCCGCGGCCCAGCGGGCACAGGAAGCACGTGCCGCGCTGGCCGAACTGGCCGCGCTGGACCTGGCGCTGCTGGTCGATGGCGACGGCGCGCTGGCCGTCGCCGGCTGGCGCGCGCTGTCGGCCGCCCGGCAGGCGAATGCGTTGCGCGCCTGGTGGGCGCAGCAGGCCGGCCACAGTGCGCCACTGGCTTTCGTCACCCGGCTGCTGGTCGAGGTGCCGGCCAAGGGGGCAGGCACATGGCCTGCCGGTGGCGGCTGGGCCTGCGGTCTGCGACGCGGCCGGCTGCAGGTGTTGGCGCCGCCCAGCCTGTCAGATGCAGTTGGAGTGGCGGATTAGAATCCTGGGTTGCGCACCGGGGCCGCGCCACGCCTGAAACCCGCCGAGCACCGCTTGGCCGTGGAGACCGGGTACCGATGGAGCCCCGTACGAAGTCTCGCGACTTCACTCAACCATGGCATTGATCGTTCACAAGTACGGCGGCACGTCGATGGGCTCGCCCGAGCGCATCCGCAACGTCGCCAAGCGCGTGGCCAAATGGGCCCGTGCCGGCCACCAGATGGTGGTCGTTCCTTCCGCGATGAGCGGCGAGACCAACCGCCTGCTGGGCCTGGCCAAGGAACTGCAGCCGGCGCAGCTGGATGCCGCCGCGATGCGTGAACTCGACGCCATCGCCGCCACCGGCGAGCAGGTCAGCGTCGGCCTGCTGGCCCTGGCGCTGCAGGCCGAAGGCCAGGCGGCGGTCAGCTACGGCGGCTGGCAGGTGCCGATCAAGACCGACAGCACCTACACCAAGGCGCGCATCGAGTCGATCGACGATGTCCGCGTGCGCGCCGACCTGGCGGCCGGCAAGGTGGTGATCATCACCGGCTTCCAGGGCATCGACGAGGGCGGCAACGTCACCACGCTGGGCCGCGGCGGCAGCGACACCTCGGCGGTGGCCGTGGCCGCGGCGATGAAGGCACACGAGTGCCTGATCTACACCGACGTCGACGGCGTCTACACCACCGACCCGCGCGTGGTGCCCGAGGCGAAGCGGATGAACACCATCAGCTTCGAGGAAATGCTGGAGATGGCCAGCCTGGGCAGCAAGGTGCTGCAGATCCGCTCGGTCGAGTTCGCCGGCAAGTACCGCGTGCCGCTGCGCGTGCTGTCCAGCTTCACCGCCTGGGACATCGACATCAACGAGGAAGCCAAGTCCGGCACCCTGATCACCTTCGAGGAAGACGAAAAAATGGAACAAGCCGTCGTGTCGGGCATCGCGTTCAACCGCGACGAAGCCAAGTTCACCGTGGTCGGCGTGCCCGACAAGCCCGGCATCGCCTACCAGATCCTGGGCGCCGTGGCCGCGGCCAACATCGACGTCGACGTGATCGTGCAGAACGTGTCGCACGACGGCCGCACCGACTTCAGCTTCACCGTGCACCGCAACGACTTCCAGCGCACGAACGACCTGCTGAAGAACACCGTGCTGCCGGCCACCGGCGCGGCGCAGTTCACCGCCGACAACCGCATCTGCAAGGTGTCGATCGTGGGCATCGGCATGAAGAGCCACGTGGGCGTGGCCAGCACCATGTTCCGCACGCTGGCCGAAGAGGGCATCAACATCCAGATGATCACCACCAGCGAGATCAAGACCTCGGTGGTGCTCGACGAGAAGTACATGGAACTGGCGGTGCGCGCCCTGCACAAGGCCTTCGGCCTGGACGCCCCCGAGGCCGCCGCCTGAACTGCGGCTGATTTGCCAGGCTGCCGCGCCGATCCGGCGCAAAAGCTGGGCTAGAATGCTGGTCTTGCCTGGAGTCGTGACCGAGTGGCCGAAGGTGCTCCCCTGCTAAGGGAGTATGTGCGCTAAAACGTGCATCGAGGGTTCGAATCCCTCCGACTCCGCCAGGCGCTTTGCCCTGCTGCAATGAAGAGGCCCCGTCAGGGGCCTTTTTCATGGCTGGTCGGAAAACGGCATCTCCCCCAGGCCCTGGCAGCCCGGGTCGAGCACGAACACGGCGCCGGCCAGCGCATGGTCCCAACCCGCGAGCGGCGCGGCCGGGCGGATGGTGGTGACGACCATGCGGTCCAGCCGCGGGCCGAAGAAGGCGCACATCGCCACCTTGGCTGCCGGCACAGCCAGCTGCCGGTCGAGCCGGCCATCGGGCGTGAAGCGCAGCACCAGGCCGGCGTCGTTGGCGCAGATCCAGTAACCGCCGTCGGCGTCCACCGCCGCGCCATCAGGGCGGCCCGGGTGCTGGTGCATGTCGATGAAGCCGCGCCGGTTGCGCGGCACGCCGTCGTCACCCAGGTCGAAGGCCCAGACCTGCTGCACCGTGGGGTGCGAGTCGCTCAGGTACATCACCCGGCCGTCGGGGCTGAAGCCCAGGCCGTTGCCGGCGCGCAGGCCGTCGATGCCGCTGAGGCCCAGGCCCTGCGCGTCGGCGCGGTACAGCGCGCCGGCGGGGTTGGCGGCGGCCATGTCGCGCACCATGCTCGACACCCAGAAGCGCCCCTGCCGGTCGGTGCGGCCGTCGTTGAAGCGCATCGCCGGCAACGGGAAGCCGACCGCCTGCCACAGCGTGCTGGCGACCGTGCCGTCGTCGTGCAGGTGCAGGTGGAAGACGCCCGTCTCCATCGCCGCCAGCAGGCCGCCTGCGCCATGCAGCGCGATGGCGCCGATGCGCTCGGCCACCGCCCACTGGCGGTGGCGGCCGGCAGCGTCGACGCGATGCACCGCCCGGCCCTCGATGTCGACCCAGCACAGCGTACCGTCGGCCGGGTTCCAGAGCGGGCTTTCGCCCACCTGGCAGCGCACGTCGCACAACAGCTCGGCCATGGCGCGGCTCATGCGAGGAACGGGCCGGTGCGTACGAAGGCGCCGCCCTGGAAGCGGGTGGCCGGGTCGTCGCGGTCCAGCGGCGCCTGGCGCTGCTCGATGGCGGCGCGGAAGGGCTCGGAACTGTCCTGCGGCCGGTAGCCGATGTGGCGTGCCGGCGTGTTGTCCCACCAGGTCAGCGGGTTGTCGCTCATGCCGTAGATCACGCTGTGGCCCACCACCGGCGCGGTCAGCGCGGCAGCCACCAGGCGCTCGGCATCGTCGTAGCTGAGGTAGGTGGCCAGCATGCGGCGGTCGCGCGGGGCGGGGAAGGACGAGCCGATGCGCAGGCTCACCGTCTCGATGCCGAAGCGGTCCCAGTAGAGCTGGGCCAGGTTCTCGCCGAAGGCCTTGCTCAGGCCGTAGAAGCCGTCCGGGCGCACCGGGTCGCGCGGGCTCACCACCTCGTCCTGCCGGTAGAAGCCGGTGACATGGTTGGAGCTGGCAAAGACGATGCGCCGGGTGCCGTGGGCACGCGCCGCCTCGTACAGGTGCACCAGGCCGCGGATGTTGGCGTCCAGGATCAGGCCCCAGGCCTGTTCGGTGGACACGCCACCCATGTGCACCACCGCGTCCACGCCCGCCAGCAGGCCGTGCACCGCGGCGGCGTCACCCAGGTCGGCGCTCACCAGTTCCTCGCCTTCGGCCGCGCTGCCCAGGTCGGCGCGGTCGGACAGACGCAGCGTGTCGCACCAGCGCTTCATGCGTGGGCGCAGCTGCTGGCCCAGGTTGCCGGCGGCGCCGGTGAGCAGCAGGCGGTTGAAGCGGATCTGCGTCGGCAAGGTGGGGTCGGCGGGGGGCGTGGCGTCGGTCATCGGAGGCCCTTCAGGCGATGGTTGGAAAGCGGTGGATCATGGTGTCGGCAGCGGCAGCACCACCAGCCGGCCTGCGCCTGCACTGGCGCGCACGCGGGCAGGCACGTCGGCGGTGGGGTCCAGCGGCTGTGGCGATGGTGGCTGCCAGTCGACCGTGCTGGCCAGCGTGGCGGCATCGGCGAAGGATGCCAGCAGGGCGGCGCGCGGCACCGGCTGGCCATCGAGCTGCGTGCCCTGGTCGTCGAAGGCGCGCGCCGTGCCCAGGCGGCGCACCAGGCGCGTGGCCAGCGGCTGCGGCGGCGTGCTGCCGTCGGTCAGCCAGGCATTATTGCGGCTCAGCGCCGAGGCCTGGTGGCCCAGGCCGATGGCCTAGCCGAAGGCTGCCGCGTCGGGCACCAGGTGCAGGTTGTTGGCCAGGTGCACCTGGCCATGGCGCACCCGGGGTGCGCGCTCGCGGGTGGCCTGCCACAGGTTGTGGTGGTCGCTGATCTGCAGCCGGCCGATGTCCTCGGCGTGGCGGTCGCTGCCGCCCACCAGGGCGGTCTTGTCGCCACCGCGCGGCAGGTTCCCGCTCACGGTGACGTGGGTGGAGCCGCGGGTGATGTCCAGCAGGCCAGCGGTGTGCTGCATCGGCCGGCCCAGCCGCACGGTGGGCGCCGGCGTGCCGGGGGCCAGGCGGTCGAAGGTGCAATGGTCCACCCACACCCGGCTGGCGCGGCGCAGGGCCAGCAGGTCGTGCTCGGCGTTCCACTCGCCGTGGCCGTTGTCGGCCGGGTCCCAGGCCGGGAAGTGGTCGAAGGCATGCTGCAGGTGCAGGTTGCGCACGATGACGTCGCTGACGCCGTCGAGCAGCAGGCCGCCGCCGGAGAGCGTGGCGTCGCGGCCCAGGCCGATCAGCGTGGTGCGCGCCGGCACCCGCACGACGACATGCGCGGCCTGGGCGGCGGCCGAGGCGCGGTGGGCGTCTTCCAGCGGGTCCTCGGGCGGGCGGCGGCCCCAGGTGGCGGGGTCGTAGGCCGCCGCAAAGGCCTCCCAGCGGAAGCCGGGGGCCTGGAAGTCGGCGGCGCCCAGCGGCCGGCCGGCGGCGTCGGTGGCCAGGTCGATGGTGCCGGTCACCTGCACGATGCGCGGACGCGCGTGCGGTGCCAGCGCTGCCAGCAGCTCGGCGCGGTTGCGCATGGTGTGCACGTCGGCCGGCGCGGCGTCGGCGCCGCCCCGCTTGCCGCCGCCGGCGGTGGCCCAGCCGTGCCGCGCCACCTCGCGGGCGGTGTGTGCCGGCGCATCCTGGTTGGCGCATTCGGCGAAGCGGTTGGCCCCCAGCGCCGTGCTGCCGTCGTCCGGCATGGGCACGAAGGGCCGGCGGGCCGTCGACGCCACCCAGCCGCCGATGTGCGGGCCGAGCGCGCTGTCGCGCACCAGGGCCTGGCCGTTGGGTGACACGCCGGCCTGCCAGGTGCCTGGGGCCACGCCTTCGTCCCAGGCCCGGCCCAGGCTGGTGCCGCCGGGCGTCAGGCCGGCCTCGCCGACGAAGCGGCTGCGCTGCACCAGAAAGCCCAGCGGCTGCGCCGCCGGTGTGCTGGGGGCCAGCACGAAGCCGCCGCCCGGCCGGCTGGTTGACCGCAGGCGGTCGGCCCGGCTGAGCAGGGTGCTGTCGTCCATGACCAGGGTGGCATTGCCGAAGACAAAGTCCACGTCGCCCTCGACCAGGCTGGCGCGCATGAACACCCTGGCCGGCGCGGTGGGGGCCGGCCGGCGCAGGTAGAAGGTGTCCTGGTGCGAGACCAGGCGCACGTTGTCCAGCTGCACCCGGTCGGCCACCGTCATCAGTGCCACCGCCTGCGCGCCCTCGCCATGCGCGGCGGCTGGCAGGGCGGCGGGCACGGCGTCGACGGCGGCCTGCACGCTGCGGTGGCTGCCGCTGCCGTCTGCCGCCACGGTGAAGTCGGCGGCCAGGGCGTCGGCATCGACATCGGCCGGCTGCCACGGCGCCGCGCCTTGTGCGAGGTACGCCGCCGCCGTGTGCCGGGCAGCAGCTTCGGCGTCGCGCTGCGGCCGTGGCGCCGGTGCCGGATGCTGCGCGGGCCCGGCACAGGCCGCCAGCAGCAGGGCCGCCGCCACGGCCAGCACAGTGCGGCCGCTCATGCCGGCAACTCGGCCAGGTACAGCGCCGGCTCGCCGTCGCGGTCGCTGGAGAACAGCACCGCCCGGTCGTCGGGCGTGAACGACGGATGCGGATGCGTGACCTGGCGGTTGCCCTTGTGCACGCGCCAGCTGCTGTCGTGGCGGGCGATGCGCCGCTGCGGCTGCGCGGCGCCGGGGCGCAGGTCGAACAGGTGCAGGTGGGGGTCGCCCTGGGGGCCCTCGCCAGAACCATCGCCCACCAGCAGGCTGCCGTCGTGGTTGCTCATCAGGTGCGAACACGGGGGCATCGTCGTCAGCACGGTGGATGCCAGCGTCACCGGGTCCAGCCAGCAGATGCGGCGCGGGCTGCCGGGCTCGCCATGCTGCAGGCTCACGTCGACCATCGCCGACCCGTCGGGCACCCAGAACTCGTGCGTGCAGTGCCCGCCGGGCGCATGCACCTGGCCGCAGCGGCGGTGCTGCCCGTCGTCGACGATGAACCAGATGGGCGCGTCGATGCGGTCGCCCGGGCCTTCGTGGCAGTAGGCCGCGGTGCGGTCGTCGAAGGGGCGGAACTGCGGGTGGCCCAGCCAGCCCTGGCGTTCCAGGACCACGCGGCGCGCACCAGTCGCCAGGTCGATGCCGATCAGCCGGCAGCGCGGCCGGGCGTCGAACATCTGCGCGAATTTTTCCCAGGCGTCGAGTTCGAACGAGTCGCTCTCGGCGATCTCGATGCCCACCATGCGCGTGCAGGCGCTGTTGGCCACCCAGGTGCCGTAGCCCACCCGGCCGGGCGGCACGGTGTCGACCACGGTCTCCTGCAGCGTGTCCAGCGCCAGGCGCACCAGGCTGCGCTCGGCGCGCACGAAGAACAGTTGCGCATCGTCGGGCGACAGGAAGCCGCCAAAGGTGTTCTCGCCGGCGCCCTCGGTCAGCTGCAGGGCCGTGTGGGTGCGCAGGTCCGGCAGGTGGTCGTGCCAGTGCAGCGGGTGGTCGAAGCCGCCGCCGAACAGCAGCCGGCTGCCGTCGCGCGTGGAGCACTTCTGGTGGAAGTCGTTGCGGTGGCAGGTGGTGTCGGGCGGCGTCAGCCGCGTGACGCGGGCGCCGGTGTCCGGGTCGGTGCTGGTGTGCGGCGCCAGGTGGCGCATGGTGTGCTTGGGCATCGCGGCGTGTTCAGTGGATGCGGCGCAGCATGGCGTTGCCCTCGTCGACGAGGCGGGCGGCCTCGGCATCGGTGGCCTTGCCGTAGGCCACGGTCTCGAAGACCTCGCGCATCAGCCGGTGCAGGCGGGCATGCTCGAACAGCGGGTTGGGCAGGCCGATGCCTTCGGCGCTCCCGCGCTGCTGCTGGATCTGCCGGTAGGCGGCCAGCGCCAGCGGCGGCAGCCCGCCGCCGTCGACCAGGGCCTGGAACGGCCCGCGCGCGGCGGGCACGCCGCGGGTGCGGCCCAGCGCGCGGGCGGCGTCGGGGTCGGCCAGCTGGTGGCCGATGACGGCCGGCAACTGGGCACCACGCCGGGCCTGGGCGTGCAGTTGGACCGGACGGCGATCGAGGGCCACCTGCGCGCCAGCGCCGTGGCGTCGGCATGAGCCCGGGCGGCCTGCGGGCACTGGCGCGCCTGGTGTGTGCGCTGGCTGTCGCCGCGGTGCTGCCGGCGGGTCCGGCAGCGGCCCAGGGCAGCAGGGCGCCGCCGGCGGTCTATCTGGTGGGCGATTCGACGATGGCCAGCGCCACCGGCTACGGTGATGCGCTGTGCGCCCGCCTGGCGCCGGCACTGCATTGCGTCAACCTGGCCAAGGGCGGGCGCAGCACCCTGAGCGACCGCGCCGAGGGCCTGCGGGATGCGCTGCTGCAGCGCCTGCGCGAGCGGCCTGCCGGCAGCGCGGCGCCGCATGTGCTGGTGCAGTTCGGCCACAACGACCAGCCCGGCAAGCCCGGCCGCTCGACCGACCTGGCCACGGAATTTTCCGCCAACCTGGTGCGCTATGTGAGCGACCTGCGGGCCGTCGGTGCGCAGCCGGTGCTGGTGACGCCGCTGACCCGCCGCAGCTTCCAGGGCGATCGGCTGGTCGACAGCCTGGGCCCCTGAGCCGACGCGGTGCGCCAGGTGGCGCTGGCCCAGGGCGTGCCCCTGGTCGACCTGCACGCGCACAGCATGGCCCTGGTGCAGCCGCTGGGCCAGGCCGGTGCCGACGACCTGGCCGAGGCGCCGCCGGGCGACCCACGCTTCGACCGCACGCACCTCGGCGCACGGGGCGCCTGCCTGTTCGCCGACCTGGTGGCGCGCCTGCTGGCCCAGGCCGTGCCGGCGCTGGACCTGCCGCGCAGCCCGCAGCCCGCCTGCGCCGGCGTGCTGCCGCCGTCGCAGCGCGTTTCCACCGGGCCGGCCGAGATGCGCGGCTGGACTGCCACCCGCGGCGGCGCCGGCGGCCAGCTGCGGCGCGTGACCACCCTGGCCGCCGACGGGCCGGGCTCGCTGAAGGCCGCGCTGGACACGCCCGGGCCCCGCACCATCGTCTTCGAGGTCGGCGGCGTGATCGACCTGGCCGGCGACGCGCTGGACATCCGCCACCCCTTCGTCACCATCGCCGGCCAGACCGCGCCCAGCCCGGGCATCACCATCATCCGCGCCGAGACCACCGTGCGCACCCACGACGTGGTGGTGCAGCACCTGCGGTTCCGCCCCGGCGACTGGGGCCGGCCGCGCCAGGGCGGTGGCGACCAGGACGGCCTCTCGACCGTGGGTGGCGCACACGATGTCATCGTCGACCACTGCAGCTTCGCCTGGGGCACCGACGAGAACCTGTCGGCCTCGGGCACGCGCTTCGGTGCCGGCCGGCCGGACGAGACACCCGACGACTGGCGCCGCGCCACCTCGCACCGCATCACCTACAACCACAACCTGATCGCCGAGGGGCTGTCGCACTCGGTGCATGCCAAGGGCGAGCATTCCAGGGGCACCCTGGTGCACGACAACGCGACCGAGGTGCTGCGCCATGCCAACGTCTACATCTCCAACCGCGAGCGCAATGCGCTGTTCAAGGGCGGGGCGCGCGGGGCGATGGTCAACAACCTGGTCTTCAACCCGGGCCGGCTGGCGGTGCACGACAACCTGTGGCCGCAGGAATGGGGCGACAAGCCCTGGCAGACCGGCCGACTGAGCCTGGTGGGCAACCTGCTGCGCGACGGTCCCGACACGCCGCCCGGCACGGCGCTGTTCACGCTGCGCGGCGCCGGCCCGGTGGAACTGCACCTGCACGACAACCTGGCGTTGGACCGGGCCGGCGCGCCGGCGCCGCTGGTGGCCAACGCCGGCACCGGCCAGGCTGCCGTGCTGCCACTGGCGCGGCGGTGCTGCCGCCCGGTCTGCGGGTGCGTCCTGCGGCGCAACTGGTCGACGAACTGCCCGGCGCGGTGGGTGCCCGGCCCTGGGACCGCGACGCCACCGACCTGCGCCTGCTGGCCGACCTCGCCGCCGGCCGCGGGCGCATCGTCGACGCCGAGCCGCCGCCCGGCCTGCCGCCGGTGGTCGCGTCCACGCGCAAGCCCTTCAACCCCGACGACTGGCACCTGGACACGCTGGGCCCGCGCCTGGGCTGGGCGCGCATCGCCGAGGTGTTGAAGTAACCGGCCCGTTCAGCGCACCGGCTCGATCGCCGTCACGGTGACGTTGCCGTTGACGCTGCTGGCGGCAAAGCGCACCTTGTCGCCGGGCTTCAGGCCGTCGAGCAGCTTGGGGTCGCTGACCTTGAAGACCATGGTCATGCCGGGCATGTCCAGGCTGGCGATGGGGCCGTGCTTGAGCGTGACCTTGGCCTGGGCCAGGTCGACCTTGCGCACCTCGCCATCCGCCAGCGTTGTCTGCGGGGCGGGTGTTTGGGCGTGGACGGTGGCGGCGAAGGCCAGCAGGGCGGCGGTGAGCCAGTGGCGTGCTTGCATGGTGTGCTCCTGAACGTGAAGTTGATGGCGTGAATCAATGGCCGGCATGGCCGCCGGGCTTGCGCACCTGCAGCGGTGCGGCGCCGGCCGGCTGCTTGGCCTGCGGTGCGGTCTGGGCGGCAGGTGGTGCGTCGGCCGTGTACTCGCTGGCAACCGTGCCAGGCGGATGGCGGTACCAGCCCGGGTCGCGGAAGTCGCCCGGCGCCAGGTCGTCGCGCACCTTCACCACGCTGAACATGCCGCCCATGCCCAGCGGGCCGAAGGGGCCGGCGCCGGTCATCATCGGCAGGGTGTTGTCGGGCAGGGGCATCTCCATCTCGGCCATGTCGTGCATGCCGCGGTCGCCCATCACCATGTAGTCGGGGATCAGCTTGTTGATCCGCCTGGCGATGTCGCGCTGCTCGACGCCGATCATCGTCGGCACGCCATGGCCCATGGCGTTCATCGTGTGGTGGCTCTTGTGGCAGTGGATCGCCCAGTCGCCGGCCAGGGCGTCGAACTCGATGGCCCGCATCTGGCCCACGGCGATGTCGGTCGTCACCTCGGGCCAGCGGGCGCTCTTCGGCACCCAGCCGCCATCGGTGCCGGTCACCTCGAAATGCGGGCCGTGCATGTGGATCGGGTGGTTGGTCATCGTCAGGTTGCCCACGCGGATGCGCACCCGCTCGCCGCTGCGGGCGACGAACGGGTCGATGCCCGGAAAGGCCCGGCTGTTCCAGGTCCACAGGTTGAAGTCGAGCATGGTGTTCACGCGCGGCGTGGCGCTGCCGGGCTCGATGTCGTAGGCGTTCAGGATGAAGCCGTAGTCGCGGTCGACGCGGAACTGCCGCGGGTCCTTCGGGTGCACGATGAACAGGCCCATCATGCCCATCGCCATCTGCACCATCTCGTCGGCATGCGGGTGGTACATGAACGTGCCGGCGCGCTGCAGCACGAACTCGTAGACGAAGGTCTTGCCGGGCGGGATCGGCGGCTGCGTCAGGCCGCTCACGCCATCCATGCCGCTGGGCAGCAGCACGCCGTGCCAGTGCACGCTGGTCACCTCGGGCAGCTTGTTGGTGACGAAGATGCGGATGCGGTCGCCCTCGACCGCCTCGATCGTCGGCCCCGGGCTCTGGCCGTTGTAGCCCCACAGCCGGGCGGTCATGCCGGGCGCGATCTCGCGCTCGACCGGCTCGGCGACGAGGTGGAATTCCTTGACGCCGTCTTTCGTGCGCCAGGGCAGCGACCAGCCGTTGAGGGTGACGAGGGGGCGGAACGGCCGGCCATCAGGCGGTGGTGGCGGGGGCAGGGTGGCGGCGCCGGCCTGCACGGCGGCCTCGGGCAGCAGGGCGGCGCCGGCGCGGCTGACGGCGGCAGCGCCGACCAGGCTGGCGCCGGCCGCGCGGAAGAAATGTCTGCGGGTGGTCATGGGATGGTCCGTCTCAGTGGCCCGCCGGGGCGGCGGCGGCGCGGGTGGTCGGCGCCAGGGCCGGTCCGGCAGCGGCGCCAGCGCCGGCGATCGCGGCTTGCAGCCGCGTCTGCGCCGTCCAGTGGTCGCGCAGCGCCTCGACCGACTGCGTCACCGCGCCGATCTGCTCGCGCGCATCGGCCAGCAGCTCGAACACGCTGGCCAGCATGCCGTTGTAGCGCAGCAGCATCTCGTCGGAGATGCGCTTGCGCAGCGGCACCACCTCGTCGCGGTAATGCCGGGCCAGGTCGAAGGCCGTGCGGTAGGCGGCGTGGGCTTCGCGCACCTCGGCGCGGGCGTCGATCTCCGCCTGCGCCAGCAGGTGCTGCGCCTGACGCTGCGCCGCTTCCGCACGCGCCAGCCGGGTGCTGCCGGCGTCGAACAGCGGCAGCTCGACCTCCAGCTCGACACCGTTGCGGCGCGGCTCGCCGGTGCTGCGCTGCGCCGTCACCCCGGCATGCAGTTGGTTGACCAGGCGCGTGTGGCGGGTCAGGTCCAGTGCCTGGCGCGCGGCCTCGGCGGCGAGGCGGGCCTGGCGCAGGTCCAGGCGCGTCTGCAGGGCACGCTGCTCGGCGTCGTCGAACGTGGCGGGTGCGGCCGGCAGGTCGGGCAGGCGCTCGGGCAGTTGCAGCGCTGCGGCCTGATCGTCCTGCAGGGCCAGCGTGCGCCGCAGCCGCTCACGCGTGGCCAAGGCCTGCTGGCGGGCGCGGGCCAGCTGGGCCGTGGCATCGGCCTGGAAGGCCTGCTCACGCCACTGCGCCAGGGCGCTGAAGTTGCCGGCCCTGGCCATGCGCCGGGCCAGCTCGGCCGAGGCCTGCGCGGCCTCGTCCACCTGCGTGAAGTAGCCCGCCAGCTGCTGCGCGGCCACCGCGTCGAAGAAGGCCAGGCGCGCCTCGGTGGCCAGGGCCACGGTGTCGGCCGCGGCCTGCGCCTGGGCCTGGGCGAACTGCTGCGCCTGCAGATCACGTGTCAACGGCAAGGTCAGCAGGCCCAGCACATCGAAGACCAGTGCGCGGTCGATCTCGACGACACCGCCGCCCTGTGTGCGGCCGATGCTGAAGCCCGGGTTGGCCAGGCGGCCGGCGCGCACCAGGTCGGCTTCGGCCATGCCCAGCGCGGCATAGCGCGCCTGCAGGCCGCGGTGGTTCAGCAGCGCGATGGCCACTGCGCTGTCGGCCGTCAGCGGCTGGGCCAGCAGGCTGGCGACGCTGGCGCGGGCGGTGCCCAGGTCGGCGGCGCTGCGCTGCGGCGCGGCGGGCTGGCCGATGCGCTCGCGGGTGAGTTGCGACACGGCATCGAAGCCGCCGTCGGGGGAGAAGCCGGCGCAGCCGGTCAGCAGCAAGGCCGCCAGCAGGGGGAAGCAGGCGCGGGGCCGCCAGCGGGGGCGACCCGGCAGGTCAGGCGTCATGGTGGTCATGCGGCAGAGGCGATCAAGGCGCCGCGGTGGACGCGGCGGGCCGCCCGTGCGACAGGCGCACGGGCGCGGCAGGCCCAGGGCGTGCCGGGCGGTGTCAGCCGCGTCGGGGCGGGCGGTCCTGCCCGCCGGACTGGAACGCCGGCTCGGGCGTCACCAGCGCGGGAAAGCGCAGCCGGTTGTCCAGCCGCAGCGCGGCGGCGGCCGGCGGTGCCGAGGCCAGCGGCATCAGGCAGCAGGCACTGGCCTGGCAACCGCTGCCATGGGGGCCGGTGTCGGCATCGGCCGGCGTGCCGGCATCGTCGGCGGGCGCCTGGTGATGACCGGCATGGTGATCGGCGAGGTGCTCGGCAAGGTGATCGGCAAGGTGCCCGCCCTCGTGCCCTGCAGGCGCTGCCTGCACCACGGCGGCGCTGCCGCCACCAGCGCCCATGCAGGGCTGGGTGGCCGCCAGCGTGCCGCGCAGCGGCAGCAGCACAGCCATCAGCAACAGCACGAGCAGGCGCAGGGAGGTCACGGGCAGGATTATCCGGCGGCTGGCGCGGTCAGTAGTGCGGCGGCAGTTCGTCGCGCAGGCTGCGGAAGGTGCGCGGCGTGTCGGCATCCGGCACCCGGTCGCGCAGGTCGGCCAGTTCACGCAGCAGGGCGTCGATCTGGCGCTGCTGGCGCACCACCACCGCGTTCAGCTGGTCCAGCGTGTCTTCCTGGAAGCTGACCTTGATCTCGAGGTCGGTCAGGCGTTGGTCCGGCGGGTTCATCGGTGGTGGCAGCTGGGGCGGTCCTGCATGGTAAGGGCCTTCAGCGGCAATGCCGCCCGGGCGCTGTGCGACGATGCCGGCATGAACCGACCTCCGCCTGCCGAGCCCGTGGACGTGCTGCTCTTCGGCGCCACCGGCTTCACCGGGCGGCTGGTGGCCGAGGTGCTGGCCGCGCGGTCGGCCGGCGACCCGTCCTGGCGCTGGGCGCTGGCCGGCCGCGATGCGCAGCGCCTGGCCGCCGTGCGCGATGCCATTGGCGCACCGCCCGGGCTGCCGCTGCACCTGGCCGATGCCGGCGACGCCACCGCGCTGGCCGCGCTGGTGCGCCGGGCGCGGGTGGTGATCACCACCGTCGGCCCCTACACCCGCCACGGCAGTGCGCTGGCCCAGGCCTGCGCCGAGGCCGGCACCGACTATGTCGACCTCTGCGGCGAGCCGCTGTGGATGGCGCGGATGATCGACCGGCTGCAGGCGCCGGCAGCGGCCAGCGGCGCGCGCATCGTCTTCAGCTGCGGCTTCGATTCCGTGCCGTTCGACCTGGGCGTGCTGTTCCTGCAGACCGAGGCGCTGCGCCGCTTCGGCCAGCCGCTGCAACGGGTGCAGGGCCGGGTGCGGCGGCTGCGTGGCGGGCTGTCGGGCGGCACCGCGGCCAGCATGCTGGCCACGCTGGAGGCCACCGACGGCGACCCGGCCGCCGCACGGCTGCTGGCCGATCCGTTCGCGCTGACGCCCGGCTTCCGCGGCCCGGCGCAGCCCGACGGCGACAGTGCCCGGCGCGACGGTCCGGCCGGTGACTGGAGCGGCCCCTTCGTGATGGCGGTGATCAACACCAAGAACGTGCACCGCACCAACGCGCTGCGGGGCCATCCCTGGGGCACGGATTTCACCTACGACGAGCGCCTGGTCACCGGCCGCGGCCTGGCCGGCCGGGTGGCGGCGGAACTGCTGGCCGGCGGCAACCGGCTGCAGCAGCGGGCGCTGGCCTGGTCTCCCGCCCGCCGGCTGATCGGCCGCATCGCGCTGCCGCAGCCCGGCCAGGGCCCAGGCCCGCGCCAGCGCGACGCCGGCAGCTTCGACCTTCGGTTCAGCGGCCTGACCCTCGGTGGCCAGCCTTTGGCCGTGGCGGTGCATGGCCAGCGTGATCCGGGCTACGGCGCCACGTCGCGCATGCTGGCCGAGGCGGCGCTGTGCCTGCTGCAGGACGTGCCACGCAGCGCCACGCCCGGCGGCGTGTGGACGCCCGGCGCGGCGATGGGCCTGGCCCTGCTGCGCCGCCTGCAGGCCCATGCCGGCCTGCGCTTCAGCGTGGAGGACTGACCGCGATGGCCAAGCCCGTGCCGCGCCTGCCGGCCGACGAGATCGCCCGCATCATCGCCACCGCCTGGGACGACAAGCCGCCGTTCACCCGGGTGCTGAACCAGCACGGCCTGAACCCGGGCCAGCTGGTGCAACTGCTCAAGCGCGAACTGACGCCCAATGCCGACAAGGTGTGGACGGCGCGCACCAAGGCCAAGCCCGGCCGCTGAGCGGCCAGGGCCGGCGCTCAGCTGGCCGGCTTGTTGACCAGCAGGTCCTCGGCCGTCTTGCCGTCGGCCAGCGCGGCCTTGAACCAGTTCGGCCGTTTGCCGACGCCGCTCCACTGGTGGCCGGCATCGTCCTGGTACTTGGCCGGCGACGGCGCCCTGGCCGCCTTGGGTGCTTTCGGTGCCTTGTCCGCCTTGGCGGCGGTCCGGGCGGCCGGCTGGCGCCGCACCGGGCCGGCCGTCTTGCCGAACAGGTCGGCCGGCGTCAGGCCGTAGTGCGCAATCGCCGCCTGGATGCGGGCGACGACGCCGGCGACCTCCTTGGCCTTGAGGGCCTCGGCGTCTTGTTGCAGCTTGCGGATCTGGGCCTGGATCTGGGCGTAGGTCTTTGCCATTGGTTCTCGCGTCGCGCCGCGGGGGGCGCGCTGGTCGGGCGCTGCCGGCTGGGTGCCGGTCTGGGGCCCACTCCCCAGCCGGCGATGGTATGCGCAAGCGCGCAGGCTCAATCCGCAGCAAAGCAGTAGAACAGGCCGGCGCCGCCGGTGGTCTTCAGCGCCTCCTGGCCGCAGCCGCGGGTCTGGTGCGACGAGTTCCAGCTCAGGGCCCAGGGGTCGGTCACCAGGCCGGTGCGGTCATGGTGGCCGATGATGGCCTGGCCGTCGCCGCTGCTGGTCCAGTTGCCGCAGGTCAGGTTGGGGGCCGGCGAGAAGGCCGTGCCGTCGGGCCGCGAGCCGGTCAGGATGTCGTGCTCGTTGGGCGTGTCGCCACGGCCCTTCACCCCGTTGCCGCGCTCGTCCAGCGCGTTGGCCTTGGTGATGCCGTTGTCGCCGTGCAGCTGGGCCACGTCGCGGGCGATCAGCACCCCCTTGGCGTTGAACCACGGGCCCTTGCCGATGCGGTCGCGCGCGTGCACCGCCGGCTGGTCGTTGCCCACCGCGCTGGTGCTGAGGTAGGCGCGCCAGCTGCGGCTGCCGGCACCGGCCGCGCTGGCCAGGCGCTGGCAGTGGGCGTCGGCGCCGGTCAGGCCGCCCAGGTCGGCGCCCTTGCCGGGCCCGCTGCTGGTGACGAAGAAGCCCATCGGGCCGGTGCCGGGGCCGCTGGCGCAGGCGCTGAGCAGGGCGGCGACAGCGGTGGCAGCGGCCAGTGCGGCGCTGGCGCGGCGCAGGGTGGGGCGGGAAGCGTGCATCGGGTCTCTCCATCGACAGGGAAAACGACTCTACGCACCAGCCCCCGCATTCCTTGCTAGGGGCCTTCCCGGAGGTGACGCAGCCGTGCCGCCGACGCCGCTACATTGAACCGATGAACAGCCGCATCGTGCTGGCGCGCCGTCCCGTGGGCTGGGTCGACGACACCTGTTTCGCCATCGAGGACTGCCCCGAGCCCGAGCTGCCGCCCGAAGGCGTGCTGCTGCAGGCGGTCTACCTGTCGCTGGACCCGTACCTGCGCGGCCGCATGAACGAGGGGCCGTCGTATGCGCCGGGCTTCGCTCTGGGCGCGCCCATCGTCTCGCGCGTGGTGGCGCGGGTGATCGGCTCGCGCCACGCACGCTTCCAGGTCGGCGAGCACGTCTGGGGCTTTCTCGACTGGGCCGAACGGGTGGTGGTGCCGCGCGGCGAGGGCCTGCACCCGATCGACCCGGCGCTGGGGCGCATCAGCCATGCGGTGTCGGTGCTGGGCATGCCGGGGCTCACCGCCTGGGTCGGCGCCATCGACATCGGCCGGCCGCTGGCAGGCGACACGGTCTACGTCTCGTCGGCCGCCGGCGCCGTGGGCCAGCTGGCCGGCCAGTTCGCCAGGCGCGCCGGGGCGCGGGTGATCGGCTCGGTGGGCAGCGCAGCCAAGCAGGCGCATTTGATGTCCCGCGGTGGCTTCGACGCTGTCTTCGACTACAGCCAGACGCCGCCCGACGAAGCGTTGCGCACGCTGTGCCCCGAGGGCATCGACGTCTACTTCGACAACGTGGGCGGCCCCACGCTGGAAGCGGCGCTGCGCCATGCCCGGGTGGGGGCGCGCTTTCCGGTGTGCGGAATGATCTCGGCCTACAACGCCGAGGGCGATGCCGGCATCCGCGGGCTGCAGCAACTGGTGAGCAAGCGCATCCAGATGACCGGCTTCATCATCTACGACCACGTGCACCAGCTGCCGGCCTACCTGGCGCGGGTGGCACCCTGGCTGCGCAGCGGTGAACTGTGGTTCGACGAGGACATCGTGCCCGGCGGCCTGGCACGGGCGCCGGCGGCCCTGGTGGGCCTGTTCAAGGGCGAGGCGATCGGCAAGCGCCTGGTGCAGGTGGCACCCGAGAACGCCTGAGGCCGCAGTCCTGCGGCGCTGCCTTCAGGCCGACTTGCCCGGCATCAGGTTCTTGCCGATGTAGGGCTTCAGCGCGGCGATGCCTTCCTTCACCGAGAAGCCGTTGATCGCCAGCTTGCGGGCGAAGCCGTCGGCCAGCACCTTCAGTTCCTCCACACGGCGCTCGGCGATGGCGGCGTCCACGGCGGCCAGCTGGCGTTGCAGGTCGGCCAGCAGCGGGCCATCGGCGGGGTTCTGGGTCGGCAGGGCGGGCATGTCGGGCGGGAGCGGAGCGGGAAGAAAAAAGGCCCGACAGCGCATGCACTGCCAGGCCCTCTCTGTGTCGCGACTCGGGATCGCTGTTCTTGATGGTTTGGTGCCGGTGACCGGAATCGAACTGGTGACCTTCGCATTACGAATGCGCTGCTCTACCGACTGAGCTACACCGGCAACTCAGCCCATGAGTATAGCCGGACTTGGACCGGCTTCGATCAGGACGGTGTGGCGTTCGTCTCGGCCAGGTGCAGATCGGTCACCCGCTGCACCTCGTTCTTCGAGCCCAGCACCACGCTCACCCGCTCGTGCAGCTTGGTCGGGTTCAGGTCGAGGATGCGCTGGCGGCCGTTGGTGGCCAGGCCCCCGGCCTGCTCGACCAGGAAGGCCATCGGGTTGGCCTCGTACATCAGGCGCAGCTTGCCGGGCTTGTCGGGTTCGCGCTTGTCCCAGGGGTAGAGGAACACGCCGCCGCGGGTCAGGATGCGGTGCACGTCGGCCACCATGCTGGCCACCCAGCGCATGTTGAAGTCCTTGCCGCGCGGGCCATCCTTGCCGGCCAGGCAGTCGTCGATGTACTGGCGCACCGGCGGCGCCCAGTGCCGCATGTTCGACATGTTGATCGCGAACTCCTTGGTGTCGACCGGGATCTGCACGTCGCGCTCGGTCAGCTTCCAACTGCCGGTCTCGCGGTCCAGGGTGAACATCACCACGCCGTCGCCCACGGTCAGCACCAGGGTGGTCTGCGGGCCGTAGACGCAGTAGCCGGCCGCAGCCTGCTGCTTGCCGGGCTGCAGGAAGTCCTCCTCGCTGACGCCGCGGTGGTTGGTCACCTTGCGCAGCACGCTGAAGATGGTGCCGATCGACACGTTGACGTCGATGTTGCTGCTGCCGTCCAGCGGGTCGAACAGCAGCAGGTACTCGCCCTGCGGATAGCGGTCGGGCACGACGTGGATGGAATCCATCTCCTCGCTGGCCATGGCCGCGAGATGCCCGCCCCAGACGTTGGCCTCGATCAGCACCTCGTTGGCGATGACGTCGAGCTTCTTCTGCACCTCGCCCTGCACGTTCTCGGTGTCGGCGCTGCCCAGCACCTCGCCCAG
>Ga0116180_1000241_pt1 | contig 53030 bp, 47 predicted proteins | sample AD_UKC073_MetaG_FD_89804 | JGI IMG/M metagenome (GOLD analysis project Ga0116180, IMG submission 89804) | Active sludge microbial communities of municipal wastewater-treating anaerobic digesters from USA - AD_UKC073_MetaG | ecosystem: Engineered > Bioreactor > Anaerobic > Digestate | place: USA... | reverse complement strand
CACGGGCGCCTCCCAGGAGCGATTGGCTTTGACACCTCCTCTCCTACCCGCGTCCGTGCCTGCACCCCTTCAGCAACACGCACCCCAAACGCAACATCCGCACCTATCCGTGCAACCTCTTAGCTGCATCTCGACGTGAGTTGTCGACAGTGCACGCCCACGACGCCAGATCAGGAGCGCCGAGCGCGCCTAGAGTGGCGCTGTGCTTCCGTCATCCACGCCAAGGCTTCGGTTCCGAAAGATGGCGCCAAACGACCTGAGCCACGTCGCCACCTTGGACACTGGCGGTTCTCGCGGCCCAGCCGAGTGGATCGACTGGAACGTCTCCAATTACGCCGACTATGGGTTCGGGCTGTGGATCATCGAGACTCACAGCGGGGTCTTCATCGGTGACTGCGGCCTGACGATGCAAGAGGTGGAGGGTGACTGGTGCATCGAAACCGGATGGCACGTTCACCCTGATGTGCGGCGACTGGGTTACGCCACAGAAGCCGCCACCTCGGTGCGCGAAGCGGCGCGTGATGCCGGTATCGAGCATCTCGTCGCCATCATTCGACCTCACAACTTGGCATCGCAGGGGGTGGCGAAGAAGATCGGCATGTCCCTCGACAGAGAGGTCGACAAGCGCGGTCCCGCGCTGGTGTTCGGCATGGACCTTTCTGGCTGATTGCCCGTCTCCCGAGCAAGCGAGATCCGCCCGCTCATGCCGCCTTGAGGACCTGGGCCTTCCCGGCTGCTGGGGGCGATGTTGCACGACCCCACTGATCGCGACGATTTCTGCAAAGTACGCCGCCTGAGTTCGTGCAGTCTTCGCTGCATCTCGACAGCACCGAAGGACCTCGATACCTCCAGCGCCAAGGCGCGCAAGGGAGAACTGCGTAAGAACCAGGACAAGGTCCTCGCCAAAGCCGGCGTCCCGGCCTCGGCCAAGACCTCCTCCTACACCAACGCCCTCAACGGTTTCGCGGTCTCGGCAACGGCGGCCCAGGTTGAGTCGCTGCGCAAGAACCCCGACGTCGCGCTGGTGCTCAAGGACGACATGCGCCAAGTGACAGCGGATGACGAGGCCTCGCGCAGCGCCAGCATCAACATCGACAAGCTCGCCGGAGCCAACGACCTCTACAACTTCCTCGGCCTGACCAAGCGCACCGAGTCCTGGGGCATGGGCGTCAACGGCAGCGGCGTGACCGTTGGTGTCATCGACACCGGCATCTGGCCCGAGCACCCCAGCTTCGCCGACGACGGCAGTTACCCCGCACACGCGCCGCTGGACACGACGGTCGGCTCGGCCTGCGCCTTCGGCAACACCGCGCACAACAGCGCGGACGCGCCCTTCACTTGCAACAACAAGCTCGTGGGCGCTCGCGTCTTCCTGGACACCTACCGCGCCAACTCGGGCATCGGCCCGGGCGAGTTCGACTCGGCGCGTGACGACGAGGGCCACGGCACGCACACCGCGTCCACGGCGGCCGGTAACGCCAACATCGCGGCGTCGATCTTCGGGGTTCCGAAGGGCACGACGTCGGGCATCGCTCCGCGGGCCCAGATCATCGCTTACAAGGCGCTCGGCGCCGGTGGCGGCTACATCTCCGACCTGGTGGCCGCGATCGACCAGGCCGTCGCTGACGGCGTCGACGTCATCAACTACTCCGTCGGTGGCGGCGCGGCGACCGTCAGCCCCGACACCCTGGCCTTCCTCTTTGCTGCCGACGCGGGTGTCTTCTCGGCCGTCTCGGCGGGCAACAGCGGCCCCGGCGCCAAGACCATCGGTGGCCCGGCCGACGTGCCGTGGGTGACCGCGGTGGGCGCCAACACCTACAGCTCGATGTACGAGGGCTACATCCAGGCCGGTGGGAAGACCTACCGTGGCGCCTCGGTGACCAAGGGCGTCGGCCCGGCCAAGTTCGTCGACGCGGCCAACGCCGGCAGCGAGCTGTGCCTGGCCGGCAAGCTCGACCCCGCCAAGGTGACCGGCGCCATCGTGCTGTGCAAGCGCGGCAGCAACGGCCGGGTGGCCAAGAGCGCCGAGGTGCAGCGCGCCGGTGGTGTCGGCATGGTCCTCTACAACGCCGTCGACGTCGACACCTTATTCTCGGACAACTTCATGGTGCCGACTGTCATGATCGACTACACCCCGGGCACTCAGATCAAGGCGTGGATCAACAGCACTCCCAACCCGACCGGGAGTCTGGTGGCCGGCGGCATCGGCAAGGCGTCGTTCTACTCGCCGACCATGGCCTACTTCTCCTCACGCGGTGAGAACCCCACCGCGGGCGACCTCATCAAGCCCGACATCACCGCACCGGGCGTCCAGATCATGGCCGGCAACACCCCCGTGGCCGAGCCGACCGGCCAGCTGTTCCAGGCGATTGCGGGCACGTCGATGTCCAGCCCGATCGTCGCCGGGAGCTACGCCCTGCTCAAGCAGGCCCACCCCGACTGGACCCCGGCGATGGCCAAGTCAGCCCTCATGACGACGGCCAACACCGCAGTCCGGGACAATGACCGGGTCAGCCCGGCCACGCCGTTTGCCATGGGTGCGGGCATGACCAACCTCGGCAGCCCGACCGCGCGCGGCTCGGCTTACCGGCCTGGTCTGGTCTACGACGCCGGCTTCTACGAGTACCTCGGCTTCCTCTGTGCCGAGGGACGCGAGGCGTTCGGCAACGCGGACCGCACGTGCGCCTCGTTGGCCGCGAACGGCATACCGACGCGGGCTGCCGACCTCAACCTGGCCTCCATCGGCGTCGAGGCGGTCGCCGGCACGACGACCGTGACCCGCACGGTGACCAGCGTCGCCGACCGGACGACGACCTTCGACTCGCGGGTCGAGGCGCCGGCCGGTTATCGGGTCAAGGTCACCCCGTCGCGGTTGACCATTGACCCGGGCAAGTCGGCGTCCTTCACGGTGACCATCACCAACACCGGCGCGGCTCCGGCCGGCCAGTGGCGCTTTGGCTCGCTGACCTGGAAGAGCAGCGGCTACGAGGTCCGCAGCCCGATCGCGGTCAAGGGCACGACGCTCTCGGCTCCGGCCTCGGTGACCGGCACCGGCGCGAGCGGCTCGGCCACGTTGCCGGTGCAGTTCGGCTTCGCCGGTACCTACACGGCGACCGCCGAGGGCCTCGTCGCGGCGACCCACACGTCGGCCGTCGTCGCTCAGGACCCCGACCAGACCTACCCCAGCCCCGATGACGGCGCCGGCGTGGTCACGGTGCCCTACACCCTCAGCGGTGTCGGGGTAGCCCAGTGGCGGGTCAACCTGCCCGATCCCACCGACCTGGACCTCTACCTCTATGGTCCGGACGGCTCGCTCGTCGCCACGAGCACCGGAGGTGGCACCAACGAGCTGATCCGCTTGCAGGCCCCCGCTGACGGGACCTACAAGCTGGTCATCCACGGCTGGGCGGTCGGTGCCACGCCGGTCACCGCGGACGTCCGCAGTTGGCTGGTTCCGGTCTCCGGTGGCAACGGGTCACTCACGGTGACCAGCGGCGGGTCGACCACCGCCACCATCGGCGGCACCCACTCGGTCGGAATCGCGTGGAGCGGCCTGACCGCGGGTGAGGAGTACCTCGGCTCGGTCACGCATCACAACGGCGCCACGGTCGTCGGCCGCACTGTGGTGTCGGTCACCGGCTGATCCCTTCGCACCGCACGGACCGGGGCGGCATACCGAGCACTTTCGGTATGCCGTCCCGGCACGTCCGGGGCCGCGTGGGGAGATACAGGGGTATGCCGTGCGAGCGTCGGCAGGGTGTTCCCGGAGACCGATCCCTCCCGCAGAACGCCTGGCGTGGCTACGCTCGGGAGCATGAGCATCCCGCAGATCACGGTGGGCCACGGGCCGCACCACGTCTACGTCCTGCACGGCTGGTTCGGCTCCGCCGACGGGTGGGGGCTGTTCCCGACCTACCTCGACGGTGAGCAGTTCACCTACCACTTCTTCGACAACCGTGGCTATGGCGCCCGCATGGACGAGCGCGGTGACTACAGCCTCGACGAGGTCGCCGGCGATGTTCTGGCCCTCGCGGATTCCGAAGGGGTGCAGACCTTTTCGCTGATCGGCCACTCGATGGGCGGCGCAGAGGTGCTGCGCGTGTTGGCCAAGGCGCCGGGTCGAGTCCGCAAGATCGTCGGCATCACGCCGGTCGGAGCGAGCCCGACGCCCTTTGATGAGGCCGGGCACAACCTCTTCTACGGCGCATCGGAGAACCGCGATATGCGGTTCGGCATCATCGACTTCACCACCGGCAATCGCAACACCGCCACCTGGGTCAATTCCGTTGTCGAGCACTCACTTTCGCACTCCACGGTCGAGGGGTTCCACGGCGCTCTGGTGGCCTGGGCGACGCCGGACTTCCTCGCCGACATCGCCGGCTCTGAGCACGAGATGCTCGTCATCCCCGGCGAGCACGACCCCGCGCTCGGCGAAGCGACGGTCCGCCAGACCTGGGAGCCGCACTTCCCTAACTGCCGCATCGAGGTGATGCCCAACGCCGGGCACTACCCCATGTTTGAGACCCCGGTCCAGCTCGCGACCGTCATCGAACGCTTCCTCGCCGACTGACGCGCCAACTGACGCGCTCTCCTAGCCGCTGATTGAGTCGCTGACCGACGTGCCCCCGCTCGACCCGACCGACGTGCCCGACCGCGCCGCCGCGCGCGGTCGGGTCGACACGGCATACGCGCTGCTCTCCGACGAGGACCGGGCGGCGACGCGCCTGGTCCACGACCCGGTCGCCTATACCCGCGAGGTCCCGTATGCCGCCCTGGCGGCATTGCGCGAGCGGCACGGGGTCGTCCCGGTCGCCGAGCCGGAGTTGCCCGGTTGGCCCGAGGGCACCGGCTACTGGCTCGTGCTGCGGCATGCCGATGTCGATCGGGTGCTCAAGGATCCGGGCACCTTCTCGTCGTCCTTCGGCGGCACCCAGATGCGCGACCCGCGCACCGCCGAGGACCTGCGCTATGTGCGCCGGATGATGCTCAACATGGACCCGCCGGAGCATTCTCGGTTGCGTCGGCTGTTGGCAAAATCGTTTACCCCCAAAGCGATCGGCGCGCTGGAGGCACAGGTCGCCGGCCACGTCACCGGGATTGTCGATCGGATGCTCGCTGCTGGTGAGGGCGGCGCCAGCGGCGAGTGCGATTTCGCCAAGGACGTCTCCGCCGACCTGCCGCTGCTCACCCTCGCCGACGTCATGGGCGTGCCGCCGCAGGACCGCTGGCTGATGTTCGACTGGGCCAACCGGGTGATCGGCTGGCAGGACCCCGACTATCGGGTCAGTGCCCACTTCGACCCGGCCGGTGCCACGGAACTCGGCCGGACGGCATACGCGCTGCGCCCCGAGCCGGGACCCGACGGCCTCATGCCCGATCCGCGATCGCGCGCCGGGATGCCCGACCTCTACGCCTATGCCCACGCCCTGGGCACGCTGCGCCGCGAGCAGCCCGGCGAGGACGTGATGTCGATCCTCATGGCCCAGCGCGACGACGGCGAGGGCGGGGGATCCGTGTCGGTTGAGGAGTTTGAAAATCTCTTCTGGCTGTTCGCTGTCGCCGGCAACGAGACGACCCGCAACGGTATGCCGGGTGGTCTGGTCGGGCTGCTCGGTGACCCGGCCGCGCAACGCGCGCTGCGCGACGATCCGAGCCTCATCCCCAACGCGGTCGAGGAGATGCTGCGCTGGTGGACCCCGGTGATGACCTTCCGCCGCACCGCCACACGGGAGGTCGAGCTCGGCGGCCGCACGCTGCACCGCGGTGACAAGGTCGTCGTGTCGTTTGCGGCGGCCAACCGGGACCCGGCGGTGTTTGAAAACCCCGACACCTTCGACATCCGCCGCGACAACGCTCGCCGCCATCTGGCCTTCGGCGCCGGGCCGCACGTGTGCCTCGGCGCCTTCCTGGCCCGCTCGATGATGACCCGGATGTTCACCGAATTGCTCGGTCGCACGACGTGGATCGAGAGCGCCGGCGACCCGGTCTGGCTGCAGTCCAACTTCCAACGCGGCGTCAAGCGCCTCCCCATCACCTGGACCGCTGAGGGGGCGAGCGGGCCACCGGTGGAGGACGTCATCGCCAAGTTGCGCGAGCTGCGCCAAGGCGTCCCGCCTGGCGACCTGTCGATCCGCGGAATGATCGACCAGGGCCGGAGCTGAGTGCAGCTGCTGGTTTAGCGCGCGCCTCGGGCCTAGAGTCGGGCGCATGACCGAGGCCAGCCACCCGACCCAGCCGACCACCTTCGCGGTGCCCACCGACGAGGCGACCGTGCGCGCCAGCGACCGCGCCCACGTCTTCCACTCCTGGTCAGCGCAGGGCGCGATCAACCCGCTGCCGATCGCCCGCGCCGAGGGCAGCCGGTTCTGGGACTACCAGGGCAAGGGCTACCTCGACTTCACCTCGGGCCTGGTCAACGTCAACATCGGCTACAACCACCCGCGGATGATCGCCGCCATCGCCGAGCAGGCCGGCCGGATGACGACCATCGCCCCCGGGTATGCCGTCGACGTCCGCTCCGAGGCCGCTCGCCTCATCGCCGAGCGCGCTCCCGCAGGCCTCAATATGGTCTTCTTCACCAACGGCGGGGCCGAAGCCACCGAGAACGCCATCCGGATGGCTCGCCTGCACACCGGCCGCCACAAGATCTTCGCGGCCTATCGCTCCTACCACGGGGCCACCGCGGGAGCCCTGACAATGACCGGTGACCCGCGCCGCGTCGCCAGCGAACCCGGCATACCGGGCGTCGTGCATTTCTGGGGACCCTACCTCTACCGCTCGGCCTTCCACGCCGAGACCGAGGCGCAGGAGACACAGCGCGCCCTGCAGCACCTGCGCGACCTCATCACCGTCGAAGGCCCCGGCTCGGTCGCGGCGATCATCATGGAGACCATCGTCGGCACCAACGGCATTCTCGTGCCGCCGGCGGGCTACCTCGCGGGCGTGCGAGCGCTGTGCGACGAATTCGGGATCGTCATGATCGCCGACGAGGTGATGGCCGGTTTCGGTCGGATCGGGCAGTGGTATGCCGTGCAGCACTGGGATGTCACGCCCGACCTCATCACCTTCGCCAAGGGGGTCAACTCCGGCTATGTGCCCCTCGGGGGCGTGGTCATCTCCGACGCAATCGCCGACACCTTCCGCGACCGGGTCTACCCAGGCGGGCTGACCTACTCCGGCCACCCGTTAGCCTGCGCGGCGGCGGTCGCCTCGATCCAGATCTTCGAGGACGAGGATGTGCTCGGGCACGCTCGGATGCTCGGTGAGGACGTCATCGGTCCGGAGCTGGCCAAGATCGCCGATAAGCACCCGTCGGTCGGGGAGGTGCGCGGGCTCGGCGTCTTCTGGGCGCTCGAACTGGTCACCGACCGCGACACTCGCGCGCCGCTGGTGCCCTACAACGCCAGTGGTGCGGCGGCCAAGCCGATGCTCGACTTCGCGGCGGCGTGCAAGGCGCAGGGGCTGTGGCCGTTCACCCACTTCAACCGCACTCACATCGTGCCGCCGTGCACGACGAGCGTCGAGGAGGTCCACGAGGGCCTGGCCATCATCGACGAGGCCCTCACCGTCGCCGACGGCTATTACACGGGCAGCTGAGCAGTTTCGGCCAGCGCGGCGCCGGATGAGGCCCGACGGCGCCGCGCGGTGAGCCACAGCGACTCGCCGATGTAGAACGCGATGTAAGCCAGCGACGCCGCGACCACCCACGCCGGGGGCGTGGGCTGGGAGGCGACGATCACGGCATACGCGAGCAGCCACAGTCCGGCGCCGACCATGTTGGCGACCCACCAGGTCTGCGTGCGCGACGGGTAGACGTAGCCGATCGGGACGAAAACCAGTGCGCTACAGAGCAATACCAGCGCGCTGGTGGCGACCGGGCCGAGCCCGAGCACCACGACATAGAAGGCCACGACGTTCCAATAGGAGGGGAAACCCCAGAAGAGGTGGTCGTCGGTCTTCGCGTCGGCGCGGCAGAACTGAAAACACGAGGCCAGCAGAGGCGCGCATGCCACCACCCAGCCGAGCGGACCGGTGGGCAGATAGCCCCCGATCCACAGCAGGGTCACCGGCGCAAAGCAATAGGTGAGGTAATCGACGATGTTGTCCAGCAGCGCTCCGTCGAATCCCGGCCAGTGCTCCTTGACCCGGAAGCGGCGCGCGAGGAGGCCATCGGTGCCGTCGACGAGCATCGCCACGAGAAAGAGCCACAGTGCGACGGTGATCGCGCGCGCTTCGATCGCCACCACCATGAGAAACGCCAGCACGGCACCGATCGCGGTGTAGACGTGGACGAGAGCCGCGGCGAGGCGGCTCCCTGAGGCCGGCGGCACGGGCAGTCACCTTCGCATTCGGGCAGTGAAGTCGCCCAAGTATGCCGTGCCGCCCGCCTGTGGTGCGGCGAATCGGGCGCTTCGTGAGGCAGGATGGTCCGGTGCCCAGGACTCCGGTGAGCGTGGAGGTTGTGGAGCCTCGCATCGCCGACCGCGTCCGGCGTGGCGCCGACCTCTACTGGCTCGTGATGTATGCCGCCCTGGCCTTCCTCGCGATCAGCCTCGGCAACCTCGCGGTCGGCACCGCGGGAGCGCTGGAGCAGGACCTCGCCGGCGCCACCAGCGGCGTGCCCCGGCTGATCCTCGCGCTGATGGCCTGGGTTTCCGGCACGGGCGTGTTGCTCCTGCCGATCGCGGTGGGCATCGACCTGGTCGTGCGGCAACGGGCTTGGCAGTTCGTCCAGTCGCTCGTCGGAGCGGCCATCGCCGCGGGCATCGGCCTGGCCATCAAGGCGGCCATCAGCGAAGGGCAGTTGACCACTGCCCTTGCGGTGCTCACCCGCCCGGTGCGCAGCTCTGGGCGCACCAACCCGCTCGACATCGTCGTCGTCGCGCTCACCGCCCTCGTCGTCGTCGCCAACATCTCCGGGCGGCGCTGGTTGGTGCCGCTGGCCTCGTTGGTGCTGGGTTCGATGAGCGTCACGACCTTCCTTGCCGGGTCCAATACGGCGCTGGCGTTGCTGTGCTCGTTCCTGCTCGGCGCCATCGTCGGACACGCGGTGCGGTTCGCCTTCGGCACCAGCGCGACTCGCGCGCCAGGCACGGACGTGGCCCGCGAACTCATCCTCGCGGGCACGCCGCTGCACACCCTCGTGCTCGTTGACGACTACGACGAGGGTGCGCGGCTCTACCACGCGCGTGGTCCGCAAGGCCCGCTCGATGTCCACGTCTTCGACCGGGACACCTTCGGGTTGGCGTCGGGGCGGCGGCTGTTGAGTCGACTCCGGCTGCGTGGCGCCACGACCCGAGCGCCGTCCTTCACCCTGCGCGGGGCAGTCGAACACCGGGCCCTGCAGGCGTTTTCGCTGCAGTGGGCCGGCGTGACCGCGCCGGTGCCGGTGGCGATCTGCGACGTCGGCGGTGTGTCGGCAGCGATCGCCACGACTCGCGTCGAGGGCCGCACGCTGCGCGAGATCGGCGACGGGCTGACCGACGAGCAGGCTCGCGCCGTCGTCCAGATGCTGCTCACCCTGCAACAGCATCGGATCGCCTTCCGCGGCTTCAGCCGCGACACCGTGGCGATCCTTCCCGATGGCAAGGCCGGCCTGGTCGCCACCGGTGACGGCGATGTCGGCAGCGACGACCTCTCCCAGCGCACCGACGCGGCGCGGGTCATGGTCATGCTCGCTCTCGGGATGGGGGCCGAACGCGCCGTGCAGGTCGCGGTGCAGGAGGCCGGCGCCAAGTTCGTCTCCCGCACCCTCCCGCTGCTGCAGCCACTGGCCCTCGGCCGAGCGTTGCGGCTGGAGCTGCGCAGTCGCAAGAAGCTGCTCGACGAGCTGCGCGAGCAGGTGCTGACGCTCGCTCCCGCTCATGAGGAGCCGGCCAGCATCCAGCTTCGACGGGTCTCGCCCAAGGGCCTGCTCACCCTCGTCGGTGGCGCCGTCGCGGCATACATCGTCTTGCCGCAACTCGTGCAGGTGGACTTCGGCGCGGTCCTGTCGCGGGCGGAGTGGCACTGGGGGCTCGCGGCGCTGGCCAGCGCGGTCCTGACTTTCGCTGGCGCATCACTGGTGCTGCATGGCTCGGTGCCGGTGCGGCTGCGGTTCGTGCGCACCTATCTCACCCAGCTCGCGGTCGCTTTCAGCAGCCTCATCGCGCCGGCGACGATCGGCAACATCGCGCTCAACACGCGCTACCTGCAACGGTCGGGCATCACGCCGACCGCAGCCGGGGCCAGCGTGGGCCTCGCGCAGGTCTTCCAATTCACCTCGTATGCCACCTTGTTGGCGCTCGCGAGCGTCGTGGCGGGCACAGGGCCGCAGGCATCCTTCCAGCCTCCGGCGAAGGTGGTCGCGGCGATCCCTATCGTTCTGGCCGTCATCGCCGGGCTGTTCGCGATCCCACGGGTGCGGGCCTTCTTCCGCGAGCGGGTCCTCCCGCAGTTGCGGGCCGTCGTGCCGCAGATCCTCGGGGTGCTGCAACGACCGGTCAAGCTCGCCGAATTGCTCGGCGGCGCCCTGTTGTTGGATATGAGTTTCGTTGCGGCGCTGTACTTCTCGTGTCGGGCCTTCGGGGCCCAACCAGCCGTCGCAGCGGTTGCCGTCGTCTATTTCGCAGGCGCCATCATCGGGTCAGCAGTGCCGACGCCCGGTGGTCTGGGCGGCATCGAAGCCGCCATGTCGGCGGGCCTCACCATCGCCGCCGGGGTCGACGCATCGACCGCGTTCTCGGCCGTGCTGCTCTACCGGATCGTCACCTACTGGCTGCCGATCCCAGCGGGCTGGTTCGCCCTGCAACACCTGCAGTCCCGCGACGCCATCTGATCGGCGGCAACCCGTCAACTCGCCAGGGCCGCGGCCTTCTCGTCCTCGGTGGCCTTGCGCACGACGATGCGGGTCCACGCGCCGACATAGATGCGGTCCGCATCGCCGAGTTCGCGCTTGGGACCGACCTCGATCGGGTCTTCTGGCAGCGGGGCCGCGATCTGGCCGACGAAGGTGCCATTGGAGGACCCCAAGTCTTCGACGAACCAGCGCGTGCCATCGGTCGTGAGCTGCGCATGCCGGCGGCTCACCCCGCTGTCCGAGGTGCAGTCGACGTCGGGAACGATGTTCTTGCTCGCCGACACCCGCCCGATGAGAGCGCTGCGCACGGCGAGCGGCACGACGACGGGCAACCCGGGGGAGGGCATGGTCTCGTCGGACTCCTGCGCGGCATACCACTCCGGGTCGACCCACACCTCGGCGACCCATTCGGGCGCAACAGCAGGGGGTATGCCGGTGCCTTCGGTCGGCGTGGGAACCGGCAGGGGAGCGGCGCCCACCTCGGCCCCGGCAGCAGCGGCGGACTCGGCCTCCGGCGCTGCCGGGTCAGCCGAACCCGCCGGGGGGTCGAGGTTGAGCGAAGAGGCCGGCACCCCGCGGGGCATGGCTCCGGTGGTGAAGTCGTAACCGCACGCTTCGCAGAACAGCGAGTCGGGCGCGCTCTCGACGGCACAGTTGGGGCAGACCTGCGACGACGGAGCAGCTGGGGCCGCCGGCTCGGCCTGGGGAGTGGCGTTGCCGGGCTTGGCGCCTCCGGTCGCGTCAGGCGCGCCCGCCAGGTCGCTGCCACAGGTGTCGCAGTAGTCGGTGGCCTCGGACGTGTGGCCGTTGGGGCAGACCTTGCTCACTTCTTCACCCTCCGGGTCTTGGTCGAGGCGGTGTCCAGCGCCATCTCGTCGAGCTTCTCGACGGCCTTCTTGAGGCGCACCGTACCCGTTTCGGCGTTGTCGATCTCGACGACCTTCTTCAGCCGCGAGGTCATTTCCTCGTCGCCGGTCTGAGTCGCGATCTGCACTGCGCGTCCGAGCTTGCGGGTGGCGCCGTCCTCGTCGCCGGCAGCCTTGGCGGCCAGCCCGTCCTGGATCGCCGCCGCGAGCTCGGCCTGGCCGGTGTAGCGGGCCACCTGGTCGTCGATTCGGGTGGTCAACGACTCGTCGCCCGACCAGGTGGCCTTGACCAGAGCCTGAGCCTGCACGGCGTCGCGGACGACAACCTGCACTCGGGAGGCCAGCTGCTCTTGACCGACGCTCTTGGCCGGCAGCCGCACCGCCACGTGGTAGTCACGGCTCTCGTCGGCCCACGCGCCGGTGGGGAAGGACGCCGTCAACGCGTTGACCAGCGAGCGTTTGGCGGTGATGTCCTCCAGGTCGGGCGCGACCTGCTTGACGAAGAGCACTTGGGCTCCCTGCGGTGCCCAGACGCGCAGGTCTACCGCCGGCACGCCACGAGCCATCGACGCCCGCACCAACGCGGCGAACTCCTGCGCCATCCGGTCCGGCGACGGGATGAGGTCAACCGTGCCGAGCAGCGCCGACGCGATCCGCCGCACCTCGTCGACCTGCCACCGGTCACCCAAACCCCGGCAGTCGCACTGGAAGAACCCGGTCGCCGACTGGATCGCCCAGGTCAACTGCTCGGGCGTCTCGTGCTCGTTGGCGCCGTCGGTGAGCAAGATCGCGTGCCGCTGGGTGACCTGGGGCACCGAGAGGAAGACCTCCTTGGCCTTGGTCAACCAGGTGCCCATCGCCGTGCCGCCGTCGGCCTGGAAGCGCTGCACCGCCGCGATCGCCTCAGCCCGGGTGCGCCCGTCCATCCGCACCATCTGCTGCGTCGAGCGCCCCGGCGGATAGACGAGCGTGCCCACGTGGTTGCCCGCGATGACCGCGAACCACGTGCCGTCGAGAATCTCCTGCAAGGCGACGGACGCGGCATACCGGCCTTGGGCGATGCCAGTCGGCCCCATCGATCCGGAGGTGTCGACGATGACGATCTCGGCGGCGTCGGTGCCCGCGTCGGCTCCAGCCTGTCCGGCGCCCTCGCACGTGACGCGCACGATCGCGTGCACATCGGTGCCGCCGTCGGGCAGGAACTCGTTCTGGAAGACCTCAGTGCGGAAGGTTGCCATCGGCGCCATCCCCTTCGGGTGCGGGTGCGGGTGCGGGTTCGTGAACAGGAACAACAACAGTGGGTATGCCGTCCGGGCCAGGCACGCGGGCCAGGGCGGCGCTGATGTTGTCCATCCCACCACAGCCGTTGGCAAAGTCGACCAGGGCTTGCGCGACGGCACCCGGCGTGGCCTGGCTCGGCGAGCCGACCGGGCTCAGCGCTGCGACTGTCCGGCCGACCAGATCGCGCAGGTCGTGGGCGTCGGAGCAGTAGTTCCACAGGCCGTCGCTGCAGACCAACAACCACCCGGGTTCGGCGAGTTGCACCTGGTCGAGGTGGGGGGCGAGGTCCGGCGGCGAGTCGACGCCCAGCCAGCGCGTGATGGCGTGAGCCTGGGGGCCGGTCTCGGCCTCCTTGCGCGGAATACCGTCACGGATCTGTTCGGCGGCGAAGGAGTCATCCGTCGAGAGCTGTCGAGGCTCGGACGCGGGGTTGTCGGGCAGCCAATAGGCCCGGCTGTCACCGACATTGCCGACGACGGCCAGCCCGTCGTGGACGAGCGCGGCGACGAAGGTGCAGGACGGCGGGGTCTCGGTGGCTCCCGGGCCGGTGGCGGGCGTGGTCTCGACGACCGCGCGGCGTGCGGCGGTCACGGCATCGGCGAAGCGGCGGTGCACGGCCGCGACCAAGGCCTCTCGCAACCCCATGGCCTGGGGGATGGGCGCTGCGAGGACTTCACGTGCGGCACGAGCAGCGGCGAGGCTGGCGATGTGGGAGTCGGTCGTATTGGACACCCCGTCACACACGACGAGCACGGCATGCGAGAGGGTCGGCTCCTGCGCCAAGAGCGCCATGCCGTCTTCATTGCGGGTATGCCGTTTGCCGATGTCACAGACGCCGGCCACCCACGCCGCGGGAGTCTCGACGAAATGGTCGCGGGGGTCCGGCTCCTTGCCGCCACACTGGTCGCAGTAGCCGTCGAGGTAGAACCCCTCGCCGCATTGCGCGCAGCGCGCCCCTTCGGGGGGTGCGACCGCGACGGCCACGGCCCCGCCAGCCACCGGTCCGGTCCAGCCGACATCCAGCGGTGACTCCTCGCCAGCCTGAGCGGTCTCCTGCCGCACGGGGGTATGCCGTGCCTGGGTTTCCCCGGCGGCGACCGGCGGCGGGCTTGACACCGTTCCCTGGTCTGCTCCGGGTGTGGGGGAGGCGAAGTCGTGACCGCATGCCTCGCAGAAGGCCGCGTCCTCGGCCCGCTCGGCGCCACAAGCCGGGCAGAGCAGGCGGGGGACGGAAGTCGTGGAGGGGCTCTCAGAGCTCGGGCCGCTCGCGGCGCCCGGCTCGGCGGGGGTGCTCACCACGTCGTCCACGGTCGCACCTGATTGGCCTTGTCCACGAGGGCGACTCGCGCCTGTTGGTCAGGGGTGAGCGTCGCCAACTTGCGGTAGGCGGCCTCCAACCCCTGGCGGATGCCCGGCTCGGTCGCGACGACCCCGCCTGGTAGGTGGCTCACGGTGGGCTTCTTGCCGGCCGGAGAGGTGATCCACGCGAGCGCATTGGTCAGCACGTCGACTTCGAGCTCGGCCTTCTGGATCGGCTCGACCGTGACCCCGTTGAGGCTGCGCAACGCCTCGGAGAGGTCGTCAATGCCGTTGCCATGGGTGGCCAAGAGTCGGGCGCGCTTCTCCCGCGCCAGCGGATAGGCCCGCGAGGTGGTCGGCACGAGGTCGAGTGCCTCGACTGCTCCGCGAACATCGTTGCGGTTCAGTCGGATTCGCGCCATCCCGAACGCGCCGACCGGCGTGTATGCCGCGTCGGTGCGGGCGCAGACGGCATACAGGCTCTCGGCGACATCGGGCTCGCCGCTGACTTCACACGAGTAGGCGAGCGCGAGCTTGGGTGCGAGCTCGCCGGGCACCTGACCGTAGACGGCGTTGAAGGCGCTCTGCGCCGCGGCGGCGTCGCGCTGTTGCAGCGCCCGCAGGCCCTGCATCCACACCGCGCGCCACTCCCAGGGATCGTCGCGCAGCATCTCACCCGTGGCCATGTCGACCACGCCGACGTCGCCGCGTTCGAGACCGACGCGCGCCAGTTCGAGGCGCACGTCGGGCGTCACAGGATCGGCGGCGCGCAGGGCATCAGCCCGCTCGTGCGGCCGCATCGCGCGCACCTCGCGGATGAGCGAGGCCTGCCGGTCGTGTGGATCGGGCCGCAGCGCGGGCAAGGACCACCAGTCCAGCTGGTCGGTCGCGATGGCCGGCTCCTCGAAGAGCACCGACACCGCGGACGTGGCGGCCCGGGTGGCGCCGGCGTCCTGGGCAGCCACCTCGCGCAACACGCCGATCATCTGCACCCGCATTTCGTCGGCCGAGGCGAACCGGTCGTCGGGTGAGGTCGCGGTCGCCTTGAGCAGCAGCCGGTAGAAGGAGTCGTAGTGCTGGAAGACCGGGGTCTGGTCGACCGGCGGGAGCGAGTCGACATAGGTGGTCTGGTAGCCCTTGAACTCCGTCGTGAGGACGACCAGGGTGCGCCCGATGGTGTAAATGTCCGAGGCCACCGATACGCCCTCGGCCGCGACCTCGGGCGCTTGGTAGCCCACCGTGCCGAAGATCGCCGAGTCGTCGTCGTCGGCCCGGCGCACCCCGCCGAGGTCGATGAGCTTGATGTCGTCGCCGATCTGGATGAGGTTGTCGGGCTTGAAGTCGCAGTAGATGAGCCCGAGGTCATGCAGGTATTGGAAGGCGGGGAGGATCTCGATGATGTAGGCCAGGGCCTGGTCGACCGGCAAGGGGTCGTAGCGTCCGCTCTTGCGCATCCGCTGCTTGAGCAACGCCTTGAGCGAGGTGCCCCCGACGTACTCCATGACGATGTAGCCGGCACCCTCGTAGGTGACGAAGTTGTAGATCTCGACGATGTGCGGGTGCTCGACCTGGGCCAGGAAGCGCTGCTCGGCGATAGCAGCGGCCAGCGCGTCGGGGTCGCCCGAGTTGAGCAGGCCCTTGAGCACGACCCAGCGACCGGAGACATTGCGGTCCTTGGCCAGGTAGATCCAGCCCAGCCCGCCATGGGCCAGGCAGCCGGCTACTTCATATTGTCCGGCCACGAGATCGCCGGGCTTGAGCTTCGGGTCGAACGAGAACGCCTGCCGACACTTGGGGCAGAAGCCGGTCGTGCGCCCCGGTCGATCGCCGGTGCTGCGCCCGACCTTCGTGCCGCACGCCGAGCAATAGCGCTTGTCTTCGGGGACGACGGGGTCCTTCATGAGGGCCGCGGATGCGTCGATGGCGGGCAACGGCGGCACGGTCGTGATTCCCGCCCCCAACCGGGCCGCCCGCATGCGCTGCGACGAGGAGGACAGCCGTCGGGTGATCTTCGAGCCGGTCTGCCGCGCCCGTGCCGACCCGATGACGGTCGCCGACAGCCGGTTGCTCGCGGCGGTGCGGCTGGAGGCGATCGGGCTGCTCATCGGCGACTCGGTGCCGGCGGGCGGCTGGTCGGCCGAGCTGCCGCAGACGTCGCAATAGCCGTCGAGGATGGTGCCGGTGCAGCCAGGCTGGGCGCAGGGCGAGCCGTCGGGCAGCCCCGCGGGATCGGTTTCGCTGGCGGCGGCAGGCGCGGGCGCGGCCGGCGCGGCGGGCCGAGCGGCCGGCGTCGGGGCTGGCGCTGCAGCAGCAGGTGCAGCACTCGCCGCCGCGGGGGTGCCGCAGACGTCGCAATAGCCGTCCAGGATGGTCCCGGTGCAGCCGGGTTCCTGACAGGTCGCAGGGGTGGTCATCGGCGGCTTCCTGAGGTGGGGAGGGCACGGTCGAGAGCTTGGTATGCCGTGAGCAGCGCCTTCGCGCGCGGCAGGTCGGTCGGCGTCGCCGCGAGGACGGCATCCAGCCGCCCGCGCAGGTAGTCCAGGTCGGGATCGGTCCGCCCGGCGGCTCGGGCCTGGGCCGCGACGGCACCGGCCAAGCCGATGATCTCCTCGCGGTCGGCCAAGGCATCCCCGTATGCCGTCTGCACTCGGGTCAGCGCGCGCGAGACCGCGTCCAGCTTGACCAGGTAGGCATCGACGGCGGACGGGTCGGTGGGCACGTCCCCGAGAGCCCGCACGTCGGGCACGCCGAACCGGGGGGCGGGGGTCACCAACGACACGACCCGGGTGACCAGGTCGCCCACGGCGGCACCACGGGCGAGCAACTCCTCGCGTTGGCGCTCGGCGCGCTCGGCGTCTCGGGCGTCCTCGATGCGCTGGCCGGCCCCGACGATGAGGTCACGTTCGGTGCCGGCGGCGTCGTGTTCCAAGGGTGCGAGCAATCCGCCGACTTCGGCGCCGCGCTTGGCCCGGTCGGTGACATCGAGCAAGCGCTGCTCCAACCGGGTGAGCAGCCGTCGGGCTGCCTCTCGATGCGTGCCGGCGGGCACTAGGCCCACCTGGTCGCGGATGCGTTCGATGGTGGCTCGCACGTCCTTGAGACGGGTGCCGACCTCGGCGCCTGACGGTTCGAGCGAGAGCCGGGCGCGCAGCGACGAGGTCAAGGCATCCGAAAGTCGGCAGGCCTCGGGCAATGACAGGGCCAGTGCACCCGACGTCGAGGGCGCCACGCGGGCAGCGGGGGAGTCGGGCGCGACGTCGAGGCGTCCCCAGACGAGGGTCGAGAGGCGGGCCGCCTCGGTCGGGCCCACCCGGCCCGAGTCGAAGGTCACCGACAACAGGTCATAGCGATCCGAGATCGCCTTCCACAGCGCCATGGACATGGTGAGGTCACGGCTGAAGGCATCGGCGTCGCTGGAGGACAGCGCGGCCGAGTCAAGTGAGTCCAGCTCGGCCTTGCGCTTGTCTCGCCACACACCGAGGTCGCGTAGGTAGGCGAACGCCTCCTGGCCCGACAACGGCATGCCGAGCCGTCCGGGGGCATCGGGCGCGACGGTGCCCGAGGGCACCCCACCTGAGACCCGTGGGGGAACCGGGTCGTCCAGCGACAGACTCATGCGGTCACCGTCCGTAGACCGCCGCGGGCGGAGCCGGAGCCGGGCCGAGCGGTCCGGCCAGCCAAGTGTCGTAGATCGCCTTCCACCGGCCGCTGGTGCGCAGTTGCTCCAGCACCCCGTTGGCGTATTTCACGAAGTCGACGTCGTCCTTGTTGAACCCCAAGCCATACGGCTCGGCGGTGATCGGGGCGGAGGTGGGCACCACGGCATACGGGTCCTGGGCGGCCAACCCGGCCAGGACGGTGTCGTCGCCGGTGATCGCCGCGACCTGGCCCTGCTGGAAGAGCACGAGGCACCCGGTGTGCGTGTCAGAGCCGACGGCCTTGACATTGGGGTACTTGGCGAGCGTCGTCATGCTGGACGTGCCGTTGGGCGCGCACACCGACTGCCCGGCCAGGTCCTCGAGCTTGGCGGCCGTCGACCCCTTGCGGACGAGCACCTTCTGCCCGGCGTGGTAGTACTCGCTGGAGAAGGCGATCTGCTGCCAGCGGGCGCAGGTCATCGTCATATTGCGGGCCACGACATCGACACTGCGGTCCTGCAGCACCGGGATTCGCTGGGCGGCGGTGATGACGGTGAACTTCACCTTGCCCGGGTCGCCGAAGATCGCGCGCGCGAGCTCGCGAACGATGTCGATGTCAAAGCCCTCGATCGCCCCGGTTAGCGGGTTGCGCGAGCCGAGCAGCAGGCTGTCACTGGACACCCCGGCGACGAGGTAGCCCCGCTTGGCGATCTCCCCGAGTCGCCCGCCCACACTGGCGGCGGCCGGCAGAGGCGACAGCGCGGCATACGAGGTGGTCGCGTTGTCGCAGGTCACCGGGGGTGCCGCACTCGTCGGGCTCGTGGCGGTGGTCGCTGCCGCACTGGAGGTCGGGGTCGGCAGGGGAGTCGGAGCGTATGCCGTGGAGCAGGCGGTCAGCAGCACGCCCAGCAGGGCGAGGGTGGCCAGCCAGCCGGCGCGGAACCTGTTCACTCGTACTCCTTGGTCCGGGCCGCGAAGCCTCGCCGGGTCGCCGCTGCCGCGCCGAGGCCGAGCAGGACGGTGACGAGGGCGGCCAGCGCGAGCTGCCACTGCGGTGCGGCGATCTCCTGCTGCAGCGACTGGTCGAACTGCTTGAGGGCGGCCGCGGACGCCTCGTCGAAGGCGGTGAAGCTCGTCGCCGTCGCCCCCTTGGCGTCGGTGACGGCCTTGACTGCGTCGTCCCAGGCGCCCTTGTCGTCCAGGGCCCGCACCGCGGTGTGGGCTGCGACGTAGGCCTCCCACGGTTGGTTGACCGTGTTGACCGATCCGGATCCCGCGGGCCAGGTCAACCGGCTCAGCGTGTCCAGGCCCGACTTCACCTGGGTCTGGCGGGCCTTGACCTGAGCTTCGTAAGGGGTGGCCTGTCCTCGCGCGATGAGGCCAAGACTCTCGTTGGCCTTGGCGTCGTAAGCAGCCGAGCGAATCGTCGTCAGCGTGAGCGCACCCTGCACGCGGTTGTCGCGGGCCTGCTTGGCGCTCGACGCCGCGGACACCGCGACGCCCGTGGCAGCCACGAGAGCGATGAGCACGGCACCTGCGGCAGCGAGCACGCCGACATTGAGGCGGCGGCGGGTGCGTCCGGCCAGCCAGACGCCGGCCCACACGACACTGGCCAGGGCTGCGATCCCGCTGACGATCAACGGCCAGGACGATCCGGCGTCAGCGATCTCGCCGTCGACCCGGTCCCGATTGGCGGCAATGAGGTTGTCGAGGATCGGCAGGGCCTGGCCGCGCAGCGTGGTGCTCGCGATCTTGAGGTATTGGGCTCCGACCGGCAGGCCTTCGCGGTTGTAAGCCCGCGCGGATTCGATGGTGGCCGCGTAATCGGTCACGAGGCCATTGAGGGCGGCCAGAGCCGTGGCATCGGCCGGCTGGGCGGCGGCAGCAGCGGCGATCGACTCGCTCACCCTGCCCATCGCGGCCTCGTAGTCGGCACGCTGGGCGGCGTTCTCCAGCCCGCCGACGAGGAAGGCGTTGGTCGCGTCGGCATCGGCTCGCAACAGATCGGCATACACCGACTGCACGGTGACGACCTGCGCGACGTTGGTGCCGGCGCGGCCCAGGGCGGTGCGGTTGTCGACCAGGGTCAGCCCGCCGACAACAGCGAAGACCGTGCAGATCGTCGCGACGAGCAGCGAGATCCGTCGCATCAGCGTGGGAGTGTCGGCGCCGCCGCGGGACGCGACCGCGGGCTGAGGAGCCGGCAACGGCATACCGGTGGGAAGTGTCGGCCCGGGAGCCGGGGCGGGGGGCGCGGCTGGTGCCGGGATCCCGTATGCCGTGCTGCCGGCGGCCCGCGGAGGGGGCGCCGGAGCGGCGGCAGCAGCGGGCTGACTCATGCCTGGTCTCCTTGCTCGGTGGCGTCGGACGGCTCGGAGGATTCCGTCGGCTGGGAGGTTCCGGGCGGCGTGACGGTCTCGGGCTGGGGCTCTGGTCGTTCGATCTCAACGAGCTCGGGCGCGCTGTCCTCGCCGCGGAAGTCCTCCTCCAGCAACTCGCGCAGTTGCTCGGGAGTGGGGTCGCTCACCTGGTGCAGTCGCCAGGCCTGTCGGGCGATGGCATTCTCGAGCAGGTTGCGGGCGAACCGGCCGTTGCCGAAGGACTGGTCGCGCGGGGTCGCAGCGAGCACCCCCCGGAAATAGCCGATAGCGGGCTCGGTGACGTCGTAGTCGGCGGCAGCTGCGAGCTTGCGCAGGATCGCGACGATCTCGTCGTCGCTGTAGTCCTCGAACTCGATGACGGTCTTGAACCGGCTGGCCAACCCAGGGTTCTGAGCGATGAAGACGACCATGGGGTCGGGGTAGCCGGCCACGATGACCACGAGGTCCTCGCGGTGGTCCTCCATCTCCTTGACCAGGGTGTTGACCGCCTCCTGGCCGTATTGGTCGCCCGATAGCGAATACGCCTCGTCGATGAACAGCACCCCGCCATAGGCCTTGGCGCAGGTCTCGGCAGTCTTGATCGCGGTCTGGCCGAGGTAGCCGGCGACGAGTTCGGAGCGGTCGACCTCGACGAGCTGGCCCTTGGGCAGCAGGCCCAAGGCCCGATAGATCCCGCCGACCATCCGGGCCACAGTGGTCTTGCCGGTGCCGGGGTTGCCGACGAAGACCAGGTGCCGGGTGAGGTCGGGGCTCTTGAGGCCGGCCGCCTTGCGCTTGGCGTCGATCTGGAGCATGGCCACCTGCTGGTGCACCTCGCGCTTGACCCGCTCCAGGCCGATCATCGCGTCGAGTTCGGCCAGCAACTCGTCCAGGGACTTGGTCGGCTCGGCGGGCGCCTCAGGAGCGGGGGCCGCCGAACCCTCCCCAGCGGTCGCGACGGGGGGCGGCGCTGCTGCCGGGTCAGCCCCATTGGTCTGAGAGCCATTGGGCTGGCTGCCCCCACCCGGCAACGGCGAGAGCGTCGGCGTCGGCCACACCGGCGGCATACCGGCTGTCGCGGGCCACCCCGGCAGCGAGCGGGCATCGGGGGCAGCGCCGGTCGGAGCGGCGGCCTGCAGTTGCGCCGCAGCCGCGCCCGCGGCTGTCGCCGTCACCCGGATGGTCGGCTCGCCCAGTGAGGCCGCGGCTGAGGCCACCTCGGTCAGGGCAGTCGCGTATGCCGAGGCGTGCGAGTTCGCGGTGTCGACGAGCTGGCGCAGCAGGGTCGTCGCGCCGACGCGGTAGCGCCGCCCGCGGGAGGCGGCGTCGAAGAAGGCGGTGTGGATCCGCTGCACGTCAGAGCCCGCGAGCTCACCCGAATCGGCCTGGGCAGCAGCCCAATCCGTGGCAGCACGGGGCGCGGCCTCGGCGATCGCAGCGGCGAAGGTCATCGCTTCCTCGCGCGCGTCAGCAGCCGGTATGCCGGCCTGCTCGGCAATGTCGACGAGGGCGTCGACGGCGGCTCGAAGGGTCATCGGTGCGTCACCGTCCGATCGGTGGTTGCAGGCGGATGTCCGACTCCGGCACGGCAGGTGCGGTGGACGGCATACCGGATGGGTGAGAGGTGCTGGAAGGCATCGGGGGCAGGGGAGCGTTGGCCCCGAGCGCGAGCTCGCCGCCGGTGGAGGCGTGGCCGAACTTTTCCTGGAGGAACCGGCCGTGCACGACGAGGGCTTCGGCGTCCGCCCGGTTGATGGCGTCGAAGACCTTGTCCATCGTCGCGGCGAGCAGGTCGAGCTGGTCGACGAGGATCATCAACGGGGTCTTGCCGCGGTCGACCGGGCGGGTGTCGGCCCAGTGTCGGGGCAGGCGCAGGTAGCCGCCGAGCGCCTCGGGGAGGTAGTCGGTGGCCGTCGCCATGACGCTGTAGCCCTGCAAGCTGGAGACGCCGACCCGGTCCAGGCGGGGGATCGTCTCGCGGACGATTCCCGTGACCCGCAGCAGCCGCGACAGCACCAACGCCGGGACCTTGGCCTCGCGTGCGGTCTGCTCGACCCGCTCGACCGACGCCAGCAGGTCGGCCGCCGTCGGGGCGCGCCGTACCGTGGTCTCGGGCTCCTCCTGCTTGCTGCCGAACAGCCAATCCCCGATACCCATGGGCCTATCGACCGATGTCGAGCGAGCCCATGGCGACGGTGGGGTTGGCGCGGTTGGCCCGGTCAAGGTAGGCGCGGGACTTGGTGACCTCGTTTTCCAGGGTGCCGATGGTCGCGGCCATGTTGTCCAATGCCTGCACCTTGAAGGTGTCGATGGCGTCCATGGTCTGGTAGATGTTCGCGAAGGCATTCTGGAGTTGCTCGATGCCGATCGTCGAGGAGGCCGCCTGCTCCTGGATGCGCACCGAGTTGTCGCGCAGCATCTCGGAGGTCGACTGGATCAGCCCCGAGGTCGTCGTGTTGAGGGCGCTGATCTGGTCGAGGACGAGCTTCTGATTGCCCAAGGCCTGGGCGACGATGACCGCGGTGCGCAGCGCCGACACGGTCGTCGTCGAGGCGCGGTCGACACCCTTGATGAGCTCGATGTTGTTCTTGATCGTGATGTCCAGAGCCAGGTAGTTCTGGATCGACACCGCGAGCTGGGTGAGCAGGTCCTGGTGCTTCTGGCGTACATAGAACAGGACGTCCTGCTTGAGCGAGCTGGCCTTCTCCGGGTCGGACAGCTCCAGCGTCGCGATGTGGGCGGCGAGCTTGGCGTCGAGCCGCTCGGCGATGTAGACGTACTGGTTGAGCCGGCCCATGGCGTCCCAGAGGTTCTGCTTCTCCAGGTTGAGGGCGGCGTTGTCCTTCTGGAGCTCGTCCTGGCCCTGGCGCAAGGAGTTGAGGATGCCGTCGAGGTGGCTCTGGGCCGATTGGTACTTGCGGAAGTAGTCGGTGATCTTGTCGCCGAAGGGGATCATCCCGAGGACCTTCTTGACCCCGGTCGCCTGGCTCGGGTCGAGGTCCTCGACGGTGCGGCGCAGGTCCAGCAGGGTCTTGCCGATCTTGCCGCCCTCGGACAGGCCGCCCTCCTGCAGCGCCCGGACGGGGGACTTCAGCAGCCGGTTGCTCGACTCGGCCGCGCGGCGGATGTCGTCGTCACCCATGAGGCGCACGTCGTTGGCCTTAGCCTCGAACTGCGGCGACTTGGGGGCCGCGGTGAGCAGCGAGGTGACATAGGACTCGACCTTGGCGTCCAACCCCGGCAGGGCCGCCTCGGGGACCGCCGGCGCCATCCGGGGCGCGGCCGTCGTGCTGACCGGAGTGGCCGCAGCGGCCGGCGGGTCGAGTCGCAGTTCCATCGACGGGGCAGGCGGTGCGAGCGGGGTGACAGCGGCTGCGGCGTCCTGGACGGATCCGGGCATGGGCTGGTCGGTCATCGTGTCTTCTCTCCCTGGGCTTACCTCACCAAGACGTGCGGCCAATCTACGCGGTTCCCTTCCCCTCGCGCAGGCACTGTCCCGTGGCTCGGTCGGCTACCGCCCCAGGACCGCCGACACGAGCATGTATGCCGCGACGACGAAGAGCAGGGCCGCAAAGCCGCGCTTGAGCAGGGCCGGGGAGGTGCGGCGCCCGGCATACCCGCCGATCACGCTGCCAAGGATCGCTCCGGCAGTGAAGGTGACCAGCAGCGGACCGTCCAGTTGCACGCCCTGCCCGAGGCGGGAGACAAAGGCTGTGGCGCTGTTGAGGGTGATGACGAGCAGAGACGTGCCCACGGCCGTCGTCATGGGGTAACCCAGCACGAGGGTGAGGGCTGGGACGATGGCGAAGCCACCTCCGACCCCGAAGAACCCGGTCAAGGCACCGAGCCCGATGGCCAGGGCGCTCATCCGCAGCCAATGGCTGGCCCCACCTGTCGTGGGGACGGCATTCTCCGACCCGATGCCGGGTGGACTGGGCCGCAGCATGAGGGCAGCGACGACGGCGAGCAGACTGGCCAACAACACCAGGAGCACCCGTTGGTCGACGGCCGCAGAGGCGGCCGAGCCGGCATACGTCCACAGCGAACCCACGACAGCGAGGATGGCCGCGTCTGCGACGCGGACCCGACCGGCGCGCAGGTGCCCGACCGTGGCGGCGAGTGCGCTGAGCCCGACGATGACCAGCGATGACGTGGTGGCCTCGTGAGGCAATTGCCCGAGGACATAGATGAGGACGGGAATGGTGAGGATGGCGCCCCCGCCGCCGAGGGCGCCCATGACCAATCCGGTGAGGGTTCCCAGGGGCAGGGCGATCCACGGCATACCGGTCATCGTAGAGGACCGACGAGATGCCCCGGGGGGTATACCGTGCAGCGGCTTCGAGGGGCGGGTGACCGCTGATTTCGGACTCTGAGGGACGACCGTGTACTCTCTGCGATGCACCAGGCACCCGTGCGAGCGCGGCGCCTGGGCCCCAATAGCTCAGTCGGCAGAGCGTTTCCATGGTAAGGAAAAGGTCTAGGGTTCGATTCCCTATTGGGGCTCTGACTCCCCGTGGCCGACCCCAGTGGCACGGCCGCCCGGGGGTCGAGGCGGGATAGCTCAGTTGGTCAGAGCGCACGACTCATAATCGTGAGGTCGCGGGATCGAGCCCCGCTCCCGCTACCAGTGCCATCGGCGCCGCAGGATGGGATTTGCAGGGCACCCCCTGGCGTCCCGTATCCTTGAGCGTTGCCTCGCGCCCGAGCGATGTGGCACGAGACCGAAGCCGCACGAGCAGTTCGTGCCCAGTGAGTGAGAGCAGGGAGCCCCGTGGCCAGCAAGACGACCGATGTCCGGCCGAAGATCACCATGGCCTGCACGGAGTGCAAGGACCGCAACTACATCACCAAGAAGAACCGGCGCAACGACCCCGACCGGCTCTCCATGAACAAGTTCTGCCCCAAGTGCGGCAAGCACACGGAGCACCGCGAGACCCGCTGAGTCCCGCGCCGCCGGTCCTCACCCGACCAAGCGGCCCACCGAAGCCCGCCATCCCGGCAGGGAGGGCGGGCTTCGTGCTGTCCGCTGGAGAATCTTTCGACAAAATCTCGACGATCGGGGAATGACTCCGCGTCGCCATCTGTTCACCTAATAGACACGCTGGACAGTCGAAGTTCCGACGAAGTGCTCTTGACAAGAGGGCCGCTGTCGGTAAGATAAAGAAGTTGCTCATCGGGAGATGAACAGCTAGACTGAGACAAGTGAACATAAGGTGAACGAGTCGGTAACGAACCGGGCACCTGCGCCACGAGTCGTGAGCCACAAGGGCCGCGGCCTGAGGACCCATAGGGGGATCTACCATGCGCAAGCTCTTCAAGCTCTACCAGAACGACTACAAGAACGCTCCGTGCATCGCCTCGCTCGCTGTTCTGCCGAGCCGCAAGGCCTGATCGCACCACCTCGAGGAGGCCCCGACCATCGGTCGGGGCCTCCTCGTCTGTGCGGGCAGTCACCATCGGGTGTTCTAGGGTTCCGGTATGCCGGTCAACGAGCAGTCCGTGGGGCGGGTCTACCCGCCGACCGCGCCCTATGGCGTGAGCGCAGCCAAGATCCGTGAGTTCGCTGAGGCCGTCGGGGCCCCCGATCCCGCCCACGTCGATGCGGCGGCCGCCCAGGCGCTGGGGTATCGAGACGTCATCGCGCCGCCCACCTTCGCCGTGCTTATCGCCCAGCAGTGCGATGCCCAGTTCGTCACCGACCCCGAGATGGGGGTCGACTTCACTCGGGTCGTCCATGGCCAGCAGACCTTCGTTCACCACCGTCCGCTCACCGCGGGCGATGCGGTCGTCGGGGTGCTGCACGTCGATGCCGTCAAGGTCGTGGCCGGCAACGCCATGGTCACCACCCGCACCGAACTCACGGTCGACGACCAACCGGTCTGCACGTCCACCTCCATGCTCGTCGTGAGGGGGGACCAGTCATGAGCGCGATCCGCCGAGCCGCCGACGTGGCCAAGGGTGACCTGTTGCCCGAGCGGGTGCTGCACGTCGACCGGGCCACCCTCGTGCGCTACGCCGGCGCGTCCTTGGACCGCAACCCGATCCACTGGGACGAGCGCTTCGCCCGGTCGGTGGGCTTGCCCGATGTCATCGCGCACGGGATGTTCACCATGGGGGCGGCGGCCAGCCTGCTCACCGAGTGGGTGGGGGACCCGGGCCGGGTGGTGCGCTATACGACGAAGTTCGTCGGACCAGTCGTCGTCCCCTATGGCACCGGCGCCGACATCACGCTCGGCGGCCGGGTGACTGCCGTCGACCCGGACACCCGCGAGGTCGTCGTCGAGCTCAGCGCGGTGTGCGATGGGGCCAAGGTGCTCGGTCGAGCGCTGGCCACTGTCGCGTTGGACTGACCCGCGATGCAGGAGTCCTTTGCCGCACCGATCGCCCCGCTGACGACGATCCGGGTCGGTGGCCCGGCCGACCGGCTTGTCGTCGCAGAGTCCACCGATGACCTCGTCGACGCCGTGCGCGAGGTCGACGATGCCGACGAACCGCTGCTGGTCATTTCCGGTGGCTCCAACCTGCTGGTCAGCGACGTGGGCTTCCGGGGCACGGCCGTCCTCGTGCGCAGCCAGGGGATCACTGTCGAATCCGTCGATGCCTGCAGCGGTGCGTCCGTGCGGGTCGCCGCCGGTGAGGTGTGGGACGACTTCGTCGGGTATGCCGTCGCGGCCGGCTGGTCGGGCGTCGAAGCGCTCGCGGGGATTCCCGGGCGAGTCGGGTCCACTCCGGTCCAGAACGTCGGAGCCTATGGCCAGGAGGTCGCCGACACGATCGCTGCGGTCCGCGTCTGGGATCGCACTCTCGAGCAGGTGCGGACTCTGGCTGCGGACGATCTGAGGTTCGGCTATCGGGACTCCATCCTCAAGGCCGAGCGCGGCCGGCTGGTCGTCCTCGACGTGCTCTTCCAGTTCCGGCTCAGCGACCTCGGCGCGCCGATCCGGTATGCCGACCTGGCCGATCAGCTCGGGGTGTCGCTGGGGGAACGGGTGCCCCTGGCGCAGGCGCGAGAAGCCGTGTTGTCGCAACGTCGGTCGCGTGGGATGGTGCTCGACGAAGGGGACCATGACACCTGGAGCTGCGGCTCCTTCTTCACCAATCCGCTTGTCCCGGAACGCGACTGGCCGCAGGTCCAGGAGCGTATCGCGGCTCGCCTCGGCGCCGAGGTCCTTGGCGGTATGCCGCGTTGGCCGGCGGCGTCGGTGGCCGGCGACCCCCTGGTCAAGCTCAGCGCCGCGTGGCTCATCGAGCGGGCCGGGTTCGGCAAGGGGCATGGCCTGCCGGGGCCGGCGGCGCTGTCCACCCGGCATACCTTGGCCGTGACCAACCGCGGAGGTGCCACTGCGGCGCAACTCGTTGCCCTCGCGCGCGAGGTGCGCGACGGGGTCATGGACGCCTTCGGGGTGACCCTCGTCAACGAACCCGTGCTGGTGGGCCTCAGCCTCTGAGCCGTCGCCGCAGCCGCGGGCGCGGGCGCGGGCGTCAGCCGACCAGGGTCAGCGGGAAGACCTTCTTGGCCAGCGTCTTGTTGGCGTCGAGGACCTTGAGTGCGGGCCGGGTGTATTCCAGCCGCATGGTCGGCGCGTTCTTGGGGTCGACCTTGAAGACCATCCAGCCGGTCGTCTCCTGGCCGGCCACCAACGACTCGGGCAACTTGGTCCACCCTGCGGCGACAAGGGTCGGATCGAGGGAGGCATCGGGCCGGTTCGGATAGGTGGAGCCGGTGATGAGCGCGAAGTCGACGGTGCGGATGGGGGCGCTGTAGGTCGTGCCCGCCTTCCACTTCATCTCGATCATGACCAGCTCGAACGCGGCGGCCTGAGCCCGTTGCCCCTGCGGCCACGAGACGTTGCGGGCCAGCTTGGTCACCGTGATGGTGTGCCCGAGGGTGGTGTCCTTGATCGACTTGTCGATCGTCACGAACTCGGTCGGCAGCGGCACCACTCCTGGCGGCGGCGCCGCCTCTTCGCCGGTCGCCGTGCTCGTCGCCAGCGCGGTTGTCGGGCTGTCGCTCGCGGTCCCCGAGGTGCTCGCGGCGCTGGACGCACTCACGTCGGCGGTGCTCGGCGCGGGTGTGCTCGCTGGCGATGACGTCGAACTCGCCGAGGCCGCGGGCGTCGCGGCGGAGGTGCTGGTCGGCGCGTCCGAGCAGGCCGCCAGCGCACCGACGAGCACCAGGGAGCCGACCGTGGCCGTGGGGCGGATCACGTCGGCTCCTCCTGCGACTCCCCGCGCGGGGCGGTGAGGAACCCGGCGTACCAGTCGCCGCTGGCCTTGCGGGTGCGCCGCTGGGTGTCGTAGTCGACGCGCACGATCCCGAACCGCTGCGCATACCCGTGCGACCACTCGAAGTTGTCCAGCAGCGACCACACGAAGTAGCCGCGCAGGTCGACGCCCTCGGCGATCGCGTCCAGACACGCTCGCAGATGCGACTGCAGGTATGCCGTCCGGCCGGGATCGTCGATGGACCCGTCGGGGCCGACGACGTCCGGCCACGCCGAGCCGTTCTCGGTGACGACGAGCGGCATCGGGCCGTAGTCGCGGGTCAGCCTCGTGAGGGTCTTGGCCAGCCCGCTGGGGTCGATCTCCCAGCCCATGCCGGTGCGTGGGCGACTCCGGTCGACGATCCCGATCGCGGCCGAGCCGGGGTAGACGCCGGAGGTGACGACCAGCGGCGAGTAGTAGTTGACCCCGAGGAAGTCGATCGGCGCGCTGATGGCGTCCAGGTCGCCCGTCTGAACATAGCCGTAGTCGGTGACATGGGCCGTGTCGCTGAGCAGGTCCTCGGGGTAGCGCCCCCGCAGGATCGGGTCGAGGAAGATCCGGTTGGCAATGGCATCGGTGCGCCGAATCGCCTCGTCGTGCAGCGGCCGGTCGTCGGGTCCTTCGACATGGGTGAGGTTGAGGGTGATGCCGACCTCAGCGTGCGGCCGGGCTGCGCGCAGGGCATCGAGCGCCAGACCGTGACCGAGCATGAGGTGATGCGCTGCCGCCAGTGCCGCGGCGTGATCGGTGCGCCCGGGCGCGTGCAACCCCGAGGCATAGCCGAGGAATGAGCTGACCCAGGGTTCGTTGAGGGTGATCCAGTGCGAGATCCGGTCGCCGAAGGCGTCTGCTGTCACCACGGCATACTCGGCAAACCGGTATGCCGTGTCGCGCGCAGCCCAGCCACCCGCGTCTTCCAGGGACTGCGGCAGATCCCAGTGGTAGAGCGTCGCCCACGGGGTGATGCCGGCAGCGAGGAGTTCGTCGAGCAGCCGGTCGTAGAACGCGATACCGGCCGCGTTGGGTCGACCGCCAGGCGGCAGGATCCGCGGCCAGGCGATGGAGAAGCGGTAGCCGTCGACGCCGAGGTCACGCATGATCGCGACGTCCTCGGCATACCGGTGGTAGTGGTCGCACGCCTGCTCGCCGGTGTCGCCGTGCTCGATAGCGCCGGGGGTCGCGGTGAAGGTGTCCCAGATCGACGGGACCCGACCGTCGGCCGTGACCGCACCCTCGATCTGGTAGGCCGCGGTGGCCACGCCGAAGCGGAAGTCCCGGGGGAAGTCGGCGCGTGCAGGGGCGATCATGGCGTCTACCTTAGGTCGCCAGCCAGGCTGCCGTGGCGTGTGCCGCGGCGGTGCGGACGCTCTCCGGGGCCCGGCTTGCCGCGAGGGATTGGCTCGCCAGCCTGGCCAGCTCTGCGTCGGTGAAGGCGAGGTGGTCACGGGCCAACTCGTACTGCGCCACTAGGCGCGACCCGAACAACAGCGGGTCGTCCGCCCCCAACGCGATGGGTATGCCGTGCTCCGCCAGTGCGCGCAGCGGCACCTCCGACGGGTGGGCGAAGACGCCCATGGCGACGTTGCTGCCCGGGCACACCTCCAGCGCGACACCGGAGTGGGCGAGTTCCTCCATCACGCGCGGATCCTCGATGGCCCGCACGCCGTGACCGATCCGGTCGGGGCGCAGCGAACCGAGGGTCTGTTGGACGGCCGCGGGTCCGAGCAGCTCGCCGGCGTGGGGCACGGCCGCAAGGCCGGCCCGGTGGGCGATGGCGAAGGCGGGGGCGAAGTCCGTTGTGTCGCCGCGCCGCTCGTCGTTGGACAGGCCGAACCCCACGACCGACCCCGGGCCGTCACCGGCATACCTGGCCGCCAGGCGTGCCAGCGCTCGGGCGTCGAGCGGATGGCGGATCCGCGAGGCGGCGACGACGATGCCGATCCCCGTGCCGGTGTCGCGGGAGGCCGCCGACGCCTCGTCGAGGATGATCTCCAGGGCCGGGGTGATCCCGCCGACCGGGCCGGCATACGAGGTCGGGTCGACCTGCAACTCCAGCCAGCGCGATCCTTCCGCGGCGTCGTCCTGGGCGGCCTCGCGGACGATGCGGCGTAAGGCAGCTTCGCCGCGGACGCAGGCGCGGGCCATGTCATAGAGCCGCTGGAAGCGGAACCAGCCCCGCTCGTCGGTAGCGTGCAACTGTGGCGGCCAGTGCGAGGTCAACGCCTCGGGCAGCCGCATGCGGTGTTCAGCGGCGAGTTCGGCGAGCGTGCTCAGCCGCATCGACCCGGTGAAGTGCAGGTGCAGATGTGCCTTGGGTAGCCGGTCGAGGGGCCGGGCGTTCGACCGGACCGGCGGCTCGGAAGAGCTCAGTCGAGATCGTCCTCGACGTCGATGATGTGCATCGCTGCCTCCTCGGCCGATGCGGCGCCGCCGTCGATGCCGACGTCCCCGGCATACACGTCGTTCTCGAAGGCTTGGTCGCCGTCCTCGCCGGCCGCGACCAGCCGGCCGCTGCGGCGCCGTCCTGCCTCCCCGACGAAGTCCTCGTCGGCGAAGATCGCGTCGGGGTCATCGCCCCCGATCCGCTCGCGACTGCGGGCCCGGTCGCCGGACTCGTCGTCGGGCGCACCGTATGCCGTGTAGGGGTCGGGTTCCTCCTGGAGGATCCGCTGGTCGATCGTCTCGTGCTTGCTCTGCTCGTAGGCCGTCGTGCCGTAGGCGTAGGCGCCGCGCGGCCGGTCGGGCGGAGAGTATCCCTCGTCGAGCACGTCGTCGACGCCCCGGTCGACCAGGGTGTCACCCGGCTGTAGCTGGGTCTCGTCGTCGACCGACCACACCTCCAGCTCGTCGCCAATGCTCTCTCTGTCGAAGGCAAGGTCGTCGGTGCTCATGTGGCAACTCTGCCACTTCCGCCCCAGGAGGTGAACAGCGTCGCTGCCGTCTGCGTGGGTGCCGAACCTCACGGACCCGGGCTGTTGACGGCGTCGCCGACCGGCTCCCCACCTGCGCGATCGCCGCGTCCGCGGGGAAGGGGTCAGGTCGTCTTGGCGCGCTTCTTGCTCCGCGGGCCTTTGCCGTTGTGGGCGCCTTTGCCGTTGGTGTCGTGGCCGTTGGCATCGGCCTGGTCCGCGTCGTCGGCGGCATCGGATTCGATGTGGTCCGCGATCTCGGGGTGCGTCCCGAGGCCCTCGGGCCCCTGCGCCGGAGGGTCGGCCGTGACCGTCTCAGCGTCGACGGCTGCTGACACGGGTGATGGGGCGCTCGGTGCCCCGGCCGCGTCGGCTGTTACGGCCACCGTGGCTGCCGCCGCTGCCGCGGCCGCAGCCGCGACGGTGGAATCGCTCGCCGCTAGCGACTCAGCGACTTCGCCATTCGACGAAGGATCGACCGTGGCCTCGCCATGGTCGCTGGAGCGCCCGCCCAGACCCAGCGGGTTCTGCTTCCAGAAGGTAGTCGTGAAGGGGTTTTTCGTCGTTACATCCCCGGAGTCGGTCACCGTGGGACCGACAGCGCCGGGGTCGGGCGGCACGTCACTGCCGGGCCCATTGAGGCGCTCATCGGCGGCGGCTTCCTCGGCCTGGGCCGCTTGTACCGTCGTGGGCACGAGCTCGGGAACGGACAAGGTCTCGGGGTTCTGCGGGCCGCCCCATACCGGAGCGGAGGGCTCTTCCTCGGGGGCTGCTTCGGTGACGGGCACGGCATACGGGTTGAGCGCGGCCCACTGGATGTAGGCCTCTTCGGCGACCGGGAGGGTGGGGAAGAGCATTTCGGTGCCGATGAGGTCGAGCAGCCCAGCCTTGTCGAGGGCGACGCGAAGATCGTTCTTCACGCGGGCCAGGCCCAGGCGCACCCCGCGCGCGGCGAGGTCCTTGTGCAGCTGGCGCAGCCCGTCGGCGGCCGTGATCTCGATCTCGACGTTGGCCTCGACGTTGAGCAGGAACCAGCGGGCGGGGGTGTCAGGGAAGGCCGCGTTCTCCTGCTCGATGACGGTGAGCGCGCGGCGCTGCAACTCGGCGGCGTTGGCGAAGAAGAGCGGGGCGTCGTAGCGGTAGACGATGAGGCCGGGCAGGGTCTCGGCGTTGGGGTAGTCCGACACGTCGTGCATACCGGCCAGGCCAGGAATGCGGCCCAAGACGCCGTCGTGGGGGCGGGCCAGGCGCTGGGCCATTTCCAGGACGCTGAGGGCGATGGCGATGCCGACGCCGGCGAGGATGCCGAAGAGGATGGTGCCGATGCACCCGGCGGCGGCGAGCATGAGCTCCCGGCGGCGGAACCTCGCCAGGCGCCGCATCTCCTTCCACGACACCAACTTGCTGGCCGCATAGAAGACGACCGCGCCCAGGGATGCCTGCGGCAGGTTGCGCACCAGCGGGCCGGCGATGAACAGCACGATGACGATGGCGACAGCCGCCACGAGCGAGTACATCTGAGTGCGGGCGCCGGCGGCGAGAGCCAACGCGGTGCGGGAGGCCGACGACGACACGGGGTAACCGCCCATCATGCCGACCGCGACATGGACGCCGCCGAGGGCGACCAGCTCCTGCTGGGCGTCGATGGCGTTGACCTTGGGGTCTTCGTCGGGGTCTGCGGGTGCAGGGAAGCCGCGGGCGATGAGGGTGTTGTCGCCATAGGCGACGATGGCCACGCCGATGCCGGCCACGAGCAGCGATTGGATCTCGTGCCAGGACACATCGGGGAAGGCGATCCCCGGAAGACCTTGTGGGACCTCGCCGACGACCTTGACACCTTGCGCCTGTAGGTCCATGAAGGTGCTGGCGATCGTCGCCGCCGCCACGGCGATGAGTGGGGCCGGCCAGCGGTGCTTGACGAGGTGGATGAGGACGAGCAGCGCGAGCGTGGAGGCGCCGACGATGAGCGTCGTGAGGTGGGTGTCCTTGACGACTTCGAGGAAAGAGCGGACTTGCTCGACGATGCTCTCGCCATGGACCTTGGTGCCCGTGACCTTGCCGAGCTGGCCGACGATCATGAGCACGGCGCCGCCGGCGAGGTAGCCGACGAGGAGCGGCTGACTCAACAACTCGGCGATGACGCCCAGCCGGAAGATTCGGGCGACAAAACACCACAGGGCGACGATGAGGCTGAGTGCGGCGGCAAGCTGCACGGCCTTGTCCTGATTGCCGGCCGCGAGCGGGGCGATGGCGGTGCCGGCCATCAGGGCGACGGTGGATTCCGGGCCCACCGAGAGCAGGCGGGACTTGCCCATCACGGCATACACGATGAGCGCCGGGAGGGCGGTCCAGAGGCCGACCACGGGTGGCACGTTGACGATGGCGCAGTAGGCCATCACCTGGGGGACCAGATAGGCGACGACCGCGATGCCGGCGAAGATGTCCGGGCGTAGCCAGTGCCGCCGGTAGTGCTCGATGGTCTGCAGGCCGGGCGTGGTGGCGACGTAGGCGTTGAAGAGGACGTTGTCCTTGGGCGGAGTCGTCTGGTACGCGATCGACGGACGTCGCTCCGGGGGGACCCCGACGGTGGGATGCGCCGGGGGAGGGGCGGCCTGCGGCTGTTGCTCAAGCCCAGGTTGGGTGGAGTCTTTGGACTTCCCCACGATTCGCCTCCGAGTCACCTGTCGTTCACCGGAATGTCACAACGACGGCCCAGGGTATCGCCTGGTCCACCGCCGGTTCTGCCAGGCGTCGATCGTTGCGGATTTGGCGCGCGCCGTCACCTCATGGCAAGCTCCGGTGAACATCTCGGTTTGATAACGGCAGTCTCTAGAGCAGGTGTGGAGGATCGTGGCTTCGCAATACGTCGGACGGCATCGGGCCGCCGGCGCCGGCTCACCCCGCTCCGTCGCATTGAGCGGGCGCATGGGAGTCAGCGCGGGTGCGACCCGCGCAGCCACACCCGGGCGCGCCTTGCGGCACGCCGGTGTGACGTTCGCCCTATCCGCCACGGCCGTTGCGGGATACGTCCTGAGCACCAGTGCCCCCGACCGGATCGCGCTGGCTGACAATGCCGTGAGCATGGACCTTGCTCGCGCCGCAACCACTCCTCGGGCGACGGCGACCACGGCCGATGCTCCGGTGCAGGTGGCCGTGTTGGACGGCGAGAAGGCCCAGGCCAATCGGGAGGCGAATGCCCGCGTCGTCGCCGTTCAGGTGGCCCAGGCGGCAGCGGCGGCTCAACTAGAGGCCGAGCGCAAGGCCGAGGCCGACCGAGCGGCCCGTGCTGCCGAGCGCGAGGCGCTGTTGGCCAATGCCAGAGCCAACCCCAAGGCAGTGGCCCAGGTCATGGTCGCCGAGCGGGGTTGGAACGATGCTCAGTTCCAGTGCCTGGTCCGGCTCTGGACCAAGGAGAGCAACTGGACCTACACGGCGACCAACCGGTAGTCGGGGGCCTACGGCATCCCGCAGTAGCTTCCGGGCAACAAGATGGCCTCGGTCGCCGCCGACTGGCGGACCAACCCCGTGACGCAGATCACGTGGGGCCTGAACTACATCCGGTCGGTCTACGGCACTCCGTGCAGCGCGTGGGGTCACTCGCAGCGCACCAACTGGTACTGAGCAACGCCATTGCTCGGGAGCGCACGCCGCCCCCGCATCCTAGAGCTTGCGCAGCCGCACCTTCTGCACCGAGTGGTCCTCACCCTTGACGATGACCAGCGTGGCCCGCTGCCGGGTCGGCAGGATGTTCTCCACCAAGTTGGGACCGTTGATGGTCTGCCAAATGGTCAAGGCGGTGGCCTCGGCCTCGGCATCGGACAACGCGGCATACCGGTGGAAGTAGGAATCCGGGTCGGCGAAGGCAGTCTCGCGCAGCTTGAGGAAGCGCTCGACGTACCACCGCTCGATGTGTGAGACCCGCGCGTCGACATAGACCGAGAAGTCGAAGTAGTCGCTGACCGCCATCCCCGTGCCGCCCATCGGGCGGATCGGCGGCGCCGCGAGGACGTTGAGCCCCTCGACAATGAGCACGTCCGGCTGGGCGACGACGATCCGCTCGCCCGGCACGATGTCGTAGTGCAGGTGCGAGTAGACCGGAGCGGACACCTCGGCCCGCCCACCCTTGACTTCGGCGAGGAAGCGCAACAGCGCCCGTCGGTCATAGGACTCGGGAAAACCCTTGCGGTGCAACATCCCTCGCCGCCGCAGCTCGGCATTGGGCAGCAAGAAACCGTCGGTCGTCACCAGGGACACCTTGGGGGTCGACGGCCAGCGCGAGAGTAGTTCACGCAGGATGCGCGAGGTGGTCGACTTACCGACGGCGACCGAGCCAGCGACGCCGATGACGAAGGGCGTGCGCTGCGGCCGCTCCAGGAGGAACTCGGTCGTCACCGCGTGCAGCCGCTCTGCCGCCTCGCAATAGAAGGTCAACAGGCGCGACAGCGGCAGATAGACCTCCTGCACCTCACGCTCGTCCAGCGGGTGTTCCAAGCCCCGCAGCCGGGTGAGATCGGCGTCGCTGAGGTCCAGCGGGTGGTTCTGATGCAGCCGCGCCCAGTGCTGGCGATCCAGCTCCACGAAGGGGCTGGGGAAGCCGTTGCCGTCGCGGCGTTGCGTCATGCCGGGGATTCTTCCGTATGCCGTCCGCCCACCGCGCGCACCGGGCCGCTCGCCCGCGCGGTCGGGGTTTGCGCCATGGGCAACTAGGCTGGGGACCATGTGTGGAATCGTGGGTTATGTCGGTCCAGCGGTGGACGAGACGGCACTGGACGTCGTCATGGAGGGGTTGGCTCGCCTTGAGTACCGGGGCTATGACTCGGCAGGCGTGGCCGTCATCGACGATGACGAGATCGCGATCCGCAAGCGCTCGGGCAAGCTGGCCAACCTGCGCAGCGAGATCTCGGCGCACCCGCTGCACGCCTCGAGCACGGCCATCGGGCACACCCGGTGGGCCACCCATGGCGGCCCGACCGACAACAACGCCCACCCGCATCTCGGCGGCCAAGATCGCAAACTGGCGCTGATCCACAACGGGATCATTGAGAACTTCCACCGGCTCAAGACCTCCCTGGTCGACGCCGGCCAGAGCTTCCTGTCCGAAACCGACACAGAGGTGGCGGCCCACCTCGTGGCGATGGCCTACGAGCGCACCGGCGACCTCACCGAAGCGATGCGCGAGGCCGTCGCGCAGCTCGAGGGCGCGTTCACCCTGTTGGCCATCCACGCCGACCAGCCCGGAGTCGTCGTCGGCGCCCGCCGCAACAGCCCGCTCGTCGTGGGCCTCGGTGAGGGAGCCAACTACCTCGGCTCGGACGTCGCGGCCTTCATCGGCCACACCCGCGAGGCGATGGAGATGGGGCAGGACGAGATCGTCACCATCACCCCTGACTCGGTGTCCGTTATTCGGTTCGACGGCACGCCGACCGAGGGCAAGCGCTACCACGTCGACTGGGATGCCGCCGCAGCCGAGAAGGGCGGCTACCCGAGCTTTATGGCAAAGGAGATCGACGAGCAGCCCCAGGCCATCGGCGACACCCTGCTCGGGCGCACCGACAGCGAGGGCCGCCTGGTCCTGGACGAGTTGCGCATTTCCGAGGACTCGCTACGCGAGGTCGACAAGATCGTCATCGTCGCCTGCGGCACCGCGTGGTACTCCGGCCTCACCGCGAAATACGCCATCGAGCACTGGACCCGCATCCCGTGCGAGGTCGAGCTGGCCCATGAGTTCCGCTACCGCGACCCGGTCGTCGACGAGCACACCCTGGTCATCTCGGTGAGCCAGTCCGGCGAGACCATGGACACCCTCATGGCGGTCAAGCACGCGCGCGAGCTTGGGGCGCTCACCATCTCGGTGTGCAACACACACGGGGCGACCATCCCGCGCGAGTCCGACGCGGTGCTCTACACCCATGCCGGACCGGAGATCGCCGTCGCCTCGACGAAGGCGTTCGTCGCGCAGATCACTGCGTGTTATCTGCTCGGGCTCTACCTCGCCCAGGTCCGTGGGGTTGCGACCGGCGAACGGGTGGCCGAGATCATGGCTGACCTTGCCGACATCCCCGCCAAGGTCCAGACCGTGCTCGATCGGATGGACCGGGTCCGCGAGATCGCCCGATTCATGGCCGACTCCCGCGCGGTGCTCTTCCTCGGGCGGCACGTGGGCTACCCCATCGCCTTAGAGGGCGCGCTCAAGCTCAAGGAGATCGCCTACATCCACGCCGAAGGTTTCGCGGCCGGCGAACTCAAGCACGGGCCGATCGCGCTCATCGAGCCCGGTCAGCCGGTGTTCGTCGTCGTGCCCGGCCCCGACACTCCGCATGATCTGCACTCGAAGGTGGTCTCCAACATCCAGGAGATCCGGGCCCGGGGCGCTCGCACCCTGGTCATCGCCGAGGACGGCGACGAGGCCGTGGTGCCGTTCGCCGACGAGGTCATCCGGGTGCCGGCCGCGCCGACGCTCCTCATGCCGCTCATCACGATCGTGCCGCTGCAGGTCTTCGCCCTCGAACTCGCGACCGCCAAGGGTCTGGACGTCGACCAGCCGCGCAACCTGGCCAAGTCCGTCACGGTCGAGTAGGCGCGATGATCGTCGGGGTCGGCATCGACGTCGTCGACATCGAACGCTTTGGCGCGACCCTGGATCGCACGCCGGCGTTGCGGCAACGGCTGTTCAGCCCGGCCGAGCAGCACCTGCCGTTGCGGTCGCTCGCGGCTCGCTTCGCAGCCAAGGAAGCACTAGCCAAGGCGCTGGGCGCTCCCGTCGGCTTGTCTTGGACCGATGTCACGGTCTTCCGGGCCGACGACGGACGCCCGCACCTACAGGTGCAGGGCACGGTCCAGGACGAGATCGCCCGCCTGGGTATCGGCCACCTGCACGTCTCGCTGTCCCACGACGCGGGGATCGCCTCCGCGGTCGTCGTCGCCGAGGGAGCGTCATGATCCGCGCGTATGCCGTGGCCGATGTCCGCGCCGTCGAGGACACCGCGATGGCGCAACTCCCCGAGGGTGAGCTCATGGCTCGTGCCGCTCGGGGCCTGGCCAAGGTGGTCCGCGCTCGGTTGAGGGAACGCGACGCGACGCGAGTGGTCGCGCTCGTGGGCGGCGGCAACAACGGCGCAGACGCCCTGTATGCCGTGGCTCGCCTCGCGCGCGGTGGCTTCCACGCCGCCGCGGTCCTCACTGGCGCGGGTCCCGTGCACGCCGGCGCGCGAGCCGACGCTGAGCGGTCGGGCGTGGTGCTGCTGGACGGCTCGCTCGTGTTTGACGGTGCGGGCGAATGGGCAGACGTCCTTGCGGAGGCCGAGGTCGTCGTCGACGGGATCACCGGCATTGGCGGGCGCCCAGGGCTACGCGAGGAGGCGCAGCGGTGGGTGGCGCAGATCCCCCAGGACGCCTATGTCGTCGCGGTCGACCTGCCCAGCGGCACCGACCCAGCGGGGCTGGTCGCCGCCGCCGAGGCCGTGACAGCGGATGAGACCGTCACTTTTGGTGCGCCTAAACCGGTGCACCTACTCCCCGCCACCGAGGCGACCTGTGGCCTGCTGACCGTCGTCGACATCGGCCTTGACTTCTCCGGATGCACGCCGCTGGTCGAGCGGCTCACCCACGACGACGTCCGGCCGCTGTGGCCGGTGCCGGGGCCGGGAGATCACAAGTACACCCGCGGGGTGCTCGGGATCGTGGCCGGCACCACGGCATACCCGGGGGCGGCCGTGCTCTCGGTGCTCGGTGCCCTCGGCACCGGGCCGGGGATGGTGCGCTACCACGGGCCCGCAGACGTGCGTGCCCTCGTGCTCGCCAGCGCCCCGGAGGTGGTGACGGCGTCGGGGCGGGTGCAGGCATGGGTGCTCGGATCGGGCGTCGATCCCGCGGACCCAGATGCCACCGAGACCCGCGAGCTCATCGAGCAGACGCTCGCGGCGGATGAGCCCGCCCTCATCGATGCCGGCGCCCTCACCCTCGTCGGCCCCCGCAGCGCCTTCACCGTGCTCACCCCGCACGCGGGGGAGTTGGCCGCGCTGCTCTCGCGGCTCACCGGGAGGGAGGTCACTCGTGGACAGGTCGAGTCGGCCCCGCTGATCTCGGCGCGTGCGGCTGCCGATGCGCTCGGCGCAGTCGTGGTGCTCAAAGGCGCGACCAGCCTCGTGGTAGCGCCCGATGCCTGGGGCCTGCCGGTCCGTAGCCAGGCCGACGCCCCGGCCTGGCTGGCGACCGCCGGTGCCGGAGACGTGCTCGGCGGCGTCATCGGCGCCCTGCTCGCGGCCGGACTCCCGCCCATGGACGCGGCCTCGCTCGGGGTTCTCGTCCACGGGGTGGCAGCCACCCGGGCCTCGGCCGGCGGGCCCCTGCGCGCCTCCGCCGTCGCAGCGGCGCTCCCCGCAACGATCGCCGGCTTGCTGCGTCGCTGAGAGGGCCGGTCGATGTCAGACTGGAGGACGATGACCGCCAGCCAGCCCTCGCCGTCCCCCGCCGCCGTGCAGGCCCGCCCGGGGAGTCCTGCGACGGCATACATCGACCTCGCGGCTGTGACGGCCAATGTGCGGGTGCTGCGCGAGCACGCCCCAGGAGCCCAGCTGCTGGCGGTGGTCAAGGCCGACGCCTACGGCCACGGGCTTGTGCCGGTGGCCCGAGCGGCCCTGGCAGGCGGTGCGACCTGGCTCGGCACAGCGCTGCTTGATGAGGCGATCGCGTTGCGCGACAGCGGGATTCACGCGCGCATCTTCACCTGGCTCAACGTCCCCGGGGCCGATTTTGCGGGGGCGATCCGACGGGACCTCGACCTCTCGGCCTCGGCGCCCTGGCAGTTGAACGAGATCGCCGCCGCTGCCCAGGCCCTCGGGTGCACCGCGCGGCTGCATCTCAAAGTCGACACCGGCCTCGGCCGCAACGGCGCCTTCGGGCCCGGCTTCACCGAAATCCTCACCAGCGCAAGGAAATTGGAGCGTCGGGGGATCGTCCGGATCGTCGGCGTCTGGTCGCATTTCGCGTATGCCGACCAGCCCGACCACCCGACGGTGCGCCACCAACAGGAGGTCTTCGAGGCGGCGGTCCGGGAGGCCGAGGCAGCGGGATGCGATCTCGAGGTCCGTCATCTGGCCAATTCCGCTGCGACCCTGACCAATCCGAGCGCCCACTATGACCTGGTGCGCCCTGGCCTGGCGATCTACGGGCTGTCGCCGGTGCCCGAGCTCGGTGATTCGACGGCATACGGACTCGTGCCGGCGATGACTCTCACGGCGCGGTTTGCTCTTGTGAAGGGGCTGCCGGCCGGTCAGGGCGTCAGCTACGCCCACCAGCACGTGACGGCCGCCGATACCCGAGTGGGGCTGATCCCGGTGGGCTATGCCGACGGCATACCGCGACATGCGTCTTCGCGCGGTCCGGTCGCGGTAGGCGGTCGGCGCTACCTTGTGGCGGGGCGGGTCTGCATGGACCAGATCCTCGTCGACCTTGGGGCCGATTCGCCGGCTCAGGCGGGCGACCAGGTCGTGCTCTTCGGGCCGGGAGCCGAGGGCGAACCCACCGCGCAGGACTGGGCGATTGCCGCCGACACCATCTCGTATGAGATCGTGACCCGGTTGGGCCCGCGAGTCGAGCGGGTGTATGTCGGGGGATCGGAGGAGCCATCGTGAGTCGAGGCCGCCCGAGTCTGCTCGGGATGGGTGTGAGTCTGGGTGCTGCGGGTGCTGCTGGTGCGCTCGGCGCCGCGGGGCTCATTGCCGACCGCATCCGGCGTCGTGAGGACGCCCAACTGCCGGAGTACTCCAGCCTCATCGAGCCCCACGACCAGGAGTTGGCGGTCGTCGCCGATGACGGGGTGACGCTCTTCGTCGGCATCGACGAACCCACCGGCGACACCCGCACAGAGGACGGTCGCCCCAAGCCGACCGTCATTCTCTCGCACGGGTATTGCCTCACCTCGGAGTGCTGGGTGCTGCAGCGCCGCGCGCTCAAGCGGGCCGGATATCGCGTGGTCGTGTGGGACCAGCGTGGCCACGGCCGTTCCGGCAAGGGCGCCACGGCCGGCTACCACATCGACCAGCTCGGCGAGGATCTGTATGCAGTGATCCAGGCGGTCGCGCCCACGGGAGACCTGGCGCTGGGCGGGCACTCCATGGGTGGCATGACGATCATGGCGATGGCCGCCGAGTACCCCGAGATCATCAAGGACCGCACCGTCGCCTTTGCCTGCATCGCCACCTCGCCAGGGTCGATCCCGCTGGCCAGCTCGTCGTTCGTCGCGGCATCGGGCAAGCAGCTGCTGGAGCGGCTCGGGCCGGGTGTGTTCTCCCAATTGCAGCGTCGTCCCGAGCTCTTGACCAACCTGCTCAAGGCCAACCGCGACCTGGAGGAGTTCCTCGTCGAGCGATACTCCTTCGCTTCGCCAGTGCCACGCAGCGTCGTCCGGCTCACCGCCAAGATGATCCTTGGCACCGACCTCGGTGTGATGAGCGACTTCGTCCCGACCTTCGACGCCTACGACAAGACCGCCGCGCTGCCCTACTTCGCGCACTGCGAGACCCTCGTCTTCAATGGCACCCAGGACGTCCTCACGCCGCCCGAGCACAGCGAGATCATCGTCCGAGCCATCGCGGGTTGCGAGCATGTCCTCATCCGCGACGCGGGCCACGTCATCATGCTCGAGCACCCCGACCTGCTCAACGAGCAGCTCTTGGCCCTGCTGGAGCGGGCGGCCAAGGCACGCGCCGAACACCTCGACCCGGCCGAGAAGCCGAGGGTCACCCTGGTCGTCACTCCGGTCACCAAGCGACGCCGGGTGCGCGAGGGCCTCACCGAACGGCGCAAGCGGGAGCATGCCAGCTGAGCTCGTCCTGCCGACCGCGCGCGACACTCAAGACTTCGGGGTGCGCCTCGCGGCGCTGCTGCGCGCCGGTGACCTGATCGTCCTCACCGGCGACCTCGGCGCGGGCAAGACGACCTTCACCCAAGGACTGGGGGAGGGTCTTGGGGTGCGTGGCCCGATCACGTCGCCGACCTTCGTCATCGCCCGGGTCCACCCGTCGCTGGTCGGTGGCCCCGACCTGGTGCACGTCGATGCCTATCGGCTCGGCGGGGCGCTAGAGCTCGATGACCTCGACCTCGATGCCGATCTCGACGCGGGCGTCGTCGTCGTCGAGTGGGGCGCCGGCCTGGCCGAACACCTCAGCGCCGACCGCCTGGAGATCACCCTCACCGGCGAGTCCACGCGGCTGGCCCGGGTTGTCGGGGTCGGTCCACGCTGGGCTGACTCCGCTGCCCAGCAGGCGCTGCGCGAGGTATGCCGTGTCCCTGGAGAGCCGGTCGCCTGATGTTGCTCCTCGCCCTTGACACGTCCACCACAGCCATCACCGCGGCGCTGCACGACGGCATACAGGTGCTGGCCGAGGCCACCACGCTCGATGCCCGCGCACACGGCGAACGCCTAGCGCCGGGGATTCGCGAGGTGCTGACCCGCGCCGGTGCCATGCCGCACGACCTCACCGACGTCGTCGTCGGGCTCGGTCCGGGCCCCTTCACCGGGCTGCGCGTGGGCATCGTCACCGCCCGCACCATCGCCCACGTCACCGGGGCAGCGCTACACGGCGTGTGCTCACTCGACGCCCTCGCGTATGCCGCCCGCGACCGGCTTCCGGTGGGTGTCGAGCTGGTGGTCGCTACCGATGCCCGCCGCAAGGAGGTCTACTGGGCCCGGTATGCCGTGCTCGGACTCTCTGGCTCCGAAGCGAGCGGCCGAACCGTCCAGGCCCGGACCGAGCCGGCCGTGACCCGCCCGGCCGACCTGCCCGACGACGTCCGAGAGCTATCAGCCGTGGGTCGTGGGCCGTGGCTCTACCCGCAGGCGCTGACCCACCCCCTATCTGGATCGCAGCCGATGGCCGCCGAGCAGGGCCTGCTCGACGTCTCGGCTGCGGCTCTGGCCGACCTCGCGGTGCAGCGGATGCGGGCCGGCACGCTGGTGAGCCGTCAGGAGCCGCTCTACCTGCGTCGACCCGACGCCGCGCCCCATGTCACCGCGAAGTCGGCCCTCGGATGAGCGCCGCGAGGACCGCCCCATCCAGCGCCACCGCGTCGGTCACGCTGCGCGAGGTCGCCTGGCCTGATCTCGTCGGACTGGCGCAACTGGAGCAGGAGCTGTTTGCGGCTGATGCCTGGACCGAGGCCACCTGGTGGGCCGAGCTCGCCCAGCGCCCACGCCGGGACTACCTCGTCGCCGTGGATGTCCAGGACAGCGACCGCATCGCCGGGTATGCCGGCCTCGACCACGGCGGCGGCACCGCCGACGTCATGACGATCGCCGTCTGCGCGGCATACCGGGGTCGTGGAGTCGGCGATGCGCTGCTGGGCGAACTCGTTCGACGGGCTGGCGCCCGCGGGGCCGAGGCACTGCTGCTGGAAGTGCGCGCCGACAACGCACCGGCGCGGGCCCTCTATGCGCGCCACGGATTCGAGGAGATCGCGGTGCGGCGACGCTACTACCAACCCGGCGATGTCGACGCCGTCGTCATGCGAAGGGTGCTGCCATGAGGACCGACGAGCCGTTGGTCCTCGGGATCGAGACCTCGTGCGACGAGACCGGGGTGGGGATCGTCCGCGGCCACACCCTGCTGGTCGATGCCGTCGCGAGCAGTGTCGACGAGCACGCGCGCTTCGGTGGCGTGGTGCCCGAGGTCGCCAGCCGCGCCCACCTGGAAGCCATGGTTCCGACCATCGAGCGCGCCTGTGCCCAGGCCGGGGTGCAGTTGCGGGATCTCGACGCCGTCGCGGTGACGGCCGGACCAGGCCTGGCCGGAGCCCTGCTGGTCGGGGTCGCGGCGGCCAAGGCGCTGGCCCTGGCCCTGGACAAACCGATCTACGGCATCAACCACCTGGCCGCGCATGTGGCGGTCGATGTCGTCGAACACGGCCCTCTCCCGGAGCCGACCATGGCCCTACTCGTCTCGGGAGGACACTCCAGCCTCTTGCTCGTGCCCGACGTCACGGGTGATGTGCGACCGCTCGGGGCGACGGTCGACGACGCCGCGGGGGAGGCCTTCGACAAGGTCGCCCGGGTGCTCGGACTGCCGTTCCCCGGTGGGCCGCACATCGACCGGGCGGCCCGGGATGGCAACCGGGTGGCCATCGACTTTCCGAGGGGCTTCACGACCGGGCGCGACCTGGCCCGGCACCGCTTCGACTTCTCGTTCTCGGGGCTCAAGACCGCGGTGTCACGCTGGGTGCAGATCCGGCAAGCGTCCGGGGAGGACGTGCCGGTGGCCGATGTCGCGGCGTCCTTCCAGGAGGCCGTCGTCGACGTCCTCACCCGCAAGGCCATCGCGGCCTGCCGCGAGCACGGGGTCGACGACCTGCTCATCGGGGGTGGGGTTGCGGCCAACTCCCGGCTGCGTGCCCTGGCGGCGGCCCGCTGCGAGTCGGCCGGGATCCGGCTGCGGGTGCCGCGGCCGGGACTGTGCACCGACAACGGCGCGATGGTCGCGGCCCTCGGGTCGCTCGCGGTGGCGAGGGGTCGCACGCCGTCTGAGCTGGACCTGCCGGCTGATTCCTCGATGCCGGTAACTCTGGTCCAGGCCTGAATCGTCGCGCGGTCAGCCGCAGCGCAGCAGCCCGTATGCCGCCTTGAGGGTCAGCACCCGGGTCGCCGCCGCCTCGACCTTCGCGGCGAAGGCCGGCTCGGCCTTGGCGCGATCGATCACCGCAGCCGCCATGACGGGAACCTGGGCGGGCACGGCCGTGAGGACGATGTCGCCACCCGCCGCGATGAATCGCGTGGCGCGCTCGGCGACCGGGATGGCGGCGACCGCCTTGGCGGCGCCGACGTCATCGGTGATCGTCACGCCCTGGTAACCCAACTGGGTGCGCAGCAGGCCGGTGATGATGGGCTCGGAGAACACTGCCTGGTTGGCGGCATCGAGCTTGGGGTAGCGACCCGAGGAGATCATGACCATGCCCACGTCGTGGGCAATGGCCCGCTGGAAGGGCATGAGATACGAGTCGGTGGCGGACGAGGTCGGGTCGGTGATTCCGGCCGCCGTCGAGTCGGTGTTGCCGCTTATCCGCCCGAGTCCGGGGAAGTGCTTGGCGGTCGCGACGACGCCCGTCGACTGCAGGCCGTCGATCACCGTTGCCACGTCGTCGGCGACGGCGGTTGGGTCGCTGCCGAACTGCCGCGAGTACTTCCCGATCGGCCCGTTCTGCCCGGCGAAGTCGGTGGCGACCGTGTCTGCAACTGGCGCCAGGTCGACATTGACCCCTGCGGCCGTCAGCTCACGGGCCAGGCCCTGCGCCTGTTTGCGCAGGCTGGCCGGGTCGAGGGTGCCCTGCCGCAGCGCGCTGGGCAGTGTGGAGAAGCCGGTGCCGTTGAGCTGCTGGACGGCGCCGCCTTCCTGATCTGCTGCGACGAACAGATCCGGTCCGGGGGACGTGGCTTGGAGCTGGTCGGCCGTCGCCTTGACCGCCACCGCACCGTTCCACCCCCCGAGGAAGACGACCGAGCCGACCTGGTGGGTGCGTAGCGCCGTCGTCACCTGGGCAGCCGCTGACCCCGGTTGGACCCCGACCATGAGTAGTTGGCCGACCCGTGCCGCGGGCGACAACTGCGCGACTATCGTCGCGGCACAGGTTGCCGCAGCACTCCCTGGCGCAGTCCGGCCCGCCATTGGGGTTGCGCCAGGCGTCGCTCCGGGGGTCGCTCCGGGGGTCGTCGAGGCAGCTGCAGCCGTCGTGGCACCCGATGATCCCGCCTGGCCCGACTGAGTCGGGTGACCCGATGGAGCTGGCGGGACGGCCGGCGGGATGGGGGTGGGTTCGTCCGAGCATCCGGCTGCGGTGAGGACAGCAACAAGCCCGGCGGCGAGTGCCAGTGCGCGGGAGGTGCGACCGGAGGAGCGGGACGGCATACCGGCGACCGTAGTGCACGTCACCGGCCGCGCGGCAGGAGAGCCGACCGAACCGGTGCGCCGCGCGCGATACGCTCGCGAGCATGGGTCGCGTTCTCGTCCTCGGATCTCTCAACGTCGATCTGGTCACCCCGGTGGAGCGCATCCCAGGGCCTGGCGAGACCGTGCTCGCGACCGGGCCGGTGCTGCGGTATGCCGGGGGGAAGGGCGGCAACCAGGCGGTCGCCGCCGCTGAGGCCGGGGCGTCGGTCGTCATGATCGGGGCGGTCGGTGACGACGAGCCGGGCCGGGCCTATTCGGTGCGCCTGTCCAGCCGGGGCGCCTACCCGCGCCTGGCGGTCAAGCATGGCCACTGGACCGGCATGGCCCAGGTCACCCTGGCCGACAACGGCGACAACACCATCGTCGTGCTTCCCGGCGCCAACGAGCTGGCGCGCGCCGACGTCAACGACATCACAGCAGCCGACGTGCTGCTGTGCTCGCTGGAGATCCCGGTCCCCGTCGTCGTCGACGCCGTCGGCGTCGCGGTCGCTGCAGGCGCGCGGGTGGTCATCAACGCCGCCCCGTATGCCGTGCTGCCGCCCGACGTGCTCGCGGCGGCCGACCCCCTCATCGTCAACGAGCACGAGGCGATGGCGCTCGCGGATTCTGGGCTGCTGCCCGGGTCGCTGGTCGTGACCTTCGGCGCCGCCGGGGCGCAGTGGGACGACCTGCGAGTGGACGGCATACCGGTCGATCCGGCGGACGTCGTCGACACGACGGGGGCGGGCGACGCGTTCTGCGGAGCGCTCGCTGCTTCCTTGTGCCGCGGGGACGCGCGGGACCTGGCGATGCGCTGGGCGGTCCACGCCGGCGCCGCAGCCGTGCAACACCGCGGCGCCCAAACCGACCCGTCCTTCTGACTGCTCGCCATCCGACCGGCTCGTCGACGGTCAGCCGAATCCCACGGGAGAGTCCAGGAAGTCCGGCCGCTCCCCAACGTAGGTAGCGTTCATGTGCTGATCAAGCATCGGGTCGATCCGCCGCGCGGTGGCCGACAGCCACGCTCGGATCGAGGCCCGAGAATCCGCGTATTGGAGTTCGCTGAGCAACGCCTGGGTGAAGTAGCCTCCTTCGGGCGTTTCGCGGGACCTCTCGTCCGCAGCGCAGGACGCGACATGGACCAGCCTGGCTGCGGCTACGTCCCAACGCTCGGTCGATAGCGGGAAGGCGAGATCTGCCGTTGCAATGGTGCGTAGTGCTGCCCTGATCTGATCAGCGTCAGGCGGCTGAGCCGGCAGGTGTGCCGCTGGGGCCCGGGTCGGCACACCAAGGCCGCTTTCGACGGGTGTCGGCCCCTCGTGCTCGTTGCGATCGGGCCAGAGCCTTTCGAGGGCCCCCTGGGAGTGGCACGCGTCCACGATGGCGAGAACCTCTAGGTCCGGTCTGGTTCGCCACAATCGCCCGAACATCCCGTTGAGGATGGGGCCGTCGTTCGCGACCACCGCTTGATCGAAACTCACCAGCTCGCCATGGGCGTCCGTCACAGGGAACGCGACGCCGTGCCCCGAGAAGGTCACCAACAGCCGACCCCCGCTGCACAGGTCTGACATGGCCGAAACGAGAACCTGCTCGATGCCGGCTGCGTCGGCATTCGGCACCGGGTCGTATCGGCGGTGTGTGCCGAGCGCCATGCGCCAGCGTTCTGCGTCGCGGACGGCGCCAGGAAGGTGACGAAGGAGTCCCCACGCCGGCCGCGGGATCGCGATGACGACGGCCACGAAGTCCGCGTCGCCGGTCGGGGTCATTTCGGGGTCGACGGAGCCGTAGACGAGCCTGGGGAAGTTGAGGACGTGGCGGCTGCAGGCGTCGTGGGCGAACTGGTCGGCGGTGCGCCGTGACTGCTGATCGCCACTTGGCAGCTCGACGCGAGAGCCATGAGCAAGATGGCGATCCCGGCCGTGATGACCGCGATACTCCCTCGCATCAGGGTGAGCCGACCAAGGATCTTGTCGGCGTTCTCGATGGCGGCCGCAGCGACGGTGACCGGGTCAGAACCGTCGCGCTCGGTCGGACCGAGGGGGACCCGCAGGGTGAGTCGACCGCGGGTCTCCAAAGCGCCGAGCCACGCGCCGACGAGCAGGATGACGCAGGCGATCGCGGCACACAGCATCACGAGCAACACGAAGCCCTGGTCGGCCACGGTGTCCAGGACGTGGCCATCCTTGACGGTGGCCGGGGTCATGGTGACCGTCGGCCAACGCTTCCAGAACTCGTTGAGCACAATGATGCTGAGCAGGAACACGGCGCCACCAGACCACCAGGCAAAGACCCCGTCGTACTGGCCCGGGGAGATCTCGATGGCTTGGTCCGGGCCATCGATCGCCTTGGCGCCCCCGGGCGCGGCGACCTCCTGTGGCGCGACGGTTACCTGGTCATCGAGTTCGGGGTTGTCGATGTGCGCCCGGTAGACCTTGCCATGGTCAGCCAAGTAGAGAACCCCCGTGACCGGAGTCTCGCCCGTCGGCTTGTCGATGGTGAATAGCCGCAGTTCCCGAGAGCCCATCTCTCCGAAAATCGAGCCTGTCTCGGAGTGGCCCGCCGGCAGATTCGCCCAGGAGACAATGAACTCCACGGGTTGGCCGACCTTGACTGCCGCGATGTCTCCGGTGAGCCCGTCAATCTTGAGGTGCAGGGTGGGCTCAGGCGGCTTGGCCGGACCCGCCTGGGCATCGGCCGGGGTTGCTCGAGGGGGTGGGGTCGCGTTCGGATCGGTTGGCACGGCACACTCCCGTCTGCTGAGATGCAATGACGGCAGGATCCGCCGTTGGCGCACCGGTTGTCTGGCGAATCCGGAAATTCAGTCCAGCGCGATGGCCGTCGCGATTCCCCCGACAGTTGTGAGCAGCAGGGTCGCCTCGCCCGATCCCGACAGCTTGCCGACCTCCTGACGGAACCGATCCGGGTCGAGCGACGCACCCCGCTTCTTCAGAGTCAGAGCGCCGACGCCGCGCCCTCGCAGCCAGGCCCGCACCACCTTGGGTCGAGCGGGCATCGCATCGAGGATGGCATACCGACGGGCCCAGGGCAGGTCGACCGAGGTGTCGCCTGTGCTCAGTCCGACGCCGGGCGCGAGTTCCCGCCCGACGAGAGCACCCGTCAACCCAGCCCGAACGACCGCCTTGTCGGCTTCCCACAGCCACGCGCCCAACTCCGCCGAACCCCCCAAGACCGGGAGGTTCGCCGCATCCCCAGCAACCGAGTCAGCCTCGGTGACGACCACCTCCGACCCCCCGCCGCGGCCGTCGGGACGGCATACCGCTGCCGTGCGCCCCGCGGCGGAAGCGAGCGGCCCCCACCAGATCGCGCATTCCAGCACCTCACCGAGCCACGAGCTCCACTGCGCTTCGGCGCCTGCGGGGATGCGCCCGTGCGGGAAGGACGGTGACAACTTCGCGCCCGTCGCGGGCACCTGCTCGGCCCACCGGCATACCTGCTCCCACGACGGCTCGATCTCCTCCAGTGCGAACACCCGCCGCGAGCGCCCCCGCGAGTCCGCGACCCCGCGCACCCGCCGTCCCGGATCGACCCACACCCCGACACCCCCGGTATGCCGTCCGGTCGCCTCCCCGGGCAGCGGCACCTCCTGGGCGCGACCCGTCACGACGCGGGCGTCGTCCCATGGCGAGAGGTTGGCGCGGGCGAAGGCGGCCGTCACCGGGTCGGCCTCGACCCCCAACACCGCAAGCCCGGCCGCCGCGAGGGACCTGGCATCCGAACCGATCCCGCAGCCGAGGTCGGCCACCCACCCCACGTCCGCCGCGATGAACCGCGCGGTATGCCGTGCGGCGAGTTCCGGCCTGGTGGCCTGTTCGAGCCCGTCGGGGGTGAAGAACATCCGGTCAGCCGACGCACCGAACTTGGCGCGCCCGCGTCGCCGAGCCGCCACGACGGCAAGCACGGCGGCGACCTGCTCTGGGTCGTGGCCTGCCGCGCGCAGCCGGGTCTGCAGCGCCAGTTCCTCGGCTGGGGGAGACGCCATTGCCTGGGCCAGCAGCGGTGCGGCGTCAGAGGAGGTGACCCACGCGGCGGTCTCAGGAGTCATCGGTTCGCAGCCCTCCGACTGGTCATGGCGCCAGCGTAAAGGTCGTGCCGGGCGAGTCTTCTGCCCCGGGCACCACTCGGACTGGCACTCGACTTGACCGAGTGCTAACGACATACCTAGATTGGCGTTAGCACTCTCCCCGTGAGAGTGCTGACGCTCGGTCGGCGTCGACCCCCGCGACGGCGAGGTCGGCCAGGGCGACCACATCGTTGACGATTCCCTGTGCGGCCATGCCGGCCGACAGGACCCACGAAGGGAAGGGACACCGAAGTGTCGGTTTCCATCAAGCCGCTCGAAGACCGCATCCTGGTCAAGTCGCTCGAGGCCGAGACCACCACCGCCTCTGGCCTGGTCATCCCGGACACCGCCAAGGAGAAGCCCCAGGAGGGCGAGGTCCTCGCCGTCGGTCCGGGCCGCATCGACGACAAGGGCAACCGCGTGCCGGTTGACGTCCAGGTCGGCGACCGCGTCATCTACAGCAAGTACGGCGGCACCGAGATCAAGCACCGCGGCCAGGAATACCTCATCCTCTCGGCGCGGGACGTCCTCGCCGTCATCGGCTGAGGTAGGCGATCGTGGCAAAGACGCTGGAGTTCGACGACGCAGCACGCAAGTCCCTGGAGCGAGGTGTCCACGCCCTGGCCAATGCGGTCAAGGTGACCCTCGGCCCCAAGGGCCGCAACGTCGTCATCGACAAGAAGTGGGGCGCTCCGACGATCACCAACGATGGCGTGACCATCGCGCGGGAGATCGAGCTGGAGGACCCCTACGAAAACCTCGGCGCGCAGCTGGCCAAGGAGGTCGCGACCAAGACCAACGACATCGCTGGTGACGGCACGACCACCGCCACGGTGCTCGCCCAGGCCATGGTCAAGGAAGGCCTGCGCAACGTCGCCGCGGGCGCGGCTCCGGCCGCTCTCAAGCGCGGCATGGACCAGGCTGTCGAGGCGCTCAACGACCGGCTGCTGGCCAACGCCCGCGAGGTCGAAGGCACCGACGAGATCGGTCAGGTCGCCTCGCTCTCGGCCCAGGACACGGTGATCGGCCAGACCATTGCCGAGGCCTTCGACAAGGTCGGCAAGGACGGGGTCATCTCGGTCGAGGAGTCCTCGACGACGGCGACCGAGCTGGAGTTCACCGAGGGCATGCAGTTCGACAAGGGCTACATCTCGGCCTACTTCGTCACCGACGCCGAGCGGATGGAGGCCGTCCTCGAGGACGCCTACATCCTGATCAACCAGGGCAAGATCTCCTCGATCCAGGACCTGCTCCCGGTGCTCGAGAAGGTCGTCCAGTCCGGCAAGCCGCTGGTCATCGTCGCCGAGGATGTCGACGGCGAGGCTCTCTCGACGCTCGTCGTCAACAAGATCCGGGGCACCTTCACGGTGGCCGCGGTCAAGGCTCCGGGCTTCGGTGACCGCCGCAAGGCGATGCTCCAGGACCTCGCGATCCTCACCGGCGGTCAGGTCATCACCGAGGAGGTCGGCCTCAAGCTCGACCAGGTCGGTCTCGACTCGATGGGCCAGGCCCGTCGCATCGTCATCACCAAGGACACCACGACCGTCATCGACGGCCAGGGTGACAAGGACGACGTCGACGCCAGGGTCCACCAGATCAAGGCCGAGATCGAGCGCACCGACTCCGATTGGGACCGCGAGAAGCTGCAGGAGCGCCTGGCCAAGCTGGCCGGCGGCGTCTGCGTCATCAAGGTCGGCGCCCACACCGAGGTCGAGCTCAAGGAGAAGAAGCACCGCATCGAGGACGCCATCTCGGCGACCCGCGCGGCCATCGAGGAGGGCATCGTCGCCGGTGGCGGCACAGCCCTCATCCACGCGGCCACGGCCATCGACGAGCTGACCCTCTCCGGTGACGAAGCCACGGGTGCCGCCATCGTGCGCAAGGCCGCGGCGGAGCCGCTGCGGTGGATCGCCGAGAACGCCGGCCACCAGGGCTACGTCGTGACGACCAAGGTCGCCGAGCTCCCGCTCGGGCACGGTCTCGACGCGGCCACCGGCGAATACGTCGACCTGGCCAAGGCCGGCGTCATCGACCCGGTGAAGGTGACGCGGTCAGCCCTGCGCAACGCGGCGTCGATCGCCTCGATGATCCTCACCACCGACACGCTCGTGGTGGAGAAGAAGGAAGAGGAGCCCGCCCCCGCGGCCGGTCACGGCCACGGTCACGGCCACTGAGTCACCCAGCACGACCAGACAGGTATGCCGTGTGTCCCCCGAGGGCACACGGCATACCTGTCTGTGCAGCCGGATCGCGCAGGTCCTAGGCGGACAGCGGGACCCGAGTCGAAGCCGCGGCCACGCGCTCTTCCTCGGTCATCCCGCCCCAGATTCCGTAGGGCTCGCGCGCGGCCAGGGCGTGGCTGCGGCATTGCGCCAGCACCGGGCACCCGCCGCACACCCGCTTGGCAGCGGTCGCGCGTTGGATGCGGGCGGCGCCCCGTTCGCCTTCCGGGTGGAAGAACGCATCGGGACTGAGCCGGCGACAGGCACCGGATTCCTGCCACGACCATTGGTGCGCTATCGGTCCGGGCAGGCGGGAGATCTCTGCCATCTCTTCCCCTCTGAGAAAGCGGAACGCGT
>Ga0116180_1000236_pt1 | contig 53206 bp, 43 predicted proteins | sample AD_UKC073_MetaG_FD_89804 | JGI IMG/M metagenome (GOLD analysis project Ga0116180, IMG submission 89804) | Active sludge microbial communities of municipal wastewater-treating anaerobic digesters from USA - AD_UKC073_MetaG | ecosystem: Engineered > Bioreactor > Anaerobic > Digestate | place: USA... | reverse complement strand
CCAGCGGCGACCGTCGCGCTATAGGCTTGGGTGACGGTGCCGAGAGTGAGCCCCGCATTGGCAAGCGTGGTGGTGGCGGTCGCTTGGGGTTGACCGACCACATTGGGAACGGTGATGCCTGTGCCGGTGGATATCCAGAGATTGACCGCTGTACCGGCGGTAACGATGCTGTTAGCCGCTGGACTCTGGCTGATGACGTTACCCGCAGGGACGGTAGCACTGGCTTGCAGGGTGATGATGCCGACGGTCAGGCCAGAGCTGGCGATCATAGTGGCGGCAGCTACTTGAGTCTGTTCAACCACATTGGGAACACTGACTAAGCTGGAACCTGTGGCAACCGTAAGATTGACCTTTGTTGTAGAAGGATTGACTGTTGAGCCAGATGGAGGTGTTTGACTGAGGACAGTGCCAGCTGGAACCGTCAAATCTTCCTGTTGGGTAATGGTGCCCACAGTCAGGCAGGCGGGTGGGGATTTGGTACTACTGCAGGTACCCCCAATTGTGGCAGCGGCTGTAGTTTGGGATTGGCCGACCACATCAGGGACAACTACGTTATAGGCTACTGTGATAGCAACTGAGGCATTGGGCGCTGCACACGTAGTACCAGCAGGACTCTGGGTATACACAATCCCGTCAGATATGCTGGAGTTGAATATCTGGCTGACGGTACCAACTTTCAAGCCAGCGCTTAGGATAGCGTCGATAGCGTCGGCTTGGGACATCCCAGTTACTATCGGTACAGAAATCGTGTCAGGACCATTGTCAGTACTTGGACAGTCGGCAAATGCCACCTTGGTCGAAAGGACCAATCCGAGAATAATGAGCAGGAACGACGTGGAATAAAACCTGAGTATTGATTTCATCAGAAAAGCTCCACCCTTAAGGCATTACAGCACAGGTGCTTTCGCCCTCATTCAATTCGGAAGACACCGTCATGAAAACCGTGCCGCCCTCCCTTACAACGCCTTTCCTTATAATGGACACAAGTATAGTCTTTCTGAGACGCCAGCGGATATCCAGCCCCGCCCGAATTTTCGCCGATTGGATCGAACTCGCATGCATACTTCCATCCCTCGCATCTTTTTGGTCGGCCCGATGGGCGCCGGCAAGACCACCATTGGCCGCCGGCTGGCGCAAGTGTTGCGGCGCGAATTTCTCGACAGTGACCAGGACATCGAACAGCACGCCGGAGCCAGTATTCCGCTGATTTTCGAGATGGAAGGCGAAGCCGGCTTTCGCGCCCGCGAGAAAACCGCCATCGCCGAACTGACCCAGCGCGCCAACATCGTGCTCGCCACCGGCGGCGGGGCCGTACTCGACCCCGACAATCGTCGTTGTCTGGCCGGGCGCGGTTTCGTGGTCTATCTGCGCGCCTCGGTCAACGAACAGCTTCGCCGAACTCGCAGCGATGATAACCGGCCCTTGTTGCAAACCGCCGACCCCAGAGCGCGGTTGGCGCAGCTGTTCGAGCAGCGCGATCCGCTCTACCGGGAAGTCGCCGATCTGATCGTCGCCAGCGACGGCCAATCGCCGCGAACTGTCGTCCAGTATATCCTGGAATCCCTCGGACTCCAGGATGTCACCTGCTGATCCCGCGCGATGTTTTCCGCCTGCATTCTTCCCGCCTGCCACCACGACTGCCCATGAAAACACTCCATGTCGAACTCGGCGACCGCCGCTATCCCATCTACATCGGTTCGGGGCTGCTGAGCCAACCCGATCTACTGCGCCCTCATCTGCCCAGCCGACAGGTCTTGGTGGTGACCAATACCACCGTTGCGCCATTGTATCTCGAACAGGTCGACGCGCTGCTGAGCGGGTGGCGGCATGAAGCGGTGATCCTGCCGGACGGCGAACGCTACAAGACCCTGGACACGCTCAACGAAGTCTTTACCGCCTTGCTGAGCCACCGTTTCGATCGCGATTGCACCTTGATCGCGCTGGGCGGTGGCGTGATTGGCGACTTAGCCGGTTTCGCGGCAGCCTGTTATCAGCGCGGTGTCCATTTCATCCAGATTCCCACCACGCTGCTGGCGCAGGTAGACTCCTCGGTGGGTGGTAAGACTGCGGTCAACCACCCGCTTGGCAAGAACATGATCGGCGCTTTTCACCAACCGCGCTGTGTGCTGGCCGATACCGACACATTGGCCACCCTGCCGGATCGTGAACTCAGCGCCGGCCTGGCCGAGGTGATCAAGTATGGTCTGATCCGCGATCTGCCATTTCTGGAATGGCTGGAAGCGCAGATGGAAAGATTGTTGGCGCGCGATGCCGCCGCCTTGAGCGCAGCCATCGAATGCTCTTGCCGCAACAAGGCCGAAATCGTCGCCGCCGACGAGCGGGAAACCGGCGAGCGCGCCTTGCTCAATCTCGGCCACACCTTCGGCCACGCCATCGAGACCGGAGTCGGTTATGGCGCATGGTTGCACGGCGAGGCGATCGCCGCCGGAACGGTGTTGGCGGCCGATCTATCGGCCCGGCTGGGCTGGCTGGCCGGCGATCAGGTCGAGCGGGTGCGGGCCTTGCTGGCGCGGGCCGGCCTACCGCTGAATCCACCGCCGCAATTGACGCCCGACGATTTCCTACGGTTGATGGCGGTGGACAAGAAGGTCAAGGACGGCAAGCTGCGCCTGATCCTGCTGCGCGGTCTGGGCCATGGCGTCATCGCCGGCGATGTCGATCCGCAGCGCCTGCAGGAGACTCTGGTCGCGGCGCTTTAGCGCCCGTCGCTGCTAGCGCCGGGGACGGGTGATGATGCTGTCGGTCCATTCCAGAATCGCCCGGACTCGCGGGGTCAGCATGTTCCAGGCTTCGACCCGGCCGACCCAGCGGAATTCGCTATGCTCCGGGCGGCCGAGCTCCGGGTTCGGCGGCAGCTGGACCTCGGTGCCGGTGGCTTCGGCGACGTAATAGCGAGCCACCTTGCGACCCTGGTTGTAGGGGTGGGTTTCCCGGTACACATCGCCCCAGCGAAAGCGCAAGCCGGTCAGCGTCGTTTCCTCTTCCACCTCGCGGATGGCCGCTTGCAAGGGCGATTCGTCCGATTCCACCACGCCCTTGGGAAAATCCCAATAATTGTAGGCGCGCAGCAACAGGTAGTCGTAGTGGTCGCGGTTCCAGTGTACCACCACGACACCGGAAGACAGGATACGGGCGCTGGCCGGCCGGAAGTGGGTCATGAGGATCGCTCCACGCCTCTCATGCTCTGCCGCCGGTATGCAGGGGGGCGCTCAAGTCGTGTACCGCCTCGACCAGCGCTCGCACCCGATCCGGGTCGATGCCCGGCTGGATGCCATGGCCGAGGTTGAAGACATGACCCGGACCGGGGCCGAAATCGTCCAGCAGTTGGGCGACCTGTTGGCGGATGACCGGGGCGGTGGCGTATAACGCGGTCGGATCGAGATTGCCCTGCAGGGCGACCCGCGCGCCGACCTGGCGACGGGCCGCGCCGAGATCCACGGTCCAGTCGATGCCGATTGCATCGCAACCGGTTGCGGCGAGATCTTCCAGCCAGGCCCCGCCGCCCTTGGTGAACAGGATCACCGGGACCGGCCGACCCTCGGCCGCGCGAGGCAATTCGGCGACGATGCGCGCCATGTAGGTCAGCGAAAACGCCCGATAGGCGCGTGGGGTGAGAATGCCGCCCCAGGTATCGAACACCATCAGCGCTTGCGCGCCAGCGGCAACTTGGGCGTTGAGATAGGCGGTCACCGCCTCGGTGGTGACCGTCAGCAAGCGGTGCAGACGTTCGGGTTGGTCATACGACAACGCCTTGATCCGGGCGTAATCTTTGCTGGAGCCGCCCTCGACCATATAGGTCGCCAGGGTCCATGGGCTACCGGCGAAACCGATCAGCGGCACTTGCCCGGCCAGTTCGCGCCGGATCAGCCGCACCGCGTCCATCACATAGCGCAACTCCACCTCGGGATCGGGAACGCCGAGCCGGTCGATGTCGCTGGCCGACCGCAACGGCCGGGCGAATTGCGGACCTTCGCCTTCGCTGAACGACAGACCCAGACCCATGGCGTCGGGCACGGTCAGGATGTCGGAAAACAGGATGGCGGCGTCGAGCGGAAAGCGGGCCAGCGGCTGCAGAGTGACTTCGCACGCCAGTTCCGGTGTCTGACACAGGGTCATGAAACTGCCGGCCCGCGCCCGGGTGGCGCGGTATTCCGGCAGATAGCGCCCGGCTTGGCGCATCAACCAGACGGGAGTGACATCCACCGGTTGCCGCAGCAGCGCGCGCAACAGGCGGTCGTTGTGAAGAGTAGGGGTCATGGATGCCCGAATCGCTTGGTCAAATCATCGACGACACATCTGGCTAAGTGTGCCAAGGTTACGCGATGGCGTCCATGAACGGATAAGGGCGTCGGCGCGTTGCTTTCGACCGCCGTCCACTGGCGTCGGCAAACCGGAATGCGGAGGGCGCTCCTTGGGAGGGGCGTTGCAGGAAGTGCAGACGATCGACGACCCGCCGACGAGTGGACGATGTAGCCGCAGTCCGCTTGGGAACTGGCTGCAATCATGAAAGCTTACAACGGCGGCTGGCGAAATGCGAAGATTTGATTGGGCGGGAGCAGCTGGAACAACCCCCTCTCGGGTGGAGAGGGGGCGAGAGGCGATGGCGCGGCGTTACACGCCCAGGTAATCCAGGATGCCTTCGGCCGCCTGACGGCCTTCGAACACGGCCGTGACCACCAGATCGGAGCCTCGCACCATGTCGCCGCCAGCAAACACCTTGGGGTTTTGGGTCTGGAACTTGAATTCCCCGACGGGCGACGCCTGCACCCGTCCGCGCCCGTCCACAGCGATCCCGAACTGGTCGAACCAGGAGGCGGGATTGGGCTGGAAACCGAAAGCGATGATGACCCGATCGGCTGGCAGAATCTCCTCGGAGCCGGGAATCACTTCCGGGGTGCGGCGACCGCGCGCGTCCGGTGCGCCGAGCCGGGTCGCACAGACCTTGACGCCCTCGACCTTGCCGTCACCGACGATGGCCAGCGGTTGGCGATTCCACAGGAACTGCACCCCTTCTTCCTTGGCGTTGGATACTTCGCGCCGGGAACCGGGCATGTTGGCCTCGTCGCGGCGGTAGGCGCAGGTCACGCTGGCCGCGCCCTGGCGGATCGCGGTGCGGTTGCAGTCCATCGCGGTGTCGCCGCCGCCCAGCACCACCACCCGCTGGCCGTGCATGTCGATGAAGTCGGCGGGGTCCTTTTCCAGCGTCAGTAGCCGGTTGATGTTGGCGATCAGATAGGGCAGGGCCTCGTATACGCCCGGCAGATCTTCGCCGGGGAAGCCACCCTTCATGTAGCTGTAGGTGCCCATGCCGAGGAAGACGGCGTCATAGTCGTCCAACAGAGTCTGGAAGGGCAGGTCGTGGCCGATCTCGGTGTTCAGCACGAATTCCACGCCCATGCCTTCCATGATCTCGCGTCGGGTCTGGAGGACTTCCTTTTCCAGCTTGAATGGCGGAATGCCGAAGGTCAGCAGGCCACCGATCTGCGGATAGCGGTCGAAGACCACCGGCTTGACCCCGTTGCGGACCAGGATGTCGGCGCAACCGAGCCCGGCCGGTCCGGCACCGATGACGGCGACCCGCTTGCCGGTCGGCGCCACCTTGGACAGATCGGGTCGCCAACCGGCTTTCAACGCCTCGTCGGTGATGTATTTTTCGATTGCGCCGATGGTGACTGCGCCGAAGCCGTCATTCAAAGTACAGTCGCCTTCGCACAGCCGATCCTGCGGGCAGACCCGGCCACAGACTTCCGGCAGCGAGTTGGTCCGGTGGGACAACTCGGCGGCGGCGAACAGGTTGCCCTCGTTGATCAACTGCAACCAGTTGGGGATGTAGTTGTGAACCGGACATTTCCACTCGCAATAGGGATTGCCGCAATGCAGACAGCGTCCGGCTTGGGTCGTGGCCGCGAGGGGATCGAACTGACCGTAGATTTCCTTGAACTGCAGGACCCGCTCGCGGGCCGGCACTTTGGTCGGATCCTGGCGCGGCGTTTCGATGAACAACAGGGGTTTGGCTTTTGACATGAGAGTATCTATCCAGCGGCAAGCGGTAGGGAGTGAGCTCAGGCGGCTTCGCGCAGTGCGCCGAGCAGCGACTTGAGATCGGCTGCCTTGGGCTTGACCAGCCAGAACCGGCTGGAGTAATAGCGGAAGTCATCCAGGATGGCCTGGCCCCAGTCGCTGCCCGTTTCGACCACGTAGTCCTCCAGCAACCCCAGCAGATAGTTGCGTTGCAGTTCCATGTTTTCCGTCGCGATGCGGTGGATGTCGATCAGTTCATGGTTGTAGCGGTCCACGAAGGCGTTGTGCTCGTCCAGCACGAAGGCGAAACCGCCAGTCATACCCGCCCCGAAGTTCACCCCGGTTTCTCCCAGCACCACGACCACCCCGCCGGTCATATACTCGCAGCCGTGATCGCCGACGCCCTCGACGATGGCCAGTGCGCCGGAGTTGCGCACCGCGAAACGCTCGCCGGCCGTGCCAGCCGCGTACAGGGCGCCGCCGGTGGCGCCGTACAGACAGGTGTTGCCGATGATGGGTGTCCGCTGGCTGGCGAAGCGGCTGTTCTTGGGCGGATACAGCACCAGCTTGCCGCCGGCCATGCCCTTGCCGACGTAGTCGTTGGCGTCGCCTTCCAGATAGAGATGCAGGCCGCCGGCGTTCCACACCCCGAAGCTCTGGCCAGCGGTTCCGGTCAGGCGCAGGGTGATGGGCGTGTCCTCCATCCCCAGGTTGCCATGGCGGCGGGCGATCTCGCCCGACAGCCGCGCGCCGATGGAGCGATGGATATTCTTGACCTCGTAGCGGAATTCGCCGCCCAGTTTGGCTTCGATCGCCGGCAGAGTGTCGTGCACCATCTGCTCGGCCAGTTCGCCCTTGTCGAACGGTTCGTTGCGCGGTTCGATGCAGAACTGCGGCTGCTCCAGCAGCATGCCGGCGCCGGACAGGATCGGCGACAGATCGAGGTTGCCGTGCTTGTTGGTCGCGCCCGGCAGGGTTTCCAGCAGATCGGTGCGACCGATCATCTCCTCGAACTTGCGAACCCCGAGGCGGGCCATGATCTCTCGCGTTTCCAGGGCCACGAAGCGGAAGTAATTCATGACCTTTTCCGCTGTGCCGCGGAAATGGTTGAGCCGCAGCACGTTGTTCTGGGTGGCGACGCCGGTGGCGCAGTTGTTGAGGTGGCAGATGCGCAGGTATTTGCAGCCGAGCGCCACCATCGGCGCGGTGCCGAAACCGAAACTTTCCGCGCCCAGCATGGCGGCCTTGATCACGTCCAGGCCGGTCTTCAGGCCGCCGTCGGTCTGCAGCCGGACCTTTTCGCGCAGATTGTTGATGCGCAGGGTCTGGTGGGTTTCGCTCAGGCCCAGTTCCCACGGACTGCCAGCGTACTTGACGCTGGTCAGCGGACTGGCGCCGGTGCCGCCGTCGTAGCCGGAGATGGTGATCAAGTCGGCGTAGGCTTTGGCCACGCCAGCGGCGATGGTGCCGACTCCGGCTTCCGCCACCAGCTTGACCGAGACCAACGCCTGAGGATTGACCTGCTTGAGGTCGAAGATCAGCTGCGCCAGGTCTTCGATGGAATAGATGTCGTGGTGTGGCGGCGGCGAGATCAGCGCCACGCCGGGCTTGGAGAAACGCAACTCGGCGATGGTGGCGTTGACCTTGTCGCCAGGCAGCTGCCCGCCTTCACCGGGTTTGGCGCCCTGGGCGACCTTGATCTGCAGCACCTCGGCATTGACCAGATAGGCTGGGGTGACGCCGAAGCGGCCGGAAGTCACCTGTTTGATCTTGGAGCTTTTCTCGGTGCCGTAGCGGGACGGGTCTTCGCCGCCTTCGCCGGAATTGGAGCGCCCGCCCAGACGGTTCATGGCTGTGGCCAGCGCCTCGTGGGCTTCCGGCGACAATGCGCCCAGCGACATCCCAGCCGAATCGAAACGCGGCAGGATCGCTTCGATCGGCTCCACCTCCTCCAGCGGGATCGGCTGGCCGAGGGGTTTGACCTGGAACAGGTCGCGGAAGGTGGCGACCGGACGATCGTTGACCAGCGCAGCGTAGCGCTGATAGTCGGCGTAGTCGCCGCTGGCGACGGCCTGTTGCAGAGCGCCGACCACATCCGGGTTGTAGGCGTGGTATTCGCCGCCATGGATGTACTTGAGCAAGCCGCCGGGCTCGATGGGCTGACGCCGCCGCCAGGCGCGCTTGGCCAGCTGGATCTGCTCGGCTTCCAGATCGGTGAAGCTCGCGCCCTGGATGCGACTGACGGTGTCCTTGAAGCACAGGTCCACCACCTCGTCGTGCAGGCCGACGATTTCGAACAGCTGCGAGCCGCGGTAGCTGTTGATGGTGGAGATGCCCATCTTGGAGATGATCTTGTACAGCCCCTTGTCGATGCCCTTGCGGTAGTTCTCGACCAGCTTGGCGATATCGCCGCTGGGGATTTCCTTGCTCCGCACCAGGTCGCGGATCACTTCGTAGGCCATCCAGGGATGAACCAGGGTGGCGCCATAGCCGATCAGCACCGCGAAATGATGTGGATCGCGGGCGGTGGCGGTTTCCACCACCAGGTTGGCGTCGCAACGCAGACCCACTTTCACCAGACGGTGATGGACCGCGCCGGTTGCCAGCAAGGCGTGGATCGGCAGGGTGTCGGGCGAAATGGCGCGGTCGGACAATACCAGCTGGGTGGCGCCGTTGCGCACTGCCGCCACCGCTTCGTCGCAGACCCGCTCGATGGCGGAGCGCAGTCCTTCGCCGACCGGGTAGTACAGTTCGATCCGGTGGTGCGGGTAGCGGCCGTCGGGATTGCGCAGCAATGCTTGGAATCGGCTTTCGGTCAGCACCGGTGAATTGGCGGTCAGCCGCGGCGCGTAGTTCGGGCTTTCCTCGAACATGTTGCATTCGGCGCCGAGGCAGGTTTCCAGCGACATCACCACCGCTTCGCGCAGCGGGTCGATCGGCGGGTTGGTGACCTGGGCGAACTGTTGGCGGAAGTAGTCGTACAGCGAACGGGGTTGCTCGGACAACACCGCGAACGGGGTGTCGTCGCCCATCGAACCGATCGCTTCCTGGCCGGCTTCGGCCAGGATCCGCAGAACCTGGTCGCGTTCTTCGAACGACACGCCGAACAGTTTCTGATAGGTGTTGAGGATTTCCGACGCCAGCGGAGTCGGTTCCACCTCGTCCTTGTACAGGGAGCGCAGGCGCTGGACGTGACCGCGCAGCCAGCGCCGGTAGGGATGGCGGTTCTTCAGATCGTTGTCGATGTCCTGCGGGGTCAGCAGATGGCCGGTTTCGACATCGACCGCCAGCATTTCGCCCGGCTTCATCCGGCCCTTGGCCACGACCTGCTCGGGCTTGTAGTCGTAGACGCCGATTTCCGAGGCGATGGTGAGGTGGCGATCGTCGGTGATGACATAGCGGGCCGGGCGCAGACCGTTGCGGTCCAGCACGCAACCGGCATAGCGGCCGTCGGTGAGGACGATGCCAGCCGGGCCGTCCCACGGCTCCATGTGCATCGAGTTGTATTCATAGAAGGCGCGCAGATCCGGATCCATGTGCTCGACGTTCTGCCAGGCCGGCGGAATCAGCAGGCGCATGGCGCGGAAGATGTCCATGCCGCCCATGACCAGTACTTCCAACATGTTATCCAGACTGCTGGAATCGGAGCCGTGCATGCCGACCAGCGGCCGGATTTCGGCCATGTCGGGCAACAGCGGGCTGGAGAAGGTGTAGCTGCGCGCCTCGGCCCAGTTGCGGTTGCCGCGAATGGTGTTGATCTCGCCGTTGTGGGCCAGATAGCGGAAGGGTTGGGCCAGCCACCACTGCGGCAGGGTATTGGTGGAGAAACGCTGATGGAACAGGCAGATGGACGATTCCAGCCGCGCATCGTTGAGATCGGGGTAGAACACCGGCAGATTGGCCGGCATCACTAGGCCCTTGAAACTGATGACCCGTCCCGACAGCGACAGTACGTAGTACATCGGATCGCGCGGGCGGATGCGCAGGGTGGCGCGTCGGCGGGCCACGAACAGATGGCGCTCCATCGCTTCCGGCAGCATGGCCACCACCGGCGTGACGAACACCTGTTCGATCCGGGGCAGGGTCTTGAGCGCTTCGACGCCGCAGGCGTCGGGATTGGTCGGCACCACGCGCCAACCGGCGACCTGCAGGCCCTCCCGCGCCAATTCCTCGGCCAGATCGGCGCGCGCCGCTTCGGCCAGATCGGGGTCGCGGTTGAGGAACACCATGCCCACCCCGTAATGCTCGCCCAGCGGGATGCCGGCCTCGGCGGCGACCCGGCGCAGGAAGGCGTCGGGCTTGCGCATCAGCAGGCCGCAACCGTCGCCGGATTTGCCATCGGCGGCGACCGCGCCGCGATGGGTCAGGCGGGCCAGGGCATTGACGGAGGTTTGGACCAGCCAGTGGCTCGGCTGGTTGTCCATCTGGGCGATCAGGCCGAAACCGCAATTGTCTTTTTCGAATTCGGACCGGTACAGGCCGGTGGGGTTGCGCGTCTGCTGCATGATTGATTTCACTCGGGGGAATTTATGGAAAGTGACAAAAACAAATTGCATACCATTTGTTGCCAATCGAGCGCAGTCAAAACGAATTTTAGAGTGCGCATTGATGGATCGGTTCAAAAATGACAATGACTTCAGGGCGATAACTGGCAGGTCCAGTACGGTAAAGACGCCTGCCAGCCGCTGGGCGACGGCATCGGCGGCGGTGACTGGGGCATAAAGGAGGGGGGATGCCCAAAAATTGGGCAAGGAGACGCCGATAAGCGCCGAAATGGGGCGATAGCCTGGCCGGCGCCATCAGTGGATCGATGCCACCGACCAGGCGACCGATTATCTACGTCCGACGCGCTTGCGCACCGCAAGTTCCTGAGCGTCCACGGCGGCGATGGCGGTCATGTTGATGATCCGCCGCGCCGTGGCCGAGCGGGTCAGGATATGCGCTGGCTTGGCCAGACCCAGAGTGATCGGGCCGACCGAAACGCTGCTGGTGATGTGCTGCACCAGATTGTGCGAGATATTGGCCGCATCGGCGGTCGGCATGATCAGCAGATTGGCCGAGCCCTTGAGCCGCGAATGCAGGAAGACTCGGTTGCGCAGCTCCTCGGACAGCGCCGCATCGCCGCGCATTTCGCCATCGACTTCCAGGTCTGGCGCGCGCTGGTGGATGATCTGCAACGCTTCCGCCATTTTACGGGCCTGGCGCGACTTGTGGGAGCCGAAGCTGGATTGGGACAGCAGGGCTATCTTGGGCGCTACGAAGCGACCCACTTCCTCCGCCGCCAGCAGGGTGATGTCGGCGATTTCCTCGGCGGTGGGATCGGCATTGATGTCGGTGTCGCAGAAGAACAGCGGGCCATGCGAGGTGATCAGCATGTTCATCGCCGCCGGGGTTTTGACGCCTTCGCGCAGGCCGACGATGTCCAGCACGTATTCCAGGTGGTCGGGATAGCTGCCGATCAGGCCGCACAGCAGGGCGTCGGCGTAGCCGAGCCGCAGCAGCAACGCGCCGATCAGGGTGACACGGGTGTTGACCCGGACCCGCGCCTTGTGGGGATCGACCCCGAAGCGGCCGCGCAGGCGGTGATATTCCTGCCAGCACTCGTCGTAGTAGGGGTTGTTCTGCGGATCGATCAGCTCGAAATCGCTCTCGGGGCGGATGCGCAGTCCCAGTTCGGCGATGCGTTGTTCGACGCGCCAGCGCCGCCCGATCAGGACGGGTTTGGCCAGCCCGTCCTCGATCACGGTCTGCGCCGCCCACAGCATGCGCTCTTCCTCGCCCTGGGCGTAGATCACCCGCTGGAGGTCGGCCCTGGCGTGGTTGAACACCGGGCGCATGACCAGGCCGGACCGATAGACCCGTTGACTCAGTTGGGCGTGATAGGCGGCAAAATCGCGAATCGGCCGGGTAGCGACGCCGCTGTCCATCGCGGCTTTGGCGACCGCCAGTGGCAGGGTGAGCAGCAGGCGCGGTTCGAACGGTTTGGGAATCAGGTATTCCGGCCCGAAGTTGATCGGCTGGTCGCCGTAGGCGGCGGTTTCCTCCTGGGAATGCGGCTCACGCGCCAGTTCGGCCAGGGCCCGCACGCAGGCCAGCTGCATCTCCTGATTGATGGTGGTGGCGCCGACATCCAGCGCGCCCCGGAAGATGTAGGGGAAACAGAGGACGTTGTTGACTTGGTTGGGATAGTCGGAGCGGCCGGTGGCGATGATGGCGTCGGGCCGGGCGGCCTTGGCCTCTTCCGGCATGATTTCCGGGGTGGGATTGGCCAGGGCCAGAATCAGGGGCTTGTCGGCCATAGTTTTCACCATGGCCCCGGTCAGCACCCCAGCCTTGGACAGGCCCAGGAAGACATCCGCGCCAACCATGGCTTCGGCCAGAGTGCGAGCCGAGGTGTCGGCGGCGTAGGCAGCCTTGGCCGGGTCGAGCGGGCCGCGACCCTGGTAGATCACCCCGCGGCTGTCGCAGACGGTGACGTTCTTGCGCGTCAACCCCAGACCGACCAGCAGGTCGAGACAGGCGATGCCGGCCGCGCCAGCGCCGGAAGTGACCACCTTCACTTCGGAGATGTCCTTGCCGACCAGCGACAGGGCGTTGAGCACGGCGGCGGCGGTGATGATGGCGGTGCCGTGCTGGTCGTCGTGGAAGACCGGGATTTTCATCCGCTCGTGCAGCTTGTGCTCGATCTCGAAGCATTCCGGGGCCTTGATGTCCTCCAGATTGATCCCGCCGAAGCTCGGCTCCAGGCTGGCGATGATTTCCACCAGTTTGTCGGGGTCGCGCTCGTTGACCTCGATGTCGAACACGTCGATGCCGGCGAACTTCTTGAACAACACGCCCTTGCCTTCCATGACCGGTTTTGCCGCCAGCGGACCGATGTCGCCCAGACCGAGCACGGCGGTGCCGTTGGTGATGACCGCCACCAGGTTGCCGCGGGCGGTGACGGTGGACACTTCCCGAGGGTCTTCGACGATGACTTCGCAGGCGGCGGCGACGCCGGGGGAATAGGCCAGCGCCAGGTCGATCTGGTTGGCCAGCGGCTTGGTCGGCGCTACTTCGATCTTGCCGTAGGGGGGGGTACGATGGTAGCGCAGGGCGCGTTCGTTGAGATCGTCAGCCATGGTTCAATGCATTCCTCGATGGTGGTGAAAAGACCGCTTGCGGGTCAAAAACAAAAGTAGTCAAAAAAGCGCGTAAGGCCAGCTGAAAACTTATGGTGGGCGTACGGGCCGCCAGCGCGCTAATCATCGCGCCGAAATCCCAGTGATGGGAAGCGTCGAAGTGGAAATAGAAGGCGATGCCGCCGAGATGAGCGAGCGCGATGGTGTTTTCGCGTCGCGCTGCGGGTGGACCGGGAGCGGCAGGGGCCAGCGGTGTCGAGAAATCGCCAGGATAGCGCGACGATGGGTTATGCTAGCCCAGCCTGACTGATCAATGTCCAGCAACCTTAAAAACGAGGAGATGTGTCAATGGCGCATGAAGGTTATCACGAGCCGATCGGTGAGCTGTCCACCGAAACGCGCGACATGCATCAAGCGATCGTATCCCTGATGGAGGAACTTGAAGCAGTCGATTGGTACAACCAACGCGTGGATACCTGCAAGGACCCGGTGCTCAAGGGCATCCTTGCGCACAACCGGGACGAGGAGAAGGAGCACGCTGCCATGATCCTGGAGTGGATTCGGCGGCAAGATCCCACTTTCGATAAAGAGCTGAAGGATTATCTCTTTACCACCAAGCCCATCGCTGACCACGGCCACGACTGACGCTTGCAGTCGTGCGGCGAGCGGCGACCGGGACTGCTTCGGCGTCGGTCACCGCTCGGGTCGGATGCTGCTAAAATAGCCGCGCCAATATTATCGCCGGGCGCGGCCCCGCGCCCCATATTCCTCCTGTGGGAGCACATCATGACCACCATCCGTCAAGACGACTTCATCCAGTCCATCGCCGACGCTTTTCAGTACATCAGCTACTATCATCCGGTCGATTACATCAAGGCGCTGGCTGCTGCCTACGAGCGCGAGGAGAGCCCGGCGGCCAAGGATGCCATCGCCCAGATTCTGATCAATTCCCGCATGTGCGCCGAAGGTCATCGGCCGATCTGTCAGGACACCGGCATCGCGCTGGTGTTTCTGAAAGTCGGCATGGAGGTGCACTGGGATGCGCAAATGTCGGTGCAGGAGATGGTGAACGAAGGCGTGCGCCGCGCCTATCTCGATCCCGACAACAAACTGCGCGCTTCGGTGTTGCGCGATCCGGCCGGCAAGCGGGTGAATTCGAAGGATAACACCCCGGCCGTGATCCATTACGAGATCGTGCCCGGCCATCATGTGGAAGTGATTTGCGCGGCCAAGGGCGGCGGTTCGGAAGCCAAGTCCAAGTTCGCCATGCTGAATCCGTCCGACGATCTGGTCGATTGGGTGCTGAAGACCGTGCCGACCATGGGCGCGGGCTGGTGTCCACCCGGCATCCTGGGCATCGGCATCGGCGGCACTCCGGAGAAGGCGCTGCTGCTGGCCAAGGAATCGTTGATGGCTCCGGTCGACATCCAGGAACTGATCGCCCGCGGGCCGAGCAATCGCGCCGAGGAATTGCGGATCGAGCTGTACGACAAGGTCAATGCCCTCGGCATCGGCGCGCAAGGGCTGGGCGGTCTGACCACCGTGTTGGACGTGAAGGTGCTCGACTATCCGACCCATGCCGCTAATTTGCCCATCGCCATGGTGCCGAACTGCGCCGCCACCCGTCATGTGCATTTCCACCTGGATGGGACCGGTCCGGCCAAGCTGGAGCCGCCGAGTCTCGAAGACTGGCCGAAGCTGACCTACGCTCCGACCAATGCCCGCCGGGTCGATCTCGCCACGGTGACCCGCGAAGACGTGATGTCCTGGAAGACCGGCGAGGTGCTGCTGCTCAACGGCAAGATCCTGACCGGCCGCGACGCCGCCCACAAGCGCATGACCGACATGCTGAAAGCCGGCCAGCAATTGCCGGTCGACTTTACCAACCGCTTCATCTACTACGTTGGCCCGGTCGATCCGATCGAAGGCGAAGTGGTTGGCCCGGCCGGCCCCACCACCGCGACCCGCATGGACAAGTTCACCCGCCAGATGCTGGAACAAACCGGCCTGCTGGGCATGATCGGCAAGGCCGAGCGCGGCCAGATTGCTATCGACGCCATCCAGGACAATCGCGCCGTGTATCTGATGGCGGTTGGTGGCGCGGCCTATCTGGTGTCCAAGGCGATCAAATCCTCCAAGGTGCTGGCGTTCGCGGATCTCGGTATGGAAGCGATCTACGAATTCGACGTCAAGGACATGCCGGTGACGGTGGCAGTCGATTCGCAGGGCAATAGCGCCCATAAGACCGGGCCGAAGGAATGGCAGGCCAAGATCGGCAAGATTCCGGTGGTGGCCGCCTAAGCGGCCGATCGAGCATGGACAGGGTTCGCGATCGGCCCTGTCCATGGTGGGGAGAAGATTTCAGGCGGCAAGGGCATTCTGGGCCAGCGCCCACAGGCCAAATCCGCCGATCGCCAGCCCCGAGAGGCGGTTGATCCAGACCAGCACCGGCGGGGTTAACCGTCCGCGCAACAAGCCCACCCCGCCCGCCAGCAGTAGCCACCATGCCAGCGATCCGCTGAACACTCCCAGCACCAGCCAGCCGGCGGCGGCGAAATCCCCTCCTTCGGCCGCCAGGCCGAGACCGGCGAAAATACCGAGAAAAGCCAGGATCGTCACCGGATTGGTCACGGTCAACGCCAGGGTGGACAGATAATCGCCCAGTAGCCCGATATGGCCTGGCCGGGCCTGCGCCTGTTCGGTAGCAGGTGGCGTCCGCCAGGTCCGCCAGCCGAGATACAGCAGAAACAACCCGCCCACCAGCCGCAGTTCAACTTGCCAGGCCAGCAGCAGGCCGGCGAGCGACGCCAGTCCGAATCCAGCGATGCAACCATAGAGCGCATCGGCGCTGGCTGCGCCCAGTCCGGACAGGATGCCCGACCAGCGCCCATGGGCCAGCGTGCGCTGGATGCACAACAGGCCGATCGGTCCCACCGGCGCCGCAATGGCGAATCCGATCAGCACCCCTTTAAGCCAGAACGACATGTCAAACTCCTTCGATCGATTGCGCCTGACGATCCCGATTCCAATCCCGCTGGGTCGGACGATCATCTGGCCGTCTAAGTAGCGGGGCGCGCCGCGCCGTCGGCGCTTGAATTATACGGCGTTCGGCGTGGCGGATGACCATTCCCCACCACGGGGTGAACCTTGACATGCTGGTCGGTTCTATCTCATAAGCCTTTCTTCCTTACCGACAGGATTCCGACCGCATGACCAATCCCTTGCTCGCCACTGCCGATCTGCCCAGCTATGCCGCCATCCGGGCGGAACATGTCGAACCGGCTATCGATCGGCTCCTGGCGGAAAATCGCGCTGCCATCGAGCGGTTGCTGGCGGCCAACACCGATTACAGCTGGGAGAATCTGATTCGTCCGCTGGAGGATCTGGAGGATCGGTTGAGCAAGGCGTGGTCGCCGGTGAGCCATCTGCATTCGGTGCAGGATTCCGAAGAGCTGCGCACCGCCTACAACGCCTGTCTGCCCAAACTCAGCGCCTACTACACCGCGCTCGGTCAGCATCAGGGCCTGTATCGGGCTTACCATCAGATCGCTACCGGGCCGGAATATGACCGGCTCGATGCGGCTCAACGCAAGGTGATCGACGATGCCCTGCGCGATTTCCGGCTGTCCGGCATCGCCCTGCCGGCCGAGCAACAGGCCCGATTCCAGGCCATTCAGCAGGAATTGTCGCAGCTCAACGCCAAGTTTTCGGAAAATGTGCTGGACGCCACCCAGGCATGGACCAAGCCCATCAGTGACGAAGCGCAGCTGGCCGGTTTGCCGGAGTCGGCGCGGGCGCTGGCCCGGCAGGCCGCCCAGCAGCGCGAGCTGTCCGGTTGGCTACTGACCCTGGAGTTGCCCTCCTATCTGCCGGTGCTGAACTATGCCGACCACCGCGAGTTGCGGCGGGAGCTGTATGACGCCTACTGTACCCGCGCCTCCGACCAGGGGCCGAACGCCGGTCGGTGGGACAACGGCCCGGTGATGGAGCGCATTCTGGCGCTGCGGCACGAATTGGCCCAGCTACTGGGCTTTCGCGACTACACCGAATACTCCCTGGCGACCAAGATGGCCGATTCGCCCCAACAGGTGCTCGATTTCCTGAGCGACCTGGCCCGGCGCGCTCGGCCGCAGGCGCAACGGGAGCTGGACGAGTTGCGGGACTTCGCCCGCGAGCAGTTCGGCGTCGAGCAGCTGGAAGTCTGGGACATCGGCTACTACTCGGAAAAGTTGCGCCAGCATCGCTACCAGTTGTCGCAGGAAGAGTTGCGGCCCTATTTCCCGGTCAATCGCGTGCTGTCCGGTTTGTTCGCGGTGGCGCAGCGGTTGTTCGGGGTGACCATCCGACCCGTGGAGGGTGTGGAGGTCTGGCATCCCGATGTGCGGGTTTACCAGATCGTCGATGCGGCCGGCAGCCAGCGCGGCCAGTTTTATCTGGATCTGTTCGCCCGCCAGCACAAACGGGGCGGCGCCTGGATGGACGGCTGTCTGGCGCGGCGCTGGACCCCGGCTGGGGTACGACTGCCCGCCGCCTATTTAGTGTGTAACTTCACCCCGCCGGTCGGCGACGATCCGGCGCTGCTGACCCATAGCGAAGTGCTGACGATGTTCCATGAGTTCGGCCATGGCCTGCATCATCTGCTGACGCAGGTGAACTATTCGCCGGTGGCGGGCGTGCATGGGGTGGAATGGGACGCGGTGGAATTGCCGAGCCAGTTCCTGGAGAACTGGTGCTGGTCGCGAGAGGCGCTGGCCCTGTTGGCCGAACACTACCGTACTGGCGAGCCGCTGCCGGAAGAACTGTACCAGCGCATGCTGGCAGCCAAGCATTTCCAGGCCGGCATCTTCATGGTGCGGCAGCTGGAGTTCGGGTTGTTCGATTTCCGGCTGCATCGGGAATACGATCCAGCGCGCGGTGGGCGGGTGCAAGAGGTGTTGGAGACCGTGCGCCAACAGGTGGCGGTCATCGTGCCGCCGCCCAGCAACCGCTTTGCCCATGCCTTCACCCATATTTTCGCCGGAGGCTACGCAGCCGGCTATTACAGCTACAAATGGGCGGAAGTGCTGTCGGCAGATGCTTTCAGCGCCTTCGAGGAGAACGGTATTTTCGATGCGGCGACCGGTGCGCGGTTTCGGGGCAGCATCCTGGAAGTTGGCGGTTCGCGGCCGGCGCTCAGCAGTTTCGTCGAGTTTCGCGGGCGGGAGCCGCAGATCGAGCCGTTGTTGCGCCTGAGCGGTATCGCGGCCTGACGCTATCGCCCCTTGACCCCGATTCTGGGGTCAGGGGGCGTGTCATCATTGGGTTCGGGCGCCGTTTAGCGGGTGTTCAGCGCTTCGGGCCGGTAGCCGCCGCCAAAGGGGCGCACATCGGTGGCCAGCATCCCGGCGCGACGGGCGGCTTCCAGGCCGTTGTCGGCATCCTCGAACACTTGGCAACGGTGGGCCTCCACCCCCAGACGGCGAGCCGCCGCCAGGAACAGATCCGGCGCGGGTTTGGCTGGCAGACCATCATCGGCAGTCAGAATGACCGCGAACAGGGCGTACAGTCCGGCCACCTGCAGCGCTCGTTCCACGTTGTCCCGGTTGCTGCCTGACACCACGGCCATGGGCAGGCGGCTGTGATAGCGTCGCGCCAACGCGGCCACCGGCTCCAGCGGCCGGGCCTGGCCCAACAGAGCGTGAACCCGCTGTTCCTTGTCCGCCGTGAACTGGGCGACATCGACCAGTTGGCCGAACTCGGCATTGTAGAGGGCTACGATCTGATCGGTCGGCTTGCCGTTGTGGCGGAGCAGAAACTCCAGCGAAAACGGCAGGTTCCAGGCCGTGAACGTCTCCCGCCAAGCGGCGTAGTGCAAGGGCAGGGTGTCGACTAGGGTACCGTCGCAGTCGAAGATCAGGCCCTGGATCCAGGGCGCGATGGCCAGTTCCGACGAGGGGTCGCCAAGCGCGTTGTCTTGTGTCATGTCGAATGTTCTCCTAGCCGATGGTCGCGGCGGAGCCGCCTCGGCGCGGATCGCCGGCTCCGTCACCGGTGGGAGCCACGGCGTGTACCCCGCCGAAGTACACATTTTTCTCGGTCCAGACGTTGATCGGCCAACGTGAGGCCAGTGCTGCCAGCGTGGCGTCGGGAAAGCCCGGCTCGATCTGGAGGTCGCTTCCATCCCAGTGTAGCCGTGGCGCTTCGACCGCCGCCTGTGGGCTCATGTCGAAGTCGGCCACATGGCTGATCACCTGCAGCAGGGCGGTGCGGATGCGCTTGCTACCGCCGCTGCCGAGCGCCAGCCGCAGGCGGTCGCCGGCCAACAGCAGCGACGGCGACATCATCGAGGACACCCGCAGTCCCGGCGGGCTGACGTGGAAGCCCTCCGGATGCAGGTCGTCTTCGCCCATCATGTTGTTCAACATGATGCCCGTGCTGGGAACGAAATAGCCGGAACCCTCGCCGTTGGAGGTCGTCATGCTGGCGGCATTGCCTTCGTTGTCGCAGACGCTGATATGGGTGGTGCCGCCGGAAGCGGTGCGGACCCGTTCCAGGCTTTGGCTCAGGCCGGGCTGGCCCAGATCGGCTGGACTCAGATAGCCCTCGGCCCGCCGATGGTCGACTTCCTGCATGACGGCGGCCAACAGGGCCAGATGGGCCGGCGAGCCGAAGCCCAGCGCGGCCACTTCGCGCGCTTCCAGTAGCCGGAGCGACAGCGCCAACAGCGAACCGCCGAACGAAGGCGGCGGATTGGTCAGCAGCCGATGACCGCGATAGTCGACCGGCAGCGGTGCGCGTTCGATCACCCGGCAGGCGGCCAGATCGGCACTGGTCAGCAGCCCGCCATTGTCGCGCATGTCGGCCGCGATCCGCTGGGCCAGCCCGCCCTCGTAGAATTCTCGTTCGCCGTCGAACGGCAGCGTTTCCAGAAATGCCGCCAGGTCCTGATTGTGGAGCACGTCACCCTCGATCGGGGTGCGGCCCTGCAGCATGAACAAGTCTCGACCGGTGGCGGTCAGGGTCATGATCGGGGTCAGCAGTTGGAGAAAATAAGCCTGCTTGGCATTGAGCGCCACGCCTTCGCGCGCCAGATGGATGGCCGGGGCCAGGATTTCCGGCAGCGGCAGGCGGCCCAGCCGCCGGTGGATGTGCAGATAGCCGCGCAGGACCCCAGGCACCGCCGCCGATCCCAGTCCAATGTTGAAGATCTGCTCGCTGCCGGGAAACTGGACCGTGACCGGTAGGAAATGCGGCTCCAGGGCGTGGGGTTGCAGACCCTGTCCCGGCGTGTCCACGAAGAAATCGAACAGGATCGCCTGGCCCCAGGCGGTCCGCGCCAGTAAAAACCCGCCGCCGCCCAGACTGGTCAGCGCCGGTTCGACCACGGCGGAGGCGAAACCGGCTGCTACCACCGCATCGAAGGCATTGCCGCCCGCTCGCAGAATGGCGCCGGCCGCTTCGGTCACCTGTGGGTGGCCGCTCGCCACGCCGCCTTGCAAGGCTGGGTTTTGCATGGTCATCGCACGTTACCTGTCGGAGAGGGGGTCAAGCGCGGTTGGCCGGCGGTCGCCGGTGCGGCGCGCGACCTCGACCGCGATGTTCGTTGCTGGCCAGCGGGGGCCGCCGCCGCTCCAGGCGCTTGGGCGGCTTGAATTCCGGCAGCAGTTCTTCGCCGATCGGCAGCACCGGGAGCTTCTGGCCGATGAAATCTTCGATATCCGGCAACGAATAGACGTATTCCTCGCAGGCGAAGCTGATGGCCTCGCCGCTGGCGCCGATGCGGGCGGTCCGGCCGATGCGGTGAACATAATCCTCCCGATCCTGGGGCAGATCGAAGTTGATGACGTGGGTTACGTCGGGAATATGCAGGCCGCGTGCCGCGACGTCGGTCGCCACCATGATCGGTAGTTCCCCGCGCTGGAACGATTCCAGCAGCCGCAACCGCTTGTTCTGGGGAATGTCGCCGGACAGGACTTCGGCTTCGTAGCCGTTGCCCAGCAGATATCCGGTCACCCGATCCGCCGCCCGCTTGGTGTTGACGAAGATCATGGTGCGTTTGGGGTCCTGTTGGCGCAGCACGCCCAACAGTAGCGCAATCTTGTCGTGCGCGGAAACATGGTACAGCACCTGGCGGACGTTGTCGGCGGTGACGTGCTCGGCTTCGATCCGGGTCACCTGCGGGCTGTTCATGTGCTCGTAGGCCAGCTCCATGACCCGGTTGCTCAGGGTGGCCGAGAACAGCATGTTGATGCGTTGGCCCGGCGGCGGCATCTTGCGCAGCAGATAGCGGATGTCGGCGATGAAGCCGAGGTCGAACATGCGGTCGGCCTCGTCCAGCACCACGACCTCGATGTTGTTCAGCTTATAGACGCCCTGTTTGTAGTAATCGATCAGACGGCCAGGCGTGCCGATCAGCACGTCCACTCCGCCTTCGAGCTGCCGACGCTGATTGTCGTAGCCGGTTCCGCCATAGACGGCGGCGAACTTGAGCCCGGTGTAGCGCCCGAGTAGCTCGGCGTCCCGGTGGATCTGCACCGCCAGTTCGCGGGTCGGGGCGATGACTATGGTCCAGGGGCCGACCCGATCTTCCGGAACCGGCGTTTCCATCAGGTGGTGCAACGCCGCTAGCAGAAAGGCGGCGGTCTTGCCGGTGCCGGTCTGGGCCTGGCCGGCGATGTCCTGGCCCTGCAGCGCCAGAGGCAGAGTGGCGGCCTGAATCGGCGTACAATAGGTAAAACCGGCGTCCTCCAGGCTTTCCAGCAGGGCATCGTTCAGGCCGAGCGAGGAAAACGGGACATGAGTCAGATGATCTTTTTGCATAAGGTTTGGCGACGATCCCGAGTCAGCAGGGTTTGGGGGCTTGCACGAGCGCCCGGTTTGGGCTGAAATGAATAAAGAAATTTGTGCCCCGACCCGTTATTTTGCCACAATATCGCCGAACGACGCCGCACACCACCGATTTTCGTGGTTGCCCGCTCAGCGGCGGTATCTGGTCAGAGTCCATTCCAGAGTCCATTTCAGCGAATCGCGCCGTCTGTCCGGTGCCGCCTGTCGCCCTGCGGACGATTGGTCATCCCATCTTCATCATTCCGAATTCGGAGAAATATTCCGTGAGCGAGCAAATCGTGCATGTTACCGATGATACTTTTGAAGCCGAGGTACTCCAGTCCGAGTCGCCGGTCCTGGTCGATTATTGGGCCGAGTGGTGCGGTCCTTGCCGGATGATCGCGCCGATTCTGGATGAGATCGCGGCGGACTACGCCGACCGGCTCAAGGTTTGCAAGCTGAATGTGGACGAGAACCAGAACACGCCTCCCCGATACGGCATTCGCGGCATTCCCACGCTGATGCTGTTCCGCAATGGCGAAGTCGAAGCGACCAAGGTCGGTGCTCTATCCAAATCGCAATTGACCGCCTTCCTCGACAGTAGCCTCGGCTGAGTTGTCGATGCGGCGTCTGCTTTCGGGTAGACGCCGCCGAATTGCCATGCTAGTTTAGTCTGACACACTGCGGTCATACTGTATCCTCATTCCGCACGCCTGGCCTCCGCCCGGCCCATTCCCCGATACGCAAGCACCCGTTTCCCTCCCCGCGCGCCCTGTCAGCGCCTCGAATATCCAGCCTCCATGAATCTGACCGAACTCAAAAAGAAATCCGCTGCCGATTTGATCGCCATCGCCCAGGAACTGAAGCTCGAAGGTATGGCGCGATCTCGCAAACAGGATGTGATTTTCGCCATCCTCAAGGCGCTGGCCAAGAACGGCGAGGATATTTCCGGCGATGGCGTGCTGGAAATCCTGCAAGACGGTTTTGGCTTTCTACGTTCCGCCGACAGCTCGTATCTGGCCGGCCCGGACGACATCTACGTTTCACCCAGCCAGATTCGCCGCTTCAACCTGCGTACCGGCGATACGGTCAGCGGCAAGATCCGCCCTCCCAAGGAAGGCGAGCGCTATTTCGCCCTGCTCAAGGTGGGCGACATCAATTTCGAACCGCCGGAAGCTTCCAAGAACAAGGTGCTGTTCGAGAACCTGACCCCACTTCACGCCGACGAGCGGCTGACCCTGGAGCGTGGCAATGGCAGCACCGAGGACATCACGGCGCGGGTGATCGACCTGATCGCGCCGATCGGCAAGGGCCAGCGCGGCCTGATCGTGTCACCGCCCAAGGCCGGTAAGACCATGATGCTGCAGAACATCGCCCAGAGCATCGCCGCCAACCATCCCGAATGCTATCTGATCGTGCTGCTGATCGACGAGCGACCAGAGGAAGTGACCGAGATGCAGCGTTCGGTGCGCGGCGAGGTGATTGCCAGCACCTTCGACGAGCCGGCCACTCGCCATACCCAGGTGGCGGAGATGGTGAACGACAAGGCCAAGCGACTGGTCGAGCACAAGCGCGACGTGGTGATCCTGCTCGATTCGATCACCCGGCTGGCGCGAGCCTACAACACGGTAGTGCCGGCCTCGGGCAAGGTGTTGACCGGCGGTGTGGATGCCAACGCCCTGCAAAAGCCCAAGCGTTTCTTTGGTGCAGCCCGCAACATCGAAGAAGGCGGCTCGCTGACCATCATCGCCACCACCCTGATCGACACCGGTTCGCGCATGGACGATGTGATCTACGAGGAGTTCAAGGGCACCGGTAACATGGAAATCCACCTGGATCGGCGTATTTCCGAGAAGCGAGTCTTCCCGGCCATCGACATCAACCGTTCCGGCACTCGCCGCGAAGAGTTGCTGGCCGATCCGGACGATCTGCAGAAGATGTGGATTCTGCGTAAGCTGCTGCACCCGATGGACGAACTGCAGGCGATGGAATTCTTGCTGGAGCGGCTCAAGAACACCAGGACCAACAAGGATTTCTTCGAGTCGATGAAGCGCTGAAACCGGGCCTGCACTGGCGATTCTTCCTCAATCTGCAATCCATATGATCAACCCCACCGCCATGTTCAAACTACCGCCGCGTCCGACGCTGCCTGCGCCATTGGCCTTGCCGCTGCGCTGGATTCCGGGGTCGATGCACTCGACTGCGCTGACCACCGCGCTGAATGTGCTGTTTGCCGCCGGTATTCGCGCGGGCGAATTCGATTTTCTGCAGGATCGGTTGTTGGCGGTCAAGGTCCGCGATGCCCAGGTAGAGTATCGCTTCCGCTTGACCGGACCCGCTGGCTTTGCGCCTGTTTCGAGAGCGCAGGCGCCAGATCTGACTATCAACGGCACGCTGTACGATTTCCTGGCGCTAATCACCCGCCGCGAGGATTCCGACACTCTGTTTTTCAATCGGCGGGTGGTGATGGAAGGCGATACCGCTCTGGGGCTGGAACTCAAGAATCTGTTGGACGCTATGGATCCAGAAGCCTTGGGCGGACCCTTGCCATCGTTGCTGCGCGCCGCCAATGGCCTAATGGCCACCTACGAGCGCTTGAGCGGATAAGTCAGTATTCCGCGCGCGGCCGGGCGAGGGTCAACGGCAATGGGGCGTGGGGTCGAGGGTAATCGCGATATTCTTGTAAGCCGGGGTATGCGATTGAGGATCGACAGTACGTCCGACCAGCACATTCGCTTCGGGATAGTACATCAAGGCGTTGCCGGCCTTGATCGATTCGAAAGGAATGATGCGGATGCCGGGCAAAGATCCGGTCGCACTGCACACGGTGACCCGCTGATTCGCGGCGAGTCCCTGCTGCCGGATATCCTCCGGGTGCAGGAGGATCACATCGCGTCCGACCACGCCCCGATAAAGATCCTCTTCCTCGTAGACTACGGTATTGAATTGTCCTTCGCTGCGGACGGTCATCAGCCGCAAGCGGCCCTCTTCGCAATCGAGCGTGGGGAGGCTGTGCACATGTAGCTGCGCCCGGCCATCAGCCGTGGCGAAACGGGGCGCGTGAAATAGACGCCCTTGCACATGAAACTCCTCGCGGGTGGCATCAAGCGTGGCCATTGGCTCGAAACCGGGAATGACCGCCGCGATCGCTTCCCGAATGCGCCCGGTACTGGCCATGGCCTGCCAATCGAGCGTTGTCCCTCTACCGTGCAACACCTCCGCTGCCAGCGTGGCGATCACCTGGACTTCGCTGCGTGGCCCTGCATGCCGGGTCGGACCGCCATCGCTTAGGCGGATGTAGTTGAACATCGATTCCTGAGTGGTCGCTTGCGGTTCCTCGTCCCGTGCCAGGACGGGAAGGATCAGCGTCTCTTGAGCCAAACCCTGCACATGGCCGGTATTGAGTTTGGTGCTGAGATGGACGAGCAGGTCGAGTCGGGCCAGCGCCTCGCGGGTGAAGGCCGAGTCGGGGGAAGCGCCATAGAGATTGCCTCCGAGGCACAGCGCCGCTCGCATCCGTCCGGCATGGGCCGCTTCCAGACAGGCGAGGGTGTCGAGTCCCGGCGTGGTCGGCACGCGCAGTCCGAGATGGGATTCCAGCCGTGCGATGATCGCATCCTTGAGTTTAGGGGTGACGCCGACCGAACCCATACCTTGGACGTTGGAATGGCCGCGGATCGGTAGCAGGCCGGCCTGTGGCCGTCCCACCATGCCTCGCATCAACGCCAAATTCGCGATCGCCTGGACGTTTTCGACCCCATATCGATGATGGGTGATGCCCATGGTCCAGGCGAACACCACGTTGCGACCCTTGGCATACAGTTGCGCGGCTTGATCGATCTGTTCGCGCGCCACACCGCTGCGGGCGCAGAGTTCCGGCCAGTCGAAGCGCTGGAGTTGGGCGCGCAATTCGGGCCAGCCGTTGCAATGATCGGTCAGAAACGCTTCGTCGCTCGCACCGATTTCATCGATGCGCTTGGCGATGGCGCTCAGCAGCGCCAGATCGCCGCCGATATCGGGTTGCAGATACAGGCTGGCGATCTCGGTGCCGAACAGCAGGCTTTTCAGCTCGCTGGGCGAGCGGAAATTCACCAGCCCGGTTTCGCGCACGGGGTTGATGACCACGACCTGACCACCACGCTGGCGAACGTGCATCAACACATGCATCAAGCGAGGATGATTGCTGGCCGGATTGCCCCCCACCAGGAAGACCACATCGGCGTGTTGCAGATCGTCGAGGCTGAGGGTCGCGGTTCCGCTGCCGGTGACGCTGGTTAGGCCAACCCCGCTGGCCTGATGACAGTAATAGCTGACGTTGTTGACGTGGTTGCTGCCGTAGAAGCGGGCCAACAATTGCAGCAGAAAACTGGCTTCGTTGGAGCTGCGGCCGCTGAAATACCAGAAAGTCTCCGCCGGTGAGATCGCGCGCAGCTTGGCGATGATTCGGTCGAGCGCCTCGGTCCAGCTGATGGGTTGGAAATGAGTATCACCGCTGCGCAGCAACAACGGTTGTACCAAGCGTCCGCTGTGCTCCAAGCGATGCGAGGTCCAGTTTTGCAGCTCGGAGACGGCGTGCTCGGACCAGAATGCGGCAGGAATCGCGTCCTGCAGATCGCCCACCATCGCCTGCAACGATTTGATGCAGACTTGCGGAAATTGGCCGGTTTCGTTGACCATGCCGCCTTTCTGACCGCCCATGCCGAGTGCGCAACTCTTGCAGGCATTCTTGCTGCGCATGGCGCGGAACAGGCGTAACGGTCCTCCTTCGATCGCTTTGCGCCAAGCATAGCGAATGACCGGCCAGCCGCCGCCTGCTTTCACTGGTTTCATGGCCTTCGTCCTCCCGTTTGGCGTCGTTGGATCGGCGCAGCGTCACGCCACCTCCATCATCTCCTGCAATCCCGGTTGTCCCCGCCAATAGCCATCGCAGCTGCCGTAGGGCAAGGTGGCATTGATCGTTTGGGCGGCTTTGACCGGATCGCGTTCTCCGTGCAGGCAGGCGGCGAAGGCTTCGACCACCGTATCGGTGCCTTCGGCCTGGGGGCTGATGCGTAGCACGTCGACCTGCAATTCCCGCAATTCCGCCAACTCCGACAGCAGGTTGTAGGTCTGGGCCGATTGGGTCTGGATGCCATTGATCGCCAGGAAAGTCTGTCCTTCGCGGGTGCTCAACGGCAAGCCTTCCGGATACTGGAGGCAGCGAAACTGGCAGTCGTCCTTGGGCAGGTTGTGGTGGCGGGCGGTGAAACAGCGGGCGGAGTAGGCCAGCGGCAAGCGGCCATAGGCGAACACCTCGGTTTCCACATCGGCGGGGCGCTGAGCCTGAATCGAGGCCAGGGTGTGCCGCGACAGCTCCACCGGCATCACCCAGCGTTTGGCGTTCAGCCCGACCAGAAAGCTCAAGGTGCGGTTGCTGTAGACATTGATACCGGTCCCCAGCACGAACGGCACGTTCCGTTCGGACAGTAGGCGCACCGCGCCCATGTCGTTGGCTTCCACGGTAAAGCGATCGTTTTCGCACAGACGGCGCAAGCTCTTGATCTCCGATTCGGCCTCCAGCAGCGCCAGGGTGGATAGCACCACTTCCTTGCCGGCAGCCTGCAACCGTTCGGCCAGTTCCAGCCATTCTTCGAAATGCAAGGCGCGACGCTTGGAGCAGACCGTCTCACCCAGATAGATGATGTCGACCGCTGTAGCGCTCATCCGCTCATAGAACGCCAGCAGAGTTTCTTTCGTCCAGTAGTACAGTACCGGTCCCAGAGCGAGTTTCGGAATCGATTCCGTCATGTTGCAGTTCTCTCGGTCATTGCCAGGTGCGATGATAAGCGCCCAGCGTGGTTTGCTGGCCTTCCGACACCTTGCCCAATTCCCGCAGCCATTCCGGTTTCGGGGCATAAGTGGCCGGATTACGGCGGCAGGCGTCGATAGCCGCGCGCCAAACTTTAGTGACTTGGGTCACGTAAGCCGGACTGCGCTGGCGACCTTCGATCTTGATCGCAGCGATGCCCATTTGCTGCAAGTCCGGTAGTAGCGCCAAGGTGTTGAGGCTGGTCGGCTCTTCGATGGCATAGGAGGTCTGCCCGGCGACGGTGAAGCGGCCCTTGCACAGGGTCGGATAGCCGGCCGGTTCGCCCGGTCCATAGCGATCGATCAACAAGCCGCCCAAGCGGGTTTCCAGGCCATTGGCCGTTTCTTCCCAGCGCACCGCCTTGGCCGGCGAGCAGACCCCGCACATATTGGGCGACTCGCCGGTGACGTAGGACGACAGCAGGCAGCGGCCTTCGACCATGATGCACAGGCCGCCGAAGCCGAAGACTTCGATGCCGACCGGGCTATGGTCCAACACGTGTTTGACTTGCGGCAGGGACAGCACCCGTGGCAGCACCACCCGGCGGATGCCGAAACGCTCGTGGTAGAAGCGAATGGCTTCGTAGTTGGTGGCGGAACCCTGCACCGACAGATGCAGCGGCAGTTGGGGATGTCGCTGGCTGGCGTAATCCAGCACGCTGATATCGGCGGCGATCACCGCATCCACGCCCAGTTCCACCGCCTGATCCACCGCCCGTTGCCAGCGTTCCCAGCCGGCCGGTTGCGGAAAGGTATTCAGGGCGACGAACACCCGTCGGCCCTTGGCGTGGGCATATTGCACGCCTTGCGCTGCGGTCTTGGTGTCGAAGTTCAAGCCCGGAAAATGGCGGGCGTTGGTGTCGTCGCGGAAGCCGATGTAGACCGAATCGGCACCGTGCTCGATCGCGGTCTTCAGCGATGGCAGATTGCCGGCCGGACAGACCAGCTCCAGCGGTTGGGATGAGTTGGATGCAGGAGTAGACATGGAGAAAAATGTTCCACCAAGGCTTGGGTGAGGTCGAGGGCGCGCGGGTTAGCCAGGAGTCGCCAGGGTCAACGCGATCGCGCTATGCGGCGCGCCGTATATCAGAAGATAAGCGCCGGCCGGAGCGACACCAGCGCTGTTGTCGCCCGCGCCGGACGCCAATAGCTTGAGATCGGCATCGTACAGTTTCCAGGCGCTGGCACCGGTGATGGTCACCGCGCCCCCCGTTGGCAAGCGCCGCCACTCGGCGAAACCGTCGTTGCCGATGACGATCGTGCTGGCCCCCGTGGGGAGTAGCGGTGTGCTGGCCCTGGGACGAAACAGGGTGCTGCCGTAACGTACCCACTCCTCGCCGTCGCGAGTTTCGATGACCACGTCACTCAGATCGCGGCCAAAATTCACTGGAACCTTGAGAAACATCCGCGCCAGATTGTCGTTGCCGGTTGGATTGACGATTTGCGAGGTGGTGGAGATGGCCGAGGCGAGCAGATAACCGGGCAGGCCATCGATCGCGTCCAGGCTGAATTGCGGCGGCGTTCCTTGCACCAATGGAATGGAACTGGCGTCTTCGTTGACCGCCAGCCAGCGTCGACCGACGCGCGCTTGCCAGGCCGGCGACAGCGGCGCTGCCCATTCCTCGCCAGCGGAGGACGTGGTCGATCGATGACGCTGGCCTACCAGCCCTTGCCAGGCGGCAGCGGCCGATGCTGGTTCGACCCGCTGGCCGAAGGGGATCGCCGTCAGGTAATGCCCAAATCCGCCTGGTCGGCGGGCGGCCAGGTAGCGTCGGCCTTCGCCCTCGAACGCCCAGTAGGCTACGGTCGGTGCGGCATCGCTGGAAAAACTGCCGTCACTGCGCCGCTTTAGCCCACTGGCGATTTCGGTCCAGGCGCCATCGTGGAGGGTGGAAACTGTCAAGGTTCGATCCGGCGCGCTCTCGATTCGCAGCAAGGTTTCCGATTGGGCGTAATCGCCGACGATGGCCGCCAGATCGGCGGCGGTAGCCGGCTGTTCGGGTTGCGGCGTGTCGGGCAGGGGAGTGGGGACGGCCGGAATGCGGCCACGTTCGGCTAGGGCGTGCAGCATGATCCGCTCGGCCAATGGCCCCACGCTGAACTTCACCGAAGCGCCGGTAATCATGATCGCCAGCTTTTCCGTCGGCGCTACGAAGAATTCGGAGCCGTAGGTCAGGGTTCCGCCGTTCTTGTGCCAGGCGGTCACCCCCACGGCGGCCAAACCCGATTGTGCCACGCCGTCCCAGCCCAAGCCCCAGCGCAGGGTGGGAATGGGATTGAAGCGCAGATCCAGGGTCTGATCGCGGCCCATCTCGGCCACCGAGGCTTCCGACAGAACCTGGACATCGCCATAGCGGCCGCCGTTGAAGAACATCATGGCCAGGTGGGCCATGTCGCTGGGGGTCGAATAGAGCCCGCCGGTGGCGTAACCGTTGGTGAATTCCTGCGGATCGGCCCGGTCTCCGCTGTAGCCCGGCGCGAAGGACCCGGCCGCGAACGGTTCCAGCGCAAAACGACTGTGGGTCATGGCCAGGGGAGTCAGGATCTCGTCGGCTACGAACTGGGGATAGGAACGACCTGATACTGCGGCGACCAGCGGCTCGACCATGGTGAGGCAGTCGTTGCAATAGATCGCCATTTCACCCGGCAGGTGTTTGAGTCGCTGGGTCGCCAGCGAGCGTTGCACCTGCGCCGCATAGTCGAGGATCGGCGCGGTGGTGAAGGCGTTGCGATAGTCGGCGCCGCCGAAGCCGGCCGAATGATCGAGCAGCATGCGGACAGTGATTTGCGAGTATTCCGGCACGGCCATGCGGAAATCCGGCAGATAGTGCACAAGCGGGGTATCGAGGTCGATCTTGCCCTGATCGACCAGTTTCATGACCGCCATCGCCGCGAACACCTTGCTGACCGAACCGATGCCGAACATCGTGGTTGGGCCGGGTGCGGTCTGCGTTGCCTGGTCGATGTAACCGAAGGTTTCGCTCCAGACGATGCGCTCGCCGTCGATCAACGCCACTGAGGCCGACGGGGTATGGGTGTCGGTCATCGCCTGCCGCACGGCGGCGCGGCCGTCGGCAATGGTTGCGGCATAGTCGAGGAGCGATTCATCCGCGCCGTAGCCGTTGAGCTGCAGACCCAGCGTCAGTACCGAGACGCCAACCAGCCGCAACAGGCCAGGCCAGGCGAGAATGGCGGAAATGCGCTGCGCCATGAGAGTTCTCCACGGTGGTCGTTTTCGGTTGGAAGGCGTGTCCGACAAACAACGGTCCTCTTAGGTGCCACGCTCCCGGGCGATGGCTCGATAGCCGATATCGGTTCGATAATGGACTCCGTCCCAGTGCACCCGCTTGACCAAGTTATAGGCCAGGTTTTGCGCCTCGGCGACGGTACTGCCGAGCGCGGTGGCGCACAGGACGCGCCCGCCGTGGGTGACGACGTGGCCATCCTTCGCTTCGGCGGTTCCGGCGTGAAATAGCTTGACCTCGTCGCCCAGTTCGTCGTTGTGGGCAGGCAGGCCCTGAATGATATCGCCCTGACGGTAGCGACCGGGATAGCCGCCGGCCACCATGACTACGCCCAGCGCAGGACGCGGGTCCCAGTCGATAGGAATCTGGTCCAGGCAGCCGTCCAGCGCCCCTTTGCACAACTCCACCAGATCGGAGCGCAAACGCATCAGCAACGGCTGGGTTTCCGGATCGCCCAGCCGGCAGTTGTATTCCAGCACCTTGGGGCCGTCGGCGGTGATCATCAGCCCGGCGTACAGGAAACCGACATAGCGACAGCCTTCCGCCGCCAGGCCGCGCACTGTCGGTTCGATGACCTCGGCCATGACCCGGTCGTGCAGTTCCGGCGTCACCACCGGCGCTGGCGAATAGGCTCCCATGCCGCCGGTGTTGGGACCACGGTCGCCATTGTCGCGGGCCTTGTGATCCTGGGAGGAGGCGAACGGCAGGATGTGTTCGCCGTCGGTCATGACGATGAAGCTGGCTTCCTCGCCGCGCAGGAATTCCTCCACCACCACCCGGTGTCCGGCAGCCCCGAAATCCGCGCCGCTCAACATGCCGCGCGCGGCGGCGATGGCTTCGTCCACGCTCTGCGCCAGGATGACGCCCTTGCCGGCTGCCAGACCGTCGGCCTTGACCACGACCGGCGCGCCCATCGCGCGGATATAGGTTTCGGCTGCATCTGGGTCGATGAAGCTCTGATAGCGGGCGGTCGGGATGTGGTGGCGGGCCAGAAAATCCTTGGCGAACGCCTTGGAGCCCTCCAGTTGCGCCGCCGCTTTGCTGGGGCCGAAACAGCGCAGACCAGCGTTGGCGAACAGGTCGGTGATGCCCAGCACCAGCGGCACTTCCGGGCCGACGATGGTCAGATCGATGTGGTGACCGAGGGCGAACTTGAGCAGATCCGGTGGATCATCGGCGGTGATGGCGATGTTGGTGACCTTGGGCTCGCGGGCCGTGCCGGCGTTGCCGGGCGCGACGTACACGTTGCTGACCCGGCTGGATTGCGCGGCCTTCCAGGCCAGGGCGTGTTCGCGGCCGCCGCCGCCGATGATGAGGATGTTCATGGATTGAATAGTCTCTTTAGCCAATCGATAAAAGCCTTGGCGGTTTGTGTACTGGGTTGTAGCACTTGGGCCGTCACGGCTTGGCCTAATGGCTTGCCTGGCTCATCTTGCCACGCCAAATAAGTGTGAATCACAGCTTTGCTGAGATGAGGTTCCTTAAAGGAGGTTAATTCTTGATTCTGTGCATTGGCAACACAGTTTCTAGCCGCTTTTATTCCATCCTGTGGCGCTAGATCAATCAAGAAATCTTCCAACATTCCTGGGTTTTTATTGTCTGGCATCAACCAAATCCCCAGCTTGGGCTTATTGTTCTCTCCAGTAATGACAGTGCCTTCTGGTGTGGGGATGTGTGGGAAATGATATGATTTTAGTTCTGGTTTTTCCTTAATCTGTTGCCAACGGCTCATTATGTCTTGCGAATCAGCATCAACTACGATGCCAATAATTTCCGGGCCATTTGCCTGCAAAATTAAAGCATTCAGGCGTTTCAATAAATTAGTATAACCACCACATTGGTAGAGTCCAAAGTTCTCGGGTATGCTGAAAAGCTGGCATAGCGCTAAGATTACATGGCAATCATCGCTGCCTTCCACTAATAGAACAGACTTCCCTTGATGTTGACAATGGTCTATACGGCTCACTCAGCGCACCTCGACGTCCATATCTAAAGCATCGGTAAGCGTTTCGAGGGAATAGCAAGTAGGCTTTGCGCCGTTTTCTAGATCTGGGTCAAGACGATAGAAACTACCTATTGATTCATTTTTCTCCCAGGCTTGCTTAAACCCCTGTATGCAATCTCGGCTATGGGTAGTGGCAAATATTTGAACATTCAATCTTTCTGCTAAAGCGAAAACTGTATTCCATACCTTTGGTAGTACCGACCAATGTAATCCATTCTCGAATTCATCGACCAAAAGTGTACCATCCTTAGCATTAGCAAGCGCGAGTATTAGGTGAAAAAGATGAGTCATGCCGTCGCCCATGCTTTTAAGTGGGAAACGCTCTGAAGATTTTTCAAGCCTTATGATTGGAATTCTGTCTTTGGTAAGATGGTTATCATTGCCAACGAGTGCGACACCTTTGACATGGTTGTTTATTAATTTTAAGCAATCAACAACTTCATCTTCAAGATCGGTTAAATTGATATTGTCCCACAATAATGAAGTTCGAGATTCACTCATGCCTCCTGCTGGTACATTCTGAATGTTTTCTTTGATTTCGATAGGGTATGATAGAAGGTGACTTTTGCGCATTCTTGATGGCTTGTTAAAGTCCTCTATTGGGAGTAGACGTATTGTTTCGCCTTTAGATACTTCTAAGGCGACTTCATTATATAAGATATTTTCAATGCTAATGATTTCTCCATGCGGTATGAGCTTAATGCGTGGACCTTCTTCAGATTGAGAATATCGGTAAAATCGGGTTCGAAGACTAAGGGGTGGTTTATTATTTTTTAATAAACCAATGCTTATTCCTTCGTTGTCCACTCTAGGCAAATGGTAACCGTGGAATAAATATCGTAAGGGAATCTGATAATCAAAAAAATCTTGTTCTTCATCTTGAATATCAAATTCCCATGATTCATTGCGCTGAGAAATCAATTCTAACAATACGCGCACTGAAGCATCGCTGAGGTAAACACGAATCGCTTCCAACAAACAACTCTTCCCTGAGTTGTTTTTACCGACGATAAGATTTACCCGACTCAATCGTTCGATCTCAAGCTTCTTGAACAGTCGGAAGTTTTGAACAAAGAGCGAGTCGAGCATCATGAATCTCCTTAGTGCCGGAAATGCCGCATGCCGGTGAACACCATGGCGATGCCATGTTCATCGGCGGCGGCGATGACCTCATTGTCGCGCATCGAGCCGCCGGGCTGGATGACGGCGGTGATGCCGTATTCGGCGGCCAGATCGAGGCCGTCCCGGAACGGGAAGAAGGCATCGGAAGCCAGGGCCGCGCCCTTGAGGTCGAGCTTCTCCTCCTGGGCCTTCATCGCGGCGATGCGGGCCGAGAACACCCGGCTCATCTGGCCGGCTCCCACCCCCAGGAGCATGCCATCCCGGCCGTAGACGATGGCGTTGGATTTGACGTATTTCACCACCTGCCAGGTGAACAGCAGGTCGGCCATTTCCGTGCCGCTGGGCTGGCGTTGCGTGACCACCTTCAGCGCAGCCGGCGCGACCTGGCCCAAGTCGCGGTCCTGCACCAACAGGCCGCCGGTGACTCGCTTGTAGTCCCAGCCGGGCGCCCGTTTCTGATAGTCCCAGTTGCCGCAGGCCAGCACTCGCACGTTCTGCTTGGCGGCGGTTACCGTCAGGGCGTCGGGCATCACGGCCGGGGCGATGATCACTTCGACGAATTGCCGCTCGACGATGGCCTTGGCCGTGGCCGCATCCAACGGTCGGTTGAAGGCGATGATCCCGCCGAAAGCCGAGGTCGGATCGGTCCGATAGGCTCGGTCGTAGGCGTCGAGAATGGATGCGCCGACCGCCACGCCGCAAGGATTGGCGTGCTTGACGATCACGCAGGCCGGTGCGCTGAAGCTCTTGACGCATTCCAGTGCGGCATCGGTGTCGGCGACGTTGTTGTAGGACAGCTCCTTGCCCTGCAGCTGGGAGGCGGTAGCGATGCAGGCTTCGGGCGGACGCGATTCGACGTAGAACGCCGCGCCTTGGTGCGGGTTCTCGCCGTAGCGCATGGCCTGGGCTTTGTCGAACTGGATGCTGTAGGTGCGGGGAAATGGATCGCGCTCGCCGTCGGCCTGGATCGAGCCGAGGTAGTTGGCGATGGCGCCGTCGTAGCGGGCGGTGTGCTCGAACACCTTGGTGGCCAGATCGAAGCGGGTGGTGGGACCGACTGCGCCGTCGTTGTCCCGCATTTCGGTCAGCACCCGGCCATAGTCGTCGGCATCTACCACTACGGTGACCGCGGCGTGGTTCTTGGCCGCGGCCCGCAGCATGGTGGGCCCGCCGATGTCGATGTTTTCGATCGCCTTGGCCAAGGTGCAGTCGGGCTGGGCGATGGTGGCTTCGAAGGGATAGAGGTTGACCACCAGTAGGTCGATGGGCGGAATGTCGTGTTCGACCATCGCCGCGTCGTCTTCCCCACGGCGACCCAGCAAGCCACCGTGAATGCGAGGATGCAGGGTCTTGAGGCGGCCGCTCATCATTTCGGGAAAGCCGGTGTAGTCGGCGACTTCGATGGCGGGGATGTTGCTATCGGCCAGCAAGCGGGCGGTGCCGCCGGTCGAGAGGATTTCGACGCCCAGATCGGCCAGGGCGCGAGCGAAATCGACGATCCCGGTCTTGTCGGAGACGCTGATCAGGGCGCGACGGATGGGGAGCTTGGGGGCTGCAGTCATGGGAAAGTCCGTTGAGTCGTGAAGGGGAGGTCAAAAGCCGGTGACGGCGGCGGGAACGCCGGACGCTGTCCCGTTGACCGGACGGTCGCGGGTTTGGTCGCAGTCGATGCCGCACCGGCCAGGGCATGATGGGCCAAGGTCTGCGTCGATGGGCGTGGCAATGATCAAGGTCGAGGGCGGCTGAGTGGGTCTTGGCCTTCAGGATGCGTCCGTCGGCATCGGACCGAAATAGAGATCGTAGAACCGATCCTTTTCGAAGTCGTACTGCATCAGTTCGCCGTTTTCCAGATCGTAGTACCAGCCATACAGATTGAGGCGACCGTCTTCCACCCGCTGCCGGATGAATGGAAAAGTCAGCAAATTGGTCAGGGAGGTGCGGATGCCGGCCCGTTCGCAGGCTCGCTGCTGGAATTCCTTGCTGGCGTCTGGCCAGCGCCGCAGCACTTCGTCGCGGGCCGGCGCGGCGATTTGGACCCAGGGCGCGATGAAGCCTTCACCTTCGTGGTTGGTGCCGTAGCCTTCCAACAGGGCGTGGATGCCGCCGCAGCGCGAATGGCCCAGAATGATGATGCTGGGGATTTCCAGATTGCAAACGGCGTATTCCAGAGCGGCGCTGGTGCCGTGGTAGCGGCCCGAGGTTTCGTAGGGCGGGACCAGATTGGCGACGTTGCGGACCACGAACAGTTCGCCGGGCGCGGAATCGGTGAGGATCACCGGATCGACCCGCGAATCGCTACAGCTGATCACCAGGGCGCGCGGCGACTGCCCCTGCATGGCCAACCGATTGTACGCTTCCCGGTTGGGTTCGAAGCTCTTGACGCGAAAACGTTGAAAACCTTGGATCAGCTCATTGATTTTAGCCATGGAACGACGCTCAGCCATTTAAAGGTGCCGGTATTATAGGGTCAACCGGTCGGGAATGGTTCGACCCGCGCTTGGGGCGATGGGGGGTCTGGGTCGCCGCTTCGCAACGCGATCCGCGAAGCGACGGCGCGAAGATCGATGTCCACCCCACGCCCGTGTGGGTCGCCGGCAGTGTCCACTCTGTCGCCGGGTTCTCCTGTCATTATATCCTGTCGTTTTCAACTCATCCGTTTGGAGATGCCCGAATGCAGTGCGCCATTTACAAGAGCTTGCGGAAACAGAATACCTACCTCTATCTGGCGGACAAGGACGATTTTTCCCGTCTCCCCGAAGCTTTGTTGAAGCTGATCGGTCCGCCGACGTACGTCATGGATCTGGATCTGCATCCGGAGCGCAAGCTGGCGCAGGAAGATACGGCGGAGGTGCTGCGGAATCTGGCGGAGCGCGGCTGGCATCTGCAGATGCCGCGCAAGGAAGAGGGCGTGATACCAGGTTTCCGACACTGAATGGATCGAGTGTCGCAGCTGGCCAATCGGCTGGAATGATCGCAAGGGCCAGCGCCCTTTGTGCGCTGGCCACTCTGCGTTCCATTACCGCGCCTTCGCCATTTCCGCCAAGATCAGTTGGGTCCAGGCGCCCGAACCCGGCAGGTTCTGGCCGCCGTCGGCGACCACCAGCGTGCCGGTGATGTAAGAGGCCAGGGGCGAGGCCAGAAAGACGCTCAGCTGGCCGATGTCGTCAGGCGTGCCGAAGCGACCCAGCGGAATCATCCGCTTCAGCGCATCGGTGCTGCCTTCCGGGACCAGTCGGCGCACGCCTTCGGTGCCTTCGATCGGACCAGGGGCGATGCTGTTGCAGCGGATGCCGAAGCGGCCCCATTCCAGCGCCAGATTGCGCATCATGTTGTCGATGCCGGCCTTGGCCGCGCCGACGTGAGCCTGGAAGGCGTAGGGCATAAACGCCTGTCCAGCCGAGATGAAGATGATGTTGCCTTGGGTTTCCTTGAGCTGCTCGAACGCCGCCCGACAGGTGTGGAAGCTGCCCAGCAGATCGATATCCATGACCGACTTGAAGCCGTTGGGACTGATCTGCTCGGCGGGCAGCGGGAAGTTGCCGGCGGCTCCGCAGATCAGGGTATGCATCGGTCCCAACTCGTCGCGGCAACGCTGCATGGCGGTTTGCAGAGCTGGATAGTCGCGCACGTCGGCCGAATGGGTCGAGACCCGCGCCCCGAGCGCCTGCAATTCCGCCGCCGCCGCATCGAGTTTTTCCTGCGAGCGGCCGACGATGCCGAGATTCGCCCCCACTGCTGCGAAGTTGCGGGCGATGCCGAGATTGATGCCGCTGCTGCCGCCGGTGATGAAGACGGTCTTGCCCTGGAACAGGTCTTTGGCGAAACAGGAAGTGATGTTCATGGCGGTTCCTTTGGGGTGGATGTGATCAGCTGCTCAAGGCTAAGGAGAATGATGTCGGCAAACCTAGCACGGTTTGGCTGACTTGACCGTTCCGTTGCCGGTGTCGAGAATCGCCGACCATTCCGGTCCATTACATGGGAGTCCATCATGGCCGATTGCGATCTTCTGGTCATCGGCGCGGGCATCAGTGGCCTGAGCATGGCCCACTACGCTGCCGCCGCCGGTCTGGACGCGTGGGTGTTGGAACAGGATCAGCGGGTCGGCGGTTGCCTGCATTCCCAGCGCTTTGGCAGTGACTTGGCTGACTTCTGGCTGGAGCTGGGCGCGCACAGCAGCTTCAATTCCTATGGCCAGTTGTTGGCGATCCTGGAAGCCGCCCAGGCGCTCGACCGTCTGCAACCGCGCGTCAGGCTGCCGTTTCGCCTATTCGCGGGCGGCGCGATCCATTCCATTCCCTCGCAATTGCACTGGATCGAGTTGCTTGGCGCGCCCCTGCGGTTGTTGGGAGCGAGCAAGACGGGATGCAGTGTTGCCGACTACTACCGGCGCATTGTCGGTCGCCGTAATTACGCGGCGGTGTTTGCGCCGGCCTTCGATGCGGTGATTTGCCAGCCGTCTGGCGGATTCCCGGCCGATGGCCTGTTCCGGCCGCGTCCCCGCCGCAAGGATGTCCCGCGAGGTTTCACCCTGGCGGGAGGGTTGCAGAGCATGGCCGAGATCATCGCCGCGCGTCCGGGAATTCGAGTCGAGCGTGGCCAGATGGCGCAGGCGATTGACCGCGATGGCGGAGACTTCGTGGTGCGCACCGCTGATCGCCGCTTTACGGCCCCGGCGCTGGCCCTTGCCGTGCCAGTGGCGGTTGCGGCCAGCCTGCTGCAGACGGCGTTCCCGGAGCTCGCCCAGCAATTGGCCCAGGTTTCGACCGCGACGGTGGAATCGCTTGGGGTTGCGCTGCCGCGATCGCGCCTGCGGCTACCGCCGCTGGCGGGGCTGATCGGTCGCGATGAGGCGTTTTATTCGGTGGTGTCGCGCGACACCGCGCCAGACCCAGCGTGGCGAGGCTTTACCTTTCATTTCCGGCCTGGGGTGCTGGATGAAGCGGGTCAGCGGGCGTGTGTCGCCCGGGTGCTGGAATTGCCGGCCGATGGATTGAAGACAGCGCATGTCGTGAGCAAGACCAATCAGTTACCGGCGTTGCGGGTCGGCCATGGCCAGTGGATCGGTGCGGTGGACCGGCTGTTGGCGGGCCAGCGTCTGGCATTGACCGGTAACTACTTCGCTGGGGTGGCCATCGAGGATTGCGTGACACGCTCGCTGGCGGAGTTCATCCGACTGCAACGGGAGGGCTGATGTGGGCGGTAAGGCCAACCGGACCATCGGGCAACCGATGGTCGGGTATGATCGATTGCGCTAAAAAGCCGGGTACAGTGTAGTCGTTTCGCCGGGCAGGGCCGTCATGTTGTCGCCGACCGACCAGCTGGCGTCGTTGATCAGGAATTTGATCTCCAAAGCGCCGGAGAATGCGGCGTTGGTGGTCCACACCCACACATCGTTGCCGGCGTTTTCCATCTTGATCCCGGCTTCCCAGGTAAGGCCAGCGCCTTCACCGCGGATGAACAGGCTGTTGCCATGGCCGACATCGTACTTGGCGATGACGACCGTCGCTCCCGAAGCGGCCGCCGATGTTTTTGCCGCCTTAGCGCGAGAGGACGGCTTCGTGGTCTTGGCGGCGGCTGGCTTTTCTGCCTGGGCGGTCGTGGAGGCCCGGGTGGTTTTGACGGCGGGTTTTGCGGTCTTGGTCGGTGCGGGTTCAGGTGTCTCGGCGGCTTTGACCGGAGCGCTTTCAGGTGCAGGTGTTGGCGCGGGTTTTTCGACGGCTTTGACCGGAGCGCTTTCAGGCGCAGGTGTTGGCGCGGGTTTTTCGACGGCTTTGGTTGGCGCGGTTGCGGTGCTCGCTGCAACGGTGGGTTTGGCAACGGTGGGTTTGGCCGTCTCTGCTGTTTCTGCTACTGGCGGCGTTGCGGTTGGGGTCGCCACCGGCGGTGTGGAAGGCGCTTTCTCGGCGCTGGCGGTCGTCTTCCTGGGTTCTTTCTTGGCTGGCGTTTCGGTCGGTTCTTTCTTCTTCGGCATGAATTGGTCCTCTGAATTAACTTGATGAATTTAAAGCGTGGAAGAATGGGTTTGAGTGCTGCTGCTCTCCGAAGTCTAGCCTAAGCTTGAAGTCCTCTCCAAGCTACCCATGAAAAAACTGAGGTGGGTTGTCGCATCATGACCCAGCATGACTCAGGAAGATGTCACTGCTGAATGCGGAATTCATCCGATGTTGCCATGGGTGGAACGAAACGCCATTCCACGGCAACCGGGCGGCATGCCAACGCGACTGCCGAGGATCGGCGACTACGGGAATGACCCTGTCGTCGGTGGATCGCCGGAGCGCTCAATATCCCAGCAGGCGCGCACTCTGGTAGAAAGCGAAGCTGATCACCCACGCCAGCCCCAGCGACCAGACGATGCTGACGCCGGTGAAGACCAGACTTTTGGATTCACTGCGCAGGGTCGCGACCGTCGACAGACAGGGGGTATAGATCAGGATGAACAACATGAAGCTGAACGCCTGGACCCAGTCCATGCGCTGAGCCATCAAATGGGACAAGGCATCGCCTTCCAGACCGTAGATCACCGCCATCGCCCCCAGCACGATTTCCTTGGCGACGAAGCCGAATAGCAGCACGACCGCCATTTGCTGGTCGATGCCGATCGGCCGCAGCAACGGCTCCAGCCAGCTACCGAAGATGCCTGCCAGGGATTGCGGTCCGCCCACTGCAACGCCTGGCGGCAGGTGGGTCAACAGCCAGATCGCCACGACGCCCATGATGATGAAGCGGCTGGCGCGGCTCAGGAAATGATGCACTTCATGCCAGCCGCGCAGGATCACCTGCTTGAAGGTGGGTAGCCGATAGGGCGGCAATTCGATCAGCAGTGGTTCGCGGCTGGGCAGACGATTCTTGAACAGCAGCGCGGTGCCGAAGGCAGTCAGGAAACTGACGACGTACAGCGCGAACAGCACCACGGGCGCTTGCGTGCTGGAGAACAGCGCGGTGGTCAGGAAGACGAAGACTTGCAGCCGGGCCGAGCACAGCGAGAACGGAATGATCAGCATGGTCAGCAGCCGCAGACTGCGCGAACGCATCACCCGCGTGCCCAGCAGGGCCGGCACGTTGCAACCGAAACCCATCATCAGCATCACAAAACCGCGTCCGTCCAGACCCAGCTTCGCCATCAGCGCGTCCATCAGGAAGGCAATGCGGGACAGATAGCCGCTGTCCTCGATCAAGGCCATGCCCAGGAAGAACAGCACGATGATCGGCACGAACGAGGCGACCGTGCCGAGTCCATCGTAAACGCCTTCCACCAACAGGCCGTACAGCCAACCGGGCAAAATCGGTTGCAAGTGCGCCAGCACCTGATCGTGGACCGTCGTCAATAGCCAGGTCATGCCATCCTGCAGCGGTCCACCGAGGGTGTAGACGGCCTGGAACAGGAAAAAGAGCGCCAGGAAAAACAGCGGGATTCCCAGGATGGGATGCAGCACGATCCGGTCGATGCGCTCGGTCAGGCCATGTTCCAGCACCCGCGGCATCGACACCGACCGCGCGACCAGCTTCTCGGCCTCGGCCAGCAAGGCTTCATCCGCAGCGAATTCGGTGTGTTGGATGGCAGCATTGGTTGGGGGATTGCGTTCGAGAACCTGACGCAGGGTTTCACGCGCTTCCGAAAAACCGTGGCCATACTTGGCGCTGACGAAACACACGGGGCTGTCCAGTCCAGCAGTCAGCACCGCCGCATCGAAACGGATGCCCATCTGTTCGGCCTCGTCGGCCATGTTGAGGATGGCGACTGTCGGCAGTCCCAGGCGGCGCAGTTGCAAGGCCAGCGGCAGTTGCTGGTCGATCTGGGTGGCGTTGATGATGAGGCAGAGCAGGTCGATCGGATTGTTCTGCAGGAACTGGCGGACGACTTGCTCGTCTTCGGAAAAACCGTGCAGATCGTAAAAACCCGGCAAGTCGACCACTTCGACCATATCGGCGCCCAGCAGAATCCGGGCGCTCAACAAATCGACGGTGATGCCGGGCCAGTTACCGATACGGGCGCTGGCCCCGGTCAAGCGGTTGAAAAAGGTGGATTTGCCGGTGTTGGGCATGCCCAGCAAAGCGATGCGCTTCATCGATGCGCCTCAACTCCCGGCTCTGACACGAGAGGCAGCATCTTGCCTGCTGGGTATCGTTGGCCAAGCAATCGGAAGTGTTTTATCGCTCGGCCCAGATCTGGATGGAGGCGGCGTCACAGCGTCGCAGCATCACGTTCACGCTGCCGACTCGGACTTGCAAAGGGCCACCGAACAAAGCTTGACGGATCAACCGCACTTCCTTGCCGATACGAAACCCCAGGGACTGCAGTCGTTGGCGAAACTGGCCCTCGGCGTCCATGTCTCCAATGATTCCCTGCTGGCCAATGGCCAGTTCAGACAGGCGTACCATGCTCATGCGATTACACCTTAAATGCGAACAATTCGCATTTTTCTACAACTGCGGTGAAATCGCAATGCGTCGCCGGGATTTTTTTGGTAAAGCGCGCGGGCTGACGAGGCCGGAGATTGCGGGACACAAAAAAACCCGGCGAAGCCGGGTGGGGGAACGGCGGTCGATGTCGCTCAGGCGGCGGAATCCTTGGCTTTGCCGACGGCGGCTTCCATCAGCTTTTGCAATTCGCCGTTCTGATACAGCTCCAGCGTGATGTCGCAACCGCCGACCAGTTCCCCGTCGATGTAGATCTGCGGGAAGGTGGGCCAATCGGCATAGCGCGGCAGATTTTCGAAGATTTCCGGATCTTCCAGGACGTTCACATAGGCGAACTCCAGTCCGGTGGCGGCCAGGGCCTGGGAAGCCCGATGGGAAAAACCGCAGCGCGGCGCTTCCGGGGTGCCTTTCATGTAGATCACCACCGGATTGGATTCGACCTGCCCTTTGATGCGTTCCAGTACGTCCATCGCTTGCCCTCCAGGTGAATAGACTTCAGGTATGGACCCGCGTCGCGGCGTCCACGTTCAGTTGCAGCCACAGCTCCAGCAACGCCGCATGCCACAGTTTGCTGCCCAGCAGGCGAGTCAAGTGGGACTCGGGCTCGGCCAGCAGCGTGTCGAGATAGCCGCGCTGGAACAGGCCGCGCTCCCGACAGGCGCGCGAGTTCACGATGTCGCGCATGAAGTCCAGGAACGGCCCGCGCACGAACTTGAGCGCCGGGACCGGGAAATAACCCTTGGGGCGATCGATCACCGCGGCCGGCAGCAGGTCGCGGGCAATTCGTTTGAGCACGTGTTTGCCGCCGCTGCCGATCTTCAGCTCCGGCGGCATCTGCATGGCCAGCTCCACCAATTCATGGTCCAGGAACGGCACCCGCGCTTCCAGGCCCCAGGCCATGGTCATGTTGTCCACCCGCTTGACCGGATCGTCCACGATCAGCGTGGTGACGTCCAGCCGCAGCACGCGGTCGAGATAGTCCTCGGCTCCGGGTTCGGCCAGCCGATCGGCGATCAGTTGGGCGGTGTAATCGGGGCCGTGCCAGGCTGGCGCGACGGTAGCCAGCCATTCCTGATGGTCGCGATCGAAGTAGTGCCGACGAAAGCGCTCCAGCAGGCTTCCGCTGTCGGCGGCCATGCGCGGGTACCAGAAATAGCCGCCGAACACTTCGTCGGCGCCCTGGCCGCTTTGCACCACCTTGACGGTTTTGGCCACCTGTTCGGCCAGCAGGAAAAAGGCCACGGCATCCTGCCCGACCATCGGTTCGGCCATGCAGGTGACGGCTTCCGGCAGGCGCTGGAGAACCTGGTCGTTGGGGATCAGATATTGGTGATGGCGGGTTTGGTAGCGGGCTACGACCTGGTCGGAATATTCGAACTCGCTGCCTTTTTCCTCGGGTTGGTCTTCGAAACCGACTGAGAAGGTCAGGAGATTGCGCACCCCGGATTCGGCTGCCAGCGCCACCAGCAGGCTGGAATCCAGCCCGCCGGACAGCAGGATGCCTACCGGCACATCGGCGATGTCCAGTCGCCGCCGGACCGCCAGGCGCAGGGCGGCATGCACCGCCTCGGTCCATTCGGCCTCGGTGCGCGGTTCGGCGGGCCGCATGGCCTGGAGATGCCAGTAAGTCCGGGTTCGAATAGCGCCGCTGGCGTCGATGGTGAGGGTGGTGGCCGGGGCCAGCTTGCGAATGCCTTTCAGGATGGTGCGCGGAGCGGGGATGACTGCATGCAGGGTCAGTTGATGATGCAGTCCGATCGGGTCGATCGTGGTGTCGGTATCTGGCGCCGTCAGCAATGCCTGGCTGTTGGAGGCGAAGCGAAAAGCGTGCGGCGTATGGCTGTAATAGAGAGGTTTGATACCGAGCCGGTCGCGGGCCAGGAACAACGTGCGATCGCGCAGGTTCCAGAGGGCGAAGGCGAACATGCCGATCAGATGTTCGGGGCAACGCTCGCCCCATTCGGCGTAGGCTTTGAGGATGACTTCGGTATCGCCGTCGGAGAAGAAGCGGTAGCCCTTGGCGATGAGGTCTTGGCGCAGGTCGCGATAATTGTAGATGGTGCCGTTGAAGACCAGCGCCAGCCCCAGTTCGGGATCGACCATCGGCTGATTGGAGCGAGGGCTGAGGTCGATGATCGACAGGCGACGGTGACCGAGCAGGAGAGGACCGTCGGACCAGGTGCCTTCGTGATCGGGGCCGCGCCGGGCCAGGCAGTCGAGCATTCGCCCCATCGAGGCCAGGTCGGGCGCGCTTCCATCGAAGCGTAATTCACCGCTGATGCCGCACATGAGGTTCGGGAGATCGTGATGTGGAGTCGGGTTGTGATTACAGCGAATAGCGCAGGTTGGAGACGTTGACCGGCGGGCGCACGCCGGTGACGTTACGGGCGGCGGAACCGGCTCGCAGATAAGCCTGGACATTGGGGACGCTGCCGCTCAGGCTGACCACGCCGTGATCGACCGACACGCTGATGCCGGCCTTGGCCAGTTCGGGATCTTGGCTGAGGGCTTCCTTGACGGCGCTGGCGATCTCGGAATCGCTGACCGTGGAACCGCCGCGCCCACCATCGCTGAGACTATTGGCGCTGGAAACGCTGTCGCTATCGCTGGATCCACCCCCCAGACCGGTACAGCCCGTGATGGTCAAGGCGGCCAATAAAGCGAGAATGAGAGTAGGCTTGTTCATGCATCGGTCTCCATGGGCTGAGTTCGAGAAGGCGTGGCGCTGCTTGCCGCTGGTCCGGCGCGCCGTATTCGGGGCAAGGATAACACACCGTCACCGCTTGCAACTTGCATTGCATCAGTGGGAAGCGGCGTCTAGACTAGCTCGGCTTTCCTACGCGAGCCCGACGGTCGGCGGCAATACGCTCAGGTCGCCGCCGGCGCTCATCGGGCGCAAACGCTCCGAAAATGCCATCCATCAATTGGTAATATAGAGAGACAGAGCATGGTTCACCAATTACCCGAACTACCTTACGCTAAGAACGCGTTAGAGCCGCACATCTCCGCCGAAACCATCGAGTATCACTACGGCAAGCATCATCAGACCTATGTCACCAATCTGAACAATCTCATCAAGGGCACCGAATTCGAAGAACTGTCGCTCGAAGACATCGTGGTGAAGTCTTCCGGCGGCATCTTCAACAATGCCGCCCAGATCTGGAACCATACCTTCTACTGGAACTGCCTGAAGCCCAATGGCGGCGGCGAACCGACCGGCGCGCTGGCCGAGGCCATCAACAAGAAATTTGGCTCGTTTGCGGCGTTCAAGGAAGAATTCGCCAAGTGCGCGATCGGCACCTTCGGCTCTGGCTGGGGCTGGCTGGTCAAGAATCCGGACGGTTCGGTGGAGCTGATGAGCACCTCCAACGCCGGTACGCCAGCGACGGCCGGTAAGAAAGCGCTGCTGACCTGCGATGTGTGGGAGCACGCTTATTACATCGATTACCGTAATCTGCGGCCCAAGTACGTCGAAGCGTTCTGGAACTTGGTCAACTGGGATTTCGTCGCCCAGCAGTACGCCTGAACCCGCCAATCGCCGCCTGCGCGCGGCGAATTGCCTCACCCGTGACGAACGAAGGCCAGCGCCCGCCAGGACGTTGGCCTTTTTCATGCACCATCGTGATGACGAATACCCGTTGCTCGGCATGGCCAGCGACGAACCGCTAGCGCGAACCGCCCGCCGCTGGCTTGAAAACATCAGGAGGATTGCCATGAACCCGATTCGTCCGGCCAGCGAGCACCGCTTTCGCAGCTGGGATGGTGCTGAATTGTTCTACCGGGCTTGGTTGCCCACCGCCGGCGCGACTACGCGCGCCGTTATTCTGTTCCATCGCGGCCATGAGCATTCCGGTCGCTGGCAGGACGCAGTGGACCAACTTGGGCTGGCCGATTTTGCCCTGTTCGCCTGGGACGCCCGTGGCCATGGCCGCAGTCCCGGCGAGCGCGGCTATGCCGAGCACCTCGGCGTGCTGACCCGTGATGTAGACGCCTTCGTCAACCATATTTCTCATTGCTACGGCATTCCGCTGGCGAACATGGCCGTGCTTGCCCATAGCGTCGGTAGCGTGTTGGTGGCGCATTGGGTCCACGACTACGCTCCGCCCATCCGGGTCATGGTGCTTGGCAGTCCTGCCCTGCGGGTTCGACTGTACGTCCCGTTCGCCATTCCAGGTTTGCGTCTGCTGCTGAAGTTCAAGCCCAAAGCCTTCGTCAATAGCTACGTCAAGGCGCGTTTGCTGACCCACGACCCGGCCAAGATCGCCAGCTACGACGCCGATCCGCTGATTACCCGTTGCATCGCGGTCAATCTGCTGGTGGATCTGTTCGAGGCCGGCCGCAAGCTGGTCGCGGATGCCGCAGCGATCACCGTGCCGACTCTGGTGCTGACTTCCGGAGCGGACTGGGTGGTGGACCAGGACGTTCAGCGCCAGTTCTTCGAGCGGTTGGGTTCGCCGGTGAAGGAGATGCACGTCTATCCGGGCTTTTTCCACGACACCTTCAACGAGAAGGATAACCATCTACCTTTAGGCGCGGCCCGCCGTTTCATTTTGGACGCCTTCGCCCAGCCGCGCCGCGAGCCTGCGCTGCTGGCGGCCGATCGCAACAGCGCGACCCAGCGCGAATACGAGATTCTGGCCAATCCATTGCCGCTGTGGTCCTTCAAGGGCATCGGCTACGCGTTGACGCGCTTTGTCCTGCGTAGCTTCGGCGCGCGTTTGAGCGCGGGGGTGGCACTCGGCGTGCGCACCGGCTTCGATTCGGGTGCGACGCTGGATTATGTTTACCGCAACCAGGCGCAGGGTTGGACCGCGCTGGGTCGAATGATCGACCGGCAATATCTGAACGCCATCGGCTGGCGGGGCATCCGCTTGCGCAAGCGGCATCTGGAACAGCTGTTGCGCCAGGTCATGGTCGAGCTGCACGCGGCGGGGCGGCCGGTTCACCTCCTCGACCTGGCCGCCGGCCATGGTCGCTATGTGTTGGACGCCGTGCGCGATCTCCCCGACATTCCGGCCACCGGCCTGCTGCGGGATTTCAGCGCCGCCAACGTGACGGCAGGACGGCACTTGATCGCCGAGTACGGCCTGGCCCAGCGCTTCGTCTTCGAGCCGGGCGATGCCTTCGACCCGGCGAGCTTGGCCGCTTTACCCCACGCCGCCACCATCGGCATCGTTTCGGGGTTGTACGAGCTGTTTCCCGCTAATGATCCAGTGCGGGCTTCCTTGGCCGGGCTGGCCCAAGCAATCGCACCGGATGGCTATCTGCTTTATACCGGCCAGCCCTGGCATCCGCAGATCGAATTCATCGCCCGGACCTTGACCAGCCACCGCAACGGTGCGCCGTGGATCATGCGGCGGCGGACCCAGCAGGAAATGGATCAACTAGTGGCCGAGGCCGGTTTCGAGAAAATAGCCCAAGAGGCCGATTCCTGGGGTATTTTCACTGTTTCACTGGCCCGGAGGCGGGTGGAGTCTCCCCATGCCTGAGCGCCAGACCGCAACCATCGAGCCGCATCCCTGGCGGACAGGGTTGGGCTGGATGCTCTTGGTGCTCGGTCCAGGGTTTTTTCTGGTCTACGGGGCCTGTAATGCGCTGACCGCCTTGCGTCCCGAGGTGGGCAGTTTCTTCTTCGAGTGGGAGCGCCGGATTCCGGTATGGCCGTGGACGATCATTCCCTATTGGTCGCTCGACCTGTTTTATGCATTCTCGGTGCTGTTGTGTCGGACCCGCCTGGAACTGAATCAGCACGCTTTCCGTGTGATCACGGCGGTATTGCTCTCGGCGGCCGGGTTTCTGCTGATGCCGCTGCGCTTTGCCTTCCCTCGACCTGACATAGCGGGCACATTTGGAACCTTGTTCCAGGCGCTGTACGGTTTCGATCAACCCTTCAACCAAGCGCCTTCCTTGCACATCAGTCTGGGCATGATCATGTGGTATCTCTATGCCAAACACACCCACGGGTGGGTGCGCGGGTTGGTGCATGGATGGTTTGTGCTCATCTTTCTGTCCACTTTGACGACCTGGCAGCATCATTTCATCGACCTGCCGACCGGTGCGCTGGTCGGCGTGATCGCGTTCTGGCTATTTCCCGATCCTGCGGCTGATCCGCTTGGCAAGACAGTCGTTTATCGGTCGGTCGGTGGGTTTCGGTTGACATGGCGTTATGGGGCTGGCGCGCTGGTTTGTCTCATCCCGGCCCTGCAAGGCGGAGTTTGGCTGCTGTTCCTGTGGCCAGCGGTTGCCCTGGGAATTGTCGCGGCAGCTTACGCCGGTCTCGGTCCGGCCGTATTCCGCAAAGAAGGAGGTCGGCTTTCCTGGGCGGCGAAGCTGATGCTGGGGCCGTATCGGCTCGGTCAATCGCTGTCGTGGCGGTATTATCGACGCGGTATGGCCACGCCGTTCTCCGAGGTTTGGCCCGGCGTATTCATCGGCGCCCGGCTCGATGACAAGGAATCCACCGCTTTCGTCGCCGCCCACCCGCGATGCCTGACGCTCGACCTTACCGGAGATTTTGATGAGGTCGACGTGTTGCGAGCCGGCGATTATGTCAACGTCCCGATCATGGATCTGACTCCGCCACCGCCTCGTGCGCTGGACGCGGCGGTTCTATACATCGCAACGGCTGTCTGGCAAAACCGGCCCGTTCTGGTTCACTGCACCCTGGGTTATTCCCGTAGCGCCTGGGTCGTGGCGCACTGGCTGGTGACGACGGGACGGGTCCAGTCGATCCATGAGGCGTTCGAACGAATCCGCACGGTGCGTCCCGGCGTCGTCGTACCGCGCTCATTGGTGATGCCCACCGCAGCACGGTTAGTCGGGGAGGTCGCTTGATCACTCTGTACACTCTCAAACCGGCCTTTCAGCGCCGGTTGCGGCCGATCGCATGTTGGTTGCATGGCCGCGGTATCAGCGCCAATCAAGTCACGGTGGCTGCCTTGTTGCTGGCGGTGGTGACGGCCGGCGTGCTCGCGCTGGGGCCATTGCCGGCTCTGCTGTGGTTGCTGCCGCCGGTATTGCTGATCCGCATGGCGCTGAATGCCCTGGATGGCATGTTGGCCCGCGAATTCCAGCAGACGACCGCGTTGGGTGCGGTGCTGAACGAACTCGGCGATGTTCTGGCCGATGCACTGCTGTATCTGCCGTTGCTCTGGGTGTCGGAGATGCCGACGATGCCGGTCGTGGCGCTGGTGTGGCTGGCGTTGCTGAGCGAATTCTGCGGAGTGGTGGCGGTGCAGATTGGCGCTCATCGTCGCTATGACGGGCCGATGGGCAAGAGCGACCGCGCCTTGCTGCTCGGCGGCATCGCCGTGTTGCTGGGCAGTGGCGTGCCAGTGGGGGTTTGGCTGACCGTGGTGCTGTGGGTGGCCAACGCCTTGCTGGCGTGGACTGCGCTGAATCGTTTGCGCGCTGCATTACGGGAGGTCGCCGCATGTCCGTGAGCATATCCGTCAATGAGTTATCGCCAGTGCTGGCGATCATGGGAGGCGTATGGTTGTTGCTGATCGCGGCCACGGTCGTGGTCTGGCGGTTGACACCCGCGCCGGACAGCGAATTGCGCCAGCGGCTGCGCAGCTGGTGGCTGATCGTGGCGCTGTGTTCGCTGGCGCTGGCCTTCAGTCGCACCATTGCCCTGGTGTTCTTCGCCATGGTCAGTTTCCTGGCGCTCAAGGAATATCTGACGCTGATTCCCACCCGCCGCACCGATCGTCGTGTGTTGTTCTGGGCTTATCTCAGTATCCCAGTGCAATATTTCTGGATCCACGTGGCGTGGTACGGCATGTTCATCATCTTCATTCCGGTCTATCTGTTCCTGTTGCTGCCGGTGGCGATGGTGCTGATCGGCGAGACCCAGGGTCATTTGCGCGCGGCCGGCACCCTGCATTGGGGACTGATGAGCATGGTGTTCAGCCTGAGCCATCTGGCCTATCTGTTGGTGTTGCCGCAGGGGGAATATCCGCAGGTCAGCGGCGCGGGGCTGGTGCTGTTCCTGTTGTTGCTGACCGAACTGAACGACGTGGCGCAATACTGTTGGGGCAAACTGTTGGGCAAGCATAAGATTTCGCCCTTGGTCAGCCCGAACAAGACGGTGGAGGGCTTCGTCGGTGGGGTGGCGACGACGGTATTGCTATCGGTGTTGTTGGGGCCGTGGCTGACGCCGTTCACGGGGAGCGACGCCGTGCTGGCTGGATTGTTGATCGCGGTAGCTGGGTTTTTCGGCGATCTGAGCCTGTCGGCGCTGAAACGCGATCTCGGCATCAAGGACAGCGGTCGTCTGCTGCCAGGCCATGGCGGCATTCTCGATCGGGTCGATAGCCTAACCTATACCGCGCCCCTGTTTTTCCACTTTATCCGCTATTTCTACTTCTGAGCAGCCTGTCGTTCTGCCGCCATGGGATACGTCGCGCTCCGTCTGTTGTTCTTCCTGCTGATCGTCAAACCGTTCCTGCTACTGGCGGTCGGGGTCAACGTGCGGCGCCGCGACCGCCTGCCCACGACTGGCCCGGCCCTGATCGTCGCCAACCACAACAGCCACCTCGATACCCTGGTGTTGATGGCGTTGTTGCCGTGGCGTTCGTGGCATCGGGTGCGGCCGGTCGCGTCGGCCGATTATTTCCTGCGCGATCGTAAGCGGGCTTGGTTCACCACCCGAGTGATCGGGATCATCCCGGTGGCAGCGGGCGGCGGGCGACCTCAGGCCGAAGTGCTCGAGCCAGTGCACGCTGCGTTGCGGGCGGGCGATATCGTGATCTTTTTTCCGGAGGGCACCCGCGGTGAGCCGGAACGGCTGGGCAAACTCAAGACCGGCATCGCCTGGCTGGCCGAGCAGTTGCCGGATGTGGTCATTTGTCCGGTCTACCTGCACGGTCTGGGTAAGGTGTTACCCAAGGGTGACTGGTTACCAGTGCCGTTTTTCTGCGATGCCTGGGTGCGGGAGTCGCTGCGCTGGACCGGTGAGCGAGCGTCTTTCATGGCCGAACTGGCTGCGCGCCTGACACCGCCGCCGACTGATGAACCGGCTGATGCGGAAGATCGATAGCGGGCGGAATCGCGTCGGGCAGCGGCTAGAATGGAATTGAGAACGACTCCAACGAGAAATTGACAGAATGGCGAGGTGACGGCGATGACGAACGCGATCCTGGATGGCGTGGATGATAGCCGGCGGGCTTTGCTGGATATGCTGGCTGGTATGCGGCGCACGCTCTACTTATATACGCCGTGGGTGCGGCCCGCGCTGTACGATGACCCCGAAGTGGTCGATGTCATCCGCAGTCGGGTGGTGAACCAACCCAAATTGCGGTTGCATCTGCTATTGCCGCCGGCCGGGGAGTGGCGCAGTCATTGCCCTCATCTGATGCGGTTGAGCGAACGTCTGACCACGGCGCTGATCCTGCGTACGCCGAACCGCCGGGAGATCCCCGATGTCCCGGAGCTGGGTCAAGCCTTCGCCATCGCCGACGAACGGGAACTGCTGCACTTCAGCGATCCGCGCCGCCTGATCGGCAGCTACCAACCCCAACCGACCGAGCGCCTGAAAGAATTGCTGGAGCTGTTTCAGCGGATCTGGAGCCGGTCGCAGCCCGATCCCGAACTGAGTCGCTTGGGGCTTTAGGTTGGGACAGCGCGCCAGCGCTCCAGCAGGGGCAGCCGGTTCAACTCCAGCCACTGCAAGGCGATGATCGGCGCGGCGGAGTTGATGCGGCCTTGCTGCAATAAAGTCAGCGCCTCGGCGCGAGACACGACATGCACCTGGATGTCTTCGTTCTCGGATACGACCCCACGCACGGTGGGTACAACGGTGGAGCTGTCCACCCGGCCGCAGAACAGGGAGATGGTTTCGGAGGTGCCGCCCGGACTGACCAGATATTGGCAAATCGGCACGAGATCGAGCAGGGTGCAGCCGGCTTCCTCGATGGTTTCGCGCCGGGCCACCTCCTCGGGGGTCTCGCCAGGATGGTCGATGATGCCGGCGACGATTTCCAACAACCAGGGACCACCGGGAAATTCCAGCGCTCCGACCCGGAACTGCTCCAGCAACACGATGTGGTCGCGGTCGGGATCGTACAGCAGCACCGCCACCGCATGACCGCGTTCCAGGCATTCGCGCACCATGGCCGAACTCCAGCCGCCGGCGAACAGTTCATGGCGCAGCCGGTATTTTTCCAGGCGGAAGAATCCGCTGTAGCCGATCGACTTATCGAGGACCTCAAACCGATGGTTCATGGCGTATCCCGTGGGAGTGGAAGGGATGAATAGATTCGCTGCCGATGCTCGTGCAGACCGGCTATTGGGGAAGGTTACCATGGCCGGCAGGGGGATGGCTGCCGCAATCCGGCTGCCCATCGGACTCTGGATGATCGTCGCATTGGCGTTGTGGGGGTGTTCGAAGCCGTCTTCGCCCGAGGCGGAGATTCGAACTTTCGTGGCTCAGGCCCAGGCCGCTGCCGAGGCGCGCGATGTGAGCGCCCTGCGGGCGCTGATCGCCGACGACTACGTTGATAGCCGCGGCTTCGATCGCAAAGCCGTGGTCAATCTCATCCGATTGCAGGTCTTGAGCCATCAGACCATTCACGTGTTCACCCGCATTGGCGCGATCGAAT
>Ga0116180_1000228_pt1 | contig 54452 bp, 60 predicted proteins | sample AD_UKC073_MetaG_FD_89804 | JGI IMG/M metagenome (GOLD analysis project Ga0116180, IMG submission 89804) | Active sludge microbial communities of municipal wastewater-treating anaerobic digesters from USA - AD_UKC073_MetaG | ecosystem: Engineered > Bioreactor > Anaerobic > Digestate | place: USA... | reverse complement strand
CGAGATGATAGCCGCTTATGGGATCAAGGGCGGCGGCTGGCTTTCCGCGGGCAAATTGTTGCTGGCCCTGGCGCTGTTTGCGGCGGTGCTGTTTGCAATCCTGCTCCGGGCATTCCGCACCGCGGGGGACAGCGCAGCGGTCAGGAAATAAACTGGCAGTACAGTAAAGAGCCGCCGGTTGCCGGCTCTTGCTTTTACTTTTTCTTCTTGCTGGTTGTCTTCTTCTTGTTGCCGGATTTTTTCGTCTTGGCGTCGCTCCCCAGCAGCGAACCGAGGATGCCGCCCAGGGCGCCGCCCTGCCCCTTGCCGTCGGTGAGCAGGGAGCTGAGGCCGTCGGCCAGGACATCGCCCAGGTCACCGCCGCCTTTTTTGGCGCTGCTGCCTTTCTTGGGGGCGCCCCCGCTCAGCAGCGAGCCGGCCAGGGAGGTCAGGAGTCCGCCCAGGTCAGCTTTGTCCGCTTCCTTTTTTTTGCCCAGCAAGCTCAGCAGCAGCGGGGCGGCGGCGGCCAGTATCGTCATGGTCTGGTCGGTGCTGAGGTCCGCCTTTTTGGCCAGGTCGGACACCACGGTTTTTTGCTTGTCGCCCAGGATGTGGGCCAGAATTTTGGCGCCGTCTGCCAGGTCTGCATTGCCCAGGAAAGCGCTGACATCGCTGGTGTTGTCCCTGGCGTGGTCGGACAGCGCCTTGGCCAGAGAAGCTGCGCCGGACTTGGTCGAGGCGTTCTTTTGCATGTTCCGGATCAGGGTGGGCAACCCGTTGATTAGGACCTGTTGAACTTGTTTTTTATTGGCTCCCGAAGACTTGCTCAGCGCGCTGATGCTTTGGTCGCCCAGCCGACACAAACTTGCGTTCTTTTGCCAATTTCCCCAAACTCCTTCCATATAGTGTTACCATGTTGCAGCATATCTGTAATTTTATAACAATCCTTCTTGTTGGCAGCGTGCGGAAGCAAAAGAAAACCCCGGCCCGGGGTTTGCGCACGGGGCAAGCGCAGAACCTCAGGGTCGGGGTATGTACAATTATTTGAAACTTGAATACGTGCTGCCCAGATAATCGCCTGTTTCGGCATCGTACAGGGAAACCAGCGTCACATCCCGCATGACCCGCGGCTCCGAAGGAGGCCTGCATTCTGGTGCATGCATTGTTACTACCCACACCATCCTGTCCGGGTGCAGGTTCAAAGGCTTTTTATACCAGCGCGCCAGTGTACAGTACTCCTGAAAGGTCATCAGTTCAGTCTTGGTAATTGTAATGTTCCTGGCGGCGAGCTCCCTGAAGTCCAAAAGCGCATCGATATCCGTAAGCTGCACGGGGCTGAGGTGAGAATTGGCCGGTCGCTGCTCAGTAAGAGGGGGAAAATCGCTAACGGTTATGTACACACCCGGGTCCATAGGTCTGTTTCTTTTCAAAATCGGGGTGATGACTTTCTCCATCGGATTGGGGAGGTCGATTACCTGCTTGCCTTTATAAGTGCGGCCCCAATGCAGGCCTGTCTCGGCATCGTACAGCGCCAGGATGGTGACGTCCTCTATGGTCCCCAGCTGCGGAAGGGGATACTGCAGGGCGTGCATTTTCACCACCCATACCAGCCGGCGGGGATCCACGGGCAACCGGGAATACTCCTGGGGCTTGGACAAGAGGGCGCAGAACTCCTGGAAAAGCATCAGCCGGGTTTCCTGGACGGCAAGATTGTTGTAGACTATGTCCCGGTAATCCAGGAGCTCGTTGACGTCCGTCAGCTGGTCGGAGTTGAGGTCGGCGTTGGCGGGGAAAACTACTCCCGGATTGCCCGCCGGCGGTTGCCACTCCAGCTTGGTGAACTCCACCGGGCGCGGTTGGGCAAGGGTAACGTAGTAGAGGTAAAAGAGGAAGAGCGTGGCCAGGGCGGCCAGCGCAACTTTTTTCCACATGACTGCGCCTCCCTTCCCGTGTTTAAGTGCCTCAATACTGTTCAATTATTAGTTTATTCTATAATATCGGGAAAAGGGCCTTCCGTCAATTGGAATCGCTCCCGGCATGTGTTGCCCCGAACGGAAAGTTTTGGGAAAATGTTACTGAACAGAAACACAGCTGCAGCAACCAGCGGAAAGGATGTGAGGGGATGGCAAGGGTCTACATTTTAGACGGTTACCTGGATGAGCCTTCCTGCCTGGGGGTGCCGCCGTACATAGCGCCCCATGTCCGCTACACTTACGGCGCCCTCCGGGACGCAGGCCTGAGGTCTGAGGACATCGCGTACGGCATCATCGACGACCTGCGCAGGCACCCCGAAAAAGCCGAGGAGATGCAGGGGGCGGAAATGGTCATCATAATTGCCGGCACCACTGTGCCCGGCAAGTACTTGGGGGGCAAGCCCATTTCCCTGCAGGAAATCCGCCGGCTGGCCGCTCAATTGCGCCGGCCCCGGGTCATCCTCAGCGGGCCCATCATCCATTGCAATCTGGACGTCGGCCCGGTGGACCATATTGCCGGGGAAATCCCCGGCCTGACGGCCTACCAGCTGCTGACGGGGGAAGATTTGACCCAAAAGCTTTCGCCGGCGGAAATCGTCGACCGCTGGGCGCAACTGGGGGCAGAGGTGACCCTCAGGCATCCCCGCTTTCCCTACCTGGTCTGCGAGGTGGAGACCTTTCGGGGCTGTCCCCGGCGCAGCCACTGTAGCTTCTGCAGCGAGCGCTTTAAAAAAGTGGTCTACCAGCGCAGCGTCGCCGGCATCATCGCCGAGGTGCGGGCTCTGGCCGACCTGGGCAACGCCTACTTTCGCCTGGGGGCCCAGACCGACCTGCTCCTCTACCAGGCCCGGCGGGATGGAGAGCGGCTGGTTCCCAACCCCGAGGCCCTGGAAGCGCTCTATGCCGGCATCCGGGAGGCGGCGCCGCAGCTCAAGGTGCTGCACATGGACAACATCAACCCGGCCACCATCGCCGATTACCCCGCCGAAGCGGAGCGGGCCCTGCGGGCGATTGCCCGCTACAATACGCCGGGGGATACCGCCGCCTTTGGCCTGGAATCTGCCGACCCCGCCGTGCTGGCGGCCAATAACATCGGGACAGATACCGAAAAGACCTTCCGGGCCATCGAGATCATGAACGCGGCGGGAGGAGAGCGGGAGGACGGCATTCCCAAACTGCTGCCGGGTCTGAACTTCCTCCACGGACTGCAGGGGGAAAGCAGGCAGACCATGGAACTCAACCTGGAGTTTTTGCGCCGGGTCCGGGATGCGGGGTTGCTGCTGCGGCGCATCAACATTCGCCAGGTCAACCCCCTGGGCCAATACCGGCGCACCCGGCCCGCCACAGCGTACCAGTTCCAGCAGTACAAGGACGCGGTGAACCGGGAGATAAACAAGCCCATGCTGCAAAAGGTGTTTCCGCTGGGAACCACACTTAAGGAGGTCATCGTCGAAGAATCCGAGGGCCTCGTCGCCTACGGGCGGCAACTGGGGACCTATCCCATTCTGGTGGGCATCCCCGGCAAGTTTGCTCTGGGCAGCCAGTTGCATGTCAAGATTGTCGACCACGGGTACCGCTCCATCACCGGCCTGCCCTGGCCGCTGGACATCAACCGGGCTTCCCTGGAGCAGCTGGAGGCCCTGCCGGGCATAGGCAAAAACAGGGCCAGGAAGATCTTCCTGGCCGGTGAGTTGAAGGACATGGCCGATTTACAGGCCCTGTTGCCCGACGCCGACTTGTCGGGCTTGGAGCAACTTGGACCCGGACTGTTCCCGCCCCGGGAGTGAGGCCTATAGTTCCTTGAGGCGGTCTATGTACGGCAGCAACAGCTTGTAGTGGTGGATCTCGTGCCAGATCATGCGCCGCAGGACCTTGCGTCCCGTCCAGGTTTCGCCGTTCTTAACGAACTGCCGGGCGCGCCGGGACGGGTGCAGCCGGGCCATTTCATCAAGAAAAAGCTGCACGTCGGCGCGGATGGCGGCCAGTTTGGCTGCCGGGTCCCGGGGATATTCCCGCCAGTCTTCCCTGAGGGGGTTGGGGATGTCAATGCGCCAGGTGTACCACCATTCGGCCACGGCGATGTGGTCCGCCACTTCGGCCACGGTGCGCTTGCCGGCATCGAGGCGCACGTCCCATTTGCCCCGGGGCAGCGTCTCCAGCAGGGCCATAAGGTCGGCCCGGGACCAGGAGATGATCTGCCTGGTCTGTTCCACTTCCCGGTCGGTATAGGCCCGGGCGTCCCAACGGAAGAAACCTTCGGTGTCGTAGTGGGAAGCCGTGCCCGTGGCCGGTACCGTCTCGACGACCCGCAGGGGACCCCCGGCTGCCAAGGCCAGACCGTGGCTGTTCAGCCAGCGGGCTTTCCACCGGATATCTTCGGCCAGCACCGCCAGGGCTGTCTGGCGGTCGGGGCCCCAGCCGTAGGCCCCCGGTATGTCCGGGGCGAAGGCCATCGTGTGTCCCGTCCGGGCTGTTTCAAGGCAGACATCGGGCATCCTTTTTCCCTCCCTTGTACCATAAGCATACAGCCGGCCCGGGAATTTATCAATCTTAGGAGGTTGTGCCATGGGCAAGAAACTGCTGCTGGTTGTTGCAGCGTTGCTGGTTGCCGCCTTTGTCCTTTGGATTGCTGGGGTAATAGTTACCCCCGACCCAGAGCCGGTGCAGGTGGCGGCCAGCTACCGGCATCCCGTCCTCCGCCTGGAGGTAACTCCCGCCGCGGCAGCGGAAAATCTGGAGATCCAGATCCGGCCGCAGCGGCCGGGGGCGGGTGTTGCGCCGCCCCGCTGGCAGGAGCAGCGGACAGCGGGCTGCATTGTCATCACCCTGGAGGAGTGGCAGGGCGAACAGGATTATCTGCTTACCGCCGTTATGCCGGCGCATCCCGCCTTTGCCATGGCCGAGCCCTTTGCCTGGGCGTTTCAGGCGCCGCCGGATTATGCCTTTGATCTGGTGGCGGTGGGAGATGTGATGCTGGGCCGGCTGACCGCTGCCATGGTCCCGGACTACGACGTCGGCTATCCCCTGGCCCGCATCAGGGAGGTTCTCGAAGCGGGGGACCTGGTCTTTGCCAACCTGGAATGCCCCATTTCCGACCGGGGGGAACCGGCGGCCAAGAAGTACGTGTTTCGCGCCCGTCCCGAGGCGGCCGCGGTTCTGGCCCTGGGCGGATTTAACCTGGTCTCCCTGGCCAACAACCACGTCCTGGACTACGGTCCCCTGGCCCTGCTGGACACCATGGCGGCGCTGGAAGAGCTGGGCATCGCCTGGGCCGGCGCCGGCGCCGATGAAGCCCAGGCCCGGCAGGGTGCTCTGCTGACGGTCAAAGGCGTGCGGGTTGGCGTCCTGGCCTATACCCTGCCCGCCCCCGGCCGGCTATACCCCGCCTGGGCGGCGGGGGAAGGCAAAGCGGGGACGCTGTATTACCGGGACCAGGACAAGATGCTGGCGGATTTGGCCCGCATGCGGGCGCAAGCCGATGTGGTCATCGTCTCCATGCACTGGGGTTATGAGTACACCCATGGCGTCAACGCCGAACAGAAGAAACTGGGCCGCCTGCTGGTGGACAACGGAGCCGACCTGGTGCTGGGCCATCATCCCCACGCTCCCCAGGGCATTGAATTCTACCGCGGCAAGCCCATTGTCTACAGCCTGGGCAACTTTCTCTTTTACCCCTTTTCCATGGACATAACCGACGAAAGCTTTATCCTCAAAGCCCGGATCGGGCTGGAGGGGGTGGAGGAAATGCGCCTGCTGCCCGTCCTCCTGGGCGACAGCCAGCCCTTTGTCCCTGAAGGAGCTGAGCTGGAGAGGCTGCAGGGGGTGCTGGGCAAACTGCTGGACCAGTTTGGCACCGGGTATGCAGTTGAGGGGGCTGAACTGGTCTTAAGCATGCCGTGACGGCCGCCCGGAGCTTTGCGATAAGAAATACTTATCACTGGCGGCGCTGCCTGGCGATATAATGGACTTAGTGAAATACAGCACAATGGGGTGAAAGGCATGCACGTCGGCTTCATCAGCAAGATTGGGTCCACGGAGCTGCTCCTCATCCTGGTGGTGGCCTTGCTGGTCTTTGGGCCTTCCAAGCTTCCCCAAATCGGCAGCGCCATCGGCAAGGGGATCAGGGAACTGAAAAAGGCGTCCAGAGATATTACCGAGCAGATGGAAGCCGCTTTGGAGGACGAAAGCGGAGAGGAAAAAAAGAGCTGAGCCCGGGGAGGTTGTTGCCGTGGTACTAGGTTTTGCCCGCATCGGCTGGACCGAATTCTTGCTCATTCTGGCCGTGTTGGTGTTGGTGTTCGGGGTAAACCGGTTTGTGCAGGTGAAGGACGCCGTTGTCAAGGCGGTCAGGAACCTTAAGGATGCGGCCAAAGGCGGCGCCGGGGACTAGGCGGAGGGTGCGCCTTGGCCAAGGCCGATAAAGCCATGTCCCTGCTGGACCACTTCAATGAGCTGCGCCGGCGGCTGCTGGTGTGCGTCCTGGTCTTTTGCGTAGCCTCCGTCATCTGTTTCATCTGGGCCGGGCCCGTGCTGGAGTACATCACCCGGGGCGTTACTTTGATTTACATCCGCCCGCCCGAGGCCATGCTGGCCCACCTCAGGGTGGCTTTCACTGCGGGGCTGGCCGTTTCCTGTCCCCTGCTCTTTTACCAGCTCATTGCCTTTTTGCTGCCGGCGCTGACGGAGCGGGAGAAGAAGGTCGTCGTGGCGGCGGCCTGCATGATGTTTCTCTTGTTTTGCGCCGGAGTGCTGTTTGCCTGGTTTGTGGCCTTTCCCTTTGCCGTTAACTTCTTTGCCGGCTTTGCCGGCCCGCGGCTGCTGCCCTATTACACCGTCGGCGATTACGTCGGTTTTGTCACCGGCTTTCTCCTGGGCTTTGGCCTGGTCTTTCAGTTGCCCCTCCTCTTTTGGATCCTGGGCGCCCTGGGGCTGGTTTCGGCCCGGTTTCTGCGCTCCAGCAGGAAGTACGCCCTCATCTTGATTCTGATTGTCGCCGCCGTCGTCACGCCGCCGGACGTGGTTTCCCAGGTGTTGATGGCCATTCCCATGCTGGCCCTGTATGAACTGGGCATTATTCTGGTGGCCACGACGGAGCGCGCGCGAAGAAAGAGGATGCAGGAGGATGGAAAAGCGGCGCCGTGAGCGCCGCTTATTTTTTGCGCAGTATGGCCGCACCTGGTTGGATAATTGTGCTTTTAAGAGCAACGGGTCAGGCGGATGTTTCCGGCCTGACCCGTTTTTGTCTTACCAGCGGGCGAAATGCTCCTCGGCCCAGCCGACGATATCCCGGAAGGTGTATTTCTGCCCTTTGCCGTCAACTACCGTTCCGCTGAAACGGCCGATCATCTGGTGTACTTCCGAACGCAACACCCAGACATCGGTCTTGGCTGTGCGCTGGAAGAAGGGGACGAAGGTGATGTCCACCTGTCCGTCTTGGGTGTGCAGCTTCCAGGGGGCCATGAGGTTCTTGCCGTCATAGGCAAAAACCACGTCTTCGTGGATCTTGGTAAGCACCCCGTCGATGCAGATGCCGTTTTCATTGAGACCGGTGCCGTCGGTCCAGCCGGCGCCAAAATTGAGGCCAATGGTGTGGCCGTTGCTGACTCCCGAAGCCGAGGCCCAGTTCCAGAAGCTGGAAAAGGGCCAGATTCCGCGGCCCAGGTCCAGGCAGGCAAAGCCGCCCCGGGCGTCGTATACGGCGTCGCCGAGTTGCACTGTGCCGGTGACGGGGAGGGTATTCTGCTTGGAGGTAAACTGGAATTGACGCCGGCTCCAGGGAATAACAACATTGAGGGTTTCATGGTCCCGGGGCCGGCTGACCTCCAGCCTTGCCGTGAGGACCTTGCCGTCAAAAGCGGGGATGTCGACGGAGATTTTCACTCCCTGGTCATGGTTGAGGAATGACGCCGTCAGCCCGGGACTGACAAATTCCACATCCCCGTCGGCGGTGGGGGGCAGGTCAAATCCTCTGCCCAGCAGGGTGCTCACCGTCTTTTCGTGAAAGTAGCCCGTCCTGAAATCCAGGAAGTACACAAAGGCCAGGCCCAGGTAGTCGATGTCGGAGACGGTGGCGGAAAAGAGGAAGTCCCGGGTGGTGATGCACCAATAATTCCACCGCTTTTTGCGGGGGAACCGGCCCCGCAGGTTGCAGGTATGCAGGGGGTGCCGGGACCAGCCGACGGCTTCGGGGTTCAGGGTTCCCTTCTCGGTGCACAGGTTGACGGGCGCGGTCAGTTCCCGTTCGGAGTAAGCCATGTCAAACACCTCCTGCTCTATATTTCTTGGCCGGCCCGGCTTTTCCTGCCTGCAGCAGGTTCCGGGGCCGGCACAGTGATGGCCAGTTATGCCCGTGCAGTAATACCCGCAGAGCCGGCCGCGCTGGCGCCGCCCAATCCCGATACGGGGGGCTGTAACCAGAGACAGCCCCCTTTGTTTTTGCCCCGGCCGGACACCTGCCCGCGTACATTGCCTGTCGAGATAATGCCTATTTCAGTTGCCAGTCCGTTGTCATATTTTGTACCAAACAGCTGAAGGGAGGAATCAGGGTATGACAACGGAGATCACCCGGAGACGCAACAACCAGATTATTTGGATAATCATTATAGCGTTAGTGATACTGTTTCTGTTTGATTTTGACTAAACCTTCCGCGGAGAGAGCAGGGCAAAAGGTTGAATAGGTTTTAGTTCATGCCAGCGCAAGTGCCGTGGTCATATTTTGTAGTACAGCACGGGAAAAGAGGAAAGTGAATGTTCCGCGATTTTGATGATCTCTTCTTGCTGCTGATTATCATCATCATCCTGCTGTTCTTTTTTCTGTTTTGGCAGGAGGACTGCAAGAAGCGTGCCTAAGCAAATTGGGGGAGAAGCCCAGCTGTAGGAGCTGGGCTTAATATTTGCTGTGACCCGCCGGACCGTTTGTTCATAGACTAATCCAGGAAGCAAGGGGGGAAAAAAGCGTGACCGATAAACCCATCGACCTGGAGGCTATTCCCAAACCCATTCGGGACATCCTGGCCAAAATGGACCCGTCCGCCCTCAAGGCGCTGTTGGCGTCCCTGCCCAAAGATAAGGTGAGGCCGATGCTGGCGGAAGCCATGGGCTACGTCAAGAACATGCCCCAGAAAGAGAAGGAGGCCTTTAAACAACTGCTAAGCAATTTTATTCAGGGCAAAGACTGACAGCCCTTGGGAAAAGGCGTACTAATTGTCCGGAGTCCAGCCTAGTAAGGAGGTGTTGAACCGTGCCCGAGCAATCGGATAAGCTGGCCCGCCTGGAAAACCTCATGGAAAAGATCCACCAGATGGAAGAGAACGCCCCGCAGGACAACAGCGAGACCGAGCGCATCGCCAACGCCCTGGAGCAGATCATGCTCAGGATTGAGGCCATCCACAACCAAAAGTTGAAGCAGCAGGAAGCCAACAGAAAGCTGGAGCAAATCCTCCAGCATCTGGAAAGCACCATCGGCGAAGGCGTCCTGCCCCAGGAAAAGGAAGGAAAGCGCCCGGTAGAGGAAACCATCAGGGAGTTTTTGAAAACCGCCCAGGCTTCGGGAAAGGTCCTGGATTTGCTGGCCGGCAGCCTGATGATCGTCCTGGATGCCGCCGTCAAGGTCATCAAGTCCGGCGCTCCTTCGCCGCTGTCGGTGGCGGCCAGCCCTGCCAAAACCGCATCCCAGCCTGATTTCTCCCACATCCTGGCCGCCCTCACCAACTATGTCCAGAGCCTCAATTCCGAGGGAGCAAAGTAATGGCCGGGGACGGCACTGTAAACGACCGGCAACCCCGCGGTTGCTGCGGTCGTTTTTTTGTTGCCCGGGTGAAAAAAGGAGTTGGGGGCACGCTGTGGAAATTTCATATATATACCAGTTGCCTGCGGTATAATAGACAATAACTGGCGTTAAAGGAGGAAGAGTATGCGCTATGAAACCCTGCGCTGGGACGGGCGCACTTTGCATATTCTCGATCAGCGCAAGCTTCCCGATGCGGTGGAATATTTCCAGGCCAGGACTTATAAGGACGCGGTGTTTGCCATCGCCGACATGGTTGTGCGGGGCGCGCCCGCCATCGGAGCCGCCGCTGCCTACGGCGTGTGCCTGGCGGCGCTGGAGTACGCCGGCCTGCCCAAAACTGAGTTTCTGGCCCGCCTCAGGGCGGCCGGCGAAGCCCTGGCCGCTTCCCGGCCCACTGCCGTCAACCTCCGCTGGGCCGTGCAGCGCATGGAAAAGGTAATCCACGGGCAAGAATCGGCTGAGGTCGGGGACATCGTCTCCGCCCTGCTGGAGGAAGCCGGGGCCATCGCCCGGGAAGACGTGGAGACCAACAAGGCCATGGCCCGTCACGGCAATACCCTGGTGCCCCAGGGCGCTTCCATCCTCACCCACTGCAATACCGGGGCCCTGGCCACCGTGGGCTGGGGCACCGCCCTGGGCGTAATCCGGGAGGCCCACTATTCCGGCAAGAACATACACGTCTACGCCAACGAGACCCGGCCCCGTCTCCAGGGGGCCAATCTCACCGCCTTTGAACTGGTGGAGGAGGGGATTCCCGCCACCCTCATTGTGGACAGCGCCGCCGCTACTCTCATCCGCGACGGCAAGGTCGACCTCATCCTGGTGGGAGCCGACCGCATCGCCGCCAACGGCGATACCGCCAACAAAATCGGCACGTACATGCTCTCGGAACTGGCGGCCCGGTTCCGGGTGCCCTTTTATGTGGTGGCGCCGGTTTCCACCATTGACTTCTCCATACCCGACGGCAGTCACATTGTCATCGAAGAGAGGGCGCCCGAGGAGCTCACCCACATCCGGGGGGTGCGGGTGGCGCCCCCGGGCATTGCCGTCTACAACCCCGCCTTCGACGTAACGCCTCACGAAAATATAACTGCCATAATTACAGAAAAGGGCGTGCTCAGGCCGCCCTACGCCGAAAGCCTGCTGCAGGTCAGGGATTAGCGCTGGGAAGCTGGCGGTTGGATTGAGATACTAAGGAGGTTACATGCATGAGTGAACATCTGCCCATCATAAAGATTCCTCCCGATTCCCTGCCCCCGGACGTGCTGGTGTGCGGGGACCCCTTCCGGGCGGAACTGATTGCCGGCATGCTGGACGAGGCTGAAGAGAGGGCATGGAATCGGGAATACCGCATATTCACCGGCTCCAGCCGGGGCGTGCCCCTGGCGGTGTGCTCCCACGGCGTCGGCGCCGCGGGAGCGGCGGTGTGCTTTGAGCTGCTGATCCGGGCGGGGGCCCGGCGCCTCATCCGCGTCGGCACGGCGGGGTCCCTCAGCCGGGAGATCCGGGACGGGGCCCTGGTCATTGCCACCGGCGCCGTGCGGGAAGAAGGAGTGACCCGGCAATTGGTGCCCCTGTCCTATCCCGCCGTGGCGGACATGGGGGTGACCCGGGCCCTGCAAAAGGCGGCGGCGGAACAAAGTGAATTTCCCGTCCATTCCGGCATCGTCCTCACCCTGGACGCCTTTTTCCCCGCTCTGTTGGACCTGCCCAACAACCTCATGGCCAAAGCCGGAGCGGTGGCGGTGGAAATGGAGTGCGCCGCCCTGCTGGTGGTGGCTTCCCTGCGCGGGGTGCAGGCCGGCGCCATCCTGGCCATCGACGGGATGGCCATCGATTTCGACGCCGACGCTTACAACCCCCACCGGGACCTGGTGGCCCGGGCCATTGAGGCCGAGGCCGGGATCGCCATCCGGGCAGTGGAAATCCTCAACGGCAGGGAGGGATTGTGATGCTGTTCCGAGAAGAGCGGGAGGCAGTGGCAGCGGCCGGCCGGGAGATGTGCGCTGCCGGCCTGGCCGTCGGCACCTGGGGCAACATCAGCTGCCGCCTGCCCCGGGAAAACTGGCTGGCCATAACCCCCAGCGGCATGGACTACCGCAGCATTGCCCCTGAAGACATCGTCATTTTGGACCTGGAGGGCAATGTGGTCGACGGCCGGCGCAAGCCCTCCACCGAGCATCCCCTGCACAGGGCCATCTACGCCGCCCGGCCCGACGTCGGCGCCGTGGTGCACACCCACAGCGTCTACGCCACTGCCATGGCGGCAGCCCGGGCGGATATCCCCGGCATCGTCGAGGACCTGGTGCAAATTGTCGGCGGCTCCGTCCGCGTCGCCCGCTATGCCCTGCCGGGCACCGAGGAGCTGGGGCGCAACGCCGTGGAGGCGCTGGAGGGGCGCAACGGCGTGCTGCTGGCCAACCACGGCGCCGTGGGCGCAGCGCCCACCCTTGCCCAGGCCCTCACCGTCTGCCAGATTATCGAAAAGAGCGCCCACATTACCATAGCCGCCCGCGCTCTGGGCGGCGCAGTAGAGCTGCCCCAGGAAGACATTGACGTCATGCGCCAATATTTCCTCAACCATTACGGTCAGCGTTAGGAGGTAGGAAAAATGGAATCGGTGTTGTTTAAAGGCGCCTACGTGCCGGGACAGGGCAGTGTCGACGTGGGCGTGCGCGGCGGCCGCATCGACCTGGTGGGCCGGGGTGAGGCCGGGAACTACGACCGGGTCATCGCCGCCGACAACTGCGCTTTGCTGCCGGGCTTTGTCAACGCCCACGGCCATGCCGCCATGACCCTGCTGCGCTCGGCGGCCGACGACCTGCCGCTCCAGCAGTGGCTGGAAGAGAAAATCTGGCCGCTGGAGGCCAGGCTCAATTCCCGGCGAGTATACTGGGGAACCATGTTGGCCATCGCCGAGATGATCCGCAGCGGCACCACCACCTTCACCGACATGTACTTCTTTGAAGACGCAGTGGCCCAGGCGGCGGAGGAGACGGGCATCCGGGCGGTGCTGTCCCGGGGGCTGGTGGCGGTTGGCCCCGGCTTTGACCAGGCCATGGCCGAGACCCGGGAGTTTGTGCGCACCTGGCAGGGCCGGGGCGACGGGCGCATCACCACCCTGGTGGGTCCCCATGCTCCGTACACCTGTCCCCAGCCGTATTTGGAGGAAATCCTGGACCTGGCCCGGGAACTGGGGCGTCCCCTGCAAATTCACCTGGCCGAAACCCGCAGCGAAGTGGAAGAAAGCCGCAGGCAGTACGGCAAGAGCCCGGTGGCGGTGCTGGAGGAGGCGGGGATGTTTGCGCTGCCGGTGCTGGCCGCCCACTGCGTTCACCTCAGCCCCGAGGACATAGATATCCTGGCCCGTTATGACGTGCGGGTGGCCCACAATCCTACCAGCAACCTCAAACTGGGCAGCGGCATCGCCCCCGTTCCCGCTTTGCTGGCCAAAGGGGTGACCGTAGGCCTGGGCACCGACGGCGCCGCCAGCAACAACAACCTGGACATGATGGAGGAAATCCGGCTGGCCGCCCTCATCCACAAGGGCGCGCACCATGACCCTACCCTGATTTCTGCCCAACAGGCCCTGGCCATGGCCACCGCCATGGGGGCGCGGGCGGTATTCCTGGAAGAGGAGATCGGGGCAATCCGGGAGGGCCTCAAAGCCGACCTCATTCTCCTGGACCTGGACAAACCCCACCTCACCCCCCGGCACAACGTCGAGGCCCACATCGTGTATGCCGCTCAGGCTTCCGATATCTGCCTGGTCATGGTGGACGGCAAAATCCTGCTGGAGGACGGCCATCTCACCACCATCGATGAAGAGCGGGTGCTGTATGAAGCGGCCAGGGCGGCCAGGGAGTTGCTGGAGCAGTGACGGCGGGCAGGCACTTTGAGACGCTGTCCATCCATGCCGGGGAGGAAGAGCCCAATCCCAAACGGGCTTTGAACTGTCCCATCTTCATGACTGCTGCTTTTTCCTTCGCATCCCTGGACCAGGCCGACGCCGCCTTTGCCTTTGAGACCGACGATTACGTATATTCCCGGGGCAATAATCCCACCCTTCGGTTGCTGGAGCGGCGCATGGCGGCGCTGGAGGGCGGCGCCGACGCCGTGGCCTTTGCCTCGGGGGTGGCGGCCATCAGTTCGGTGCTGCTTTCGCTGCTCAAGCCCGGGGATGAGGTAATAGCCCACCGCATGCTGTACGGCTCGGCCTGGAATTTTATCCGCAACATCCTGCCCCAGTACGGCATCGGCGCCCGGCTGGCTGACCTCACCGACCCGCGGGTCCTGGCCGCAGCCATAAGCGAGAAGACCCGGGTCGTTTACTTTGAGACCCCGGTCAATCCCAGCCTGGAAATCATCGACATTGCCGCCGTCAGCCGCATTGCCCGGGAGCGGGGGGCAAAAGTGGTGGTGGACAATACCTTTGCCACTCCCTACTTCCAGCGCCCTCTGGAACTGGGCGCCGACGTGGCGGTGCACAGCGCCACCAAGTACATCAGCGGCCACGGCGACGTCATCGCCGGCCTGGCGGTGGCCAAAGACGCCGAGTACATCCAGCACCTGAAGTTCGGCTACCTGTGCGAGCTGGGCGGGGTGATGAGTCCCTTTACCGCCTGGCTGCTGCTCCGGGGCCTCAAGACCCTGGCCTTGCGCATGCGGGAACACGAGCGCAACGCGCGGCTGACAGCGGAGTTCCTGGCCCGGCATCCCCGGGTCAAAAAGGTGTACTACCCCGGCCTGGCCAGTTTCCCCGGCCATGCCGTCGCCGCCAGGCAGATGCGGGGCTTCGGGGCCATGATCAGCTTTGACATCGACGGGACGGTGGAACAGTCCAAAGCGGTGGTCAACCGCCTTAAGCTGTTTAAACTGGCGGTGAGCCTGGGCGATTGCGAAAGCCTGGTCCAGCACCCCTTTGCCATGACTCACCGGGGTTATTCCGAGGAAGAGATTGCGGCGGCGGGGCTGAGTCCCAGCCTCATCCGCCTGTCCGTCGGCCTGGAGCACCCCGAAGACATCATTGCCGACTTGGAGCAGGCGCTGTCGGTTTTGAACTGACGGGCGCGGCGACGAGGCTTTTATCGCCCCGGCCGGCAGGAAATTCCGGGGCGGGGATTGAAAAGATTTGCCGTAAGGGCGGCAGCTGTGACAGGAGGGAACCGGCATGAAAAAAGCCATTGCCCTGATTGCCCATGACAACCGCAAGGATGAGATGGTGGCGTGGTGCCAGGCCAACAGGGACGCGCTGTCCCGGTACAGCCTTTGGGCCACCGGCACCACCGGCGACGTAATTGCCCGGAACACCGGCCTGGAGGTCAGCCGGGTGCTCAGCGGACCTCTGGGGGGAGACCTGCAAATCGGCAGCAAAATCGCGGCGGGAGAGATAGACATCCTCATCTTCTTTTGGGATCCCCTGACGGCGCAGCCCCACGATCCCGACATCAAGGCCCTGTTGCGGGTGGCGGCCCTCAAGAACGTCCCCGTCGCCACCAATCCGGCTACGGCTGACTTTATCATCACTTCGCCGCTGCTGGACGGAGAATAGCGGGCCGACCGGAGGTAAAAGCAGGAAATATTAAATCGGCCTAGAATAATGTTGTGGACACCACCAAAGGGGGATTTCGCATGGACTTGCTTGTGCAGGAACTGAAAGACTTTCTGGATGCAGACAAGCGTCTTATAGCCTGGCCCAGCAGCCGCAAGTACCGGGATCTTGCCCTGGAATATATAGCATCCCTGTTTGAAACGGGGAGAAGCTATTCGGTTCAGGAAGTCAATTCCATCATCAACAGCATACACACCTTTGGTCAGACCACAATGCTGCGCAATCAACTTTTTGAGAACGGTTTTCTGGATTGCACCTCCGACGGATCCGAGTACTGGAAGGTCGGCCCTTAGCAATTGGGGCGGGCGACGGGGCTGGGCCTGTGCCGCCCGCCGCGCGTCTGCCGCTGGCCCGGCCGGTTGCTGGCGGGCCGGGTCCCGGGTGAAAGAAATGGACAGGGTCGGAAAAACCGCCCCTGTTTTCTTTATGGGGCGGTTTAAACCCGTTGCTTGGCGCCGCGGCCTTGGGTTATGATAAAATGAACTAAAACTGTTTTGCCCGCTTCTTACTAACGACGCAGGGAGTGAACACTGTGGATGTCAGGAAACAGGTTGCCCTGGCCAAGTCAGGTGACAAAGAGGCGCTGCTGGACTTGGTGATGGCCCGGCAACAGGAGTTTTACGGTCTCAGTTACGTATACATGCGCAACGAACAAGATGCCGCCGATGTGTTGCAGGACATGATGGTCATCCTGTTTACCCGCATTCATACCTTAAAAAAAGCGTCCGCTTTCTATTCCTGGGCCAAACAGATTCTGGTGCGCTGCTGCCTGTCCAGGTTGCGCACCAACAAGCGCTGGCAACCTATTCCCGAAGGATACGAGCAGACCACGCATATGCGCGCCGACACCGGGCTCGACTTGCTCAATGCCGTGCACAGGCTGCCTGCGTCTCAGCGGGATGTGATCCTGCTCTATTACTACAGCGACAAGACCTTTGAAGAAATCAGCGCGATTATGCAGTGTCCGGTGGGGACAGTGAAGTCCCGTCTGCACCAGGGCTTGAAAAAACTAAGAGGGTGGTTGGGCAATGAATATCGAGGAGAGGCTTAGGGAAGATGCGGCCAGATTTGCCAGCATGCCGGCGCCGGGATACCTGCGTCAGCATCTTAAAGCCGCTCTCGACGCCGTGCCCGTTCCGCACCGGAGCAGCCGGGCGGTGCGGCCGGTGCGGAAGTGGTTTGTCCCGGCCGTGGCGGTGCTGACCCTGGCCATGGCGGCGCTCATCCTGTCGGCGGGAGTGGATACCGGGCAGTATATGCCGCTCCTCACTTCCAGCCAGTCGCAGGACAGGGCGGTATATGCCCCCGAACAGAGCGAGGCTATGGTGCAGGGTTTGAGCTGGGATCACAACTGGAAAGCAGCGGCGATCTTCGGCGGACTGGCCGTCGCCGCCGGCGCCCTTTGCCTGGTGGAACTCAAGGGCCGCCCGCGCTTGCTGGTCCTGGCGCTGTCGGCGCTGGCGCTGCTGACGGCGTCGGGATTGCTGCTGCTCCTCCGCTGACGCAAAAAGCCCCTGTCTGGCAGGGGCTTATTTTTTATTGGGCCGATGCGCGGTGGCGGCGGATGATTTCGGCAATCCTTTCGGCGCCCATCTGGGCCACAAAGGTGCCGACGCGGGGCCCGCTGGGCTTGCCCAGCATGACCTGGTAGAGCAGGCGGAAGAAATCCCTGGGGGCGACGCCGGCTTCTTTGGCAATGGTATAGGTCTGGTTTTGTATGGCCTCGGCATCTTTTTCCCGGGCAATCATGGCCAGGAATTTGTCCACCAGTTCGTTTTCCTGCGCGGTGAGGACGGGAAAGCTGCGCTGGGGCAGGATAAAGTCGGTGTAGTAATTGATTGCCTTTTCCAGCAGCTCCTGAACATAGTCCCAGTGCTTTTCAGTTTCGGGGCCGTAGACGTCGGTGATGAATTCCCTGAGTACCGGGATGTCCGTCACGCCCACCGCCGAGACGATGTTGATGAGATCGGAATAGACGATGGGCAGGGCGGGCCGGTCCCCGGCAAAGTAAATATACCTGTATTCGGGGTCGGCGGGGGTCATTTTCAGCACTTCATCCATGTATTGAATGACGGTGTCGGTGGAAAGCTTTTTCTGCTGGCGGGGGTTTTTGAACATCAGGTAGTGCAGGGATTCCCTGGTCCCCCAGCGGGTGAAGTTTTCCACCGTCAGCCCCTTGCCCACCGATTTGGAGATTTTGCGTCCCGTTTCGTCCAGGAACATTTCGTAAAACATGTCCACCGGCGGGCGCCCGCCCAGCACCCGCACGATTTGCTTGGAGAGCTTGGCGGATTCAATGAGGTCCTTGCCGTACATTTCGTAATGGACGCCGAAGACTGCCCAGCGGGCGCCCCAGTCCGCCTTCCAGCCAAATTTGCTGTGTCCGTCACCCACCGGCTGGACGCCGCGGTGACCGCAGCCCACGGCTCCCTTGAGTTCTTCGGTGCAGCTGTATTCCACCGTCGCCGTTTCGGCGTCGTAGCTGAGTACCCGGGTGGTGTTGACCCGGCCGCACTGCGCGCACACCGGCATGATGGGGAACCAGCCTTCCCGGTTTTCTTCGCGGAGGGTGGGCAGGATGATGTTGAGAATTTGCTCAATGCGCGCCAGGGCCAGGCGCAGCACCTCGTTGTAGGTGCCCTTTTTGTATTCTTCAGCGGCAGAAACAAAGCGGTAAGGGATGCCGGTGGCGTCCAGCATCTCGCACAGTTCTTTGTTCATATGGGCGGAAAAACTTGCACAGCAGCCGTAGGGATCGGGGATGGCGGAAACGGGCTTGCCCAGGTGTTCCGTCAGCCAGGGGGTGTCGATGTTGACGGGCACCTTGCGGAGGCCGTCCATGTCGTCGGAGAAGACCTGGATAACGGACTTTTTGCCCAGTTCCGCCAGGGCCATGGCCACGAAGTGGGTGCGCACCACTTCGCCGACGGTGCCCATGTGAGGGTGTCCCGAGGGCCCGAAGCCGGTCTGGAGCAAGTATGTTTCAGCGTCGGGGAAAGCCTGAATTATGCGTTCAGCCTGCTGTTGCGGCCACAATTTTGCAGTCATGCTGTTCCTCCTTTAAGCAAACAGGCCTCGCCGGCCGTGTTGAAGTGTGTGTGTAAATAATACCTTATTTGCCCTGTCCTCTCAAGCGAAAATCTGGTAGTATTATGCTGGAAAAGGAGGGGTTGCCGTGTTGCCCGCCAATATGGAGTTGAATGAGCTCATCAAGTACGTGCGGGAGATGAAAAAACGCCGGGGTTTTGACGGCACCAGCATCGAGCAGGAGATGGTGCTCTTTACCGAAGAGGTGGGGGAACTGGCCCGGGAAGTGTGGGAAGTGGCCAGGGTCGGCGCCGTCAGTGCCGAGACCCGGCGCAACCTGGCTTTTGAAGTGGTGGATTGCCTGATCTACCTGCTGTCCATTGCCGGCATGGCCGGCATTGAAGATATCGAGCAGTACGTGGTGGAAAAAGAGCGCATCAATACCCGGCGGTTTGAATAGGCGGCGGTAAATTGCGGTAAAATTGTCCCGGCGGGACTCTGCAGGATTTTATCGCTTTACAACGAATATACATACCATAAGAGGTTTTTTTCACATATTTTGGGGAGGGAGTATATTGCAGCTTGAGAAACTGGAAGAAAGGCATATAAAGCAACTGTTTCAATGCATACTTGCTTTGCGCGATATCGACGAGTGCTACCGGTTTTTTGAGGACCTGTGCACCGTCAACGAAGTCAAGTCGCTGGCGCAGCGTCTGGAAGTGGCCCGGATGTTGCGGCAAAAGGCCACCTACCATAAAATCGAGGAGGCCACCGGCGCCAGTACCGCCACCATCAGCCGGGTCAAACGCTGCCTGGAGTACGGTGAAGGCGGCTACGATGAAATGCTCCAGCGCATTGAAGAAGCGCAAAAAAAGGAAGCAAACAAACAATAGGCCGGAGGGCCTATTTTCTTATGCGGAACATAAATAATATGTTATAATAAATCGTGCTAGTACCTATAACTGTGAAGGAGATTAATATGAGCACAAAATATAAGGTAATATCTGAGTCCATTGAAAACGACATCAAAAGCGGCAAATATCGCGAAACCGGAAAGCTGCCCACCGAGGACGAACTGATTCGCCAATACAGGGTGAGCCGCAACACCATCCGCAAGGCCGTAGACATTTTGGTCAAGCGGGGCATCATCATGCCCATTCAGGGCAGCGGCATGTTCTTGCGCAAGGCGCCCACCGACGGTTGCGTCAACCTGGAGGTTTTCCACGGCCTCACCGCAGGTTTCAGCGATCGCAAGGTGGAAGCGCAGGTGGTGGATTTCAAACTGCTGGAAGCCGATGCCCAGTTGGCGGAGGTTATGGAATGTGCGGTGGGAACGCCCGTTTACCATGTCCAGCGCCTGCGTCTGGTGGACGGCAAGCGCTTTGTCGTCGAGTATTCCTACTTCAACAAGGACGTCATTCCCTACCTCAGCGTCGAGATTGCCAGGGGTTCAATTTACCGCTACATCACCGAAGACCTCAAGAAGCAAATCGGCTATGTGGACAGGGTCATCGAGGCCGGCCGGCTCAGCAAGCACGACGCCGAACTGCTGGGCCTGGAGGAGGGCGATCCCGCTCTGATATCCATCAACAGGGCCATGCTCAAAAGCGGCGTCATCTTCGATTACTCCATCGACATCCACAATTACAAGCACACCAAGTTCCTCAAGCTTTCCAACTTTGTCTGAACAAACAGGGCGCTTAGCGTGCGCCCTGTTTTTTGTACATTTCTATCAGTTCTGTGGCGATGATTTTGAGGGTTTCCGCCGACATCATCAAATCGGCGGCGTGGATCAGAAGCAGGTTGACGCCGACGTCCTTGCCGGCGGCCTCTTCCTGGATCAGGCGGGCATGGGCCTGGTGACCGGCAAGGAAATCTTCTTCGCCTTCCGCCATTTTTTTCTCCGCCAGGGCAAAATCACCGTTGCGGGCCGCCCTGATGGCTTCCACAAAGCTGGAGCGGGCGCTGCCGTGGCGGGAGATCATTTCAAAACTGACGAGCTCCAAACCTTCCATCATTCTCCACCCCCATTGAGGCAATTGGCTCCGTTGCTGGCGATAACCTGATGGTACCAGTAAAAGGAGTCCTTTTTGCGCCGCTGCAGGGAGCCCGATTCAAAGTCGACGTGGACCAGGCCGTAGCGCTTGTCATAGCCGTTTAACCAGCTGAAGAGGTCGGTGAAGGACCAGGTGCAGTAGCCCAGGAGCTGGACGCCCTGGGTAATGGCCTGGTGACAGGCCCGGATGTGCCGGCGCAGGAAATCGATGCGGTAGTCGTCGTGAACGCCGTCTTCTTCCAGTTTATCATAGGCCCCCAGCCCGTTTTCGCTGATCAGGACAGGCAGCTGGTAGCGCTGGTGCAGCTGGACCAGGCCGTAGCGCAGGCCGTCGGGGTCGATGGCCCAGTTCCAGTCGGTGTACCGAACGTTGGGGTTGGGCACCGTCCTGTACCAGCGCTGTTGTCCCTGGGCGCTGCTGTCGGCGCGGGCCACCATGGCAGTCTGGTAGTAGTTAATGCCGATGAAATCCGTCAGTCCTGCGCCCTGGGTCAGCAGCTCCCGGTCTTCTTCCGTTACCTCCGGCGCCGCCTGGGCCTGGGAATAGAGGAGCTGGCCCAGGTCGGGATAGGTCCCGCGATGGTAAATATCCATGAACCACCAGGGTTCCGTGGCGTAGTAAAGTTCAAGGGCCCGCAGGTCCCGGGGATCTTCGCTGGCGGCATAGGCTGGAGTAAAGGCGATGGATGAGCCGATGCGCCCGGGGTAGCCGTTGTCCTTGAACATTTTTACCACGGCGGCATGGACCAGGGCGGTGTGGTGATAGGTTTGCAGGAAAGCCCTGAGGTCGCTTTTCCCCGGCGGATGCAGGGCTTCCAGGTAACCCAGCTGGGTGAAAATATTGGGTTCGTTGAGCACAATCCAGTACTGGACCTGGGGGCTGAAGGCGTCAAAGCAGGTCCTGGCGAAGGCCAGAAAATCGACGATGATGCGGCGGGACTCCCAGCCGCCGTATTCGTCCTGCAGAGCCTGGGGAAGGTCCCAGTGGTACAGGGTTACCACCGGTTCAATGTCGTTTTCCTTGAGCAGGCGGATGAGATTTGTATAGAATTCCAGGCCGGCCGGGTTGACTTCGCCGCGGCCGCGGGGAAACAGGCGGGTCCAGGCGACGGAAAACCGGTAGGCCTTGAGACCGGCTTCTTTCATCAGCTGGACGTCTTCACGGTAGCGGTGGTAGTGGTCGGCAGCGATGTTGCCGTTGGTGCCGTTGTAAGTTTTGCCGGGAATCTGCACCCACAGGTCCCAGATGGACGGGCCTTTGCCATCGGCCTGGTAGGCGCCTTCAACCTGGTAGGCCGCCGAAGCGCTGCCCCAGAGGAAAACGGGAGGGAAGGCGGTCTTACTCATGGGTAACCCGGAAAAACAGAGCAGGCCCGAACTCCGATTTTTTAATGGTTTCCTTGGCAACTTTGGCTGCCGTTTCCCCGTCGCCGCTGTGCTCGAAATACATGTTCATGCCCTCCTGTTTAACCAGCTTGAAGGAGACGGACTGGATGGTGTTTCCGTCCAGGAGAGAGATGATGAAATCCCGTTTTAATGGCGACTGGACCACGATCATGGGCCGTCGCCTCCGGCCAGGATGAATTCCTTGAGGCGCTGCAGCTGGATGGCCAGGCGCTTCCTGGCGCCGCTGCGAAACACCGGCAGGCTCATCACCCAGTAATTCCAGGTTTTCAGCTTGCTTTTCTCATTTCGGCCCTGCACCGAAAGGGTCACCCGGCAGCAATCGTCGGCCAGGGCTTCCAACCGGTAACGGCTGATCAGTACGTCGTCGCGGTTGACGGATTTGATGGCGATGGCTTCCCGCGGCGCGTATTCGATGACCTCCTGGCTGACGGTGATGGGGCTGCCGAAATAGCTTCTGGTTTTGATGGTGGTCCGCCGCCCCAGGAGCTCTTTGCCCTGGCATTTAAAGGCCTTGCGAAATTCCGCTTCGATTGTGTTCCACACCGTCTCGATATCCCGGGGGATGGTGATGGAATTGGAAACCATGCTGTTCACCCCTTTAGAAAGGATAGTCCCGATTGGAAGCAACCGGGACTATCTCCGCTTGGTTAGCTGGCCAGTTTGGCCTCTGCTTCATCTTCCTGCGCCCGCTGCCGGTTGGCGACCAGGACGAAGGGCAGGTAGATGATGAAGGCCAGGACCAGGTTGACTACTGAGACCAGAACAGCACCGATGGAGCCGTTGGTGGCCAGAAGGGCGTTGAGAATTGGCGGTGTCGTCCACGGTACTGCGTTGACGATGGGTCCTGCGATGCCCCATACGGTGGCGTAGTAAGCGACGATGGTGAGGACGGGCTGGACCAGCAGGAAGGGTATCAGGAAGATGGGGTTGAGGACGATGGGAATGCCGAAGAGGATGGGCTCGTTAATCATGAAGATGCCCGGCGCAACGCCCAGTTTGGCGATTTCCTTGTGCTCCTTAACCTTGGAGAAGAGCAGGAAGGCCAGAATCAAGGGCAAAGTGGCGCCGGAACCGCCCATGAAGACATAGGCGTCCCAGGAACCCCGCACCCACACGGCCAGTTCGTTGGCGCCGGTGCCGACGGCGGTGATTCCCCTCTGGAAATACTGGATGTTCATCTGGGCCAAGGTCCCGTAAACAGGGTTCATCACAGCTTCCAGGATGTTGGCGCCGTGGAGGCCGAAGAACCAGAAGAGTGGAATCAGGAAGGAAATCAGCACGATTGACCCGATGTGCTGTCCCAGGGCCATCAGGGACTGGGAGAAGGTGTTTTCAAACCAGGCGAAGATGTTCGTCTCGGCGGCCATGTTGAAGATGTATGCCACAATGCTTGCGATCAATATGGTGATAAAGCCTGGAATGACTGCCATAAAGCCCCTGGTGACGGCGGGAGGCACTTGCTCCGGCATCTTGATGACCCAGTTTCTTCTGACGAACAAGAAGTAAAACTCTGGAGCAATCAAGCCGACAAGCAGGGCGATGAAGATTCCCTGCGCGCCCAAATAGTTGGTGACCCAGCTGGCGACATCAGGATTGTTCCGGGACAGAGCGCCCAAAAGGATGAAGCATGCGACGTTGATAAGTCCGGTAGACAGGGCGTCCTGATCCTCGCCCCTGGCCCGGTTGTAGCCCAGGGAGAACACAAGGCCCAGGGCCAGAATTGCCAGGGTGCCGCTTTCCATCAGGCTGAAGAGAGGCGCAATATAGGTGTTTGTCCACTGGATAAATGCGCTTTCTTCTCCTATAAAGCCGGCTAAAAGGGACCAGGGAACAAAGAAGACGTTGTTGAGCAGGACAGCGAAGGCGCCCGCCATTACCAGCGGCATCAGACCGGCAAAGGCGTCCCGGATGGCAACCAGGTGCTTCTGACCGCCAATCTTGGCAGCAATGGGCACAAAGTGCTTTTCCAAAAAGGCGACAAGAGCAGACATTTTACTCCTCCTCTTTTAAAGATTTGGTATGTCCATACCCGGGGCGCAACTGGATGCCGGCAGCTGCGCCCGGGTAGTGGCGCCTAAGCCTGCAACTCCTTCAGGGCGTCCTCCAGGACTTTGGCTCCGTCCATGCGGCCGTAACTGCGCATGTCGATGACCTGGACGGGGACGTTGACGGCTTTGGATACCTCATCTTTCAAAAAACGAACCTGGGGGCCGAGCAAGACCATGTCCACTTCGTCGTAAAATCTCTTGGCGTCGCTGATACTGTGGGCAAGGATTTCCAGATCCAGGCCCCTTTCCTCGGCAGCTTTTTTCATCTTGGTGACCAATAAGCTGGTGGACATTCCCGCCGAACAAATGAGGAGAAACTTCACAACGCCTCAACACTCCTTTTAATAAATTGAGCTCCGCGGCACACTTATTTGTTGGTACCTTTTTTATTTATTATTATATCTTGGCCGGAAATATGTGTAAAGGTTTTTTGAAAAAAAAGCTAACAATTTGTACCAACCATTTGATATAATAGTAACAAATTTTAAGGACGGGGGAAGGAAAATGCTTAAAGTTGCAGTCATTGGAGGAGGTTCCAGCTATACCCCGGAATTGGTCGAAGGCCTGCTTTTGCGCCACGAGCAATTCCCGGTGGCAGAGTTGTGGCTGATGGACATTCCCGCGGGCAGAGAAAAGCTGGAGATCATCGCCGCTCTGGCCCGGCGGATGGCGGCCAAAGCCGGCGTCGGCATGCAAATCCATTCCACCCTGGACCGGGAGGAAGCCCTGCGGGATGCCGACTTTGTCATTTTTCAGATGCGGGTGGGGCAGATTGAAGCGCGCATTCTGGATGAGACCATTCCCGCCCGGCACGGCCTGCTGGGGCAGGAGACCATCGGAGCGGGGGGCCTTTTCAACGGCCTGCGCACCATTCCCGTGGTACTGGAACTGGTCGCCGATTGCCAGCGCCTGTGTCCCCAAGCGTGGATCATCAACTTTGCCAATCCCGCCGGCATGATTACCGAAGCGGTGCGGCGCTATACCCGGTGGGAGCGGTTTATCGGCCTGTGCAACGTGCCCATCGGCATGGAAATGGCCCTGGCCAGGATGCTGCAGGTGGAAAAGCGCCGGCTGCGCATAGATTTTGCCGGTCTCAACCACATGGTCTTTGGCCTGGATATTTTTCTGGACGGAGAAAGCATCCGCGACCGGGTGCTGGCCATGCTGGGCGAAGGGGCCGACGGCCTGACCATGCAGAACATCGAGGACATCCCCTGGTCCCGGGAGCTGTTGCGGGGTCTGGGAGCCATCCCCTGCCCCTATCACCGCTACTACCTGCAAAAGGACGAGATGCTGGCCCATGCCCTGGATGATTTCCGGCAGGGGCGCACCCGGGGTCAGGTGGTCAAGGAACTGGAAGCGGAGCTCTTCAGGAAGTACGCCGATCCCGCCCTGGACGTCAAGCCGCCGGAACTGGAAAAGCGGGGCGGCGCCTATTACAGCGACGCCGCCTGCAACCTCATGGCTTCCATCTATACCGACCGGGGCGACATCCAGCCCGTCAACACCGTCAACAACGGCGCCATCCTCGATTTGCCCGAGGATACGGTGGTGGAAGTGTCTTCGGTAATTACCCGGGAGGGCCCCCGGCCCCTGACCATGGGCCGGCTGCCCCACGCCTGCCGCGGGCTGGTGCAGCAGGTCAAGGCCTTTGAGCTGTTGGCCTGCCAGGCCGCCGTGTCCGGCAAGTACGAGGACGCCCTGGCCGCCATGGTCACCAACCCCCTGGTGCAGTGCGAAAAGAAGGGCAAGGCGGTTTTGGATGAAATGCTGCTGGCCCACGCCCCCTTCCTGCCCCAGTTCAAAGAAGCCATTGCCGAGGTGAAAAAGCATGCGTCTTATCGTTAATGCCGACGATTTCGGCTATTCTCCCGGGCAGAATTACGGCGTGATAGATGCCTTTCAAAGGGGCATTGTGCGCTCGGCGTCGCTGATGGCCCAGGGAATTGCCGCCGGCCAGGCGGCGGAGCTGGCCCGGGCCAATCCCGGTCTGGGCGTAGGTGTGCACCTGGTCCTGGACTTTGGCCGTCCCGTTTCCCCTCCCGGGGACGTCCCCACCCTGGTGGACGATGAAGGGAAGTTCTTGCGCTTCGACATAAACCAGCCTTTGCGCCATGACCTGGCGGAGGTGGAGCGGGAGTGGCGGGCGCAAATCCGCCGCGTCCTGGACCTGGGCCTTGAGCCCACCCACCTGGACGGTCACCACCATGTCCACATGCATCCCCAGCTCTGGCCTGTCACCAGGGCGCTGGCCCGGGAGTTTGACCTGCCCATCCGCGCCATGCCCCGGGGCTGGGAGGCCGGCGCCGCCTATGCCGGCCGGGCCGAAATAAGGCATCCCCAGGTCTGCCTGGTGGACTTTTACGGCGACGGCGTGCGGGAAGAGTTCTTCACCGAGTTCTTTGCCAATTACCCTGATTTGCGGGACAAAACGGTGGAAGTCATGAGCCATCCCGCCTATGTCGACGATTTTATCCTGGCCAACAGCAGCTACAATTTCCCGCGGGTGCGGGAACTGCAGGTGCTCACTTCGCCCCGCGTCCTGGCGTGGGTGGAGCAAAACGGCGTCGAGCTCATCAATTACCGCCAGCTTTAGACTGACCGGCGGGTCTATTCAGGCCCGCCGGATAATAATATAGCACCGGAGGTGATTTTCCGGTGCTCGTCGGCATAATCATTTTGGGGTTGACAGCAGCCCTGGTGGTGCTCAGCGCCTGGCTGCGGGTGGGCAATGTCAAGAAAAGCCAGCGCCTGTCGGCCGACGCCCGCGAAACCTTTTTGTCCCGGGAAATAAAGAATGTCATTGCCAACGCCGGGGGGATCTATATCAGCCTGACCCTGGCCGCATCCTTTCTCAAACTGGATGTGGGGCAGCAATTCGCCCTGCTGGGGGTGGAATTTGACGCCCTGGCCGCCATTGCCCTGGTCATCGCCCTGGTGCAGCCCCTGATTTGGCCCAACAGCGGCTGAAAGACCCGGCCCGATGTTGCGGCAACCCGGGAAGAAAAAGCATAAGATACTCTCGCCACGGCGGTTCCCTGGTGCTCTAGATTGCCAATCCGGAGCATTTTTTTTTGCCCTTTCCCGGGCCTCTTCCGCTTATTGCGCCCGGTATGCAAATAACATATTATTAACCTGAGGGGGAGTAGACATGGAAAAATATGCAGCCCAGCTCAATCCGCAGCAATTGGAAGCAGTGCGCCACACCCAAGGCCCGGTGCTGATCATCGCCGGCGCCGGCAGCGGCAAAACCCGGGTGCTGACATACCGCATTGCCTATCTTCTGGACACGGGCCTGGCGGCGCCGGGGGAAATCCTGGCCATTACTTTTACCAACAAAGCGGCCCGGGAAATGCGGGAGCGGGTGGAGAAGCTGGTGGGAAACACCGACGGCATGTGGATTTCCACTTTCCATTCCGCCTGCGTGCGCATTCTCCGCCGCCACGGGGCCCTGGTCAACTGCATGCCGGGGTTTACCATCTACGACGACCAGGACCAGCTGCAGGTGATAAAAAACTGCTTGCGGGAGCTGGATTTGGACGACAGGAAATTCCATCCCCGGGCGGTGCTGGCCGCCATCAGCAATGCCAAGAACCGGCTGCAGAGCCCGGAGGAAATGCGGCAGCAGGCCGCAGACTACTTTATGCGCCGGGCCGCTGATATCTACGCGCTGTACCAGCAAAAGCTGGCGGCCGGCAATGCCGTGGATTTTGACGACCTGCTGCTCAAAGCCGTGGAGCTCCTGGCCAATCACCCCGATGTGCTGGCTTACTATCAGCGGAAGTTTAAATACATTCTGGTGGACGAGTACCAGGACACCAACCGCGTGCAGTACCGCCTCATCCAGCTCCTGGGCCAGGCCCACCGCAATGTCTGCGTGGTGGGCGACGACGATCAGTCCATCTACCTGTTCCGGGGGGCCGATGTGCGCAACATCCTGGACTTCGAGCAGGACTATCCCGACGCCAGGATTATCAAGCTGGAGCAAAATTACCGTTCCACCGGCAACATCCTGGGCGCCGCCAACTCGGTGATTGCCCACAACCAGCGGCGCAAGGCCAAGGCGCTGTGGACGGCGGCCGGGGAGGGCTGCCTGGTCAACCTGTATACCGCCCAAAACGAGGCCGATGAAGCGGCCTTTGTGGTGCGGACGGTGCAGGCCCGGTCCCGCCCCCTGGGGGATTACGCCGTGCTCTTTCGCACCCGGGCCCAGTCCCGCGCCCTGGAAGACGCCATGCTCAGGGCCGGCATTCCCTACCAGCTCATCGGCGGCCAGCCCTTTTACGGGCGCAAGGAAATCAAGGACATGCTTGCTTACCTGCGGTTGCTGGTCAACCCCTGGGACACCGTCAGCCTGGCCAGGATAATCAACGAGCCCCGGCGGGGCATCGGCGAGCGCACCCTGGAAAAGCTGCTGGCCTATGCTCAGGCCAGAAACCTGGCGCCCATGTCCTGCCTGGAGGAGGCGGCCCGGGAGATCGGGGGCAGCGCCGGGGCCAGGCTCCTGGATTTTGCCCGGCTGATGGCCCACCTGGAAGCGGTGGCGGCGGAGTCGGCCGTGACCATAACCCTGCAGGAGGTCATGCACAAAACGGGTTATGCCGCCGCCCTGGCCGCCGAGCAGACCATCGAGGCCCAGAGCAGGATGGAGAACCTGCAGGAATTGCTGACGGTGACCGAGGAATACGACCGCCGGGTGGGCGGCGACCTGGGCCTTTTCCTGGAAGAGGTGGCCCTGGTGGCCGATGTGGACCAGCTGCAGCAAGGGAGCGACTGCCTCACCCTGATGACCCTGCACAGCGCCAAGGGCCTGGAATTTCCCGTGGTATTTATCGTCGGCCTGGAGGAAGGGCTGTTTCCCCACGCCCGTTCCCTGGAGGACGAAGAACAGCTGCACGAGGAGCGGCGCCTGTGCTATGTAGGCATTACCCGGGCCCAGCAGGAGCTCTTCCTGATTTGGGCCCGCACCCGCCACCTCTTCGGGCGGGTGACGGCCTGCCGCCCGTCCCGGTTCCTCGCCGAAACCGATGCGCAATACCTGCACTTCATTAACGGTTCACCTTTCCAGCTCCGGATGTGGGCCGTCACGGACCAGCCCCAGCCCCGGGCGTCCGGCCCCAAAACCCAGTTCAGGGTGGGGATGACGGTAGCCCACGCCAAATGGGGCCGGGGCACGGTGGTGGAGACCGAAACCCTGGGAGACCAGCCCGTGGTTGTGGTGGAATTTGCCGGCGGCGACCGCCGTCGCCTCATGGCCGACTTTGCGCCGCTGACAGTGGTGGAAGAATAGCGTGGGCAATCCCGCCCGGCCATGTGCCGGAGCTGCACACAAAAACCCGGGCAGAACGGATAGAATACTGGTAGACCGGGACGGATACGGAATTATTTGAGGGAGGTTAAGAGCGTGGATAAAAGCGCTGCCCGCAAGCGCCTGGAAGAACTGCGCCGGGAAATCCACCGGCATAACTGGCTGTACCACACCCTGGATGCGCCCGAAATCAGCGATGCCGAATTCGATGCGCTGATGCGCCAACTGCTGGAACTGGAGGAGAAGTTTCCCGAGCTCGTCACCCCCGATTCCCCTTCCCAGCGGGTGGGGGGACCGCTGCTGGAAGGCTTTGCCCAGGTGGTGCACCCGACGCCAATGCTCAGCCTGGACAATGCCTTTGCACCGGAAGACCTGCGTGCCTTTGCCCAGCGCCTGCACCGGCTGCTGGGGGTCCGGCCGACTTATGTGGTGGAGCCCAAGATCGACGGGCTGGCGGTGGCCCTGGAATACCAAGACGGGGTCTTTGTCCGGGGCGCCACCCGGGGCGACGGCAGCGTCGGCGAGGATATCACTGCCAATTTGCGCACCATCCGTTCCCTGCCCCTGCGCCTCAAGGAGCCGGTGAGCATCCGGGTCCGGGGCGAGGCTTTCATGCCCATCCCGGCCTTTGAGGCCTTGAACAGGTTGCGGGAGGAGCAGGGCCAGCCCCTCTTTGCCAACCCCCGCAACGCCGCTGCCGGTACGCTGCGCCAGCTGGACCCCAGAGTGGCCGCCTCCCGGCGCCTGGACCTCTTTGTCTACGGCCTGGAGCAGGCCCGGGAACACGGCGACAGCCACTGGCAGGTCATGAACTGGCTGGAGGAACTGGGCTTTAAGGTCAACCCCCTGCGCCGGCGTTTTGGCGACATAGAGGAAGTAATTGCCTACGTGGAGGCCTGGCGGGTCAAGCGGGCGGAATTGCCTTACGCCATCGACGGCATGGTCATTAAAGTGGACGACCTGGAACTGCAGGAGCGGGCGGGTTCCACCGTCAAAAGCCCGCGCTGGGCCATGGCCTGGAAATTCCCCGCCGAGCAGGCCCGGACCCGCATTCTGGACATTACCCTCAACGTCGGGCGCACTGGGGCCATTACCCCTACCGCCGAACTGGAGCCGGTGCGCCTGGCCGGTACAACCGTAAGCCGGGCCAGCCTCCACAACGAAGACTACATACGGGACAAGGACATCCGCATCGGCGACCTGGTCCTGGTCCAGAAGGCCGGCGACATTATCCCCGAGATAGTGGCGCCCCTCAAGGACAAGCGGGACGGCAGCGAACGGATCTGGCAGCCCCCGGACAAGTGCCCCGCCTGCGGCAGCCGGTCGGTGCGGGTGGAGGGGGAGGCGGTGCGCCGCTGCCCCAACCCCGGCTGCCCTGCCCAGATCCGCGAGCGGGTCATCCACTATGCCAGCCGCGGGGCCATGGACATCGAGGGCCTGGGCCCGGCGGTGGTGGACGCCCTCTTCAAGGCCGGCCTGATCCGGGATGCAGCTGACCTCTACGCCCTCCGCGCCGAAGAAGTGGCGCAGCTGGAGCGCATGGGCGAAAAATCGGCAGCCAAGCTCATCGCCGCCATCGAGGCGTCCAAGCAGCGCCCCTGGAGCGCCTGCTCTTTGCCCTGGGCATCCGCTTTGTGGGGGCCAAAGCGGCCAGGTTGCTGGCCGAGCGCTTTGGCAGCATCGATGCCCTCCAGGCCGCCGGCATTGAAGAGCTGACGGCGGTGCCGGAAATCGGGGAGAAGATTGCGCAAAGCGTTGTCCGGGAACTGGCCGACCCCGACATGCGCCGCCTCATTCAGAGGCTGCAGCAGGCCGGCGTCAATACCGTCCAGCCCAGGCGGGCGGGCGGCGGCCCCCTGGCGGGCAAGACCTTTGTCCTCACCGGCACTTTGGAGAGCATGACCCGGGACGAGGCCAAAGCGCGCATCGAAGAACTGGGCGGCCGGGTAGCCGGTTCCGTCAGCGCCAGGACTGACTGCGTGGTGGCCGGCGCCAAGGCCGGCTCCAAGCTGGAAAAGGCTCTGCAACTGGGCATTCAAGTCCTCAGCGAAGAGGAATTCCTGGAAATCATCCGCCAGTGAAGGTTCTCATCGGCAGACGGGAACCAGTGCGGCGGGATGGGAGGTATGTGTAATGGATGTTCGCGAGGCAATTGAAAGGCGGAGAGCGTACAGGTCCCTCAGCCCGGTGGAAATAACACCGGAACTCCTGGCCGACCTGGCGCATGCCGCTTCGCTGGCGCCGTCGTGTTTCAACAAACAGCCCTGGCGGTTTGTCGCCGTATACGACCGGGAAATCCTCAGCCGGCTCCACGGCGCCCTGGCCAGGGGCAACGAGTGGGCCCGGGATGCTTCCATGCTCATTGCCGTGTGCTCCCGCAAGGATTTGGATTGCGTCTTGGGCCAGCGGGAGTACTTCCTCTTCGATACCGGCATGGCGGTGGCATTTTTGCAGCTGCGGGCGACGGAACTGGACCTGGTCGCCCATCCCTTCGCCGGGTTCAAACCCAAGGCGGTGGCGGAAATCCTCAACATTCCCGAGGATATGACGGTCATCGCCCTGGTGGCGGTGGGGAAGCGCAGTCCGGAACTCAGCCCCCGCCTGTCCGAGCACCAGGTCAGGGATGAAAAGGTGCGCCCTGAGCGGCTGGCGCCGGAAAAGTTCTTTTTTCACAACCGTTACCCCGACGGCGTTTGAAGACAAGGGACTGTAAGCGCAAGGGACATATGGGCAAAGGGCGTCGCCCTGCAGGGCGACAGCCCTTTTTTTGCAGCCGTCCATTCGTTCCCCGCTGTTTCCTCATATACTGAACCACGGCAAATCCTAAGCAAAGCGCGGTGAGAATAATGGCACGAGTGCTTGTAGGAGTATTGAGGAGGCGGGCCAAAGAACTGCGGCTGGAAAAGGACGCAGACGCCCTGGGCATTGACGTGCTGGTGTTCAGCCCCCGGGATGTCCACTGGCCGGCCCGGCGGGCGGACGGTTACCTCTACAGCCGGGGCAGGTGGACCAAAACCCGCTGCCCGCTGCCCGGGGCGGTGTACAACCGCATTTACACTGCCCGCGACCAAGCGGCGGCCAGGCTGGAAGAAGTCCTGGGCAGGAAAGCGGTGTTCAACAGGGTAACCTGGTTTGACAAATGGGAGGTTTATTCCATTCTCCGCGACAGCGGTGTCGCGCCGGCCTTGCCCGAGACCATGCCCTTCAGCCCCGCCTGCGCCGGGCAAATGCTGGCCAAACACGGCAAGGTGATTATCAAGCCCCGGCGCGGCCAGTTTGGCAAAGATATCTGCCGCATCGAGGCGACGGACTCGGGGTACAGCCTCTTCAAGGACCTGAGCATCCCCAAGCTCACAGAACCCGATGCCAAAAAGCTGCTGGCCGCCGCAGGCCCCCTTTTTGCTGAAAAGCCCTTTATCCTCCAGCAGTTCATTCCCTTTGCCCGGCACACCGGGCGCATCTTTGACGTCCGCCTGTACGTGCAGAAAGACGCCCGGGGCAATTGGCAGGTCACCGGGGGATTTTGCCGGGTGGCGGTGGCAGGCTCCTATATCACCAACCAGAGCAGCGAGCTGGTCGGCATTGGGGAGATGCTGGCCCGCGGGGCAATTGAAGACCGCCAGCTGAAAGCAATGCAGAGACTGGGTTTGGCGGCGGCCGCCGCTCTGGAAAAGAGGCTGGGGCATCTCGGTGAAGTGTGCGTTGATTTCTGCGTCGACACCGGCGGCTCGGTCTGGATTATCGAAGTCAACGGTCACACCCAAAAAAAGCTGCTCCTGAGGCTGGGCGATCCCCAACTGGAGCGGATACGGTACTACTTTCCCCTGCGGTATGCACAACATTTGGCTATTGCAAAGAATGCCTACCCCAAACAGGATTAAGGCACAACACACTTCCAGTACTTTGTCAGTATAAATAACTATCAACAGGTAAAGGAGGTAGAATTGTTGGGCGTAATAACTACTTGCCTTGTGACTCTCACTTTGGACTCTCTGACCGTTCTTGACGGCGTGCCTATCCCCGTCGGGGTAGAGCTGCTGACCAACGTACCGTTTCCCAATATCGGCGGGAACGTAGAAATTGATCTGGAACCTTTACTTGGCGTCGACGAGACCTTAATTGTGCCTTGCCCCAGCGTCGATTTTGAAACCCAGGTAGCGCTTTCGCCAATTATTACCGCCAACCTGACCGTCCAAGTAGCAGAAGCATAATCCAGCAGGTATTACCCTCCTTTCGCAATAACAGGGCTATCACCGCTCGGTGCATAGCCCTTTTTATACAGGCGTACCGGACTGGTGGGCAGTTGGCCCCTTGCTGCACCGCGGGCAAATCTCCGCTCATATACTGATTAACATAAGGGAGGCAGTTACAGTGAGGACATCTGAGGAAAGGATGCATCCGCCGCTCATCGGAGTGCTGGTCAGCGGCAGCACCATTGCAAATCTGCGCAACCAGAGGGCAGGCGTCCACATGAGGTTGATGCGCGAGGCCAACCAAAGGCTGAAAGCCCGCTTGTTTTTCTTTACAGTATCCTCCATCGACAACAGCGCCAACAGAATTGAAGGCACGTTTTGGGATGCCAAAGCCGGGCGCTGGAAACAGCAGTCCTTTCCCCTGCCCAACATCCTTTACGTTCGCGGCGGAGGCGACAGCCCGAGCGTCGAGGTCTTGGTAAACAAAGTAAAAAAGTGTGGCGTAGTCTTGAATTATCCTCCCTTTGACAAGTGGGAAGTTTACCAAAACCTCAGCCGCTTTGCGGACATCAAAGAGCACCTCCCCGACACCGCAGTCTACCGGTCGCCGGAAGATATCAGGGCCATGCTGGATGCCTACGGCGCGGTCTACCTCAAACCGGCGCGTGGACGCAAGGGGCGCAATGTAATCCGGATCAGACAGGACGGCCAGGGATTTCAAGTGAGCTTTTTCATAGACAGAGGGGCCAGCCGGGGGCTCAAGCAATTCAGCCTCCCCAGCCTGGAATCGGTGGTCAACTATGCAACTGCGCTGTACGGCGGCGACGTGGTTCTGGTGCAGCAGCCCATAGACCTGATGACCTGGGAAGGCAAGCTGGTGGACTTGCGGGCGGAAATGGCCAGGAATCCCCGGGGTGAGGTGGAGATTGTCGCCATTGCCGCCCGGATTGGCGGCAACCAGTCTCCCATCACCACTCATGCCCAGGTGGCAACCCTGGACTGGTATTTGTCGGAGGTATGCGGGTACCCGCCGGCCATAATGCTGAAGGTCAAGGAAGACATCCGGCGGTTTTTAATGTCCGTCTACACCTGCATAGAGGCGCCGTACGGCCGGTATGCAGAAATCGGCATAGATTTCGGCCTCGACAAACAGGGGAAAATATGGTTTATAGAATGCAATTCCCAGTCCGCCAAGGTCTCCCTGGCCAGGGCATACGGGACCCGGGCGGTGTACAGGTCCATCCTCACCGTCCTGAGCTACGGCGTCCACGCCTACCGCCAGCGGCAGCGGGTCAGGGCTTTCCGGCGCGCCGCCCAGGCGGCGGTGTAGCTGCGAAAGGAATGGCGCGGCTTCCGGCAACGGCCGGAAGCCGTTTTTGTTGCTGTTTGCCCGGGCAGGGAATTGCCCCGGCGGTGTCGAAATAATTTTCTGTCAGGAGCTGTGCCCGCCTGTTTCGGCGGGACGAGCTCAGGTACTTGCCCGGCATGTTTGGCGCCGGCGGGGGAAACATACCGGGGGCGGGGGTGAGGGAATGTCCGATTTTCACGCGCGCATCCAACAGAGCCCTGTGGTGGCAGCGGTCAGCGACCTCTCGCGCCTGTCTGCCGCCGTACAGTCTCCCTGCGAGATTATCTTCCTCCTCAAGGGAACCATTCTCACTGTGCCCGAGGCGGTGCAGGCAGTACACGCGGCGGGAAAGGCCGTCTACATCCACCTGGATTTGGTGGAGGGATTTTCCCGCGACTGGGCGGCCCTGGAGTACATACGGCAGGTAATCAGGCCCGACGGCATCATCACCACCCGGGTCAACCTGGTCAAACATGCCGGCGAAATCGGGCTGGGGGCCATCCAGCGGGTTTTTATGCTGGATTCCCTGTCGGTGGAGACTGCCGTCAAATCGGTGTCTCACACCCGGCCCGCTGCCATCGAGCTGTTGCCGGGCATCATCCCCAGAATCATCAGGCGGGTCTGCACCGAAACCCGCTTGCCCGTCATTGCCGGGGGGCTGATTGAGTCCAAGGAGGACATCATCGCCGCCCTGCAGGCCGGGGCGGTGGGGATTTCCACCAGCAAGGAAGAACTCTGGTACATGTAGAGGGAGGGGACAACGTGGAAAAGCGCTATATCCTGGCCCTGGATCAGGGGACAACCAGTTCCAGGGCAATCCTCTTCGACCGGGCAGGCTGCATCGTCGCCGCGGCACAGAAGGAGTTTACCCAAATTTACCCCCAGCCGGGCTGGGTGGAGCACGATGCCCTGGAAATCTGGGCTGCCCAGAGCCAGGTGGCCCGGGAAGCCGTCGCCAAAGCCGGCGCCGATCCCCGGGAGATTGCCGCCCTGGGCATCACCAACCAGCGGGAGACCACGGTGGTGTGGGACCGCCGCACCGGCCAGCCGGTGCATAACGCCATTGTCTGGCAATGCCGGCGCACCGCTGCCATCTGCGACGAACTCAAGGCTGTCCCCGGCATGGAGGAGTACATTCGGGAGAACACCGGCCTGGTCATTGACGCGTACTTTTCCGCCACCAAGCTCAAGTGGATACTGGACAACGTGGAGGGGGCCCGGGCCAGGGCTGAGGCCGGCGACCTCCTTTTCGGCACGGTGGATACCTGGCTGATCTGGAACCTGACCGGGGGCAAGGTGCACGTCACCGATTATTCCAACGCTTCCCGGACCATGCTCTTTAACATCCACACCCTGGACTGGGACGAAAAAATCCTGGCCCGGCTGGAAATTCCCCGCAGCATGTTGCCGGAAGTGCGCCCTTCCAGCGCAGTGTACGGTTACACCGCCCCGGACATCCTGGGCGCTGAGCTGCCCATCGCCGGCGCCGCCGGCGACCAGCAGGCCGCTCTCTTCGGCCAGACCTGCTTCCAGTCGGGGATGGCCAAGAACACCTACGGCACGGGCTGTTTTATGCTGATGCACACCGGACAAAAGCCTGTGCCTTCCAATAACGGCTTGCTGACCACCATCGCCTGGGGTATCGGCGGCAGAGTGGAGTATGCTCTGGAGGGGAGCATTTTCATTGCCGGGGCGGCGGTGCAGTGGCTGCGGGATGAGCTGCGCATTGTCAAGTCGGCCGGGGAGACCCGGGAGCTGGCGGAAAAGGTTCCCGACAGCAACGGGGTTTACGTCGTTCCCGCTTTCGTCGGCCTGGGTGCGCCCTATTGGGATATGTACGCTCGGGGCGCCATTGTCGGCCTCACCCGGGGCGCCAGGGCCGAGCACATAGTGCGCGCCACCCTGGAGGCCATCGCCTACCAGACCCGGGATGTGCTGGAAGCCATGCAGCAAGACGCCGGCCTCAAACTCCGGCTCCTCAAGGTGGACGGTGGCGCGGCGGCCAACGATTTCCTCATGCAGTTCCAGGCCGATATCCTGGATGTGCCGGTGGAGCGCCCCCAAACCGTTGAAACCACCGCCCTGGGGGCGGCTTATCTGGCGGGACTGGCCGCGGGCTTCTGGTCAGGCCAGGAGGATGTTGCCGCCAACTGGCTGCTGGACCGCCGGTTTGAACCCCGGATGGCCGCCGCTGAAAGGGACAAGCTGTACCGCGGCTGGCGCAAGGCGGTGGAGCGGGCCCGGGCCTGGGCGGAATAGCCGGCATGAAAAATACGCCAGGCCGGTGAAATACTATACTCAAACACAATATGAGAGGATTGTTGCCCTTGATCCATAAACGGAGGCGTTCCCTGGCCAATGTGCTGTTGTTTTCTGTGCTGGCGGGAGTGGGCAGCGGCGTGATTGCCGCCGCCGCTTACATGCCGGCTTATTCCTACGATTACAATGTGCGCCGGTGGGCGCCGGGCTGCCAGGAGGAAGTGCAGGTACTGGGCGCCGTCGGGGATGTGCCCGGCAGCCTGGCCATCTACGCCGCCGACTGGGAGGAACTGCGCCTGGCGGGCTTTTCTCCCCAGCGCCTGTGGCGGTTCGACGAGGAGGCGGCGGCAGAGCAGGTCTTTGCCCTGGTGGGCCACGGCATCTGGCGCAAACAGCGCCTGCGCCCGGGCGACGCCATCACCGTCCTCCGGGAGGGCGAGCCCCTGACGGTGCCGGTGGCCGGTGTGTGGCACCCCTTCCATCCGCAGCTGGGCGATGACTGGCTGGTCCTGGTGGGGAAGGGAGTGCCTGCTGGGGCATCCAGGCTGGAGACCCTGGGCCCGGCCCCGGTTCCGGCCTTTGTCGAAAGGTTCGGCGACCGCAGTTACTTTTTCTGGCTAATGTTGCTTGCGGCCCCCTTTACGGTGTACGGGGCCGTGGGCATTGCCGCTTCCAGGAAAGGCTGCGCCCTGCTCAGCTGGGCGGTCAAGCTGTGGGTGGGGGCGGCTGTCGCAGCGGCAACGGGGCTGGTGACAGCGGCTGTGGTGTTCAGGGCCTTTTTGGCCCTGCCCCTGCTCAGCCTGCTGCCCGCCACCCTGGGCGTAATGGCGGCCAGTTACCTGCTGGCGTCGGTGCTGCTTACGGGAACCGCTTTTCTGCTGGCCCGGGGCAAATAAAGGACCGTCCCTGTGGAGAGACGGTCCTTGTTTTCGCTTAAAAGTGCTTGAACAGCCGGGATATGTGCTTGTATACGGCCAGGGTCACCAGGGACACCAGGATTCCTTTGAGGAGATTAAAGGGCGCCGTGGCAAAAAGGACGAAGGTGCGCAGGTCGACAATCCAGGGATTGACCTTGGCCCCCGCCTGTACCACCACGTTAAGGGGAATCTCCATTACCCTGGCGAACAGGGGAAGGAAGATGTAATAGTTGGTGACGGCCATGACGGCGGTCATGGAGAGCGTCCCTGCCAGCATGCCGATCAAGGCGCCTTTTCTGGTGTGCAGCCTCTGGTATATCAGGCTGGCGGGAATGACCAGGGAGACGGCGGTGACAAAATTGGCCGCCGAGCCCACCCCGGCGGTGGAGCTCTTGGTGAGGAAATAAATGATATTGCGGATCAGTGCCACCAGGGTACCAGCCAGGGGCCCAAGGGCGAAGCCGCCGATGAGGGCCGGAACGTCGGCAAAGTCCAGTTTGAGGAATTCGGGAAAGATCAGCCGGGTCAGGGGCAGGAAGATGTCATCAAGGTACATCAGCATGTAGGACAGGGCGGCAAGCAGTCCGACCTTGACCAGGTAAGTGGTGGCAAATACTCTTTTCTCCATAATAAAACCTCCTCAAAAAAATATCCTGAAGGATACTTCAGGAGGAGGGGCAGGCCAAAACGGCCGGCGCAAAGGCCCTTCTCCCATCCAGACTGTAACTGTCGGCCTTGGAATTTCACCAAGTCGGCCCCGAAGGGGCTCGCGGGCTTTCACCGCCGGTGGGGACTTTCACCCCGCCCTGAAGGTCCTTCATATTAAGTTCACGGTAATATTAGCACAAAACCCGCGTCCTGGCAACGGCAGGATTGCGGCAATGGCGACAAAGATTTTTCACGACCGTGATGGTATAATATACCTGCTTGGAGGCTGATGGAATGGAAATTACACAGGAACAGGTTAAAAAAACGGCGGCCATGGCCAAACTGCGTTTAAGCGATGAGGAAATCGAATCCTTGCACCGGTTGCTCCGGGAGCTGGTTGCGCGCAGCGCCGGGATCTCCCTGCCCGAGGAAGAGGCCAGTACGGCTGAGCCTGGCGAGGCCGCGGCGGCGCCGGCGCCCTTTTCCCGGCCGCAGCCGGGGCTGAGGCAGGAGGAAGTTGTGGCCCTGGCGCCGGCTGCGGAGCGGGGATTTATCAGGGTTCCCCGGGTGATGGACCATGAATGAGCTCAAATCCCTTTCCCTGGCGGAGCTGTCAGAACTCCTGGCCGCCCGCAAACTGAGCAGCGTCGAACTGACCAGCTACTACCTGGAGCGCAGCCGCAAGTACCAAAAGGACATCAACGGGTACATTACCATAACCGAGGATCTGGCCCTGGCTACGGCCCGTCGGGCTGATGAGCTGCGAACCCGGGAAGAGCTGCCTCCCCTGGCGGGGATCCCCGTGGCCGTCAAGGACAACATCGTTGCCCGGGGCGCGCCCACCACCTGCGCTTCCCGGGTGCTGGAGAACTACGTCTCGCCCTTTGATGCCGCAGTGGTGGAAAAGCTGTCCCTGAACCCGTTGCTGGGCAAGGTGAATTTGGACGAGTTTGCCATGGGCGCCGACAACAAGACTTCGGCCTTCGGTCCCGTGCGCAACCCCTGGGACTTGCAGCGCGTTCCCGGCGGGTCCAGCGGCGGTTCTGCCGCCGTGGTGGCTGCCGGCTGCGCTCCCTTCAGCCTGGGTTCGGACACCGGCGGTTCCATCCGCCAGCCCGCCGCCTTTTGCGGGGTAACCGGCTTTAAACCCACCTACGGCCGCGTCTCCCGCCGCGGTCTGGTGGCCTTTGCCTCTTCGCTGGACCAAATCGGGCCCCTGGCCCGTTCCATTGCCGATTGCGCCCTGGTGCTCCAGGCTATTTGCGGCCATGACCCCGCCGACGCCACTTCGGCCCGGCAGGAGGTCCCGGATTTCAGGGCGTGTTTGCAAGCCGATGTGCGCGGGTTGCGCCTGGGCCTGCCCCGGGAGAACTTCGCCTGCTGCGACGAGGAGGTCGCCGGCGCCGTGGAGGAGGCGGCCCGGCAACTGGAGCTGGCCGGGGCCACCGTCCACTGGGTGTCCATGCCCTATCGGGATGAGGTGGTGACGGCTTACTTGCTCATCGCCACGGCAGAAGCAGCTTCCAACCTGGCCCGGTTTGACGGCGTCAAATACGGGTACCGGGGACAAGGGCAGACGCTGGACGAGCTGTATACATCAAGCCGCATTTTCGGCGCCACGGTGCGCCGGCGCCTGATGCTGGGCACCTTTGCCCTCAGCGGGGAGGACTGCCCCGCCTGCTACGAGCAGGGCCTCCGGCTGGGCAGGGCCATTGCCCGGCACCTGGACAGCCTCTTCCGGCAATGCGATGTCCTGCTCCTGCCTACTGCGCCCACCGTAGCTTTTACTCTGGACGGGGAACAGGATCCTTTGGCCTCATATTACAATGATATCCTTACCATCCCCGCCAATCTGGCCGGGCTGCCGGCGGTCTCGGTGCCCTGCGGTTTGAGCAGCGGGCTGCCCGTCGGCATGCAGCTCATGGCCCCCCGGTTCAGGGAAGACTTGCTCCTGCGCGTGGGACATACCTGGCAGTGTTTGACGGACTGGCATCAGCGCTGGCCCCGGGAGGTGAATTAGATGTACGAAGCGGTAATCGGCCTTGAAGTCCATGTGGAACTGCTGACCCGGACCAAGCTCTTTTGCCGGTGTTCCACCCAGTTCGGAGCGCCGCCCAATTCCCAGGTGTGTCCCGTCTGTCTGGGGCTGCCCGGCGCCCTGCCGGTCCTCAACGGCGAAGCGGTGGACCAGGCCCTCAAAGCGGCCGCCGCCCTCAACTGCCGCATTAACCGCATCAGCACCTTTGCCCGCAAGCATTACTTCTACCCCGACCAGCCCAAGGGCTACCAGATTACCCAGACCCGGCCCCTGGCCGAGGGGGGCAGGGTGGACCTGGGTGCTTTCCAGGTGAACATCGCCCGGCTCCATCTCGAAGAGGATGCCGGCAAGTCCATCCACACCCCGGAGTGCACCCTGGTGGACTATAACCGCAGCGGAATCCCCCTCATCGAGATCGTCACCGAGCCCTGCCTCAGAACTCCCGCCCAGGCCAGGGAGTTTCTGGAGCACCTCAGGCTTATTATGGAATACGCCGGCATTTCTGACTGCAAGATGGAGGAGGGCAGCCTGCGCTGCGATGCCAATATTTCTCTGCGCGGTCCGGGCGGCAGCACCGCCGTCGTCGAGATAAAGAACCTCAACTCTTTCCGGGCCCTGGAACGGGCTTTGGCCTATGAAATCCGGCGCCAGAGCCGGCTGCTGGCACAGGGAAAGGCCGTCGCCGCCCAGACTCTGCGCTGGGACGAGGCGGCTAACCGCACCGTCGTCATGCGCAGCAAGGAGGAAGCCGGCGGCTACCGGTACTTGCCTGAACCGGACCTGCCGCCTCTGATCCTGGACGAAGCGGCCATTGCCAGGGCTTGTCGCCTGCCGGAACTGCCCCTGGCCCGAAAAGCCAGATTTATTGGCGCCTATGGCCTGTCCGAGGCCGACGCCCATATCCTCATTGGGGACAGAATGCTGGCCGACTGGTTTGAAGCTGCCGTGGCGGCCGGCGCCCGGCCCCGGCAGGCGGCCAACTGGGTACTGGGGGAAGTGGCGCGGCTGCGCAAGGAAACCCGGCACTTGCCCTTTACTCCTGCCGACCTCGCCCGCCTCATTGACATGACGGAGCGGGGAGCGGTCAGCGTCGCCGGCGCCAAAAAGGTGCTGGCCGTGCTCGCCGAAAGGGGCGGCGACCCGGAACAGATTGTGCACAGCCTGGGTCTGGCCCAGGTCAGCGACCGGGAGCAACTGGCCGAGGTGGCCAGGCAGGCGGTGGCGGAAAACCCCGACGCGGTTCGGGACTACCGGTCCGGCAAGGACCGGGCCCTGCGCTTCCTGCTGGGCAAGGCCATGAAGCTGAGCCGGGGCAGGGCCAATCCCCAATTGCTGCGCGAGCTGGTGCTCCAGGCCATAGCGGATGCGGAACGCCTGTAAACCGGGCCTGGGGCAGCGCAAATAAAAACTGAGCAAAGAGGTGCTGATGATGGCCTTTGATTTTAAAAAGGAGTTTAAGGAACTCTATGCCCCCGGCAGCAAACCGGCAATTGTCGACGTCCCGCCCATGAATTTTATCGCCGTCAGGGGGCAGGGCGATCCCAACATCCCGGGGGGAGAATATGAAACGGCGGTGGGCCTGCTCTACGCCGTCGCCTATACCCTTAAGATGAGCCCCAAAAGCGGCTACCGTATCGAAGGTTTCTTTGACTACGTGGTCCCGCCTTTGGAAGGGTTCTGGTGGATGGAAGGGATGAAAGGCGTGGATTACAGCCGCAAGGACTTGTTCTGCTGGATTTCCGCCCTGCGCCTTCCCGACTTTGTCAGGGAAGAAGACGTGGCGTGGGCCGTCCAGGAGGCGACCAGAAAGAAGAAAAAGGACTTTTCCCGGGTCGAATTCATGACCTATGCCGAGGGCCTGTGCGTCCAGTGCCTGCACGTCGGACCCTATGAGGACGAGCCGGTCACGGTGGAACTGATGCACCAGTATGCAAGTTCCCAGGGATACATGATCGACCTCAGCGACGCCAGGCATCACCATGAAATTTACCTCAGCGACCCGCGCAAGACTGCTCCGGCCAGGCTTAAAACCATTATTCGCCATCCCGTCAAGGAAAAATAAACCGGCATACGTTAAATTGATAACTTGCAGGAAATGCCCCCTCTCGCGGCGAAATATACATCAACAAGCGGGAAGGGGGAGTTCCAGTTGAACAGACCAATAGAAGAACTCACCCTGCTATTGCTGTATCTGACAGCATGGGAGGAAGAAGTGCCCCTTTTTGGCGTCCACAAGCGCAGCCGTAAGGACTACAGTCTGGCTGCCCTGAGCCAGCTGGAAAAGGACGGCTTCATTGTCAACAGCAATAAATCCCAATCTGTTTTCCTTACCGATGCAGGCGCCGCAATAGCCCAAAAACTGATGCAAAAATACCTGGGTGACAAAGTAAATCTTTTGGTCAACACAGCGAGCGGGACGTAAAGTCCCGCTTTTTTGTTTGGCATGAATTGTTGGCAGGAAATGTTCCGGAAGTGCAGAAATTGTTTTTTCAGCAGGTATTACTCCAGAAACACGGGAGGGAATGATGTGTCCATTGGTATGGCACGAGTCTTGCAAAAAGAAAAGGCAGGTGAGTTAAACACATGGAAAAAAGGCTGAGACAACTGCTGGACGGAGAAGACAAGCGCAATCCCTACACCGATCAGGAACTGGCTGACAAGTTGTCAGTGCGCAGGGAAGAGGTAACTTTGCTCCGCAATAAGTTGGGCATACCTGATTCCCGGGAGCGGCGGCGTGAACAACTGACTGCCGATGCAGAAGAGATTCTAAGGAAGGAACCGGATATCTCTGCCCGGGCTCTGACTGACCGCCTGCGGGCTTTGGGCTACGATGTTTCCCGCTACGTGGCGGCACAATTGCTTAAAGAGCTGGCGGCAAAGACCGACGAGCCCAAACGGTCAATTCACTCTGAATTCGATGCCTTTGCCCATTTAATTGGCTGGGACGGCAGTTTGCGGACCCAGATCCAGCAAGCCAAGGCAGCGGTAATTTATCCTCCCAATGGCTTGCACACTCTTATTCTCGGCGAAAGCGGCACGGGCAAAAGCGAGCTGGCGGAAGCCATGTACAGATACTCGCTGGAATCCGGGCAACGACCCGGCTCCGCTCCCTTTGTGGTCTTTAACTGTGCTGATTACGCAGAAAATCCGCAACTCTTAATTTCCCAGCTCTTTGGGCATGTCCGGGGCGCGTATACCGGGGCCAATGAGGATAAGGCAGGCCTGGTGGAAAAGGCAAACGGCGGTTTCCTGTTTTTGGATGAAGTTCACCGCCTGCCCCCGGAAGGCCAGGAAATTCTCTACTCGATTATCGACAAAGGTTGCTACAGGCGCCTGGGGGAAAGCGGCAACTGGCGCGAAGTAAACCTGATGCTCATCGCAGCTACCACAGAAAACCCCGAATCGGCGCTATTGGCGCCATTCCGACGCCGGATTCCCATGGTTATTGAGCTGCCGCCGTTGCGCAGCCGTCCCCTTACCGAAAGGCTGGAGATTATCCTTCATTTCTTCCGCCTGGAAGCTGCCAGGCTGCGGAAAAAGCTTGTCGTGCGCAGGGACGTGCTCAGGGCCTTGCTGTCCGGGGATAAACCGGGCAACGTTGGTCAAATCAAAAGTGATATTCAAGTGGCATGCGCCCGCGGCTATCTGAACCATTTTGGCTCCCATTCAGCGGAAGAAATCGAGGTAACCCTCAACGAACTTTCGCCCAGTTCCCGGCGCGGGCTTCTGGACAGCAATTTTCGCCAACAAATGGTGGAATTATTACCTGAGGATATAATCTTTTACCCTGGCAATGGCAAACAAAGAGCCCAAATGCTGATTGACGATTTTTACTCCGTCCCTGACGAAATTTACACACGTATAGAAGGATTGATTGAAGAAGGGCGGCGGAGGGGAATGTCCGCCGATGAAACCAACTTATGGGTATCTCAACAGATAGAGCAAGAGTTAAGCAGCATTGTAAAACGAATTGAATCCAAAAAAGCTGCCATTACCCAAGCCGATTTGGAGGCAATTGTCGGGCCGGAGATAATTGCGGTGGTATCCGAGATGGTCGACATTGCGTGTAGTGAGATAGATATTGATGACGAGCAATTGTTTTACTACTTGGCAATTCATCTGAACACTGCAATTGAAAGGCTCAGGTCCGGAAAATCCATAGTAAACCCACAACTCGGGCGAGAAAAAAAAGATCACGAGAAATTTTACTTGATTGCAGTTAAAATGGCTGCAGTTGTAAAGCGCAAACTGGAGCTCAGTTTGCCGGAAGAAGAAATTGGTTTTCTTTCTCTGTATTTGCGCACCTTTCTTGCCAGTAATCAAACTGATGAAAGCAAGGTCGCGGTTCTGGTGTTGTCACACGGGCGAATTGCACAGGAAATGGTTAAGGTGGCTAACAGTTTACTGAAAACTGACCATGCGAACTATTTGGATATGGCTTTGACGGAAAGTCCTGAAGATTTCTTTCAACGGGTATTAGAAAAGGCCCGTCAAATCGACCAAGGCAAAGGGATATTGTTATTGGTAGATATGGGGTCTTTAGTTACATTTGGAGAAATGATTACCCGTAATACTGGTATAAAGGTTAGAGTGTTTAATCGGGTTGACTTGGTAATGGTTTTAGAGGCTACACGATGGTCAATGTTAGCGGGTTCAACTCTAGATGAAATTGCGCAGGGATTAATAGCATCAAAGATTACCTTTCCCAGGGCAGAAATGGTTCAACAACGTCAGGGGATGATCATAGCAGTTTGTTTAACTGGCGTGGGAAATGCAGAAGTCATAAAGGCTAGACTGGAAAGAATTTTCCCAGATGCAGGCATTAAAATTCAGACAATCGGGATTGCTGATGAGAATAGATTTCGGTTAAAACTAGAAGAATGGCAAAAAAAATATCACATCTTGGCTATTGTCGGAACAATTAACCCCGAAATTACTGGCATACCGTTTGTACCTTATCACGGCATTGTTACTGATAGCGGAACAAATTATCTACGCTCACTGGTTGTTAACAACAGCCTGGGAAGTACGAATATCGAAAACGTAATTAGCAAAGAGCAAATTCTTCTTAAGGCTCCGTGGAGAGACAAAAAAACAATTATCAAAAACCTGGGTCAAATCTTATTAGCCAGGCGTTTTGTTAAACCTGGTTATATAGACAGTGTTTTTGAAAGGGAAGAGTTGGCCCCTACTTGTATTCCGGGTGGTATCGCAATTCCACACGGGAGCCCGGAATATGTGATTAAGCCTGGGATCGCGCTGGCGACACTCGCTCACCCCATAGACTGGTGGGGGATGGAAGTTGATGTAGTTGTACTGTTGGCTCTAAGAATATCTGACCGAAAATTATTTTCAAAGTTCCTTAATATTTTGCAGAATAAAGAAAAAATGAGGCTACTACGAGAGGCAGAGAATCTGCAACAAGCAAGGGCAGTGATTTTTCCCTAAGAACGACGAGATGATGTATTAATTTGTATCTCCGCAGGTCTACTGCATTGCAGTTGAAGAAGGTTAAAGATTCTCAAGCCACAAGTTTTTGGAGTAGCCTCATACCCGGTATTACCAGAGAGGATGGTCTAGATGTCAGTAAAATGCACAAGCGACCTTAATATTGATTCGGAGCTGATCATTGTAAAAGAACATGTCCGTGACAGGGAAGAAATACTAGCAAAACTTGCTGGTCTGCTGTATCACAAAGGGTACGTAAAGGAGAGTTTTTTATCGGCAGTACTAAAAAGAGAACAGGAATTTCCCACAGGCTTGCAGACGCGCATTACTGGGGTGGCAATTCCCCACACGGATAGCGAACATGTTGTAAGACCAGCTTTAGCAGTGGCAACCCTGGCTTCGCCAGTACAGTTTCATTCTATGGAGCTGCCAGAGAAAAGAATTCCAGTCGAAATTGTGCTCATGCTGGCGATAAAAAAGGCCGAAGCTCAATTGGATGTCTTAAAAAGGGTAATGAGTATTCTCAACAACGAAAAGTTACTCAGGTTCCTTCTTTCAGCAAGTAAACCAGATCAATTGGCGACGACCTTGGCAGATATTTTCTAGAATTAGCTCCCGCCCATGTCGTCCCCCGCTCCACTCCCCGGGTTTCAGACCGGCTAACTTTTGAAAACTTTTTGCAGATTTTCGGGATAAAAAAGGTGCCGGCCATCCTATGGGCTGCATCCCCGGCAGAAATTGTGACGCTCATAAATGAAAGCATGTGCTGCAAATAATCAGGAACACATTTCCCGAATTATTGGCAGTTTGGCAGCGCTATCTGCTTGGAGATAACGGATTGGAGGAATTGATTGTGGAAATGATGACGGCTGCTGTAATGTATGGACCTAAGGATCTAAGGGTTGAACAAGTTCCCCGGCCGGTTTGCGAGCCCGATGGGATGGTGATCAGGATTGATGCAGTGGGGCTTTGCGGCTCTGATATTCGCAACCTTACCACCGATTCGCGGAACGGGGATTATCCGCATATCATCGGCCATGAAACCGTAGGCACAGTAGTGGAGGTCGGTCCGAAGGTCACCAAGTACAAAGTGGGGCAACGGCTCTTCGTTCACCCCAATGCACCGTGCCTGCGCTGTGAAATGTGTCGCCGCGGAATGGACAACATGTGCCTCAATCTCAATACATATGCAACAGTACAAGGGGGTTTTGCCCAGTACATGCCTATACCCCACTGGGGTGTTGACGGAGGCAATATATGGGAAATACCCGACGACATCAAGGCAGAACATGCCACTCTGGCGGAACCCCTCTCCTCGGTTTACGCCTGCCAGGAAGAAATCAATGTGACTCTTGGGGATACAGTTGTCGTTATCGGCGCCGGTCCCATTGGTTGCTTTCATGCCGAACTGGCCAAGTTGAGAGGAGCTGCCAAGGTGATTATGGTCGAAATCAATGAGCGGCGGCTGCAAGCTTCCATGCAGTTTGGCGTCGATCACGGCATCAACAGTTCCAAGACCGACCCCGTTCATGCAGTGATGGACTTAACTGGCGGAAAAGGAGCAGATAAGGTCATATCAGCAAATCCTTCTACAGTTGCCCAACAACAGGCGATATTCATGTGTGCTCCAGGCGGAATTGTCACCTTTTTCGGCGGAGTGCCCCGGGGAGTCTTGACCGAACTGGATACCAACCATATCCATTATTCTAACATCTGGGTCTACGGTCATTACGGTGCCACCAGCACCCAATGTAAAAAGGCCCTGGACTTGATAATTGACCGCCGGTTTAAAGCAGAAAAATACATTACCCACGTTATGCCGCTGGCACAGATAAATGAGGCTATAGAGCTGACTGTGTCCGGAGAGGCGCAAAAGGTAGTGTTGATTCCCTGATTGTCTGCAGGAGGAATGGCTGTCAGGAATTGTTGGCAGAAACTGTGACAGTTGCATGTATTGTTGTTGTGATGCGTTGTAGTGCAAGGTTTACGCGCTTTGCAAGGGGTTTGGCACGTGTTTTGCATATGAACAGGGCGGGACTAAATAGAATGTGGGAGAGGTTGCCATGACTGGCCAACGGTGTTCCTGCGGCAGAATACACCCCACAGGTGTTACTCAGATTCATGTCTATCCAGGTTTGTTAAAGGACTGGATGAAACACGTAGATCTCAATGAGTTAGGGCGTAGTTGCCTGTTGGTTGCCGATGACAATACCTGGTCGGTGGTCGGTGAACAAGTGAGCCGACAGTTGTCAGATGTAAAACTCTCTGTTAACAAGCTGGTTTTTGCAGATGAAGGCAAAGGTACATTAGTCGCTGATGAGCGGAGTTTGGGCCGGGTTTTGATGGCCATGGAATCGCAACCAGATTTTTTAATTGCTATTGGCTCCGGAACAATCTCCGATTTGGTGCGATATACCGCTACCCAGGCGAAGATTCCTTACTATATCATCGCCACCGCTCCTTCCATGGACGGCTACGCTTCCTCGGTGGCTCCATTGATTTGCCGCGGCAAGAAGCGCTCTTACAAGGCAAGTGCTCCCCAAGGCATCTTTGCAGATGTCGATATTTTAGCCTCTGCCCCATCAGAGATGATCCAGGCCGGTATCGGCGATTTACTCGGTAAAATAACGGCCCGGGCCGACTGGCAACTGGCACACTTGCTGACAGGAGAATACTTTTGCCCGGAGGTCCAGCAGAAGGTCAATGGGGCGGTGCAAGAAACCATTGCCGCCATGGGCAATGATCTCAACGCCCGTCTTTTTATTGAAAAATTAATCCTTGCCCTTGTTGACTCCGGGCAGGCGATAACCGCTGTTGGAAATTCGCGGCCGGCATCGGGAAGCGAGCATATGCTGGCCCATTACTGGGAAGTTAAGGCCCTGGAATCCCAAAGAACGTTGGGTTTGCATGGGCAAAAAGTTGGCCTGGCCACCGAGCTTGTGTTGAACTTGTATGCAAAGGTGTCCGAGAGAGTTGCAAGCAGAGGGGAAACAGAGACCATGCAACTGTTTCGCCAGGTGACCAGGGACATGCCTACCGTTGGCAGCTATAGAAGATTGCTTGCCAAGAGTGGAATCAGCTTCCATCCGTTAAAGCTGTGCATTCCCCTGGATTGGATAAGGGAATCGCTGCTTCATGAGGCTATTTTCAGCCGGGATCGCTACACAGTGCTGAGATATGCCTACGAGCGCGGATGGCTGGCAGAGATAGTTGAAGAAATAATCCAGGAAATTCCCAAAACTGAGCCTAACCCTGTTTGCGAATAAGGAGGAACTAAAGAAAATGTCTATACAAAGCCTGTCAATGACATCCGATTTAATCTTGGTCAGTGAGGAAGCGGTTTCCCGCAAAGAACTCCTTAACAAGCTCTCTCGGTTGCTGCACAGCAAGGGATATGTCAAAAGCAGTTTTGAAGAAGCAGTGATTCAGAGGGAGGACCAATATCCTACGGGTTTGCAAACCCGGATAACTGGTGTTGCTATTCCCCATGCCGACAGCGAACATGTGGAAAAATCGGCGCTGGCTGTTGCCACCCTGAAGCACCCGGTTCAATTCAGGGCCATGGATAATCCAGATAACATCATTGATGTAAATATTGTCATAATGATGGCGATAAAGAAGTCCGAAGATCAAGTGCTCATGCTTCAGCAGTTGATGGGAGTGTTGCAAAACGACGCTGCCCTTAAGAAGATACTGAATGCTACTGAAGCCGAAGCCATTCACGACACCCTTAAGGAGGTGATCTTTAGCAACTGACATTTGCCGTTGCTGACAGAAAAAAGCTTGGAAAGGAGGACCTGCTTGGTAAAGGAAAAACGTATTTTGGTCGCCTGTGGTACGAGTATTGCTACTTCGACAGTAATCGCAGACAGAATCAGGAATCTCTGCGAGAAGCACAACATCCCGGTAAAAATAATCCAGTGTAAGGTACCGGAAGTCAGGTCACTGGCAGAAGGGATGGATCTAATCGTTGCCAGCACCCGGATACCCAGCGGTATCAATGTCCCCTATGTCAATGGCGTCAGCTATTTAAGCGGCATAGGGATGGAGAACACCGATCAGGAAATCTTAAGGATACTGAAAGAGGAGTAAATCCTACAGGAGGGGAGTTAATTGTTTAGCGCTGTAAACGAAATTGTCCAGTTTATTTTGGGCCTTGGCGCATCGGTAATGTTGCCGATAATTATCTTTATTTTCGGCCTGATCCTTGGTCAGAAGCCCAGCCGAGCGTTTAAATCTGGTGTTACCATCGGTGTTGGTTTTATCGGGATTAACCTCGTAATCGAACTGCTGGTTAACGAGTTGGGACCTGCGGCCACAGCTATGGTCGAACGCGTCGGCCTGGAGTTGCGGATTATCGACGTGGGTTGGCCGGCCATGGCTTCAATAAGCTGGGCCTGGGCTGCAGCCGCCCTGATGTTCCCCATTGGTCTGGCTATTAATGCCTTGATGTTGGCCACCAAGACGACAAAGACCCTTAACGTCGACCTTTGGAACTATTGGCAGTTTGTTTTCATTGGTGCCGCAGTTAACTTTGTAACCGGCAGCCTGGCCCTTGGCCTAATTGCAGGCGGTCTGGCCTCAGCTTTGGCACTGGTGATGGCAGATTACACGGCTCCTTATGTCGAAAAGTTTTACAACATGCCGGGCATTTCCTTCCCTCACATCACCGCTTTGGGGTACCTTCCCATTGCCGCTCCGCTAAACAAATTGCTGGACAAAATCCCCGGCATCAACAAGCTCTATGCTGATCCCGAGACCATTCAGAAGCGCTTTGGAGTCTTTGGCGAGCCGCTGATTATGGGTCTGTTGATCGGTGCAATTCTGGGTATAGTTGCGGGCTTCCCCTTGGCTGATATAACTCGGATTGCTATTTCTATGGCTGCAGTTATGTACCTGATGCCCAGGATGGTCGGGATTCTGATGGAAGGCTTGATCCCGATTTCAGAATCCGCCCGCGAACTGATGCAAAAGAAATTTGGCGGCCGCCAACTGTACATCGGCCTGGATGCAGCTGTTGCCCTGGGTGAACCGTCCGTCATCGCTGTTGGCTTGTTGCTGGTGCCCATTACTATTCTTCTTGCCCTGATTCTGCCTGGAAACCAGGTGCTGCCCTTTGCCGACTTGGCCGTCATCCCGTTCCTGATCTGTCTGGTTGTTGCCTTCGGCCGTGGTAATGTCATTCGGTCGGTAATCCTTGGCACGGTGATCATGGCCCTGGTGCTCTTAATCGCGACAAACATTTCCGATATCCAAACTGCCTTGGCTGTTAACGCCGGCGTTGATTTCCCGGAAGGCGCCACCCAAATTGCCAACCTCGACCGGGCAAACTTCTTGACATGGGTGTTTATCCGGGTGTTTGGTCTGTTTGGTAAATAAGATTTGTCAGGGGCCTGCCAGCACATGTTAGGCCCCTAAAAAATTAAAAAGGGGGAGATCTAATTGAGTAAAAAGATGAAAGCTGGAGTTCTTAAAGCAGTAAAGAACATTTCGACGGAGCTGGTAGATGTTCCCCAGATTTCTGATGATGAGGTCTTGGTGAAGGTAGGTCATGCCGGCATCTGCGGAACGGATTTTGAGCGGGTGCTGAAAACCGGAACATGGAGATTTCCCACGGTTCTTGGCCACGAGTTCGGGGGTACCGTCGTAGAAGTGGGCAGCAATGTAAAAAACCTCAAAGTAGGAGACAAGGTAGCGGTCAACCCCATGGTGCCTTGCCTGAACTGTGACCGCTGCAAGCGCAGCCAGTACAACATGTGCAGGGACTATGACTATCTCGGCTCCAGATCCGACGGCGGATTTGCCGAGTATGCCAAGGTGCGCTGGGACAACGCCTACAAGGTGCCGGAGAATTTTACCTTTGATCAAATAGCCTCCGTGGACCCGGTTGCCGTGGGGTTACATGGAATCGTCAAGGGCAGGTTTAAGATCGGGCAGTCAGTTGCTATCCTGGGCGCCGGTCCCATCGGCCATTACATGGTGCAGTGGGCCAAGATGTTGGGGGCATCGGTTATCTTCGCAGTTGATATCGTAAAAGAGAAGCTGGATATTGCCAATGAAGTCGGGGCTGATGTATGCATCAATGCAACGGAAGAAGACGTAACAAAGAAAATCCTCGCCTTGACCGGCGGGGAAGGAGTGGACCTGGCTATTGAATCAGCAGGTGCTGTGGCCACCGTGCAGCAGGCCATCCAGGTCACACGCAAGCAGGGCAATGTCGTTCTGCTGGGCACTCCCCATCAGGATGTCATCCTGCCTGACAAAACCTTTGAAGGAATCTTGCGCCGCGAACTCAATGTCATCGGCGCCTGGTGCTACCATTTCTCGCCGCCCATCAACGAGTGGACTGCGTCAATCAAGGCAATCGCCGACGGCAATATTCGCGTTGAACCCGTCATTACCCATCACTTCCCGCTGGATGCTGTGGACAAAGCTTTTAAGATGGTAGAAGATAAGAACGAGTTCTTTAACAAAATAATTATTACCGTTGAAAAGGAGTAATGGAAACATGGCATTGACTGTTAAAGAGTTCACCAAACTAGTCGACCATTCTCTGCTGAAACCGCAACTGACAGAGGAAGAGATTATCAAGGGCTGCGAACTGGCGAAGGAAACGGGTTGCATCTCGGTGTGTGTCCAGCCGGTATCCATCAAACTAGCCAGCGAGGTCCTGGCCGGCAGCGATACTCTGGTGGGGACTGTGGTCGGCTTTCCCCTTGGCGCCAACACTACCGAGACCAAGGTCTTCGAAGCTGAGCAGGCCTATGCCTTGGGCGCCAAAGAACTGGATATGGTTTTGAATATTGGAGCGTTAAAGTCCAAGCAGTATAATTTGGTCAAAAAAGACATAAAGGCCGTTGTCGATGCAACCCCGGCGATTGTCAAAGTTATCCTGGAGACCTGCTATCTCACAGATGAGGAGATCGTCACGGCATGTAAACTGTGTGTTGAGGCCGGAGCCCACTTTGTCAAGACCTCGACGGGATTTGCCAGTGCGGGGGCAACCGTGGAACATATCAAACTGATGAGAGAGACTGTGGGCCCCGATATCGGCGTTAAGGCTGCCGGCGGCATCAGTACGCTGCCTCAGGTGGAGGCGCTTATCGCTGCTGGGGCCAACAGGTTGGGGATCAGCAGAACTGCCAATATTATTAAGGAGATCGAAAACCGCGGCTAGGGTGCTTGCTCAGTGAGATGCAGCAGACAACAGTCAAATAATTAGGGGGCTGTCGCGAACCTGATATCCACCGGATTTGCCTGGGCAGCATATGTGGCCAGGCGAGAGAAACCTGTCCCTCTGCACAGGGGCGCCTGTCTCATCTGTGCGTTTGGCGTGGATACTTGCTCTCGCGGTAGTCCCCTCACATCTCAGCTTCCAAAGGGGTGCAGGAAATGCTTGATTTGAAGATATGTCAGCACATTATAAAAATTGCCAGGCAAGCGGTAAGCTGCGGCTTGGTTCTGGAAAAATCCGGGAACTTCAGCATCTATGATCGCGCCAACGGCGTGGTATATATTACTCCCAGCGGCATATTTCGCGAAGTCCTCACGGCCGAGCAAGTAGTCCTTGTCGATTTGGACAACAATCAGTTGGGGGGTGCCGGCAAAGCCTCATCGGAAACCTTGATGCATTTGGAGATTTACAAGGCGCGTGACGATGTCAATGCTATTGTCCATACCCATTCGGTGTTTGCCACCGCCCATGCAGTGGCCAATAAACCAATTGAGCCTTGGGTGGTGGAGAGCTTGAATTACGGGGGCAGGGTGGACGTGGCGCCATTTGCGTTGCCTGGCACCCCTGAGCTGGCCCGCAATGTCGCCGAGACTCTGGGCAGGAAAAATGCGGTGTTGTTAAGAAACCATGGGGCTACCTGTGTTGGCCGCGACCTGGATGAAGCTTTTTTGAATGCACTTTACTTGGAGGATACCGCAAAGATTTGCTATATTGCCGCCCAATTGGGCAATCCGCAGCCACTTCCCGACAATATCATTAAAACCATCATTGCAAAGATGTCCATGTAGTTGTACTGGTCTGCTGTTGTATTCCTCCGTTCAGGCAACTTGGCGGGCGCTGGAAACCGCCTAAAAGCAATTCATTTATTCATCTCCGGAATTTATGTAATGCAAAGTGTCCTGCCGATAAGGAAAGATTAATGCGGGCCATCACTATCCCTCCAGTAATTGGTTGTTTCGGTCACTGCCATTTTTCCAGAGGGGTGATGGCCCTTTAAGTTATAGAACCATTTTTACAGACAATCACACACTGCTGCGGGGAGCTTGTGGTGGGGCTTCGGAACGCCTAAAATCTTATTTACAAGCTTCCAACGATATCTTTTATTTCCTCTTGCCGGAAGGTATACTTTTCATTGCAAAACCGGCAGACGATTTCAAACCCGTCGGGAT
>Ga0116180_1000226_pt1 | contig 54570 bp, 44 predicted proteins | sample AD_UKC073_MetaG_FD_89804 | JGI IMG/M metagenome (GOLD analysis project Ga0116180, IMG submission 89804) | Active sludge microbial communities of municipal wastewater-treating anaerobic digesters from USA - AD_UKC073_MetaG | ecosystem: Engineered > Bioreactor > Anaerobic > Digestate | place: USA... | reverse complement strand
GGCTCCACGAGGGGAGACACGCCGTCGATGAGTCCGATCTGGTCGGTGAGCGCGAATCCGGTCATGTCCCACTGCCCGGTGTTCGTGATCTCCATCACGAAGTTCACGGGCCCGGCGGGGTTGACCGTGTTTGTCGATCCGCGGGTCTTGGTCACCTTGATCGCGTTCGTCAGATGCGTGACCCGGGTCGTCGCGGACACATCCGCCTGGTCGGTGAACTGCTGGCCCGCGCCGAACTGCGCCACACCGTTGGCGCGCAGCGCGTTGGTGATCGTGCCCGCGACGGTCTCGCCCGGGTTGGGCGCGAGGCCGGGTCGCGTCGTCGACACGCCCGTGGCGGGGTCGCTGCGCAGCGTGTCGCGCCGGGTCGTCTGCAACTTGAAGTTGAGCTGCGGGTTGTGCGGGCGCTCCCACTGCACGGCCTGCCCGTCGACGACGCGGCGCACGCTGTAGCGCACGCCGACCACGGTCGCCGGGTCGACGCCCGTCGGCAGGGGCAGCGCCACGGTGCTGCCACTCGTGCCGGCCACCCACTCGCCCTCCACGATGCACGCTGAGGCGGGATCGACCGGGTTGCCGTCGCAGGTGGCCTGCAGCTTGCCCTCAGGGGTGAGGAGATACTCCACGTCGCCCGCAGCATCGACCAAGACATCCATCTTGACCTGGTTCACCGGCGCCGGCAGGCGCAGCGACGACGACACGTAGTCCATCGTGTTCCAGAAGGTCGGCTCGAAATCCGTCACCTGCAGCAGGGTGGTTCGGGCGTTGCCGGCGGGCCGCGCGGCGAGCGTGCTCGTGTACTGCTTCGAGCCGTTTTCGGCGACGGTGGCGGGATCGATGCTCTTGCTGGCGACGACCGAGTACTCGGCCTCGACGAGCTGGAAGGAGTCGTTCGCCGTCGTGAAACCCGTACTGCAGCCGTCCGCGTCGCACGGCACGCGACCGGGGCTGTCGATCTGGGTGCTCGCGATGTTCGTATAGGTGATCTGCGGCGTCGTGACCGGGTCGCCCGTTGTGCGGTGTGTCGCCCGCAGCTGCCAGGTGAGCTGCAGCTCGCCCGCGGCGCCCGCGGCGATCACCGGGAGCCCGTCGGCGCGAGCGAAGCTGAGCGAGATGGCAGTGACATCGGCGAGGCTGGCCGGCGTGAGCGCCTGCGCCTGCGTGATGTCGTGCTCGCTCGTGCCGCCACCCGCGCGGGTCAGCTTGACGTTCACCTCGTCGGCCGTGAGGCCGGTGGGGATGCCGATGTGCCCGATCGCGTACAGGTTCAGCACGTCAAACACGGGAGCGGCCTGAGCGGGGTCCGGGTCGGTGATCACCATGCTCGCGATGCGCGTCGCGGAGGTGTTGACCGCGCGAATCGTGGAGGAGATCAGGGGGAAATCCGCCTGGTCGGTGCCCACCTGGGGGATCCCCAGCTGCTCCTGGTCGAAGGTCTTCGTCATCGTCACGTTGAGCGGGCTGTCGATGATCTGGATCTCATCGTTCGCGCGGGAGGTGACGTCGACGCCGGTGGCGGCGTTCACGCCGCGCGCGCTGACGGTGTTGTTCACCCAGCCGGGTTCGCCGGTGTTGTAGGTGTGGGTGCTGTGCAGGTTGCCGAGCACCCAGCCGCTCGGGTTGCTGCGAGGCTTGTCGCGCAGCTCGAAGACGAGGTTGAGGGGGCGATGCTCATACGAGCTGCCCACCCCCGCGCCGGCGGTGCGCTCGGTGAAGGTGATCCGCACGCCGAGGGCGCTCTGCTGCTCCTCCGCGCTCAGCGTGTAGCCGCCGAAGCGGCCGTCGCAGCCGTTCGCGCACGCCGCTGCGGTGATGTCCTGCCACGGGTCGCCGGCGGCGCCCGTGTACAGCTCGACCTTGGTGACCCGATCGTTCACAATGAGCGGGTCGGTCGCGGGGGTGACCGGGCGGATCTCGACGAGGTTGAACGCGTCGTAGACGGAGGTCCCCACGTTCGTGCGCTCCCCCTCGGAACCGGGGTCGCTGATGGCGACGCTCGTGAGGTTCAGGCCCTGTGTGCGCCAGCCGAGACGCAGCTCGCGGCGCTCCTTCGACAGCGCCGGCACGCTCGTGTCGAGCCAGGCCTTGTCGATCAGGTCGGCGCCGGGCCCGCCGCCACCGGTGACCGGGACGACGGTGATGTCATCCTGCGCGTCGTCGGTGGCGTCGGGGACGATCGCGTCCGGGTTGTGTACCGCGGACTGGGCGACGTTGGTGTACGTCGCCTGCGTGGAGTGGTGCTCGGTGACCTCGATCTGCATGTAGCTGTGCATCACGAAGCCCGGCGGGAGCAGCCCGCCGCAGGTGGGCAGCACCTCATATTGGATGCCGCCGATGTCGGCACGCAGATTCGCCGGGATGTCGAGGCCCCACTTCGCGACCGGTCCCGCGATGGCTTCCGCACCGGGGAAGGTCGTCCACGCGGCATCCTGCTTCGACCAGTAGCGCACGGTGAGCGAGGTGCACACCGCGATATCGGTGTTGTCGATGGCGGTCGGCGCGAAGGCGTCCCAGAACTCGGGTGCGGCGGCGGGGTCGGCCGGGTCGGAGATGATCAGGCTCTCCGATCCGATCGTCGAATCGTCGTGCACCTTGCCGGTGAGGGTGACCCGGGCGTCGGTGCCCGGGACGCCGAAGACTTGGCCCGGCGTGATCGCCTTCGAGACCTCTGTGTCGACGAGCAGGGGCGCGACCGTGACGCTCGCGTCGGCCGCGTCGGTGCCGCTCGCGCCATCGGCGTTCTCGACGCGCACGTCGACGTGGTTGGTCCCGGTGCGCACCGTGGTGGTCGTGACGGGCAACGCCGTGACCTTCAGGGGCAGCACGGCATATGCGCTGGCGGGAATGTCATCACCGTCGGCGCGGAAGGTGACCGTGAAGCCCTCGACGACGCAGTTCGGCGTCGGTGCCCCGAGGGTGTGCGCGGTCGTTGTCGTCGCGCTCGAGGGAGCGCAATCGGCGTAGACGTAGTCGATCTTGGCGCTCGTCGCGCCTTCAGGCCACTCGAGCTCGTCGCCGAAGCCGTCGAAGCGCAGTCCCTGCGCGGTGAAGTTCGGCTGGCCGGCCGAGGGCTCGGTGAGCCGCAGCTCCTTGACGTTCTGCGCGACGACCGTGGCGAGGATGTTCGCGATGGTGGACTGCCCGCTGACGAGGTCCGAGCGGTCAAAACGCTTCGTGACCGTGACGTCGGGGTCCTGGTTCGCGACCGTCACCGAGGCATCGGCCTTCACCGGCGCGCTCGAGGTGCCGTTCTTGCTGACGGTCGTGAGGGCGTCGTTCGTGATCGCGACCTGCGCATCCTTCGCGATCTCGGTGACCTTGTCGTTGGTCTCGGAGCGCACGACGACGGTGCCTGACGCGCCGGGCGCGAAGGCGCCGGTGAAGGTCACACGGACGCCGTCGGCGTCGCCCAGGAGCGTGGTGGTCCAGGCCGAGTCGATGTAGTACTCGATGCGCGTGTCGGTCGCTCCCGCCGGGGCGACGACTTCGATGCCCGTGATGTCGAGGTAGCCGAGGCTCGCGAGCGGCGGGGTCGCCGGGTCTTGGACGACGATGGTGTCGACGCTCTGATTCGAGGCGTTGCCCGGGGTCAGGGTCCAGTCGATCGCGCGGCCGGGGACCGCCGGGAGGGTCGATGTCGGTGCGACCGTCTTGGTCAGCGAGGGCGCCAGCGTGGTCTGCACGGCGAGCGTCACATCGGCGCTCGCGGGCACCTCGTCGGCGTTGCTCGCATCGACGACGGCGGTGTTCGTGACGGTGGCGCCGTTGAACTCGCCGCTGGTGGTCGTGGGGACGAAGACGCTGACGGTGACGAGCATGCTGTCACCGGCCTTGAGACCGGTGCCGGTCGCGAACGCCTGCTCGGGCTCGACGCGGATCGTCTCGCGCCCATTCGCATCGGTGGAGGTCGAAATGTTCGCGTTGCCGCCGCCCGCGATCGAGGCGACGACGGGGTTTGTCATCGCGGGATCGAGCACGAGCGGGGCCGGCAGCGTGTCGACGAGGAACGCGTCGACACAGCCGGGGGTCGTGGGCGAGGAGCAGCCGACCTGGATCTCGTAGTCGAAGCGGTCACCGGGCGCGAACTGCGTCTGCGTGCCGACGACCGACTTGCTGAGGTTGAGCGCGGCCTCGTGGTTGTCGGCCAGCGCCGCAGTCGGCGCGACCAGCCCCCCGAGCACGATAGCCATGATCGCCGTAAGCGCGGCAAACGTCCGTTTTCTCATGCATCCCCCTTGGCAACGGCTCCGCGCACCCCGAAGACAGGCAAAGCCTCGGTCATCCTATGCAGATTCATCACATTCGGCGGTATGTTAGGAAGCGCCCCGGCCTGCGGCGTCATACTCCCGGCGTCATGCTCCCGGCAGCGAGCACCGCCCTTCCCGCCGCGCGCGCGTCCTGCAACGATGAGGGCATGCACGCCCCCGCCTGGACGAACACCACGCTCACTCGAGCCCTGGGCATCGAGGTGCCGATCGTGCTGGGCGCGTTCGGTGGGGCGTCCAGCGTGGCCCTGACCGCCGCCGTCAGCAACGCCGGCGGGCTCGGCTCGTACGGGCTGTATGGCTACTCTGCCGCGCGCATCCTCGACACCGCGCGCGCACTGCGCGCCGCCAGTGACCGCCCGTTCGCACTCAACCTGTGGCTGCCGCACGTCGACCCCGGCGAGGGCGCCCCGGATCCGGATGGCGCCGCCTTCCGCGCGGCAGCCGAACGCCTGCGCCCGCTGTTCGACGCGGTCGGAGCGCCGGTTCCCGATGCCCCGCCCGCCGCCTTCCTGCCCGACTTCGATGCGCAGCTCGATGCGGTGCTCGCGGCGGCGCCCGCCGCACTCAGCCTCGTCTACGGCGTGCCGGACGCCGCGCTCATCGAGCGGTGCCGGGTTCGCGGCATCCGCGTGATCGCCACCGCCACCACGGTCGAGGAGGGGGTCGCCATTGCCGAGGCGGGCGTCGATGCCGTCGTGGCCAGCGGCATGGAGGCCGGCGGGCACCGCGTCTCGTTTCTGCGTCCGGCCGAACACTCGCTCGTCGGGACCATGGCACTCGTCCCGCAGCTCGTCGACGCCGTCGACGTGCCGGTGATCGCCGCCGGCGGGATCGGCGATGCGCGCGGGGTCGCCGCGGCGCTCATGCTGGGCGCCTCCGGTGCGATGCTCGGCACCGCATTTCTCGCCACCCGCGAATCGGGCATCGCGCCCGCCTACCGGGCCGTGCTGCACAGCGCGCGGGCACGGCACACCGAGCTGACCCGGGCCATGAGCGGCCGGCTGGCACGCGGCATCCCCAACCGCGCCTTCGCGCAGATCACCGATCCGGCGCCGTTCCCGGTGCAGAACTGGCTGACCGCACAATTTCGTGCCCTGGCCGGCGAGCGCGATGACCCGGAGCTGCTCTCGCTCTGGGCGGGGCAGGCCGCGGGGCTGGCGCGCGAGCAGGGCGCCGGCGAGCTGATGGATGAGCTCGTCGCCGGGGTCACGGCGCTGCTCGGGCGCTGAGCGCCTGCGCTGAGCGCCTGCACTGAATCTCTGCGCTGAGCCCCGCGCGCTGAGCGCCTGCGCTGCGTCTCTGCACTGCGCCCCTGCGCGCTGAGCCCCTGCGCGCTGAGCCCGCTACTCGGGGCGGCCGTCCTGCTCGCGCTGGCGCGCACGCTGCTGCGAGCGCTGCGCATCACGCAGGTGGTCGCGACGAGCGCGCTCGCGCGCCATCAACACGTAGATCGCGCCGGCGGCGATGATCACGACGGCGACGGTGACGGCGATGATCGTCGGCAGGGGGTTGAAGCCGCCCGCCGCGGTGTCGTCGACGGCCTGCGCGAGGATGGATGCGGCTGTTGCGAACATGGTGCTCCCTGTATGGGGGTGGACGTCGTGGGCCCCGGCGCGGGCACCGCGGGCGGCGCAAATCTGGCGCTGCGCACCCTCAACGGTAGCCGTCCCGCCGCCATCCGGCATCGAACTCACGAGCGGATGCCGCGGCACTAAGCTGGAGGGCATGTCAAAGGTCCTCACATCTCTGCCCGTCGGCGAACGCGTCGGCATCGCTTTCTCCGGGGGCCTTGACACCTCCGTCGCCGTCGCGTGGATGCGCGACAAGGGCGCCGTGCCCTGCACCTACACCGGTGATCTCGGCCAGCCTGACGAGGACGACATCGATGCGATCCCCGGTCGCGCGCTCGAGTACGGCGCCGAGCTCTCGCGCCTGATCGATTGCAAGACGCCCCTGGTTGAGGAGGGCCTCGTCGCCCTCGCCTGCGGCGCCTTCCACATCCGCTCGGGCGGTCGCACCTACTTCAACACCACCCCGCTCGGCCGCGCCGTCACCGGCACCATGCTCGTGCGCGCCATGAAAGAAGACGGCGTCGACATCTGGGGCGACGGCTCGACCTACAAGGGCAACGACATCGAGCGGTTCTACCGCTACGGCCTGCTCGCCAACCCGGCGCTTCGCATCTACAAGCCGTGGCTCGACGCCGACTTCGTCAGCGAGCTCGGCGGCCGCCAGGAGATGAGCGAGTGGCTCCTCGACCACGGCTTCCCCTACCGCGACTCCGCCGAGAAGGCGTACTCGACCGACGCGAACATCTGGGGCGCCACCCACGAGGCGAAGACCCTCGAAGACCTCGACGTCTCGCTCGAGATCGTCGAGCCGATCATGGGCGTGCGCTTCTGGGACCCCGCGGTGCGGATCGACACGGAAGACGTCACCGTCACGTTCGACGCGGGCCGCCCCGTGGCCCTGAACGGCGTGGAGTACACCGACCCGGTCGCGCTCGTGCTCGAAGCCAACCGCATCGGTGGGCGCCACGGCCTCGGGATGAGCGACCAGATCGAAAACCGCATCATCGAGGCGAAGAGCCGCGGCATCTACGAGGCGCCGGGCATGGCGCTGCTGTTCACCGCGTACGAGCGCCTGGTCAACGGCATCCTGAACGAAGACACCCTCGCGACCTACCACGAGCAGGGGCGCCGCCTCGGCCGCCTCATGTACGAGGGCCGCTGGCTCGAGCCGCAGTCGCTGATGCTGCGTGAGTCGATCCAGAAGTGGGTCGGATCCACCATCACGGGCACGGTCACGCTGCGCCTGCGCCGCGGCGAGGACTACACGATCCTCGACACCACCGGCCCCACCCTCTCGTACGCCGCCGAGAAGCTCTCGATGGAGCGCGTCGGCGACGCCGCATTCGGCCCGACCGACCGCATCGGCCAGCTCACCATGCGCAACCTCGACATCGCCGACTCGCGCTCGCGCCTCGAGCAGTACGCGGCCATGGGCATGATCGGCGGCGCCACGGGCGAGCTCGTCGGCAAGGTCACCGCAGGCGGCGCCGACGAGATCCTCGATTCGGGCACGCCGATGGATGCCGCAGCCGGCGCCCTCGACGCCGCCAACGAGGCCTCGGCCTTCGACAGCGGCACCGACTAAGCAGCCACCGTCGAAGCAGCCATCGACGAAGCCGCGCGGCCCCGCCCTCGGGCGGGACGCGCGGTTTTGTCGTCTTCGGATCTGGTCGCGAGCGTGGACGTCGCTCCGGCAGTGCTGACCCTGCGCTCGGTCCGGCTCAGGCGTGCGCGCCCGCGTAGCGGCGGCACCACTCGTACATCACGACCGCGGCCGCGGCCGAGGCGTTGATCGAGCGGGTCGATCCGTACTGCGTGATCTCGACGATGCCGGATGCCGCGGCGACGGCCTCCGCGCTCAGCCCCGGGCCCTCCTGGCCGAACAGCAGCACGCAGCGCTCCGGCAGGGTCGCGGCATCCACCGGCACCGCGCCCCGGACGTTGTCGACCGCGACGATCGGCACGCCCTCGCCCTGGGCCCACGCGGTGAAGGCGGCGACGTCCTCGTGGTGCACGACGTGCTGGTAGCGGTCGGTGACCATGGCGCCGCGCTTGTTCCAGCGGCGGCGGCCGATGATGTGCACGGTGTCGGCGAGGAACGCGTTGGCGCTGCGCACGATCGAGCCGATGTTCATGTCGTGCTGCCAGTTCTCGATGGCGACGTGGAAGGGATGCCGCTTGGTGTCGAGGTCGGCGACGATCGCGTCCATGCGCCAGTAGCGGTAGCGGTCGATGACGTTGCGGGTGTCGCCGGCGGCGAGCAGCTCGGGGTCGAACCACGGCTCCGCGGGCCACTCGGCCTCGCCGCCCGGCCACGGGCCGACGCCGTGCGTGGTGTGCTCCGGGGTCGCTGCGGGCTCGGCTGGCTGGGCTGGCTGGGCTGCGTCGGCTGTCTGGTCCACCCCGCAAGGGTAGTCCGCGCGCGACGGCGCCGCATTCGGCTTGCCTGGTTTCGGCACACCGAAAGATTGCTATGATTTCGGCATGCCTAAATCTTCCCTGCTGCCGCGAACCCGGCGAGCGCCCGGGGCCGCGGTCTCCACCCCCCGCGTCGCCTGGCTGATCGGGCCCGCCCTGGTCGCGGGCGTCGCGTATCTCGACCCGGGCAACGTGGCGAGCAACATGACCGCGGGCGCCCAGTACGGATATCTGCTCGTGTGGATCGTCGTGCTCGGCAACGTGATGGCCTGGCTGATCCAGTACCTCTCGGCCAAGCTCGGGGTCGTGACCGGGCAGAGCCTGCCCGAGATCCTTGGGCAGCGCATCGCACGTCGCTGGGCGCGGCGGGCCTACTGGGTGCAGGCCGAGCTCGTGGCGATGGCCACCGACCTCGCCGAGGTGATCGGCGGGGCGGTCGCCCTCAACCTCCTGTTCGGTGTGCCGCTGATCTGGGGCGGCGTGATCACCGGCGTCGTCTCCCTCCTGCTGCTCATGCTGCAGACGCGGCGCGGGCCCCGCACCTTCGAGACCGTCGTGATCGGGCTGCTCGCGATCATCACGATCGGCTTCACGGTGGGCGTGTTCATCGCACCGCCCGATCCCGGCGGCGTCATCGGCGGCCTCGTGCCCCGCTTCGAAGACACGGGTTCGGTGCTGCTCGCGGCCTCCATCCTCGGTGCGACGATCATGCCGCATGCGATATATGCACACTCCGCGCTCGCGCGCGATCGCTTCGCGCCGCGCACGGGGGAGGCGCTGGCCCACGCAGGGCCGGCGGAAGCAGCGCCCGAACCGGCGACCGGAGCGCTGGCGCCCAGCACACCGACACCGACACCGACGCGGGCACGGGGACAGGCACAGACTCAGGCTCAGGCGCGACGCGCCGCCCCGGCCGGTGACCTGGCCGAGCTGCGCGGCATCGGCACCGCGCGCCTGCTGCGCGCCACCCGCTGGGACGTGTCGATCGCGATGGCGATCGCCGGCACGGTGAACCTGTGCATCCTGCTGCTCGCGGCCGTGAATCTCTCCGGGGTCGCGGGCACCGATTCACTCGAGGGCGCGTACGCCGCGCTCCATGCTGCGCTCGGCCCGATCGTCGCGACGCTCTTCGCGGTCGGGCTGCTCGCCTCGGGGCTCGCCTCGACGTCGGTGGGGGCGTACGCCGGCGCCGAGATCATGCACGGCCTCCTGCACCTGCGCGTTCCCCTCCTGCTCCGGCGGCTGGTCACCCTGATCCCCGCGCTGGTGGTGCTGGGGCTCGGGATCGATCCGACGCTCGCGCTCGTGCTCAGCCAAGTGGTGCTCTCGTTCGGGATCCCGTTCGCACTGATCCCGCTGGTCTCGGTCACCGCGCGCACCGAGGTGCTGGGCGCGTGGCGCAACCACTGGGTCACGACCGCCGCGGGGGTCGCAGCATCCATGTTTCTCATCGCGCTGAACGGCGTGCTGCTGTGGCTCGTGATCGGCGGCGGATAGGCACGCCTGCGCCTACCGCCGGGTAGCCTTGACGGGTGCCCCCCACCAGCCCCGCGGTCGAAGATTATCTGAAGGCCGTCTATCAGCACACCGAGTGGCAGGACCAGCCGATCACGCCCAAGGTGCTGGCCGACGCGCTCGGCGTCGCGCCCTCCTCGGTCACCGAGATGGTGAAGAAGCTGGCGGCAGCCGGGCTCGTCTCGCACGTGCCCTACGGTGCCGTGCGGCTGACCACCGAGGGCGAGGCCCGCGCGCTGCAGGTGCTGCGCCGCCACCGGATCATCGAGACCTGGCTCGTGCGCGAGCACGCATACAGCTGGGACGAGGTGCACGACGAGGCCGAGGTGCTCGAGCACGCCCTCTCGGATCGCCTCCTCGATGCCATCGACGCGCAGCTGGGTCGGCCGCGCCACGACCCCCACGGCGACGCGATCCCCGCCGCCGACGGTTCGGTCGCACGCGAGCCCTTCGTGCTGTTGGCCGATGCCCCCGAGGGCCACGAGGGCCGGGTGATCCGCGTCAGCGACCGCGACCCCGCGCTGCTGCGCGCCATCGACGAGTCGGGGCTGCGCGTCGGCGATGCGGTCACGGTGCTCACACGAGTGGCGGATGCCGTCACCCTCCGCCGCGGCGGCACCGAGCTGCCACTGCCCGGCGCCGCGAGCGAGACGATCTGGCTGAGCGCCGCACCGGCATCCTGAACCACGGCTGTGCTGCCCTGCAACAGCAACAGCAACAGCAACCACAACTGCCACGGCAACTGCGACCGCAACAGCAGCCGCAACAGCAGCCGCGCACGCAACGGTCACCTGCCGGCAACCAAGCCGCCACCCGCTGGCCACCCCCCGTGCACCTGGGCGGGACCGGGCCCCGCACCCGGCGCGTAGGCTGAGGGCATGCAACGTCGAGACGCGATCGAATGCTGGCTGACCGACATGGATGGCGTGCTGGTGCACGAGAACCAGCCCATTCCCGGCGCGGCCGAGCTGCTTGGCCATTGGGAGGCCACCGGCACCCCATTTCTCGTGCTGACGAACAACTCGATCTTCACGCCGCGTGACCTCAGCGCGCGGCTGCGCCAATCGGGCCTCAAGGTGCCCGAGCGCGCCATCTGGACCTCCGCGCTGGCCACCGCCGACTTCCTCGCCAGCCAGAAGCCGGGCGGCAGCGCGTTCGTGATCGGCGAGGCGGGCCTGACCACGGCCCTGCACGAGGCCGGGTTCATCATGACCGAGACGGAGCCCGATTATGTGGTCGTCGGCGAGACGCGCAATTACTCGTTTGAAGCGATCACGAAGGCGATCCGCCTGATCGGCGGCGGCGCGCGCTTCATCGCCACGAACCCCGACGCCACCGGACCCTCCCCCGAGGGCCCGCTGCCGGCGACCGGCGCGATCTCGGCGCTGATCACCAAGGCCACCGGCATGGAGCCCTATGTCGTGGGCAAGCCGAACCCGATGATGTTCCGCTCCGCGCTGAACCGCATCGGCGCGCACAGCCACAACACGGGCATGATCGGCGACCGGATGGACACCGACATCGTCGCGGGCATCGAGGCGGGATTGCACACGGTGCTCGTGATGACGGGCATCAGCGACCAGGCCGAGATCGAGAAGTACCCCTTCCGACCGAGCGAGATCCTCGGCTCGGTGGCCGAGCTGCTGCCGCGGGCCGCGTCCGGCGACGCGAAGGCCGAGAAGCCAAACAAGGACGGCAACGGCGGCAAAGGCAACCAGGGCGGCGACACGTCCCGGTAGCCCGAGCCGCGCTGCCGGGCACGGCACTGAACGCACTCGGCGGGCGCAGCACCGAACGCTCTCGGCGGGCGCGCTTGGGGCACCACCCCGAACCCGAACCGGACGCCAGCCCGGGCGCGAGCCCGAGCGCGTTACTGCGCGAGCCCGAACGCGTTACTGCGGGTCGAGGCCCAGGTCGTCGAGATCGATCGCCCAGATGTAGTCGAGGCCCGCGGCCTCGATCGCCTGGCGCGACCCGGTGTTGCGGTCGACGATCACGGCCACCGCGACCACCTCGGCCCCGGCGGCGCGCAGCACCTCGACGGCCTTCAGCGCCGACTGCCCCGTGGTGGACGTGTCTTCGACCACGACGACGCGCTTGCCCGCGACATCCGCACCCTCGATCTGGCGTCCGCGGCCGTGGTCCTTGGGTTCCTTGCGCACGACGAAGGCATCGTAGGGACGACCGGCCGCGACACCCTGGTGCAGGATCGCGTTGGCGATCGGGTCGGCGCCGAGGGTCAGGCCGCCGACAGATGCGATCCCGGGAATATCTTTGATCAGGTCGAGCATGACGCGGCCGACGAGCGGCGCGGCGCGGTGGTCCAGCGTGAGCTTGCGCATGTCGACGTAGTACTTGGCCTGCTTGCCGCTGGAGAGCACGAAGTCGCCGTGGAAGACGGCCTCGTCTTTGATGAGCTCGATCAGCTGCTGGCGGTCGGCTTGCACCTCGGGGGTCGTCACACTCGTCATGAGGCAAGTCTAGGGTTTGCCACTCCGCGGCCACGCGCGATCGCGCCATAGGCTAGAACCATGCGCCTGGCCACCTGGAATGTGAACTCGATCCGCGCGCGCGTCGTGCGCACCGTCGATTGGATGGTGCGCAACGACGTCGATGTGCTCGCGATGCAGGAGATCAAGTGCAAGCCCGAGCAGTTTCCGCTGCAGGCGTTCGAAGACGCCGGCTACGAGGTCGCCGCCCACGGTCTGAACCAGTGGAACGGCGTGGCCATCGCGAGCCGGCTCCCCATGGCGGACGTGCAGACGTCGTTCACGGGGATGCCCGGGTTCCAGAAGGGCATGGAGGGCCCGGACCAGCCCCTCGAGGCGCGCGCGATCAGCGCCCTCATCGACGGCGTGCGGGTGTGGAGCCTCTACACCCCCAACGGGCGCGCCCTCGATGACCCGCACTACCGCTACAAGCTGGACTGGCTCCGTGCCCTCACCGAGCACACCCGCGAGGAACTGGCCCGGGATCCCGAGCTGGCGATGGCGCTGACCGGCGATTTCAACATCGCGCCGGGCGACGAAGACATGGGCGACCCGAGCTTCGTGCCGGGCGTCTCGACCCACATCTCGCCCGCCGAGCGTGAGGCGTTCCAGAACCTGCTCGCCGCCGGCGTCAGCGACCTCGTGCGCCCGCTCGTGCCGAGCGGGTTCACCTTCTGGGACTACAAGCAGCTTCGCTTTCCACGCAACGAGGGCATGCGCATCGACTTCGTGCTCGGCACCCGCGCCCTGGCGGAGGCGGTGGCCGGGGCATCCATTCACCGCGACGAGCGCAAGGGTGAAATTCCCAGCGATCACGTGCCGGTCATGGTGGATTTCGATTTCGGGGGCGACGATGAGGATGACATGCCGATGATCTTCGGCTAGCGTCGCGCGACACGCACCGGATCCACGAAAGGGTGAGCATGCGATACACGAGTGGCAACTATGAGGCGTTCGCCCGGCCCCGCAAGCCCGCCGGCGTCGACGAGAATCGCGCCTGGTTCGTCGGTTCAGGCCTCGCCGCCCTCGCCGGCGCAGCGTTTCTCATCCGTGACGGGCACATGGATGGCTCGCGCATCACGATCTTCGAGCAGCAAGCCATCCCCGGCGGCGCGCTCGATGGGCTGGATGTCCCGGAGAAGGGCTTCGTGATTCGCGGGGGCCGCGAGATGGAGAGCAACTTCGAGTGCCTCTGGGACCTGTTCCGCTCGATCCCCTCGCTGGAGATCGAGGATGCCAGCGTGCTCGACGAGTTCTTCTGGCTCAACTGCGACGACCCCAACTACACCCTGCGCCGCACCACGAAGAACCAGGGCGAGGACGGCGGCACCGACTTCAAGTTCGGCCTCTCCAAGCGGGCGAGGTGTTCTCGCAAGAGTTTCTCGAGAGCAACTTCTGGCTGTATTGGCGCACCATGTTCGCGTTCGAGGAGTGGCACGCGGCCCTCGAGATGAAGCTCTACCTGCACCGGTTCATCCACCAGATCCACGGGTTGCCCGACTTCTCGACGCTGAAGTTCACGAGATTCAACCAGTACGAGTCCCTCGTCCTGCCGCTGGTCACCTGGCTGCGCGAGCGCGGCGTCGTCTTCCGCTACGACACGGTGGTCACCGACGTCGACTTCGAGATCTCGCAGGATTCGCCAGAGAAGCAGGCAACCAGCATCCACATCATCGAAGCCGGCGAGTCGAAGCGGGTCGATCTGACCGCCGACGATCTGCTGTTCATGACGATCGGCTCGCTGACCGAGAACTCGGATGACGGCGATCACGGCACACCCGCGAAGCTCAACACCGGCCCGGCGCCCGCGTGGGATCTCTGGCGCCGCATCGCCGCAAAAGACAAGGCCTTCGGTAACCCCGATGTCTTCGGCGCGCACATTCCCGAGACGAAGTGGGAGTCGGCGACGGTCACCACGCTGGACCCGCGCATTCCGCGATACATCGAGAAGATCGCGCAGCGCGATCCGTTCAGCGGCAAGGTGGTCACGGGCGGCATCGTCTCGGTGATGGACTCGAGCTGGCTCATGTCGTGGACCGTGAACCGCCAACCGCACTTCAAGAAGCAGCCGAAGGATCAGATCGTCGTGTGGGTGTACGGCCTGTTCCCGGAGGCCGTGGGCGACTTCGTGAAGAAGCCGATGCAGGAGTGCACCGGCGAGGAGATCACGCAGGAATGGCTGTTCCACCTGGGTGTTCCCGTAGACGAGATCCCGGAGCTCGCGGCCACCGGGGCGCGCACCGTGCCGGTGATGATGCCCCACGTGACCGCATTCTTCATGCCGCGCACGCACACCGATCGGCCCGCCGTCGTGCCCGAGGGTGCCGTGAACTTCGCGTTCATCGGGCAGTTCGCGCAGTCCGCGCAGCGCGACTGCATCTTCACCACCGAGTACTCGGTGCGCACACCCATGGAGGCCGTGTACACCTTGCTCGGGGTCGAGCGCGGCGTGCCCGAGGTGTTCAATTCGACCTACGACGTGCGCTCGTTGTTCAAGGCGGTGACCTTCCTGCGCGACGGCGCCGAGTTCAAGCTCCCCGGTGGCGCGCCGGTGCGACGCTTCGCACACAAACACATCGAGAACAACGTCGTGGGCCAGCTGCTGCAGGAGTTCGGCCTGGTGGAGTAGGGGCCGGGGCGAGGGTTCGCGCTCAGGGAGGGCTCCCGCTCAGGGCGGGCTTCCGCTCAGGGCACCACGCCGCCGTCGTCCGTGTCGTCGTCGGCGCCAGCGTCATCGCCCGCGTGCTCGGCCATGAACGCCTCCGGACCGGCCTCGATGGCTGCGGGATCCATGTAGAAGAACTCGAGCACGTTGCCATCCGGGTCTTCGAGGTCGCGCCCGTACATGAACCCGTGATCCTGCGGCGACACCGGCTCCCGGCCGCCATGGGCGAGGCCGACCTCGAGCGCCTCGTCGACCGCGGCCCGCGACTCGCGGCTGAGCGCGGTGAGCACCGAGGTCGTCGTCTTCGTGTCGGCAACGGTCTTCTCGGTGAAGGTCCCGAAGAACTCGCGGGTGAGGAGCATGAAGAAGATGTCGTCTTCGACGACGATGCACGCCCCATTCTCGTCGCTGAACAGGGGATTCACCTCGAACCCGAGCGCCGTGTAGAACGAAGTGGCACGCGCGAGGTCGGTCACTGCAAGGTTCACGAAAATGCTGGTAGCCATGATGGCCTCCGTCTGGTGTGGGGGTGGTTGCAGCTGTGATGCCGAAAGACTGACAAACCGCATGCAGGCGGTCAAGGGGGCTTCGCGCGGGAGTGGCGGGCGTGCCGGCGGCGTGCCCGGCGGCGGGGGCGGCCACGCCCGGCACGATCTCCCCCGCGCGGCCTCCCCCGCACTCCCCCGCACGGGGAACGTCCCCTCCCGCGGGCGCCCGTAGCCTAGAGCACATGACGACGGATACCCCGGCCACGTCCCTCCCCGCACCCGCACCCGCACCGCTCACCCCGGCGCAGCGGCGCTTCGACGTGTTCCTGGCGCTCGTCCTGTTCGTCGGCGGCCTAATCAGCGCAGCGCTCTCTGCGGTGGCGGGGTATTACGGCGACGAGCAACAGAACAACATGCTCCTCGCGCTCGCGTACGTCGCGGTGCTTTCGATGCCGCTCGCGCTCCGGCGCCGTTGGCCCTGCCAGGTGGGCGTGATCGTCGTGTTCGCCTTCTTCATGGGCGTCACCCTGCGGATCCCCGACATCTTCGTCGGCAACATCGCCATGTTCATCGCCCTCTACACGGTCGGCGCCTGGGCGACGGATCGCCGCCGAGCCCGCATCGTGCGCATCGTGCTGATCGTCGCCATGTTCGCCTGGCTGCTCACGGTCATGTTCTTCGAGGTCACCGCCGCGGGTTCCGAACAGGGCACACCCGCCGGTGCCTTCACGCCCTACATGGCGGCCATGCTGATCAACCTCCTGATCAACGTGCTCTACTTCGGCGGCGCCTACTACCTCGGCGACCGGGCCTGGAGCGGCCGCCTCCAGCGCCTCGCCCTCGAGCAGCGCACCGCCGAGCTCGAAGCCGAGCGCGAACTGACCGCGACCCAGGCCGTCGCCCTCGACCGCGTGCACATCGCCCGCGAGTTGCACGACGTCGTCGCGCACCACGTCTCGGCGATGGGGGTGCAGGCCGGGGCGGCGCGCGCGGTGATGGACCTCGACCCGGCGGCCGCGCGCGAGGCCCTGCACGGCATCGAGACGTCGGCGCGCGACGCGATCGCCGAGCTCAAGCAGCTGCTGCACACGCTGCGCAGCTCGAGCGAGGTCGAGGTCGAGGCATCCACCCTCACCCTCGATGCGCTCCCCGACCTGGTCGATGCCGTCGGCGCCGCGGGGATGCCGGTGAACCTGACGATCGTCGGCTGCCCGCGGCCGATCGCGCAGCTCGTGCAGGTCAACCTCTATCGGATCGCGCAGGAGGCCCTCACCAACGCACGCCGGCACGGCGGCGCCGGCGTGCGCGCCGAGGTCCGGCTGCGATTCGACGCCGAGAGCGTCGAGTTGGAGATCACCAATACGGGGCACGCGGGCACATATGCCAAACCTGGCATGGGTCAGCTGGGGATGCTCGAGCGGGCCGAGGTGTCGGGCGGGACCCTCACCTTCGGCCCGCGCTCGACCGACCGCGGTGGGTACCTCGTGCGCGTGCGCGTCCCGATGGCGGCGGGCGCGGCGAGCGCTGCCGGCGCGGCGGGAGCGACGGGAGCGACGGGAGCGACGGGAGCGACGGGAGCGGCCGGAGCTGCGGGAGCGGCCGAAGGTGCGGGATCGACTGGATCGACGGGAGCGACTGGAACGGCTGACCCGCCCGAGACGGCGAACCCGGCGGTGGCGCTCGGCGCGGCGTCGCCGGCCCCGCGCGTCGGCGCGAGCGATCCTGCGTCTGCGCCGCGCCCTGCGGGGGCCCCAGCATGAGCGCCCAGCACCCGGGAGCCGGCACGAACACCCCGCCGATCCGCGTGCTGCTGGTCGATGACCACGCGATCATGCGCGCGGGGTTCCGCATGATCCTGCAGGCGTCCGGCGTGCAGGTCGTCGGTGAGGCCGCCACGGGCACCGAGGCGATCGCCGCGGCATCCGCGTTGCAGCCCGATGTAATCTGCATGGACGTGCAGATGCCCGACATGGACGGGCTCGAGGCCACACGGCGCATCGTCGCCGACCGCGACATCACCGCGGCGGTGCTGGTCGTCACGACGTTCGACCGCGACGACTATCTGTTCGCGGCGCTGGCCGCCGGCGCGAGCGGCTTCCTGTTGAAAAACGCCGGACCGGAGGATCTCGTCAGCGCCGTGCGGGTCGTCGCCGGCGGTGATGCGTTGCTGGCGCCGGAGGTGACGCGCCGGGTGATTGAGCGCTTCAGCGCGCAGCCACCGGCGGTGGTGGAGGGCGGCGTGGGAGCGCCACGCAGCGTAGCCGCGCCCGCGGCCGCACCTGCCGCATCCGCTACATCACCTGCCGCATCCCCGGCCGCCCCTGCCGCATCCCCCACCGGGAACCACGCCGGGAATCACGCCGCGGGCTGCGCGCCCGAGCTCAGCGAGCCGCTCACCGAGCGGGAGGGCGAGGTGCTCGCGCTGCTCGCCCAGGCGCTGAGCAACGCCGAGATCGCCGAGCAGCTGTTCATCGGCGAGGCCACCGTGAAGACGCACGTCTCGAAGGTGCTGCAGAAGCTCGGCGCGCGTGATCGCGTGCAGGCCGTGGTGTTCGCCCACCGCAGCGGACTCGCCTGAGCCGCGGCATCCACGCACCCGACGCCCGTGCCCGCAGCGCACCCGCCCTCCCCCGCAAGGGGGAGCCGCGCCCGCCGGTGCCGGCGAGACCCCCGCGCGATGCGCCAAAGACCCCTCGCACGGGGGATGCCGCGGCCGCGCGCGATCCGTAGCGTTGCACACGACGGTGCGAACGGATGATCGGTCCCGCACCGATCGCGCATCGACAGGCACCACAACGACGGAGGACGCATGCTCGAGCTTCGAGGCATTACCAAGAGCTACGGCGGGAGGCGGGTGCTCGACGACGTCTCGTTCACCGTCGCACCCGGCCGGCTGACCGGCTTTGTCGGCGGCAACGGCGCGGGCAAGACCACCACCATGCGCATCGTGCTCGGTGTGCTCTCGGACGACGGCGGCACCGTGTCGCTCGACGGTCGCCCGCTGACCTCGGCCGACCGCCGCCGCTTCGGCTACATGCCGGAGGAGCGGGGCCTCTACCCCAAGATGAAGGTGCTCGAGCAGATCGTCTACCTCGCCCGGCTGCACGGGTACAGCAAGGCCGAGGCGGAGTCGGAGGCGACCGCGCTGCTCGAGAAGCTCGGGCTCGGCGAGCGCCTCGGCGACAACGTCGAGACCCTCTCGCTCGGCAACCAGCAGCGCGCGCAGATCGCCGCCGCCCTCGTGCACGACCCGAAGGTGCTGATCCTCGACGAGCCGTTCTCGGGCCTCGACCCGATCGCGGTCGACGTGGTCGCGGGCGTCCTGCAGGAGCGCGCCGCACGCGGCACCGCCGTGCTGTTCTCCTCCCACCAGCTCGACGTCGTCGAGCGCCTCTGCGACGACCTCGTCATCATCGCCGGCGGCACGATCCGCGCGAGCGGCGCCCGCGAGGCGCTCCGCGCCGAGCACTCCACCCGCCGGTACGAGCTCATCTCGAGTGGCGATGCCGGGTGGCTGCGCGGCGAGCCGGGCGTGCAGATCATCGAGTTCGACGGCGGCTATGCGCTCTTCGACGTCGACAGCGAAGCCACCGCACAGCGCGTGCTGCGCCAGGCGGTCGCCCTCGGCGATGTCGCAAGCTTCTCGCCGCAGCATCCCACCCTCGCACAGATCTTCAAGGAGGTCATCCAGTGAGCACGCCCGCCCGCGCCACGAGCGCCAACCGCACGGCCCCACGAAACGCGCCCAGCGAGCTGCAGGGGGTCTGGCTCGTCGCCGAGCGCGAGATCGGCTCGAAGCTGCGCAGCAAGGCCTTCATCATCTCGACCGCGATCCTGTTCGCGATCGCCCTCGCCGGCATCCTGTTCGCCGGGCTCGCCTCGAAGGATGCCACCGGCACGCCCGTCGCCGTGGTCGGCACGGCGAGCGCGTCCGTCGAGGGCATCGAGGGCATCTCGCCCACCCAGGTGGCCGACCGTGCCGCGGCCGAGTCGCTCGTGCGCAGCGGCGACGTCGACGCGGCGATCGTGAACGACCCCGACAGCCCCGCCGGCTTCACCGTCATCGCCGACTCGCAGGCGCCCACCTCGCTGCTGCTGACCCTCGCCAAGGTCCCGACCGTCGAGCTGCTGAACCCACCGACCACCGATGAGGGCCTGCGCTACCTCGTCGCGATCGGCTTCGGCGTGGTGTTCCTGATGGCGGCCAGCCTGTTCGGCAGCACCATCGCGCAGAGCGTCGTCGAAGAGAAGCAGACCCGCGTGGTCGAGATCCTCATCTCGGCGATCCCCGCCCGCACCCTGCTGGCCGGCAAGGTCATCGGCAACACGATCCTCGCGATGGGGCAGGTGCTCGGGCTCGCGGCGATCGCGATCATCGGGCTCACCGTCACGGGGCAGGCCGCCCTCCTGCAGGGCCTTGGCGCGCCCATCGTGTGGTTTGCGATCTTCTTCCTGTTCGGCTTCATCCTGCTCGCCTCGCTGTTCGCGGCCGCCGCCGCGATGGTCTCGCGCCAGGAAGACATCGGCTCGACCACGATGCCGCTGACCATGCTCATCATGGCGCCGTACATGCTGGTCATCCTGTTCAACGACAACCCGCTGGTGATGTCGATCATGTCGTACGTGCCGTTCTCGGCACCCGTCGGCATGCCCATGCGCCTGTTCCTCGGCGAGGTGCAGTGGTGGGAGCCGCTGCTCTCGCTCGTGATCCTGCTCGCCACCTGCGTCGCCGCGATCTGGGTGGGCGCGAAGATCTACGAGAACTCGCTGCTGCGGATGGGCGCGCGCGTGAAGCTCGGCGAGGCGCTTCGGGGCTAGCCCGGCCGGGGCGGTGCGCCTCGTGCGCGCGCCCCGGGTGGATGCCACAGCCCCCGCTTCGCCGAAGTGCGGGCCGCGGCATCCACCTCTTGTGAGAATGGATGCATGGACTCGCTGCACGATCTCCGCACCCACCACTTCGCCTCCGACAACCACGCCGGCGCGCACCCCGAGGTGCTCGCCGCGCTCGTTGCCGCGAACGGCGGCCACCAGGACGCCTACGGCGCCGATGCGTACACGGCGCACCTCGACGGGGTGCTGGCCGGGCACTTCGGCGAGGGGATCGACGTCTACCCGGTGTTCAACGGCACGGGCGCGAACGTCGTCGGGCTGCAATCGATGCTGCCGCGCTGGGGCGGCGTGATCACGGCGCGCACCGCCCACATCAACGTCGACGAGAACGGGGCACCCGAGCGCGTGGGCGGCATGAAGCTGCTGCCCCTCGACACCCCCGACGGCAAGCTGCGCCCCGAGCAGATCGACCGTGCCGCATGGGGCTGGGGCGATGAGCATCGCGCGCAGCCGCTCGTGGTGTCGATCACGCAATCGACCGAGCTTGGCACCAACTACACCCCGGCCGAGGTCAAGGCGATCGCCGACGCCGCGCATGCCCAGGGCATGCGCGTGCACCTCGACGGGGCGCGCATCGCGAACGCGGCCGCGGCCCTCGGGGTGCCGCTGCGCGCCTTCACGACCGACGCCGACGTCGATGTGCTCTCGCTCGGCGGCACCAAGAACGGGGCGATCGGCGCCGAGGCCATCGTCGTGCTGCGGCCCGGGGCATCCGAGGGCCTGCGCTACCTGCGCAAGCTCAACATGCAGCTGGGCTCGAAGCAGCGCTTCGCCTCGGCGCAGCTGATCGCCCTGTTCGAAGGCGCACTGTGGCTCGACTCGGCCGCGCACGCGAACGCGATGGCGAGCCGGCTGCGCGCAGGGCTGGCGGATGCCGCGGCCGCCGGCGCGCTCGCATTCACCCAGGCGACCGAGTCGAACGCCGTGTTCGCCCGCCTGCCGCTTGCCGCGGCGAACGCGCTGCGGCCCCGCTTCGGGTTTTATGACTGGGCCGGACCGTTCGCCGACGGCACGGTCGAGGTGCGCTGGATGTGCTCGTGGGACACCACCGAGGCCGATGTGGATGCCTTCGCCGCGGCGATCATCGCCGCGTGCGCCTCGCGCTCGGGCGGCTAGCGTTCGGGCTGGCGCGGGTCGTGCCTGCGCGGTTTCGAAGCCCCGCGGCTCGTGTGCGTGCCGCCGGCGGAATATCTTGGCGCGCGTAGGGTTGAAGTCGGAGTGGGCGATGCCCATCCACGCAATCTTTGCCCGAACACCGTGAAAGCGAGCTCCTCTTGACCACTCCCGCCGTGAGCCTTGACCAGCCCCGCACCGACCGCGCCGCCGCCACCGAGGCGCCCCTGCTCGACGTGCTCAGCACGCGTTGGAGTCCCCGCGCGTTCGACGCCGAAGCGGCGATCGACGAGGAGAAGCTGAACAACGCGCTCGAGGCGGCCCGCTGGTCACCGTCTGCCGGCAACTCGCAGCCCTGGCGATTTGTGGTCGCCCGCCGCGGCTCCGAAGCACACGCCACGATCCACGCGAGCCTCACCGGCTGGAACAAGGAATGGGCCGGCGAGGCCGCGGTGCTCATCGTCGCGCTCGCCGAGGTCGAGAACGCGCTCGGGGAGCCTCAGCACTGGGCACGCTACGACCTCGGTCAGGCGATGGCGCACCTCTCGGTGCAGGCGCACCACGACGGGCTGCACGCCCACCAGATGGGCGGCTTCGACGCGGCCGCGCTGTGCGAGGCCTTCGCGCTCGAGCCGCGACTGGCGCCGGTCACGGTGACGGCGCTCGGCACGATCGGCGACCCGGCGCAGCTGCCCGAGGTGCTGCGCGAGCGTGAGGGCGCCCCGCGCGCCCGCCGCACCCTCGACGACACCGTCATCGTCAACGCCTAGCCTGCGCGCGGAGCCTCCGGGCGCGCGTGTCTCCGAGCGCGCGATGCCTCCGGGCGTGCGATGCCTCCGGGCGCGCGTAGCCCCCGGGCGCGCGATGCCCGCGGTCAACGCGCAGGCGCCTCGCCCTCGGCGGGTGCGGGCAGCTCCTGCCGGTCGGGGTGGAACGCGGTGAACACCGAGTAGGTCTCGCCATCGGCATCGGGGCCGCGTTCCTTGAACTCGTTGATGAGGGCGTAGAGCCGCTCCTCGAACTCTGCCTTCGAGGCCGCGTTGATCTTCAGCCCGAGCCAGCTGATGTGCAGCTGTTCGGGGTCAAGCCCCTCGATCTGCTGCAGGAACGTCTCGACCAGCACGGGCGACGCGTTCGGGATGTGCGTGTTCCAGGAGCGCCCCGTGGCCCGGTAGGGCACCTCGCGAGCGCCCTGCGCGCCGTGGCGCTCGGGTTCGGCCACGAGGAACCCTGTGTGCACGAGGGTGCGCACATGATGCAGCATCGTGCCCGGGTTGACGCCGAGGAGGGTGGCGAGCTCCTTATTGGTGCGCGCCGTGTGGGCACACAGTCGCAGCACGCGCAGCCGCAGCGGCGAACTCAGCGCCCGCGCGATCGCCTGCGCGTCAGCCTCCGTATCCGCCGCCATGCCACCACGCTAGCCCACCGATTGACAGTGCTCAATCAATCGCGCACACTGATTGACATGTCTCAATCAGAGGGATCGGGAGCGGGATCGGGAGCGGGATCGGGAGCGGGCCCAGACACCCACGCACCGCACACCGCGAGCCCGAGCCCGGCCCCGGCCCCCGCGCCCACGCGCTCGCTGTGGCGCGACGCCAACTTCCTCACCATGTGGAGCGGCCAGTCGCTCGCCCAGTTCGGCGCACAGCTGACGGAGCTGGCGATCCCCGTGCTCGCCGTGCTCGTGCTGGGCGCGAGCGAGCTCGAGGTCGGGGTGCTCACGGCCGCCGGGCTCGCCGCGTTTCTCGTCGTGGGCCTGCCGGCCGGCGCGTGGATCGACCGGATGCGCAAGCGCCACGTGATGATCTGGGCCGACGCCGTCCGGGCGCTCGCGCTGGCCGCGCTGCCGACCCTCTGGGCGCTCGGGGTGCTCGAGATGTGGCACCTGTATGCCGTCGCGCTCGTCGTGGGCGTGGCGACCGTGTTCTTCGACGTCTCGTACCAGAGCCTGATCCCCTCGCTCGTCCGCCCCGAGCAGATCGCCGAGGCCAACGGCAAGCTCGAATCCACCCACCAGCTCGCCGGCGTCGCCGGGCCCGCGATCGGTGGCTGGCTGATCGGCGTTCTCGGCGCGCCGCTGTCGATCGTCGGCACCGTGCTCACCTACGTCGCGTCGTTCGTGGCCCTCATCCGCACCCGCGATCACGAGCAACTGCGCGACCCGGCTGACCACGCCCCGCTCCTGCACGAGATCGGCGAGGGCCTGCGCTGGGTGTTCGGCAACCCTCTCCTCCGCCGGATCGTGGCCACCACCGGCGTCTCGAACCTGTGCAACACCATCTCATTCACGATGCTGCCGATCTTCCTCCTGCGCGAGCTCGGCCTGAGCCCCGCCTCGATGGGCGTGATCTTCGCGCTCGGCGCGATCGGCGGCCTTCTCGGCGCCGTCGCGACGCCGCACATCGTGCGCTGGATCGGCGAGGCCCGCGCCATCCCGGTGAGCGCCATCGCGTTCAGCGTCCTGGCGCTCGGCCTCCCCCTCGCGGCGACCTTCCCGGCCTTCGCCTTCGGAGTGCTGGTCGTGCAGGGCTTCGTGTCGAGCTTTACCGTGCTGCTCTACAACATCACCCAGGTCACCTTCCGTCAGCGCATCACGCCGCCCCGCCTGCTCGGTCGCATGAACGCCTCGGTGCGATTCGTCGTCTGGGGCGTCATGCCGATCGCCGCGCTCCTGGCGGGCGTGCTCGGGCAATGGCTCGGGGTGCTGGCCACGATGTGGATCGGCGCGATCGGTCAGCTGCTCTCGGCCACGTTCGTCGCGATCGGCCCGTTCTGGCGCATGCGCGAGCTGCCGAGCGCGAACGCGAGCACCGACACGGCCCCAAACACGACCCCGAACACGGGCACGAGCGCGTAGCGCCCGGCGGTGCTGACCCGCGGCGCGGCGGCTACGACGCGCCCTGCACCCGCGGCGCCGGCATGCCCGTGGGGCGACGCGAGCGCACGATGCCGATGATCGCCAGCGCGATGGTCGCCACCCACATGATCAGCGCGAAGATCGACGCCAGCGTGAAGATGAACGACGCCATCTCGATGCTGACGCCGCCGCCGGTCCACACCGTCAGCGCCGCCGGTACCGGCGGTCCGTCGGCCTGGTCGGGCACCGTCAGCCCCATGAGCACGAGCGCGAGCCACAGCATCCACGACACCGCCGTGTACGAACTGCGGGTGGATGCCACCGGCCGCACATCGCGATCGAACACGGTGAGCACCGGCGCGATGTACAGGGCGATGAGCAGCAGGGCCCCGTAGACCACGCCGACCACGGCCAGCCACCCCAGCTCCGCACCGACGAACGCGCGGCCCCAGAACAGGAAGAACGTGAGCACCACGGGCACGATCCACTGAAGGATGAACGCGACCCTGCCGGCGACCGAGAAAATCATGTTTCGACCCTAGCGATCCGCGGTCGCGCGTTACGCCGTGCGACCCGATCTCGTGGGCACACCGTCAACCGCATCACACCGCGCCGGCGGGTCCGCCGCCGGTCTCCCCCGCCGCGCGACGATGCGCGCCGCGGCCGACACGACCGCCCAGCGCATCCGCCGCCCGCACGAGCGCGAGGTGCGTGAGTGCCTGCGGCGCGTTGCCCGCCTGACGCCCCGTCGCGGGGTCGTACTCCTCCGCGAGCAGCCCGAGGTCGTTCGCCGCGTCGCAGAGCCGATCCATCAGCGCCTCCGCGTCGGCGAGGCGCCCGGTCGCGGCGTACTGCTCGACGAGCCAGAACGAGCAGGCAAGAAACGTCTGCTCGCTGCCGAGCACGCCGTCGCCGGCCGCGTCGGTGCGGTACCGCGCGACGAACCCGCCGCGCATGAGGTCGCGTTCGATCGCCGCGACCGTCGCGAGCATGCGCGGATCGTCGGGCGCGCAAAAGCCCACGAGCGGCAGCAGCAGCAGCGAGGCATCCACCTCGCCCGCGCCGTACGACTGCACGAAGTGCCCGCGCTCGGCATCGACGCCGTGCGCCTCGACCTCGGCCCGAACCCGATCGCGCAGGCGGGCCCAGTGCGCGTCCGGCCCATCGCAGCCATGCTCGCGCACCGCGCGCACGCCGCGGTCGAGCGCGGCCCACACCATCACCCGCGAGTACGTGAACATCCGCGGATCGCCGCGCATCTCCCAGATGCCCTGATCCGGCTCGTCGATGTGTGCCTCGACGAAATCGAGCAGCGCCCGTTGCAGGGGCCAGGAGAAGTCCGTCTCCTCGAGCCCGGCCATGCGCGCCGCCTCGAGCGCGACCATCACCTCGCCGACGACATCGGCCTGAAACTGCAGTGCCGCGGCGTTGCCCATCCGCACCGGCGCCGCGCCGCCGTAGCCGGGCAGGTGCGGGAGCGTGCGCTCCGCGAGATCCCGCTCGCCGGCGACGCCGTACATGATCTGCACGTCCGAGGCATCGCCCGCGATGGCGCGCAGCAGCCAGCCGCGCCACTGCTGCACCTCGGCCGTGAAGCCGTGCGCGACGAGCGCCTCGATCGTGAGCGAGGCATCCCGAAGCCACACGTAGCGGTAGTCCCAGTTGCGCGCGCCGCCGAACTGCTCCGGCAGCGAGGTGGTGGGCGCCGCGACGATGCCGCCCGTCTCCTCGTGGCTGAGCGCCCGCAGCACCAGCAGCGAACGCACGACCTCGACGTGACGCGGGCCGCTGTGGTCGATGCCGGCGCTCCAATCCGACCACCACCGCGCGGTGCGCGCGAGCACTGCGTCGACGTCGCACGGGGGCGGCGCGGCGCGGTGGGAGGCGAACCACGCGAGCGTGAGATCGACGTGCTCCCCCGGCGAGACCGTCACGACTCCACGGTGGGCAAAACCCTCGGCATGCAGCCGGGCGCCCCGGATCACGAGCGCATCGGGCCCCGCGATCGCGACCAGCGCGGGGTGCTCCTCGCTGCCGACCTGGCGCATCCACGGCATCGCGCGCGCGTAGTCCGGGCGAATGCGCAGGTCGACCTCGAACTCGACCCTCCCCGACACCCCGCGCACGCGGCGCACGATGTCGGTGTCGTCGTCGCACGGCATGACGTCGATCACCTCGGCGACGCCGGCGGCGCTCGTCCACCGCGTACGCAGCGTGAAGCTGTCGCCGTCGTACGCGCGTTCCGCGCGCGCCGCAGGATCGGCGGGGCGAAGCATCCATCGCCCGTGCCGTTCGTCGCCCAGGATCGCGCCGAACAGCGACGCCGAGTCGAAGCGGGGCAGACACAGCCAGTCCATGCTGCCCTCGCGCGACACGAGCGTCGCCGCCCGGCAATTGCTCAGAAGCGCGTACTCCTCGATGGGGACCGCCATGCCCTCATCCTGCCAGCGCGCGGCGCGGTTTTCACGCCGTGTGCTCGCTGAGGATCGCGAGGGTCGAGCCGTCGGCCGCGACATCCACCCGCACCGTGTCGCCGTCGCGCACCCCGCCGGAGAGGATCGCCCGTGCGAGGCGGTCCTGGATCTCGGTCTGGATGAGGCGGCGCAGGGGACGCGCCCCGTACATCGGGTCGTAGCCCCGCTCGGCGAGCCAGGCCCGCGCATCGGGGGTGACCGCGAGGGTGAGGCGACGTTCGTGCAGGCGCTCCTGCAGGCGGTCGACCGAGATCTCGACGATCTGGGCCAGGTCGTCCTCGGTGAGCGCGTGGAAGATCACGATGTCATCGAGGCGGTTGATGAACTCGGGCTTGAACGCCTGGCGCACGAGCGCCTGCACGGCCTCGCGCTTGGCCTGCACGTCGATCGTCGGGTCGATGAGGATCTGCGAGCCGAGGTTCGAGGTGAGGATGAGGATGACGTTGCGGAAGTCGACGGTGCGACCCTGCCCATCGGTGAGGCGGCCGTCGTCCATGACCTGCAGCAGCACGTCGAAGACCTCGGGGTGCGCCTTCTCGACCTCATCGAGCAGGACCACGCTGTAGGGGCGACGACGGACGGCCTCGGTGAGCTGGCCGCCCTGCTCGTAGCCGACGTAGCCGGGAGGGGCGCCGACGAGCCGCGAGACGGAGTGCTTCTCGCCGTACTCCGACATGTCGATGCGCACCATGGCGTGCTCGTCATCGAAGAGGAACTGGGCGAGTGCCTTGGCCAGCTCGGTCTTGCCGACGCCGGTGGGGCCGAGAAAGAGGAACGAGCCCGTGGGGCGACCGGGGTCGCTGATGCCGGCGCGCGAGCGGCGCACCGCGTCGGCGACGGCCTGCACGGGCTCGCGCTGCCCGATGATGCGCTTGCCGAGCTCCTGCTCGAGATGCAGCAGCTTCTCGGTCTCGCCCTGCAGCAGGCGCCCGACGGGGATGCCCGTCCACGAGGCGATCACCCCGGCGATGTCCTCGTCGGTGACCTGGTCGTTGACCATGCGCCCCTCGCCCGGGGACTCCTCAGCGCGCTCGGCGTCGAGCAGCTCGCGCTCGAGCTGCGGGATCTCGCCGTAGAGCAGGCGAGAGGCCTGCTCGAGCTTGCCCTCGCGCTGCGCGCGCTCGGCGGAGCTGCGTGCGGCGTCGAGCCGGGTCTTCAGCTCGCCGACGCGGTTGAGCGATGCGCGCTCGGCTTCCCAGCGCTCCTGCAGCTCGGCCAGGCGCGCGCGGCGCTCGGCGAGGTCTTCGCGCAGCTTCGCGAGGCGCTCCTTCGAGGCGTCGTCCTTCTCCTTCTTCAGCGCGAGCTCCTCGAGGGCGAGGCGATCCACGCTGCGGCGCAGCTCGTCGATCGCAACCGGCGCCGAGTCGATCTCCATGCGCAGGCGCGACGCGGCCTCGTCGATCAGGTCGATCGCCTTGTCGGGCAGCTGCCGGCTCGGAATATAGCGATTGCTCAGGCTCGCGGCCGCGACCAGCGCGTTGTCGGCGATGGCCACCTTGTGGTGGGCCTCGTAACGCTCCTTCAGGCCGCGCAGGATCGCGATCGTGTCTTCGACCGACGGCTCGCCGACGAACACCTGCTGGAAGCGGCGCTCGAGCGCGGCATCCTTCTCGATGAACTCGCGGTACTCGTTCAGCGTCGTGGCGCCGATCAGGCGCAGCTCGCCGCGGGCGAGCATGGGCTTGAGCATGTTGGATGCCGCGACCGAGCCCTCCCCGCCGCCCGCGCCCATCAGCACGTGCAGCTCGTCGATGAAGGTGATCACGCGGCCCTCCGACTCGGTGATCTCTTTGAGGACGCTCTTGAGGCGTTCCTCGAACTGGCCGCGATACATCGCGCCGGCCACGAGCGCCGAAATGTCGAGGCTGATCAGGTCTTTGCCCTTCAGACTCTCGGCCACGTCGCCGGCGACAATGCGCTGCGCGAGGCCCTCGGCGACGGCGGTCTTGCCGACGCCGGGCTCGCCGATGAGCACGGGGTTGTTCTTGGTGCGCCGGGTCAGCACCTGGCTGACGCGGCGAATCTCGCTGTCTCGGCCGATGACGGGGTCGAGCTTGCCCTGTCGTGCAAGCTCCGTGAGGTTGATCCCGAACTGTTCGAGGGCGCTCTTCTGCTCCTCCTGCCCGGGCTGCTGCGTTGCGTTCATGTCTCTCCTGAAGTGTGGTGCGCACTCAAAGTTGAGTCGCTGTGGCTCAAGTTTACCAGAGGCGCATTTCGGGGGCAAGACCGTGCGGCGGTCGCGTGCGCGCACGCAAAAAGCGGGGCACCCCCGTGGGGCGCCCCGCTGTGCGGGTCCTGGAGCCTACGCGTACGTCGCGAGCACGCGGTCGATCTCGGCGAGCGCCGCAGCATCGGGCTCGGCGAGCGCCATGCGGCAGGTGCCATCGGCGATGCCCATCGCGCGGTAACCGGCCTTCATGCGCGGCATGTCGCCGCCGATCACCGAGACGATGTCGTCGACGTCGGCCTGCGCGCGCGCGAGCAGTGCCGGGTCCCCGCTGGCGGCGGCCGCCGCCAGCGCGCGGAAGGGCTTCGGGAGCACCGAGGAGACGCCCGAGACCACGCCCTGCGCGCCGGCCTCGCCGGCGGCGACGAGGTCGCGGTCGGCGCCCGTGTAGAGCACGAAGTCGGCGGGGACCACGGCCCGGTACGCGCGGATGTCGTCGAGGCTCAGCTCGCTGATCTTCGCGCCGATCACATTCGGCAACTCGGCGAGGCGGGCGAGCAGCTCGGGGCTGACCGCGTTGCCGCTGAGCTTCGGATAGATGTAGATGAACAGCTCTCCGTCGCCGACGGCCTCGGCTACGGCCTTGAAGTAGTCGTACAGCGCGTCCTGCGTCGAGGCGAGGTAGTACGGCGTAAGCGCGGCGAACTCGCGGGCGCCCAGCTCGCGGGCGATGCGCACGCGGCGGACGGCCTCGTAGGCGCTCGGGCGACCGACGTGCACGATCACGCGCATGTGCTCGCGGAGCTCCTCGAGCGCGACACCCACGAGCGCGGCGAACTCGGCCTCGTCGACGGCCGGGAACTCGCCGGTGGTGCCGAGCACGAAGGCGCCCTCGTTGCCCGAGGCGGCCACGTAGCGATAAATCGAACGTGTCCCCTCGAGGTCGAGGCTGCCGTCGGCGTGGAAGCTCGTGGGGATGGCGGTCACGATGTCGCGACGAGTCACTGTTCGTTCTCCTTGGTGTCGGTGACGGCGGGGTCCGTCGAAGCGGAGCCGGCACCATGTGCGGCGGGGCTGTGGATGTCGGATGGATCGATGGGGACCATTCCCGTCACCGGATCGGGCAGTTCGTCGATGACGCTGTGCTTGGCCGCGATGTCGGCGACCACCTCATCGGCGAGGATCGACTCGGAGAGGGAGCCCCGCTTGCCGCGCGGCTTGCGCGCATTGCGAATCGCGGGCATCACGATCGAGAGCACGGCGAGCGTGAGCAGGATGATCGTGATCGGGCTGATGACCTCGAAGAACGGGCGCGTCGGCAGGATCGCCAGCGTGCGCGAGAGGTTCTCCTCCGCCAGCGGTCCCAGCAGCAGGCCGAGCACGATCGGGCCGGCCGGCACCGAGAGCCGCTTGAGCAACACGCCGATCACGCCGAACACGAGCATCGTGACCACGGTCGAGAGGCTGTTCGAGGTGGCGTATGTGCCGATGATGCAGAAGATCAGGATGCCGGGCCAGAGGAAGCTCTGCGGCACATCGAGCAGCTTCACCATGCCGCGCATGCGCACGAGGCTCAGGCCCAGCGAGAGGATCGTCGCGATCAGCATGATGCCGACGATGGAAACGACGAGGTCGGGGCGGTTCGAGAACAGGGTGGGTCCCGGGGTGATGCCCCAGATCATCATCGAGCCGATCATGACCGCCATCACCGAGTCGCCGGGGATGCCGAGCGCCATCGTGGTGGTCAGCGAGCCGCCGAGCGTGGCGCTCGAGGCGGTGTCTGCCGCGGTCACGCCTTCGATCGAGCCCTTGCCGAATTGCTCGGGATGCTTCGACACCTTGCGGGCGCGCTCCCAGCCGATCAGGCCGGCGATGTCGCCGCCCGCGGCCGGGACCAGGCCCACCCCGAGCCCCACGCCGCCACCCACGAACAGCGCGGCGCGCGACTGCTTGAAATCGGCACGGCTCGGCCACCAGCGCCCGAGGCTCGAGATCGGGCGGGTCTTCGACGCGTGGTGGGTGAGCATCTGGTCGAACAACTCGGCGATGCCGAACAGGCCGATGATCACGGCGATGAAGTTGAAGCCCTCCACGAGCTCGAGGATCCCGAAGGTGAAGCGGTGATCGGCGGTGGCGGCGTAGGTGCCGACCGTGCCGAGCATCAGGCCGAACAGGCCCGCGAGGATGCCCTTGAGCATCGACTTGGACGAGATGCCGATCATGATCGAGATGCCGAACACCACGAGCGCGAACAGCTCGGGCGAGCGGAAGTAGTCGCGCGCCAGCGTCGCGACGGGCACCGCCGCGACGGCGAACAGCACGAGCGAGGCCAGGATGCCGATGGCCGTGACGATCGCCGACATGGTGAGCGCGAGCCCGGCCTTGCCCTGCTTGGCCATGGGATAGCCATCGAGGGTGGTGGCGATGGATGCCGGGGTGCCGGGGGTGTTGATCAGGATCGACGGCACGCGGTCGCCGAAGTTGGCCGCGACGTAGATGGTCAGCAGCACGGCAAGACCCTGCACCGGCTCGAGCGTCATCGTGAAGCCGGCGGCGAGCGCGACCGCCATGGTCGCGGTGATTCCCGGGAACGCGCCGACCAGGAAGCCGAGCAGGAGCCCGACCAGGATGTACAGGATCATCGAGACGTCGAGCAGCGCCCCGAGTCCGTCGACAAGTGCGTTCACAGTGGAATCCTCAGGAGCATGCCGAACAGCACGTAGATCAGTGCCGTCACCGCGACGGGGTAGACGATCAGTCCGACCCAGCGACGATGCCCGTACACGAGCATCAGCAGGAAGAGATAGATCGCCGTGGCGATCGGGAAGATCTCGAAACGGTACCCGAACAGCACCATCGTGGAGAAGCTCCACGAGAAGACGAAGGCGACCGTCAGCGCACCGGTGACGATCACGCGCGCCACCCCACCGGGCTGGATGCGATCGATGTCGTCACGCGAGGGCGCGGGCCGCGAGAGGGCGATGACGAGCAGGATGAGGGCGATGGCGACGGCCGTCGTGCCGAGCACGATCGGCCAGAAGCGCGCATCGATCTGCCCGGGGGCGGCCTCCTTGCGCAGCACGATCTGCGTGCCGAGGAAGAGATAGGTGGCGCTGCACAGCAGCGCGATCGCGGCGAAGGCGATCTCGAGGGGGCGCGACGCGGTCGCGCTGGCCTCGTGGTCTTGCTCTGGTGCGATGTCGGTCGTCGACATGATGTGTACTCCCGGTGTGGGGCGGGGCGAAGACCTCGCCCCGCCCCACACGAACGGATCAGCCCAGCAGTTCCTTGAACAGGCCGAACTGCTCGTTCACGAACTTGGTGAAATCAGCCGAGTTCTTGTAGACGACGAGGTTGCCCGCGCCCTCCTGGAACTCCTGGTACGAGTCGCTCTCGACGGCCTCCTTGATGGCCGCCTCGAGGGTCGACTTCACGTCGGCCGGCAGGCCGGCGGGCGCGTAGATGCCACCCCAGCCACCGAAGATGACGTCGGCGCCGATGGCCTCGTTCGAGGTCGGCACCTGGTCGACGGCCGGGTGACGAACGTCGTTGAGGACCGCGAGGATGCGCACGGCGTCGCCCTGCGCGAGCGCCTCGCCGAGGCCCGACACTGCGGCGTCGGTCTCGCCCGATGCCGCGGCGGCGACGGCCGTCGCGCCACCGTCGTAGGGCACGGGGGTGAAGGTCGCGTCGGTCTCGGCGCCGAGGCCGAGGGCCGCAGCCTCCCAGATCGAGCCGGCGCCCGAGTTGGCGACGGTGACCGAGCCGGCCTTCGCCTTCTCGACGAGCTGCTCGAGCGAGGTGATGTCGCTGTTTGCGCCGACGGTGACGACACCCGGCGCGAGCATGATCTGGCCGAGCAGGTCGTAGTTCTCGGGGAGCACGTTGGCGCCCTGCGTCGTGTTGAGCATGGCGATCTCGACGGGGCCGAAGCCGATGACGTAGCCGTCGGCGGGCTGCGCCGCGACGTACTCCATGGCGAGCGCACCGGCTGCGCCGGGCATGTTCTCGGCGATCACGCTGACGCCGAGGATGCCCTCGAGCTCAGCGGCGAGCGCGCGCGACGACAGGTCGGAGCCACCACCGGGGTTGGCCTGGATGATGAGACGGATGTCCTTCTCGGGGAATGCCGATTCGGCGGCGTCTCCACCCTCGTCCACCTTGCTGCAGGCGGAGAGGACGAGAGCCGTGGCCGCAACGGCCGCAAGAGCTGCGGCGGCACGGGCGATGCGCTTACGGGGCATCTTCGCTCCTTTGATGCATGAGGCCGACCGAGTTGTCGGCAGGGCAACGCTAGCACTGTTAACTGTTAACAATTGGGTGAAGATCGGCTCCGTTATCGCGTCGATATGAAGCGCGGATGCCGGGGCGCGGCGCCGCGCGCGGCCCCTCGGAGCCCACCCGAACGTGGGCGGGCCAACCGGCGCATCACCCGCTGTCGGGCGGGGCCACACCCCCGGCCCCGCGCCGCGCAAGCCGCTCAGCCCTGGCGCGCGGCCAACTCCAGCGAGAGCCGGGCCCGGGCGCCGTCAAGATGCGCGCCGAGCACCTCGCGCGCCGCCGCGACATCACCCGAGCGCATCACCGAGTACAGCCGATCGTGGTCGGCCGCCGAGCCGTGCAGATCGTCGTCGTGATTGATGGTGACCTCGAGCAGCGCCGTGAAGGTGGGCAGATACTGCTGCCACGCCGCCTCGAGCCGGGGATGATCCGCGAGGGCGTAGATCTCGGAGTGGAAGTCGAGGTCGGCGACCGCAAAGGTCTCGTGGTCGCCCTCATCGGCGGCCGCCATCATGCGGCTGACGGCGTCGCGCGAGGCCCGCCAGCGGGCGTCATCCCCGACGCGCATCGCGCGTTCGACGGCGAGGTGCTCGAGCGCCCCGCGCAGGCTGTAGAGCTGGTCCAGGTCGTCGTCGCTGAGCCCGACGATGTAGATGCCGCGGGGCTTGCGCACCCGGATGAGCTTTTCGAAGCTGAGCTGGCGGATCGCGTCACGCACCGGGCCGCGGCTGACGGCGAACTCCTCGGCGAGCGATTCCTCCGTCAGGCGCGATCCGGGCACCAACTCGCCGCGCACGATGCGCTGGCGCAGGACGTCCGCGACCTGCGCTCCGAGCGAGGTGCCACGCTGCACAACTTTTCCCACGACGCACTCCCGACAAATTGTTAACAGTTGACAGAATACGGTGTCGGCGGGGCTCCGTGACGGCATCGGTGTCGTGGCACACGCGTGACGCGCGACGCGCGACGTCGGAGCGGCCAGCGGGTGGCCCCGCGCGGCGTGCGGCGTGCGACGTGCGGCGCACCAGGTTCGGTGTGCGCGGCGCCGCGACTACGGCAGCGCGCGCGCCGCGGCGGCCGCGTACACGGTGCGCACGCGCTGGAGGTACACGTCCGGGTCGAACTCGCGGGCGGCGACGACCGCGCGGGCGGAGGCATCCACCACCTCGTCGGGATGCTCGGCGAGCCGCACGATCGCATCGGCCATGCCGGCCGGGGTGTGGGACGCCAGGATCCCGCAGGCCTCAAGCCCCTCGGTGAGCGCGGGGTCGACGTACAGCACGCTGCGGCCCGCGTGCAGCGCCTCGATGACGGTCATCGGCTGATTGTCGAAGCCGTAGGAGGTGAGCGCGACGAGGTCGGCGCCGCGCATGGCCGCCGAGACCTGCAGCCGCGGCAGGCGCCCGGTGAAGCGGAGCGTGCCTGCCGGAGCGGCCTCCGCACGCTGGCGCGCCTCCGCACGCAGCGGCCCCTCGCCGATGATCTCGACCTCGAGCGCGCCCGGGCCGAGCCGGGCCGCGGCCGACACGACCGCGTCGACGAACTCGAGCAGCCGCTTCTCGGGCACGAGGCGCCCCACCCAGACGATGCGCAGGGGGCCGGTGGCGGCATCCGCCGGCAGCGCCTCGCCGGGCGCATCGCCCAGCGCGATCGCGTTCGGCACGGTGTGCACGTGCGCGAGCCCGGCGGCGCGAAGCCGCTCCGCCTGATGCGCCGAGGGCGAAATGACCGCGTCGACGCGGCTGCCCATCGAGAGGGTGACGTTTCGCAGTGCCGAGTCGAGGGGCCGGAGCGCGAGCGACTCGTGCCCCGCCGCGAAGCCCCGCAGCCACCGGGTGAAGCCCCGCACGGCGGCGGCGGCGAGCACACCGATCGCCCGCGGCATCGGCGCCTGCCAGAAGAAGGTGTGCACGGTCTGCACCGTCGGGATCCCGAGCTCGCGCGCCGCCGCCACCGCGGCAGCCGAGAGTCCGAACTCGGAGTGCAGATGCACCACCTCGATGCCGCGCGCGTACAGCTCCTCGTGCAGGCGGGCGCGCAGCCGGGCCGTGTTGCGCACGACGGGCAGGTCAACCCCGGCAAGGCGCACCCGAGCGGCCACCGTGACGGCGCCGCCGGGGCCGTTCGCCCAGGCATCCACCCCGCCCGCGGCGCCATCCGTGCCCGCGGCGCCTCCCGTGCCCGCGGCACCCTTGGCAGCTGCGGCACCTGCGGCACCCTTGGCACCCGCGGCACCGCTGATGGGCGCGATCACCGTGACGGCGTGCCCGCGCTCGCGCATGATGCGCACCTGATCGAGAAACGCGCTCTGCGCGCCGCCGAGATACTCGAGCGAGTAGTCACAGACGAGCGCGATGCGCATGCCGGGCGCTGCGGCATCCTCGGGTGCCGTCGGTGCGGCGGGCGCGTTCTGCATGGCGGGCGGGTCAGTCTGCGACGGACTCGCCGCGGTAGAGCGCCTCGAACGTGCGCAGCGTGCGGTCGATGTCGTGCACCTTCACGCCCTCGAGCGAGCCGCGCTGCAGCCGCAGGTACTCCTCGCGATCGGCGGTGAGCACCGTCGTGAGCTTGGCGGCCAGATCGTCGCGGCTTGTCGGGTCGAAGAGGTAGCCGTTCTCGCCGTCGTGCACGAGGTGCGGCAGCGCCATGGCGTCGGCGGCGACCACGGGCAGCCCGGAGGCCATGGCCTCCATGGTCGCAATCGACTGGAGCTCGGCGATGGAGGGCATCGCGAACACGCTTGCGCCGGTGTACAGCGCGCGCAGCTCGTCTTCGTCGACCCGGCCGTGGAAGTGCACGCGGCCCGACATGCCGAGGCGCTTCGCGTGCTCCTCGAGGTTTCGCATCTGGTCACCGCCGCCCACGATGTCGACCTGCACGTCGAGGGCGGGGTCCATCGCGTGCACGGCGTCCAGGAGCAGATCAATCTGCTTCTCGCGCGTGAGGCGACCGACAAACAGCACGCGGTGCTGGGCGCGGGCGGTGAGGTCGGCCTCGTATCCGGACGCCTGGATGCCGCAGCTCACGGCCCGAGCGGTCAGCCCGGTCGAGCGCACGAAGAAGTCGGCGGCGCGTTGCGTGGGGGTCGTGATGGCCTGCGCACGCACGAAGGTGCGCTTGGCCATCCACCAGCCCCACTTCACGAACGCGCCCTTGAGGAAGGGGGGCAGGGTCGTGAAGTCGAGGATGTTCTCGGGCATCACGTGATTGGTGCCGACGATGCGGATTCCCCGCTTCTGCGCCTCGATCGCGAGCCCCCGGCCGATCACGATGTGCGATTGGAAGTGCATCACATCGGGCTTGACGGCATCGAGCACCTGGCGGGCGTAGTGCTTCGAGCGCCACGGCCAGACAAAACGCAGCCAATCGTGCGGCAGCCAGCGCAGCGCGGGCAGGCGGTGCACGGTCATCGGCTGCCCCTCGATGATCTCGATGCCGGTGCTGCGTCGGTAGCGCTGGGCGGGGGCCGAGATGAAGACCTCGTGTCCGCGCTCCACGAGCCCGGCGGCCAGGCGCTCGGTGAAGCGGGCGGCGCCATTGACATCGGGGAAGAAGGTGTCGCAGCCGATCAGGATGCGCAGGGGTCTGCTGGGTGCCGAGTCCGCGCGGTCGGCGCTGCTCGTCTCAGTTGTCACGGGAGAAGTACTGCCTATCTCTCTGCGGCGGGAGCGCACGTGTTGTGTGCGTCCAGAACGGCCAGTCTAACCATCGCCCCGACCCCGGCCTGGGAGCCCGGGCCGGAGTGTGCCGCATCGCCGGGCCGCCGCCAAGGCGCCGCGCGCGGTGGTCGCCCGGGCGCGTCGCACGGCCGCGCGCGGGCGACCCACACAGCCTTTCCCGCGCCCGCGCAACTACCCTGTGAGCATGCGTCGCCTCGTTGCCAGCCCCGACCCCGCCCTGTGGATCCCGGTCACCGGATCGTTCGGCCTGCGCGGTCGCCGCGCCCGCAAGAAGGCGATCGGGATGCTGCTGTCGCAGGCGATGCGCGGCGTCACGCCCGGCGCGGGTCTCGGCGAGATCGACGGTGCCGGCGCGGGCCCGGCACCCGGGCGGGCCCCCGGCGGCGTCGCCGCCTGGGCGCTCAGCCAAGCCGCCCCGATGCTGATGCGCCGGCTCGAGGGCCGCGTGCTCGCCTACATCTGGAAGGACGATCCCGCACTCGTCGTCGCGCTCGCGACCGTCATCGACGCCACGAACGACATGCGCGTCGCACAGGCGATGTCGGACGATGAGGGCGAGGATTTCCGCTCGCCGCACCTCGGCACCGGCGAGAAGTTCGTGCGCACCGATCCGGGCGCGGCCACCGCCACGATCACCTACCTCTGGGACACGGGCTCGCAATTCGTCTCGCTCTCGGCGATCGCGGGCGACGCCCTTCGCGTGGGCACCATCGTGCGCGCGCTCGACGATCTCGCCCGCACCGTCCGATTGGTCGACGACCTCGCCGTCGGCGAGGCCGGTGCGGTGGTGCGGCTCGACCCGTAGCGCACAGCGCACGCCGAGGGCGCCGCGCGCCGGTCGGGCCGCGGCCCGGTCGGCCCCGAACCTGCAGGGCCGACCGGGCCGCAGCATCCACCCGCGCCGCGGGCGGTGCGTCGCCGCGGGCGGTGCGTCGCCGAACTACGCCGGGATGTGCACCCGGCCGATCAGGTGCACGTGCACGCCCAGGCGCTCGAACATGGCCGCCTTTGCGAGCAGCGCGCGATCAGCGGCGTCGGCGTCGGGCGCGTAGACCAGCTGCGCGTGGTTGGCCTTGTGGCGGGCCATGAACTGATCGCGGGTGACGTCGTGCAGCACGACGTTGGCGATGGGCCACTCGGGGTTCGTGGCGTCCTTGCGGCGCTGCGTCTCCTCGGCGGGCAGGTCGACGACCGTGCCGCGGAACAGGTCCACGTGCAGCTCGTCCTCGGCGATGTACACGCGGCTGAGCACGACCTCGCCGGGCTTCGACACACCGTTGAGCGTCGCCCCGCCGGCGGGGAAGAACACGTGACCCTGGCGCCAGCCCTCGGCCTTGTCGTAGCCGCCGAGGTGCGAGGCCGGGACCGAGCCCGAGATCTCGTAGACCCAGACGAACTCGCCGTCGTAGTCCTCGCCCCAGCGCACATCGTGCAGCGTGTTGTCGGGCACGAGGCCCATCGCGCGCCACACGCGGTCGGTGATCAGCGCGTCGACGGCAACGCCCTCATCGGCCTCGTTGAAGTGCGGGAACGCGCGGCCCTCGTGCAGCACGCGCGAGCCATCGCGGCTCGTCACCGGCGGGCGCTCGGTGGCGTTGAGCAGGCCCTCGGCGAGGTCGGATGCCGGCACCAGGTCTTTGAGACCCTGCTGGTACTGGATGCCCACCGCGTCGAGCCCGAAGTCGTCGGCGATGCGCAGGGCGGCGATGTACATCTTGTACTGCCAGCGCAGCTGCGTCGTGGTCAGCTCGGTGGCCTCGTCGGCGCCGAGCTTGAAGGTCATGACGTGCGCGATGAGCCAGTCGCCGACCGCGTCGGCCTCCTCGTCGCTGACGGTGAGCATCTCGGCGTACAGGGCCGACTGCGAGAGGCGCTCCTTGTAGATGCCGATCTTGTTCAGCAGCTCGTCGTCGAAGATCGCGTTGTACATGCCCATGCAGCCCTCATCGAAGACGCCGATGATGGCCTTATCGGCGAGCAGCTCGTCGGCCAGCGCGTAGCCGAGCTCGCGTTCGGGGCTCTCCGCCAGCGCCGGCAGCGGGCGCACGTGCGAGGCGTCGTGCGTGATCTGGCCGGTCTCGACCCACTCGGTGAGCTTGGTCTTGAACCACTCGTCGGTGAAGTCGACGCTCCACAGGGTCGAGTACGGCTTGCCCATCTTGGTCAGACCGGCGTTCAGGCCGAGCAGGCCGACGAGCCCGGGCCACTCGCCCTCGAAGTTGGCGACCGTGAGGATCGGGCCCTCGTGCGTGCGCAGGCCCGCCAGCACGTGGTGCGAGTACTGCCAGACGGCCTCGGCGACGACCAGCGGCGCGTCGACCGGGATCGATTTGAACACCTCCATGCCCATGCGCTGGCTCGAGATGAAGCCGTGGCCGGTGGCGGGGTCGATCTCGTTCGCGCGGATGACATTCCAGCCGAGCTCGGCGAACGCGGCGACCACGGCCGCTTCCATGGCGGCCTGGGTGGGCCAGCCGGCGGTGTTCGCGGATTCGCGGAGGTCGCCGCTGGCGATCAGGTACGCGGTCTTCGGCGCGGCGGCGGGACGCTCGGCGCGGACGGGGAGGGTGTACGTGCTCATGGGATGCTTCTTTCTGTGCGTTGCCGGTCGGCGAGTGCGTGCACGACCCGCCTGGTGTTCTCGTAGGTCTCGAGGTAGAGCGCGAACAGCTCGTCGTACGCCGAGGCGACGGCGGGGTTCGGCTCGATCGTGGTGGCGACCGGGTTCCACTCGCGCATCACGGGGGCTTCGCCGGGGGCCGCGATCGCGGCCGCCGCGAGGAACGCGACACCGTAGCTCGCGCCGATCGTGATCCGGGGCACCTGTTGGGTGAGCCCGGTGACGTCAGAGACGATCTGCAGCCAGAGCGCGCCCTGGGTGCCGCCGCCCACCGCGACGATGCGCCGGATGTCGGCGCCCGCGGCGCGCATGGTCTCGACGTTGTGCCGCACCCCGAGCGCCGTCGCCTCGAGCGCCGAGCGATACAGATCGCCGCGGGTGTGGCTGAGGGTAAGGCCCGCGATCACGCCGCGCGCATCCGGGTCGAGGATCGGGGTACGCTCGCCCGCGAAGTACGGCAGGGTCAGCAGCCCGCGGGCACCCGGGCCCGACTCGGCGGCCTCGGCCAGCAGCGTCGGGTAGTCGGCCCGGGTCAGATCCTTCAGCCACGCGGTCAGCGCGCCGGAGGTCGACAGGCCGCCCGCGAGGTTGCGGGTGCCGGGGAACGCCCCGACGGTCGTCCACATGGACGGCGTGCGCAGGGTTTCGGCGCCGGTGGCGACGAGGAACATGGTGGTGCCGTACATCAGCATCAGATCACCGAGCTCGTGCGCGCCGACGCTCACGGCCTCGCTCCAGGCGTCGATCGTCCCGGCGATGACGGGAATGCCCGCCGGCAGGCCCGTGGCCGCGGCCGCGGCATCCGTCACCGTGCCGGCGATGTCGCCCGCCCAGAGCAGGCGCGGCGCCTCGATCCCCGGCGCATACCGGGCCCAGTGCGCGTCGTGCCACTGCTCGCGCTCGACGTCGTAGAGGGGTGAGACCTGGCTCGCCGACTGGTGGTCGAGCACGTACGCGCCGGTGAGCCGGCGCGCAAGCCACGACGCGGGCATGAACAGCCGCCGCGCCGCGACGTAGGCGGCAGGCTCCTCGTCGGCGACCCAGACGATCTTGGGTCCGCCGGCCTGCGTCGTGAGCGTCGACCCGCCCACGCGGGTGATCTCCTCCACCCCGAGCTCGGCGGTCATCCGCTCGATCTGGGCGGTCGCCCGGGTGTCGACCCCGTACAAGATCGCCGGGCGCACCGGCTCGTCGTCGGCATCGGCCAGCAGCACGCACGGCCCCATGCCGCTGACGCCGACGGCGGCGATCTCGATGTCGCGTTGCAGCGTGGATGCCTCGGCCAACAGCGCGCGCGTCAGCTGGACGAACTCGTCCCACCAGATGCGGCCGTCCATCTCGACCCACCCGGTGCGGGGGCGCTGCACCTCGTGCGCGACGGTCGCCGAGGCGAGAATCTCGCCCGCCGCGTCGACGAGCACCCCCTTGCTGCTGGAGGTGCCGATATCGACGCCGATGGTGCAGCGCTCGCGCACGTGCGTTTCCGGGCGCATGGTGTTCCTCTCGGGCATCGTGTTCCCTCGTGCTGATCGTGTTCCGTCGTGTGCCGTGTGCAGCGTGCGGTCGCGCGACGCGATCACTCGCCTTGTGAAATCGATTTCAAGTGTAGTTGTGCGGCGCCCGCGCTGTCGCCGGTGATGCTGGGAGGCGGCTGTCGCGGCGCGGTCTCGCGGCCGGGCGGGCGGCCGCGCGGGCGGCCGGGCGGGCGGCCGGGCGAGTGTCGCGGGGCACCGGCCGCGCGGTTACTGCACCGCCTCGTCGCGCCGCTCCCGGCTCGCGGGTGGCACCGGGCCGGGTGGCACCGGGCCGGGTGGTACGAGCCCGGCGTGCGCATCCGCGGGCTGCATCTCGTTGCGCAGCACCACCGTGCGCGCCGGCTGCCGATCGCCCTCGATCCGCTCGAGCAGCAGGCGCGCGGCCGTGACCCCCATGTGCCGGGCCGGCAGGCGCACCACGGTCACCGCACTCGGCGAGAGCGTCGTGAACGGCAGCGAGCCGACGACAGCGACCCCGAGCTTCGGCGGCGTGAGCCCACGCTCGGTGAGCACCTGAATCGCCCCCACGCCCAGGAGGTTGTTGGCCGCCACCACGGCGTCCGGTGGCTCGGGCATCGCGAGCAGCTCCTCCATCTTCTCCCGCCCACCGTCGACCCGAAACGTCGAGTAGCGCAGATACGGCTCGGGATCGAACTGCGGCAGGTGCTGCGCGAGCACCGAGCGCCACCCCTGCGAACGCTCGCGCGCGGTCTCGATGTGCTCGGGCCCGGTGATGCAGGCGATGCGGGTGAACCCGGCACGCACGAGGTGCTCGGTCGCGGCCTCTCCCGCGGCCCGATTGGCCATCACCACGCCGTCGATGTCGTAGCCGGTCCCCCGGTCGACCGCGACGATCGGGCGGCCAGTCGCGATCAGGTCGTCCAGGTTGGTGCGGTCGGAGGCGGCCGCCAGGATCACCCCGGCCATGCGCTCCGAGATGGCGATCTTCAGGTAGTTCGCCTCCTTCTCGATCTGCGAGTCCGAGTTGCAGATCACGAGCGAGTAGCCGGCGGCGGACGCGACATCCTCGACCCCACGCGCCATCTCGGTGAAGTAGGGGTTCTCGATATCGGGCAGCACGAGGGCGATGACCTCGGATGCCTGTCGGCGCAGGCTCCGCGCCGTGCGGTTCGGGGTGAAGCGCAGCTCGCGGGCGGCCTCGCGCACGGCGAGCGTCTTCTGCTCGGAGACGCCCATGCCGTTGAACACCCGCGACACCGTCGCCGGCGAGACCCCCGCCAGCTTCGCGACCTCGTAAATCGTCGCCATCACGCACCCCCCTTCGTCCGGCTCGCGTGCGTGCACCGTGCTGGGCACACGCCGAAATCGATTGCACCATATTCCGTGACGTGCACAAAACGACGGTCACGACACCTCGCCCACGATCCCGTCCGCCCCCGCGATCCCGTCCGCCCCCGCAGCCCCGCCCGCACCGGCCACGGCCTGGGCACCCGCCGCATCGGTCCCGGCCGCGGTGGCGCGGGGCGTCACGGCATCCGCGCCGGCCTCGACCGAGACTCGCCCGAGGTTGCCGCCGCGGTCGCCGTCACGCAGCACCGCGACGTGCAGCGCGCCCGCCGCGCATCGCACCGACACCTCCGTCCCACGCACGTCGACCGTGCCGTAGCCGGTCGAGCAGACCCAGGGCCAGCGCCCGTCGCGCGCGAGGTGCATCTCACCGTGCGCCTCGTCGATGCGCACCCCGCTGCGCGCCTGCAGCACGGTCCACCCCGCCATGGCGCGCGCGTAGTGGTCGCCGCATTCGATCTCGTTGTAGGGGTTGCGCCGGCGCCCGTCGTGCCGGGTCCACAGCGCATCGAGCACGGCGTCGGCCTCGGCATCCAGCCCCTCCCACAGACAGTGCGCGGCGACCTGATATTCGATGCCGCTCCACACCTCGTCGCTGTAGCGGGTCGGCACCTCGGGGCGGCCACCCGCCGGCCACGAGCACATCAACAGCCCCGAGTCCTCCGCCGCGTCGGCATAGACGCGGTACGGGTGTTCGAAGTCTTCGAAACCGTGTTTCAGGTTCGTGCGCACCACGTGCTGCAGGGCCGTGCGCACGTGCTCGGGCGGCAGGATGTGCCCGAGCCCGAGCTGGTGCGCCCACCACTGCCCGATCAGCTGATCGCTGAGCGTGCCGCCGAGCCACTGAAAGTCGCTCGGGTCGCCCGGGTCGAGCGTCTGGATGTAGTGCGTGCCATCGAACAGCAGCTCGTCGTAGCGCCGCGATCCCGATTCGAAGCGCTCGCGCACCTCCCGCTCCGCCTCGGCATCGCCCACCATGCGCGCGAGCTCCTCGAGTGCGCGCAGCGCCGCGAGCCAGAGCGTGCCCATGAACGTGTTCACACCCGCGAGGTCGATGTCGTGGGTGCTGGGCTGGATGCCGCGAAGCACGCCGTCGCCGTCGGCATCCCATTTCTCGGCGATGTGCCGATACAGTGCGTAAAGCCTCGGCCAGCGCCGCTGCACCCACTCGCGCCCAGCCCCGCGCTGCGCGTCACGGAGCGATTTGAGGATCGTCGCGAGCATGCCGTCGAGGGCCGGTTCCTCGGGCCCGCCGATGTGCTCATCCCACATCTGCCGCAGGTACACGGGCACCCGGAGCCGGTGCGGGATCGCCCCGTTCGGCGCCTGCATGACGTCGAACTCGGTGTCGCGCATATTGCGCTCGAGGCAGGGCCACAGCGCAGCGAGCGCCGCCTCGTACTGCCACACGTGGGTGCAGTTGAGCGGGCACGAACCGCCGAACGCACCCGACCACATGGTGGTGGATGCCCCGAGCGAGCCCTCGTACCCATAAAAGCGGCCGTCCGCCCCGACGAAGCAGGTCGGGCTGCGCACGAGCGACGCCTGCGCCGCCATCCGGTCGACCGTGCGCGCGTCGAGATCGGAGTCGAGCAGCGTCTGCGTCCACGAGAGCGTCTCGTCGACGAGCGCGTCCCACTGCGTCGCCACCTGTCGCTCGACGTCCAGGGCATCGAGGTAGCGGCCGGCGTAGGCGTTGCCGATGTAGAAGCGCGAACCGCCCCACTCGGGGTGCGGCTGCCCGAACTGCTCGATGTCGACGAAGCGGTTGGCGAAGTGCCACGACATGCTGAAGCGGATCACCCGGGTCTGCCCCGGCTCCAGCCAAAACGGCACGCCGATCACCCCGAGCCACGAGCGGCCCGGGGCGCTCGGCCCCTCGCCCGAGCGCGGCGCGTGCAGCTGCGGGTCGGCGATCGTGGGCGCGAGCTCCAGCTTCGCGCGCCCATCGGCGAGCGCCCGCGACTCGAGGAACGACACCAGGTGCTCCACCCCCGCGCAGCGCGGCAGCGCCGCCGCCCGCTCGTCGTCGGCGGCGAGCACCATCTGCCCCGCGAACTGGGCGCTCTCGGCCAGCGCGGGATTGTCCATCACCACGCGGGTCCAGCCCTTGCCGCGCACCATCCGGTTCACGTTGCCGCCAAGCCCGGGGGTCACATCGGCGATGGGCGAGACGCCATCCCACCCCACGGCGTTCAGCAGCGAGCCCGCCAGCGTGCCGTGCACCTCGATGGGCCCGTCGTTGCGCAGCGTGAACTCGAACATCGCGGTCGGGATGCTGCTGGTTTCCACGTCTCCCGGCACCATCGGGTTCAGCACCCGCATCGTCACGTGCAGCGGCACCCGATCGTCGGTGAACTCGACGTCGGCGACGGGGTAGGTGGCGCTGAAGCGGGCCTGCGACATCGTGCCGACGCGCTCGGCGGCATCGAGCATCCACTCGGGAACCTCGCCGTCGGTGACCAGCGGCGCCGCGGGGTCTGGCGCCGGGGCGCCCTGCAGCATGGTGACCACCTGCACCGGGGGCTCGATCCGCGCGAGGCGCAGCCAGAACCCCGTGCCGGGAAGCGCGCCGCGGTGGTTCGGCATGCCGCTCAGCTGCCACTGCCGAAGCGAGCCGTCGGCGCCCACGGCGAATCCCCCCGTGCCGATGCCGCCGACGGGCATGGCCAGTGCGGGTGCGTCGGTGTGGTGGACGCGCTGACGAAGAACGGGACTCATGGCGTGCTCCTTTGCTGCGAATTCGCGGATGGGCGCCCGGGGTGCGGCGCGGTGCCGCTGCGAGGCGAGAACGGGGAGAGGGCCGGGAGCGCGACACCCGCGCGCACGACGGTGGGCCAGGCCGCACCGACGGCGAGCGCGGCGAGCAGGCCCGGCGCGATGGCGGCGAGCCCGGGCAGGCCCGACATGGCGAACCAGGCCAGCGCGCTGCCCACCGTCGCGACGGCGAGCGCCGGCAGCGGCGAGCGCAGCAGCGCGTAGCAGGCGACCAGGACGATCGCGCGCAGGGTGTGCTCGGGTCGGGCGATGCACAGCGGGAGCGCGACGATCGCGATCAGCGCGAGCACCAGCGCGGCGAGCGCGCCTGCGGCCGCGGCGATCGAGAACACCGCGGAGCCGGTCTCGGCCGCGGCGTACGCGGCGATCAGGCTGAGCGCCGCGGCGAGCCCGCACGGCAGCACGATCGCCTCGGCGCGCAGGGCGCGGTGCCACCAGCGCCGCCCAGCGCCGGCCTCGCGCTCGAACAGTTCCGCGTGCAGGCGTTCGATGCACACGAGCAGCAGCGGTGCGCCCACCGCACAGACGAGGAGGGCGAGCAGCGGGCTCTCGGCCCCGAACAGCGCGCCGACAAGCAGGGTGGGCGCGAGGAGTGCGCACCCGCACACGAGCAGCACGGGCAGGCTGCGCCAGAACGCCATCGGCAGCCGCCGCAGCACCGGATCGGGCTCGCGCTCGCGGCGTGCCAGCTGGGCACCTGCGGACCCGTGCCCGCGCACCGGAGCAGCCATGGCCTCAGCCCTTCAGCCCCGAGGAGGCGACGCTGGCGACGAACTGCCGCTGGAAGATGAGAAACACGATCAGCAGCGGGGTCACCACCATCGTGATCGCCGCGAAGACCACGGCCGCGGGCGCCGCGCCGAACCCCTGCTGCAGCACGACCAGGCCGAGCGGCAGGGTCATGTTCTCGGGGCTGGAGAGGAAGATCAACGGCCCGAAATAGCCGTTCCAGGATGCCTCGAAGCTCAGGATGGCAAGCGCCGCGATCGCCGGTCCCGCCAGGGGCAGCAGCATCCGAAACAGAATCCACAGGTGCCCGGCGCCGTCGATCTTCGCCGCCTCGTCGAGCTCGCGCGGGATCGTGCGGAAATACTGCGTGAGGAAGAAGATCTGGAAGACGTTCACGAGCGCGGGAAGCCACAGCGCGGCGAGCGTGTCGACGAGCCCGAGCTGGCGCATCATGATGAAGATCGGGATGATCACCAGCTGCGCCGGGACCATGAGCGCCGAGAGCATCACGACCAGGAGCGGCCCACTGCCACGGAAGGCGACGCGGGCGAAGCCGTAGGCGGCGAGCACCGAGAAGGTCAGCGAACCGCCCGTGACGATGACGGCGAGCAGCACCGAGTTGAGAAACTGCTGGCCGAACGGGACGTACTCGAACACGTCGATGAAGTTCTGCACGGTGAAGGGGATCGGCAGCCATTTGGGCGGCTCGGTGAAGGCCTCCGAGCCGACCGTGAAGCTCGTCGAGATCAGCCAATACAGCGGCGCCAGCATCAGGACGCCGAAGACGATGAGCACGATCCCGAGGACGATGTCGAACCAGCGCAGGCGCCGGCCGCGCGTGCGGGCATCGACCCGCCGGAGCAGGTCGCCCTGGTAGTCGGTGCGCACACCGGGTGGCATGGTCATGCTTCGTACACCCACCTTCTGCGCCCCCAGAACTGCAGGAGCGTCACGCCCATCACGATGAGGAAGACGAGGATGGCGACCGCGGCCGCATAGCCCATCTGGAAGGCCTGGAAGCCCTTCTCCCACAGGTACATGACGATGGTCGTCGTCGAGTTCTGCGGCCCGCCCTTGGTGATGATCTGAATCGGATCGAAGATCTGGAACGCCCCGATGAACGTGATGATCACGGCGAAGAACATGGTGGGCGACATCAGCGGCAGCGTCACGCGCCAGAACACCTGCCACGCGTTGGCGCCGTCGGTGCGCGCGACCTCGATGAGGTCGGTCGGCACCGTCTGCAGGCCGGCCAGCATGATGATGAACGTGAAGCCGAGCGTGTGCCACAGGTCGATGAAGATGATCGCCGGCAGCGCCCACGCCGGGTCGGTGAAGAAGTTCGGGGTGTCGATCCCGATCATGCCCGCGTATTGCGCGACGAACCCGAATGTGGGATCCAGCACGTACTTCCACAGCAGCGAGACCGCCGCCCACGAGATCAGGAAGGGGAAGAAGATCGCGACCCGCAGGAAGTAGCTCAGGGAGCGGCTGATCACGCGGTTCACCGCGATCGCGAGCAGCAGGCCGAGCACGATGTGGGTGACGATCGACGCGAACGCGAAGATGAACGTGTTGCCGAGCACCCTCGGCAGCAGCGGGTCGCTGAACAGCTTGACGAAGTTGTCGAACCCGACGAACTCGGGGTCGGTGAGCAGGTCCCACTTGAACAGGGCGAGCCCGATGGCGAAGACAAACGGGCCGGCGATGAAGATCAGAAACAGCAGGGTGGCCGGGCTGACGAACAGCCAGCCCGCCACCTCGGTGAGACGCCGCTGGCGAACTGCTCCAGGGCGCCTCACCGCTGCCGTGCTACTTGTTTGCGACAAGACTCTCCAGCTTTGCCTGTGCCGCATCCAGGGTGCTCTTCGCGTCACCCTGGCCCGAGATGATGGTCAGCCACGCCTCCTCGATGACCTTCTGCGCCTCGGCGCCGCGGTCGATCGAGGGGATGGGAGTGGCGTAGTCCATCGCCTCGCTGAGGCGGATGCTGCCCTCGGGGGCGTTGTCGAGGAAGAAGCTCGACGCGGCAACCGATTCGCGGGCCGGGACGATCGTGCCGCCGATGCTCGCGAAGTACTCACCCGCCTCCTTCGACATCAGGAACTTGATGAAGGTCCAGGCCGTCTCCTTGTTCTTGCTGTTCTTCGCGATGTTCCAGGCATCCCAGCCGACAGGCGAGCCGTTCGCGACCTTGGTCGGCCAGTTGACGATCACGGTCTCGTCGACCATGTCGAGGTTGCGGATGCCGATGTTCGGCCACCGCCCGCCTGTGAGGCTCGCGAGCTTGCCCTGCTTGTATGCGGCCTCCACGTCGAACTGTCCGCCCGGTTCCGGCGAGAGCCCCTCGGCGACCAGCTGCCGCGCCATCTCGGCGGAGGCGACCGCTGCCGGGGTGTTGAAGGTCGGGACCGTCCAATCGGCGTTGAACGTGCTCGCGCCGTTCGTCGTCAGCCACGGCATCGCGTCGATGAAGTAGCCCGAGCCCGCCGCCTGGATGTACGCGCCGGTCTTGTCTTTGATCTGGTGCCCGGCCGCGAGGTATTCCTCCCACGTCCAATTGCCATCGGCGGGGATCTCGACTCCGGCGGCTTCGAACACCGAGCGGTTCAGGTACATCACCATGGTGTTGAACCCGCCCGGGATGAACAGCACCTCGCCGTTCGGGCCCGAGGCGAACTCCTCGTTGAACTGCTTGAGCTTCGGGCTGATGTCGGCCCAGTAGTCATCGACCAGCTGCTGGTCCTGGGCGATGTACGGGCCGAGGTCTTCGAGCACGCCCTTCGAGGCGAACAGCCGCTGCCCCTCGGTCGCCACCTGGATGATGTCGATGGTCTGCCCGCCCGCGAGGCGGGTCGCGACGGTGTTCGAGTAGTCGGCCCAGTTGCCGGCGGGGATGCCCTGGGCCTTGAGCTTGATGTCGGGGTTTTTCTTGTTGAACTCGGCGAACAGGGCGTTGAAGGCCTTCTGCTGATCGGCATCGCCGAGGTAGACGAAGGTCAACTCACCGCTCTCGCCGCCGCCGGCGCTGCCGCTCGGGTCGCCTCCCCCGCCGCCGGAGCATCCGGCAACCAGCACACCCGTCGTGGCGATGGCGAGCACGGAAAGTGCTGTTCTGCCTCTTCTGAAACGCATCGCATCCTCCTCAGACTTGAGACTCGTCGGTGAGTCACCACGGGAGGGGAGCCATCGGCATCGGTTCGCCTGTGCTCATTCACGTGGCGGGTCGGATGACCTCTCACGCCAGAGGCTAGGAGAAATCGATTTCAGCCACAAGGGCCTCCCGGGCGACCGCGTTCGCGCCCTGCCGCGGCGAGGGGGCGCCGCGGCAGGACGGGCAGTCGCGAATTCCCCGCCGTTGCGCGCCCGCCTGCGCGCGAAGGCCGTTGACAGCGCCGAGGCGCGTCACTAGTTTGACTGAAATCGATTACATCGATCGATGCGCGGTCATGCCAAAACACGAGGAAGTGGTGGTCACGATGCACGCGTACTCAAGCCCGAATCCCGATCTGTCGAGCATCGCGGCGCTGCGCCCTGTGCGCACCCGCTCGATCTCGCCCGAGAACTTCGACGGCAGCGTCGGGGGTGGCGCGAGGGCCACCGAGGGCACCGGCGCGGCGTGTGCCGCAGAGCTCGGACCGGGCTGGAAGATCTCGCCGAGCGTCGACATCAAGGCCGGTGAGACCTTCGAGCTGGCGAGGATCGCGGGGGCGGGCAGGATCACCCACATGTGGATCACCACGCACAAAGACAATTGGCGCACCCTCGTGCTGCGCGCGTTCTGGGACGGTGCCGCCGAACCGGCGGTCGAGGTGCCGTACGGCGATTTCTTCTGCAACGGCTGGGGCGAGTTCGCGCAGGTGAACTCGCAAGCCATCGCCGCGAACCCCAACGGCGGCTTCAACTCGTACTGGCCGATGCCGTTTCGCACCGGCGCGCGCCTCACGCTCGAGAACACCTCGGTGATCGACGTGCGGGTGTACTACCAGATCACCTACGAGGAGGGCGGCGATCACGAGGGCGATGCCTACTTCCACGCCCAGTGGCGGCGCTCGAACCCGCTCGAGGCGGCCACCCCGCACGTGCTGGTCGAGGGCGTCGAGGGGCAGGGGCACTACGTGGGCACCTACATCGCCTGGGGCGTGCACTCGAACGGATGGTGGGGCGAGGGCGAGGTGAAGTTCTACCTCGACGACGATGAGGAGTACCCCACCATCTGCGGCACGGGCACCGAGGACTACTTCGGCGGCGCCTGGAATTTCGACGTGCCGGGCCAGGGCTACACCGCGTTTTCGACACCGTATCTGGGGATGCCGCAGGTCATCCGTCCGGACGGGCTGTACATCAGCCAGCAACGCTTCGGGCTCTACCGCTGGCACCTGCTCGACCCGATCTTCTTCGCCAAGCGGCTCGCCAAGGTCGATGTGCAGGCACTCGGATGGCGCAGCGGCTGGCGCTATCTGCCGCTGCGCGACGACATCGCCTCGACCGCCATCTTCTACCTCGACCGACCGAGCGCGCGGCGGCCGGGCGCGCCGTCGGCCGATGACATGGAGGTGCACCTCGGCCGCGAGGCCGTGCCAGACCTCGGGGCGACGCCACCGCGGCGCTGAGCTTCGCTCCGGCGCCGACTTCTCCCTCCGACGCCGCGTTCCGCTCAGGTGTTCAGCCCGCCGCGCGCTCGAGGTCGACCGAGAACCAGAACACGTTGTAGGGCCCCCACAGCGAGAGGGTGAAGTAGATCGTGCGGCCGTCGTCGCTGACGTAGCGAGGGTTCATGTACGGCGCGTACAAGCCCGCGTAGTCGAGCCCCGACACGATCTCCATGGGCTCGCCCCATGGCCCCCACGGCGTGATGCCCTCGCGGAGGTAGGCAGATCCGGCGTCCGAGTAGCTCATCAGCCAGCGATCGAGCGCGCCCGCGTACAGCACCGACATCTCGCCGATGGTCGGCTCGAGCACCGTGACCGCGTCGCGCAGCTGTGCACTCCACACCGGGTCGCCCGAGGCGTCGGTGCCGGCGAAGTAGCGGTAGCTCGCGATGCGCTCGACGTCCTGCTCCGTCGCGGGCACGCGCATGAGCTGCACGCCACCGAATCGCCCAGCGGGGATCGCCCAGATGTAGACGTAGTCGGTGTCGCCCTCACGCACCTGCGCCGTGGCGAACTGGATGAAGTTCGACTCGCCGGGCCAGCGCACGGCATCGAGCGGGCTCCAGCTCTGCCCCTGGTCGACCGACTTCGCGAGCGAGCTGAACCCGGCATCCCACCGGCCTGCGTCCCCCCAGCGCGAGACCGACATGTAGGCCAGGTACATCGCGTCGCCGATCGCGAAGGCGTGCGTGGGAATCTTGGTGACCTCGCCGCTGCCGTCGCCCGGGCCGTGCTCGCCCTCGACGAGCGCGGCGGCGAGGCCGATCGCATCCTCGCTCCAGCCGTCGAACGTGATCCCGTCGCTCGGGTCGTCGTCCGTGCTCCACGCCGAGACGTTGGAGCGCCACATCCCGCCCTGGCCGCCATACGAGTCGGGGTCACGGATGCCGAAGGTGTCGCCGAAGAAGAAGTAGGTGCGCTCACCGACGGTGAGCATCGAGCCGAGATCGGTGCCGGTCACCCCCACCACCTCGGTGTCGTTGATGGCACCGGGGCCGGTCAGCTGTGCGATCTCGCGCATGCCACTGACGCCGGTGAGCACGAAGGGCCGCTCGGCATCGGGGTTCAAAGGTACGGGGTTCAGAGGCACGGGGTTCAGCGGTGCGGGGCCGCCCGGGCTGCAGTCGCCCAAGGCCACGGTGAGGCCGGCGATTGCAAGGAGCGCGGCGAATGCCGCCCCTGCACGCACCGCTCCGAAACGCATGATCCCCCTTGATCGATGCGTGAAGCGTACTCGGCATCGACGCCGGGGGAAAGGTGACGGCGCGCGCCGCCCGGCGCGCCCGCGGTCAGTCCCGCGCGTGCTCGTCGTCGGCCGCGGCGGGCTCCGCCTGCAGCAGCTCGGGGCGCCACAGCATCACATCGGTCTGTCGGCGCACGCGCATGCCCGCGCGCAACGTGACGACCGAGCCGGTCGCCGCCGCCGCGAACACTCGGCTGCCGGGGCGCTGCTCGCGCTCGGCCTGCAGCAACGCCTCGAGCTCGCCGACCCGGCGGTGCAGCGCGTGCACCTGCTCCTCGAGGGCGAGCACCCGCGAGATGGCGGGCAGGCTCATGCCGTCCGCCGAGAGGCGGGCGACCTCGCGCAGCTGCTCGATGTTGCGGCTCGAGTACCGCCGCGAGCCGCCGCGGGTACGACCGGGGACCACGAGGCCCAGCCGGTCGTACTGGCGCAGCGTCTGCGGGTGCATGCCTGCCAGCTCGGCCGCGACCGCGATCGCGAACAGCGGGGAGTCCTCATGCAATGAGGCATCCATCGACGTGCACCTTCCCTTCGAATGTTCTTTGCGCGCACGCGCGTGCGCGCGGCGTCCTAGCTGTGCGCCTTGGCCATGAGCTCATCGCGCGGGTTCTCGTGCGGCTCGACCTCGCGGTAGCGCTCGAGCGCCTCGCGAGCGGCATCGTCGAGGTGCGACGGTACCGCCACCTGCACGACGGCGAGCAGATCGCCCGTGCCCTTCTTGCTGGTGATCCCGCGGCCCTTCACGCGCAGCACTCGGCCGCTCGGGGTGCCGGGCGCCACGCGCAGCTTGACGGGGTTGCCGCCGAGGGTGGGCACCTCGATGGTCGCGCCGAGCGCCGCCTCCACGAAGGTGACGGGCACGGTGACACGCAGGTTCAGACCGTCTCGTTCAAAGACGGGATGCTTGCGCACGGTGACCTGCAGCAGCATGTCGCCGCTCTCGCCGCCGTCCGGTGAGGGACGACCGCGACCGCGCAGGCGGATCTTCTGCCCATCGGCGACGCCGGCGGGCACTTTCACCTTGAAGGATTCGCCATCGGCGCTCTGCAGGTTGACGGTGTCGCCGTTGGCGGCCTTCGCGAAGTCGAGGGTCACGGTGGCCGTGACATCCTGCCCCTTCGTGGGCCCGCCGAAGCCGCGGAATCCGCCGCTCGACTGGCTGAAGCCGCCCTGCCCGAACATGCCGCCGAACAGGTCCTCGTAGCCACTCGGGGCCTGCTGGCGCCCGCGGGCACCCTGCCCGAACATGCTGAACACGTCTTCGAAGCCCTGGCTGCTCTGGCCGCCCGAGGTGAACCTCGCGCCGGAGCCCATGGCCCGGATCTGGTCGTATTCGGCGCGCTGCTCCGGATCGGAGAGCACCGAGTAGGCCTCGCTGATCTCTTTGAACTTCGCTTCGGCGGCTGCATCACCCTGGTTCGAGTCGGGGTGATACTTGCGGGCGAGCTTGCGATAGGTCTTCTTCAGCTCGGCCGCATCGACCGACTTGGTCACCCCGAGCGTCTTGTAGAAGTCCTTGTCGAACCAATCCTGACTCGCCATGGGGTTCCTATTCCGCTGGGACCGCGACAACGACCTTTGCCGGTCGCAGCTCGACGGAACCCAGCATGTAGCCGATCTCGACGACCTCGAGGATCGTCGACTCGGTGACGCCGGGGGTGGGTGCCTGGAAGATCGCCTCGTGGCGCTGCGGGTCGAAGACCTCGCCCGCCTCGCCGTAGGCGAGCAGGCCCATCCGCTCCGAGACGAAGCGAATCTTCTCGGCGATCGTGGCGAACGGGCTGCCCTCGATCAGATCGCCATGCTTCTGCGCGCGATCGAGGTCATCGAGCACGGGCAGGAGGCTGCGTGCCGCCTCACCCTTGGCGCGCTCGATCTCGATCTGCCGCTGCTCCTCGGTGCGCCGACGGTAGTTGGCGTACTCCGCGGTCAGGCGCTTGAGGTCGGCGAGGTGCTCGGCCGCGGCGCCCGCGAGTTGCGGGTTGTGCTCGGCGAGCGCCTCCTCCTCGACGCCGTGGGCGGATGCCTCGGCCGTCTGCTCGGCATTCAGAATGTCGTCGATCGTGAGTTCATCGAAGTCCGACCCGTGCGGGCCGGGGCCGGAGGCGTGTGCCTCCGACCCCGGCGTGGCGTCGGGTTGAACCTCGTCGCGGCCCTCGGGGCCCGAATCGGGGTTCTGGTTCGTCATGACTACTTCTTCTCGTCCTCGTCTTCGACGACCTCTGCGTCGATGACATCCTCGTCGGTCGATGCCGACTCTGCGTTCTCGGCGCCCGCGTCGGCACCGGCCTGCTCCTGCGCGTAGATCGCCTCGCCGAGCTTCTGCTGGCTCTCGTTCAGGGTGTCGAACGCGGTCTTCACGGCCGCGTCGTCCTCGCCGGCGAGCGCCGTCTTGAGCGCGTCGACGTCGGCCTGGACCGAGGTCTTCACGTCTTCAGGCAGCTTGTCTTCGTTGTCCTTGATCAGCTTCTCGATCGAGTACGAGAGCTGCTCGGCCTGGTTGCGGGTCTCGGCCGACTCGCGACGCTGCTTGTCTTCAGCGGCGTGCTCCTCGGCCTCGCGCACCATGCGCTCGATGTCTTCCTTCGACAGCGACGAGCCGCCGGTGATCGTCATCGACTGCTCCTTGCCGGTGCCCTTGTCCTTGGCGGACACGTGCACGATGCCGTTCGCGTCGATGTCGAACGTGACCTCGATCTGCGGGATGCCGCGGGGCGCGGGTGCGATCCCGGTGAGCTCGAAGGTGCCGAGCGCCTTGTTGTCGCGGGTGAAGTCGCGCTCACCCTGGAACACCTGGATGGCGACCGAGGGCTGGTTGTCGTCGGC
>Ga0116180_1000225_pt1 | contig 54754 bp, 46 predicted proteins | sample AD_UKC073_MetaG_FD_89804 | JGI IMG/M metagenome (GOLD analysis project Ga0116180, IMG submission 89804) | Active sludge microbial communities of municipal wastewater-treating anaerobic digesters from USA - AD_UKC073_MetaG | ecosystem: Engineered > Bioreactor > Anaerobic > Digestate | place: USA... | reverse complement strand
GCCCATTCTTCCCAGCGCACCCACCCCTCCTCATCTGAGTCCTCTGAGATCAAGTCCCAGGTATACCAGCGTGAGTCGCGAGCGTGGCTTCCGCTTTCGTAGAGACTCCAGCTGTTGGTCGTGCGATCGTAACGGTACGAGCATGGGGAGGTATAGTTGGGTAGATAAGCGTAATCAATGTTGTCATTCGAGCGGTTGTTATTCGAGAATCTGAATATGCCGGCGGGGAACCAACCGCGCGTTTCATAATTCGCAAAGGTGTCCGCTGCTACGTCCGTGATGCCGGCCAGGAACTCGTATTGCGAGAAAGGCTGGTCGTGACCCTTAGTGGTAATGGGCTGAAAAAAAACGGTTCGCCGGCCCAGGTGCCAGTCATAACTGGGGATGACTGAGACATCTTCTGTTGATAGTTCCTCAACTCGCTTGAGCGTGCCCGCCAGAATCTTGCCATTCACGTCCAGCGATGCGACATCGGCGTGCCCGTACACGACCATGATTTCCGGGCTGAAATAGTCATCCGGGTCAACAATGCCGAGATCGAAGGCGTAAGGCCTCCGGCCGGCGCGGTCGGTGACCAGCATCAGCACATCAGCCCGATGCTCGGACTTGCTGTTAGGGAACTTGCGGCTGTCGCGTGCCGGGACAGTGACGCCGGCCACGCCCAGGACGGAGGTAGACGGATCCATCCGCTCAAGATCCTGTCGGATGGTTTCGGCGGCCTCACGGAGCTGGCGGTACACGGTCGTGACGGCGGTGGCGTTGCCGCCGGCTTTGGATGCGGTCGTGAAGATCGTGCCGATGAGAGCCAGGACGGCCAGAAGGATGGCCACGGAGACCATCAGCTCCAGGAGCGTGAAGGCCGATCGGGCGGTCGTCGGAATGTTGTGCTTGCGGGCCATCGGCTTCTATCCTGCTACCACTTTTTTAGGGACGACGCTCACTACAGGGGATGAACTCTCGAACTGATTGCCCGCCCGCACGGCCGGCGGGAATACCCACACGGGGACGTTGGTTCCGGTTGGGAAATCTCCGGGCGTAATCTGGAGCGTCGGAATGACAGCACTGTTGGGGCGGCCGTCCCAGTTGTTGCGGAGAATCTTCGTGTAAGCCCCGGGAGGGTTCCCTTCGGCCAGGATGATGTAGCTTCCACTCGGGAGAAGCCGAGCCACGTCTGGGGTGCACGTGACCACACCTGTGTCGGTGACAGACTTAAGGAGTACGAGCCAAGCCTGCGGGAAAAGTGTGTACGGGGCAGTGTCATCAATTTCAGGTTTATCCGTCGGAGTGGACGCGACGCGTTGCTTGGCATAGTAGGCACTCGTGTTCCCACGGTACAGCACGACGATGCGCACGAAGAATGACTTATGCGCTTGGTCGTCGAGATCACGAAAATGGATAGCCGTCCAGGAATAGCGCCGTTGCGCGATTTCCGCGAGTGTCGACGCCGGCAGGAACGTGGTATCGTCGAAATGCATGTCGACTGGCGGGTAGACGCGATCGGCTACGCTGATCCGCGCAGCCGGCACGTTGGCCCGGGGATCGATCGGGAACCCGTTCACCGCGTTGGTCGGCGATACCGCGTAAAGACTCGGCGGCTGCTCGTGAACGGTGTGGAGGTCGGGAGTCAGATTCTGGCTGCGTACGACAAAACTGGCGACGCTGGTACGATTGGCCGGCGCGTACTCGGCATCCCAGAACGACATTTCAGTGAGGAACGCACTTAATTCCTGCAGCCAAAGCAGTGACGGTGGAAGGGGTTCCCATGACAGTAGGCGGGGTGTACTCAGTAGACTTAACTCCCGCTCATTCAGACGAAAATCCCCTTGCGTTGCGGTCATGTCCGCGAGAGCGACTCAAGGCGTTGCATTCACTGGGAAGCCCATCGCATCAAAATCAGCCGGCTTGCCGTCCAGGTTCTTGTATCTCGGCACGCGAAGGGCGAGCGTGGCGACGGCGGCATCGGCGGCTGCCTCGGCGATGTTGAGCTGGACGGTGCCGCGGGTCATGTCGAGGCTGACGGGAAAGACGGTGGCGGCCATGACCATGCCCAAGCCGAGAATCATGATCGCGATCATCAGCTCGACGAGCGAGAAACCGGCCCGGCCGGCCGAGGATGCAGAGGTTCCCGCGAGCACACGTCGACGCGGCGATCCGGCGACCGAGATCGGCCGAGAGCTCACAGCGGAATGCTCAGGGCTTTGCCTCATTGATTCCTGCCCTCCACGAGCGTGCCGAGGAAACGGTTGATGTAGAACGGCCGACCCTCACGAGCGAGGAAGGTGGGTTTCGTTGCCCCGGCCGCCTCGAACCGCGTGCGATCATACAGGATCACGCCGCGAGCGGAATCGTACCGGAAGCGGATGGGCGTTGTAGCGGCTTGTGTCTGGTCCAGGTAGTAGTAGTTGTCCGACGCCACGTCCGCGCGGAGCTGCACAACGTTGCCGCGCTGATCGAACACGATGCAGAACGTCTCAAATGGATTGATCTTGTAGCTGTCGCCAAAGCCAGGGGGAACGTACAAATCTCCGTTCATGTAGCTCGCCATGCCGCTAACCGCGAACGCGTAGTCCGGCGCCAACCAAGCATTCTTGGGCAATGGGATCACATCATCGACTGCCGGGCTGTACGCTCTGGTATCTCGGGGCGGGTTGAGGTAGCGGATCTGCTGATAATTGAGCCACACGGGGGCCAGTTTCGGATCAAATCGACTATTGGCCTGGAAGACACCCGGCGAAGTCTCCACCACCGCCGGCTCGCCGGCGGCGTCCACCATGTAGCCGCGAGCATCGGTCTTGAACGCCCGCTCGATGCGAATGGCGTAGCCGCCGCGGTTTTCGGCACGAGTTTGGGCGATCGTGATGGCATTGGTCAACAACTGGATCGCCTGCGTCTGATGGTTGCTGGATAGCGCCGGGCCAACGGCCGGTACGGCGATCGCGATGAGCAGGATGATGATGCCGATCACCACCACCACTTCAATCAGCGTAAAACCGGGGGACCCGCAGACGCTCCGCTGCACGCGTTCAGCCAGAGCGGGAGCCGCCGCGGCGATCGCCACCGATCGATCTGGCTGACAGCTGATAGCTGTTAGCTGATAGCTTGCTGAATGAACGTTTCGTTCCGCACGCATACGGGTCCTTACTCTGATCGGGCACTACCAGAGACCACGACGTCGTCGCCGGCGTCCGGATCACTGAACGCGGGCATGAAGACCTTGTTCTGACCGGCAGACCGAAGCTCCCATTTGTAAACCCATCCGCCGACGATGGGCGATGCCACAAAGTTGTACTGGATGGCCTCGCCCCAGGCGTCGCGAACTTCGAAGAGTTCGTCGTCTGCGATACGGTCCCCGTTGCGGTCAATGCAGTCGCCGTCTTCGTTGGTCAGTGCCTTGCCCAGCCGATCGATCATGGCCCGGGCCTCGGGCGAATAGGTCCGGAGGAAGATCAATAGGCATTCGATGGTCGGGAATTTTTCCGCGGCCGCACGGGATGTGCCTTGGGGATAGTAGAACGCGTTGTTGCCCGCGTGGACCATGAGCTGCGCGTCGAGATAGGCCTGCAGCAGGCCGGGACTGCCGCTGCCATTGCCGACGAACTTGAGTACCGTTCCGGGATGCTCAGGCGGTGACGCCTGCCATTCGGTGGGGATGGGGGAGCCGGTTATTTGCAGGGCTGCCGTCGGGCTGGGGGGGAACCGGCCGAAGAGCTCGGAATAGCGGTTGGGGAATATCCCGCCGAGGTTTTGCCCCGGCCGCCTCAGATGGTAGGTGTCGATGGCGCTCTTCAGGACTTCCAGCGTCGCCTTCGTGGCTTCCTCTTGCTGGTTCTTGACCAGGCCGACGGAGACGGGGATGGAGATGGCCAGGAGGAGGCTGATGATCGCGACGACGACGATCATCTCGATCAGCGTGAACGCGGAGGAGCTGTGAGCGGTGAGCTGTGGGCTATGAGCCGCGGAAAGCACGCGCGCGGCACGCTCTGGCTGACAGCTGACAGCTGATAGCTGATAGCTCTCAGCGAACCGCTGATTGCTTCCCCGCGTTTGGATTTTGGTCGGTGATTCCGGCATCTCACCTCCACTATTCGGCCCGTCCAAGTGTCGAGCCAAGACCGGTAAAGTATAAATGGAGGATTGGAGGAAGGCCAGAGGGAGGGGCTAGGGGCCGGGGACTGGGGGCTGGGGGAAAAATGACGCGGCGCCGCGTCTCCGCGTCGTTCGGTTCTCCGGCTGATAGCTGATAGCTAAGAAACTCACACTTCCCCGCTCTCGTCGCCTTCGGCCGAGGGGGCCAACGGCTGGAGGGCTTCGTCGGGCTCGTCCGGCAGGCGGGGCGGCGGCAACTCGCGGTTACGCAAGGCGACGTCGCAGGCCACGCGGATGGCAGTCTTCATGCTCTCGGGGCTGGCCAGGTTCTGGCCGGCGATGTCGAAGGCGGTGCCATGATCCACGCTGGTGCGGACCATGGGGATGCCGAGCGTCATCTGACAGGATGATTCGAACGCCACGAGCTTGATAGGGATGAGACCCTGGTCGTGGTACATGGCCACGACGCCGTCGTAGCGTCCTTCGAGGGCCTTGCGGAAGAGCGTGTCGGCGGGGAAGGGCCCCTCGACGAACCAGCCGGCCTCGCGGGCCATGGTGATGGCGGGCTGGATGATGCGCTGCTCCTCATCACCGAACAGGCCGCCCTCGCCGGCGTGCGGGTTGAGCCCGCAGACGGCAATCCGCGGGTGCTCGATGCCGAACCATCGGGAGAGAGCCTCGGCCATGTGGTCGATGGGCGTGAAGACGCGGCCGATGGTGAACGAATTACGCAGGTCGAACAGCGGCTCGTGGATGCTGGCCAGGGCGACCCGCAGCTTGCCGCCGATGAACATCATGGTGACCTTGCGGGTGCGGAAGGTGTAGCCGAGCTTCTCGGTGTGGCCCGGGAAGCGGTAGCCCGCCAGGTGCCAGCTCTCCTTGGAGATGGGGGCGGTGACGATGGCCTCCGTCTGGCCCTGGAGGACGCCATGGATGGCCGCGTCGAGGAAGCGCATGGATGCTGCGCCGCCCTCGGCCGAGGGGCCGTGCATCTGCATGGCGGGGAAGGATATATCATCGAAGTCGGCGACGATCACGCCGCTTTCGATGCTGGGCGGCACGACCTCATGCGGCAGCCGGAACCAGTACGGGCTGATCTCGGCCAGGTCGGCGGCGTACTCCAGCGCTTCGTTCAAACCGTAGATGATGAACCGGCCGAGCTGGCGGATCTCGGGATCGGCCAGCGCTTTGACCGTGACCTCGGCGCCGATGCCGGCCGGGTCGCCCATGGTGATGCCGATGAGCGGCTTGCCCTTGGGCTTGGCACGCGGTGGCAGCGAAGCGGGATTGGGCGTCGGATCGCTCATGCCGTCCACCCGTTGGCGATGAGTTGTTCGACGGTCAGGCCGGATGCGCCGCGGCGGCTGGTGCCGGATCGCCCGAGGCCGGCGTCCGTGCCGGCGGCCATGCGGCGGAGCGTCTCGACGGTGGTCCGCACGAGGATGTCGGTTTCGAGGTTTACGCGATCGCCGGCGCGGATTTGACCGAGCGTGGTGCGTTGCAGCGTGGTGGGGATCAGGGCGACGCTGAACGTGCTCTCGCCGACGGCGGCCACGGTGAGCGAGATGCCGTCGATGGCGATGGAGCCCTTGGGAATGATGTAGGGCATCAGCTCGGCGGGGGCCTCGAACGTCCAGAGCTGGCCGGTGGTGCTGCTGCCGATCTGCTTGACGCGGCCGGTGCCCTCCACGTGCCCCTGCACGAAGTGGCCGTCCATCCGGTCGGTGGGCCGCAGACTGGGCTCCAGATTCACGCGATCGCCGGGGACCAGGTCGCCCAGCGTGGTGCGGGCGAGCGTCTCGTGGACGACGTCGAACTCGATGCGGACGGCATCGCTGGTCACGACCGTCAGGCACGTGCCGTTGACGCAGATGCTGGCGCCGTCGGCGATGGGCCGTTCGAGCTCGGGAGCGCTCACGGCGATCCGCGCACCGCTGGCGCGGCGCTGGACGCTTTGCACGGTGCCCATGGCCTGAACGATGCCGGTGAACATGCAATTCATGCTAGCGGGCGCGGGAGGGGGATTCAACCGAGAAGACAGGGGGCTAGGGCCTGACGGCCCGGGGCTTGGGGACTAGGGACTGGGGGCTAGTGAAAAAAGAAGCGGAACGACGAACCGTCAACTGAGCTGTCGCGATCTCCACGTGCACGCGCGAGGATTCTTCTGCTCCAGGCCCCAGCCCCCGTTTGAGTCCCCAGTCCCCGCTTTCCTACGCCTTCTCCTGCTCGCGCAGCCACGCGATGGTCTTCTTCACGCCTTCCTGGTAGCTGACGGTGGACTTCCAGCCGAGTTCGCGGCGGGCCTTGTCAGCGCTGAAGTAGCATCGACGGCCCATGAGCCAGACGGCGTAACGAGTGATCATGGGCGGCTTCTTCAGCTTCAGTGCGTGGCCGATGCACTCGAGGATGAAGGCCAGGTTGTAGGCCAGCTTGTACGGCACGTGGCGGGTGACCGGCGGCGCGCCCAGTTCGGCGGCGAGGAGGTTCATCCATTCCTTTTGCCGCATCTCGCCGTCGTTGCAGAGATTGTACGCCTGGCCCACGGCTTGCGGAGCGTCGACGGCCAGAATGCAGCCTTCGGCGACGTTGCCGGCGTACACGACGTTGAGCCGGTTCATGCCGTCGCCGAGGATGCGCGTCTTGCCCTCGCGGAGCATCCGTGCGAGGCGGAAGATTGTGGCGCGGTCGCGCGGGCCGTAGAGCCAACTGGGCCGGATGACGGTGAGCCGGATCTTGCCGGCTTTGTGCATGTCCCAGAGCATCCGCTCGGCCTCGACCTTGGCCCGGCTGTAATAGCTCCACTTGTGGAGGTTGGTCCCGAGTGGGGCGGTCTCGTCGATGATCAGCCCCTCACCGTCGGGATGACCGTACGCACTGATGGAGCTGATGTGCAGGAAACGCTCGACGCCGGCTCGGGAGGCAGCTTCCGCGAGGTTCCGCGTGCCGTCGATGGTGAACTTGACGAACTCTTCCCAGGGACCCCAGTCGCCCACGCGGGCGGCCGAGTGGTAGACGACCTTGACGTCCTTGCAGGCCCGGTCGAGCGAGGCGGGGTCGTTGAGCTCGCCTTCGACGAATTCGACGTCCTGGGTCTTGAGCCAGCTCGTGTCGCTGCCCTTGCGGACCAGCACGCGCACGGGTCGTCCGCGAAGACGCAGTTGCTCGACGATATGGCTGCCCAACAGGCCTGTGGCACCGGTCACCAGATTCATGTCAGCTCCTGTTGTAAGGGACCGTGATTTCAGGGCGTTACGATAGGAAGACCCTCGCGAAGCGTCAAGCATCGCGCGTTTGGCCCCGTCGCGTGCGACGGAACATATACGAACCACGCACCACAGACCTGTTACGCGACCGTACGAGCGGTTTCGCCAGTATCGGAGAGTGTCAGACAAAACAGGTTGCGTGCGATCTCCGGCACGCAGTGACTCGACCGCTCGATGAGCGAGTAGATCGCCTGGGCTTGGTCAGCCTGACTCATGCGCAGGAACCGTTCCTCGAATGCCGCGATCTCGACCTGTCGGAGCCGGGTTTGCCGTTCGGCGTCCACGATCCCGTCCTGACCATTTGCGTCCTCGGCCGCCATTTCGAGCAGCGTGCGGATCTGTACGTCAGCCTCGAGCGTCTCGCGGACGGCGGTGACGAAGTTCCGTTCGTACTCGCTGGCTCGGCCGCTGGAGATGTTGAAATCGCGAGCGATTTGCCGCAGGGCGGTGCGCTCGCGCTCGGAGTTAACGAGCATGCGTTCCTCGGCGATGCGGGCCATGATCGGGGTCGGGTTGCGTTGCCGCCAAGTGCGCTGCCGCATCTGCTCGAGCGTGCGGCGGACGGCCAGTTCGTAGCGGCGGCGCAGGGCGTGGCGGATGGTCTCGTTCGGCCGGGAGTCGCGGTGCGGAACGGTCATAGCTTTCTCCAGTTCGTCGTTGATCTCCAGGACATGGACAGGTGGACTCATGCCCGCGCCGGGCGATTGCTTGCGGAAATTGGCGGCCGCCCGGACGGGAATGCGCACCAGCGTGAACCCGTCGTGGAGGGCGCGGAAGATGGCCCCGCGAATGCGCGGCAGGGCGTACGCGGCGAAGACGCCGTCACGCTCGGGGTTCCATCGGGCCGCCGCCCGGGCGAGCGCCACGCAGCCTTCCTGAAAGAGGTCGTCGTACTCGCGTTGGCGACGCGGACGGCGGGGCGTCGGCACACGGTTGCGAAGGTGGACGCCGACCAAACCCATGTGCCGGCGGACGAGTTCCTGTTGAGCCGGCGTCAGTGCCGGCAGCCGTCCGGCCCGGTCTTCCGCCTCGTCTTCTAGCGTAAAATCTTTTTCATCATTGATTTGTGACATAGTATTCCCCCTGTGAAATGGATGCCGAATCTGCATACCCCCGGCCGACGACGCGGCCCGTCCGATACCTAACATATACCAAACATTCGGCGCAGGCAAACCGGAGAGATGGAATCTTGCGAGATCCAGTTCCGCCGGCGGCGGCGGGGGGGGGGCGGGCGTCTCGCCCGCCTCGGCTCACAGCTCAGAGCTCACAGCTCATAGCTGATGGCTGACAGCCAGATTGTCATTGTGCTGGTTGGCTGGCCGTGGCCGGAACGGGGGTTGCACCCTGGCCGCCGGCACCAGGTCCGATCTCGAGCGCGGAGACGATGGCCTCGCCGCCATGGTTGCCGCGGAAGCGGATGGCGATTACGCCGTGGACGGGCCGGACGTCGTTGAAGACCAAGTCCACGGCCCGGTTGAGCCCATCGTAGAGCTTGGTGCCGCTGGGCGGGACGAGACGGACGACGGCCGGTGCGCCCGCGGCGGTGGCGGCGATGTCCATGTCGTCCACGACCTGGCGGCCGTTGATGAAGATGTCCACGGCTCGGGCGGCCGGCTCGATCTCCCAGCGGTGTTCCATGAACTTGAGCCGGACATGGTACGTGCCGGGGGCGACGGTCGCGTAGGCGGTGAAGTCCTGGCCGTGTATGCCATGGGCGTAGAGCGTGGGGTCATTCGTGCCGGCCACGGTCAGGCGTCGCGGCTCGACGTACCAGGCGGAGACGGCATCGGCCACGTGGCCTAGCCGGATAACGATCTCGGTGGCGGGCCGCCATGCATGGCCTTGCGAATCGATGTAGTCGCTTCGGTCCGTGTAACCGAAGATCCATCGCTGCGCGTCGGCCGGTCCGCCGCCTTCGCCGCTGTCGACCTTGCCGTCGGCGGAGGAGACGTCGATCGCTTCGATGTTCACGCGCGAGCCCTGCGAGAGCGGGTTCCCCTTTCCTTCTGCGACAATGCGCAGCGTGTGCTTGCCGGCAGGTAAACCGCTTCGATACCAGAGAACGCCACGCCGTTGCTCTGGGTTCCAGCTGTCGATGCCGCACAGCTGCCTGACGCCATCGAGGTACACGTCGGCGAGTCCGCCGTCGGGGCCCACCGAGCCGATGAAGCGCACCTGGTTGCCTTCGAACTCCAATTCCGCCGATGCTCCTGCGTGGCCGCTTGCCAGAGCCGCCCAGCTCTCAGCCGTGGCAAGTTGGTCAACATCGATGCGGCGGGCCGGATCGTTACCCTCGACGATCACCTGGCGGCAGCCGTCGCGACGGATGGTCACGATGCAATCGCCGTTGGCGAGTGGCCGGAGGTGGTAGCCGATCTCGCGCTGTGGATCCGAGGGCTTCAGGTCTCCTCGCTCAGTGCGGATTCGGTTCGGCGTGAACGCCAGGCGCAGCAGATCGACAGACCCGGCCGGGGCGTCGAATGCCGTATAAGAGACACGTCCCGGTGCATAGTCGATTTCACGGATGATCGAACTGCTGCGCATGAGGTGGTTTTCGCGATTCGGGCCGAGCACGTCGGGCAGCCAGCCCATGGCGTCGAGCACGTAAGCCAACGGCAGCGGATGGGAGATCTGGAACCAGCCGCCCGCGACAACCTGGCCGCCGTCCATGTTGTCCTCGACGACGCCGGTCTCGTGCGCGTCGTACGTTGCGAGAATCAACTGCCGGCGGGCCAGTTCGAGGGCCCAGGCGTCATTCGCACGCACGCCGTACTCGGCCAGGGCGGCACCGATCTGCATGGGCGCATACGACAGTGACCGTTCGCAGCACTGCGAGCCTTCGGGATAGGCCCACGCTCCGTGATAGACGTCTCCGTTGGACAGGGGCGAGACGCAGGCTCGTGTGTGGTAAAGCCCGAGGATGTTACGGCAATCGTTGGCCCAGTTCGGGAACGCGTCGGGGTACTGCATGAAGTAACGCGGCACGAACTCCGTGAGCGATTCGCTCTGCACCGGATGCTCCCAATCCCAGTAGTCGCGGCCACAGGTCTCGTCCACATACCAGCGGGGCAGGAGCATGTTTTGGATGTAGGCCCGGCCCGCGTCGCGTGCAGCCACGAGTTCGGGATCGCTGTCGCCCTGCACGCGGATTAATTCGTCGAGCAACCGCACGATGAGCACGGCACCGCCGGTCTGACGATCATTCCAGTACACGTCCTGCGGATTGGCGTAGCGGTTCCAGGGCGATTGGCCCGGGACGTGACTGCGTTTGGTGGCAAGCAATTGGCCCCAATGCCGTGGGGCCTCGACATACCTCTCATTGCCGGTGAGCTGGTACGCCTGGAGCAACGCACTGCCGGCCAGGGCGGCCAGATCGAGCTGGATCATGCCCTTGTCGCTGCACGGGCCGTAGGGCTCGCCGGCGTTGGGCACGCTGATGATGAAATCTGGCCAGTCGTGATCGGGACCCGTGCGGCAGCGATCGAGCATGGCGTCGGCGATGAGGCGGACATGGGCTATGGCGGCCGGATCGCCGGAGTAGCGGTAATAGGCCACCAGGCCGAAGATCGCATACGAGCCGCGCTGCACGAGGTCGCCGTTGCCCCAATCCTTGAGCTCGCCCGGCGTGATGGTGCCGTCGGTGGCGATGGACCAGCGGCCGTTGTAGATGTAGTCGGGCAGCGGTTTGCCGTCCTTGCCTCGCGTCCACGGGTAGCGCTTGAGCGTTTCGGCGGCGATGCGGACGCGCAGGTCGCACTGGCCGTTGAGGCCGGTGTACCACGGGGCGATCACACCGTGAGCGTCCTCGCGAACTTCGTGGGCGAAGTAACGTGGCGCCGCAGCAGAGGACGAGGCAAGCACCCACACGAGGAGCGATACGATCGGACGGCTCAGGTTGCACACGGGCATGGGAAGCTCCCCAAGAGGGGGCTGGGGCTGGGGACCAGGGGCTGGGAATTGTGGTCGAGTGTTCCTCTTCGTTTGCTAGCCCCCAGGCCCCAGTCCCCAGGCCCCTCTCAAATGTCGAAATCCGAATGACGAATGACGAAAGAAACCCGAATGACGAATGACGAGACAACAAACACTATCGCGCGGGGTTCGTGGCTGGTTGGCTCGCGACACTCGTGCGGGGGCCGGTGCTCTCACGAATGGCCTTGAGGATGCTGCCGGCCACGTACTCGGCCAGGGCGGCCGAGCCTTGGTCGGTGAAGTGCACGTTGGCCGGCCGCTGGAGCTCCTCGAGCCGCGGAAGCGCGAAGGCGTACAAATCGTTGATCGCGATGCCGTTGGCCTGCATGATCCGCAGGGCGACGGCGTTGTAGGCGATCACGTCGTCGTTGGATCGCGGGGGACTCACCTTCGCATTCGGCACGGGCGTGGTGGTCGCCCAGATCAGCTTAGCGCCGGTTTTCTTCAGCCGAACCACCAGTTGTGTCAGATTCCGTTCATACTCCTCGATGGGGACTTGGTGCTTGCCGTCTTCCATCCGTTTCAGATCATGCAGCCCCCAGTTGAAGTGGATGACGTCCCACCGGTCGTCGCCAAGCCACTCCTCGAGGCTTTCCAAACCGCGGGTGGTGGGGCCGCCGTTCACCGGGATGCGATGCACGTTGGCCTTACGGTAGAGGAGCTTCCGCGTCGGTTCGGTGTAGCCGATGGAGATGGAGTCACCGATCAACAGGACGCGCGGCAATCTGGGATCGTCCGTAACCTCCGCGGGATGCGAGGCAGCGGGCTGAGAAGCGGGCCGGGCGGCGCTTGGCCGCGCCGGCGCATCGGCGGCGGCCGCTGCGAAGCCGGCAACATTGGTTAGCACGGCAGCAAAACCGATTGCGAGTCTCATGAGTGTCATTTGCATCACGCCCTTCTGATTCTGGGACAGCGTGACCCGTTGCCTTCTTGTGGTGCACGCTTCCAGCGTGCACAGTACAGGCAGGATGCCTGCACCACAATGGTGCCGCCCCTACACCAAGCCTGGCCGATGCCGATCAGCCTAATCGGGGCGTCACGGTGGTGCAATTTAAAGATTTCCCGGCGTTGACGCTCTCGCGCCCAGGGCGGATACTGACGAGCGAGTCGTGTTGATGCGTCTGAATCGGGCATCGCGGGGATCGTACGGAAGGAGCAGGATGTGAACGCCCTGGTATTCCAAGAGTCGTTGCGGTACGAGCCGCGGTATCCCGATCCGGTGGCGGGGGTGGGCGAGGTACTGGTGGCGGTGAAGCTGGCCGGCATCTGCTCGACGGACCTGGAGATCGTCCGGGGCTACATGGGTTTCACCGGCGTGCCCGGTCACGAGTTCGTGGGAACAGTGGTGAACGGCCCCAAGCGGTGGAAGGGCCAGCGTGTGGTGGCCGAGATCAACTGCGTGTGCGGGCAGTGCTCCATGTGCCAGCACGGGTTGGCGAATCATTGCCGTCGCCGGACGGTGGTGGGGATTGCCGGTCGCGACGGCGTGTTCGCTGACCTCGTGGCCGTACCCGAGGCCAATCTGCACGCGGTGCCCGAGAATCTGTCCGACGAACAGGCGGTGTTCGTCGAGCCGCTGGCGGCGGCGTTTCAAGTGATTCGGCAGGTGCCGATCGAGAAACGCATGAAGGTGGCCGTGGTCGGCTCGGGACGATTGGGGTTGTTGGTGGCTCAGGTGCTGCGGACTACCGGGTGCAAGCTCGACGTGGTCGGCCGCAATCCGCTCACGCTGGGCTTCTGCGATCGCAAAGGCATCCAGGCCACGCCCGTGTCAGAGGTGGTGCCCAAGGGCGACCGCGACGTGGTGGTGGAGTGCAGCGGGGCGCCGGAGGGCTTCAATCTGGCCGCGAACTTGGTGCGGCCACGCGGCACGATCGTGCTCAAGAGCACCTACGCCGGGGCGGCGCAGCTGAATCTCGCCAAGATCGTCGTGGATGAGATCAACGTGGTCGGCAGCCGCTGCGGGCCGTTCGCCGATGCGATCAACGCACTGGCTCGCGGCGAAATCGAAGTGGAGACGATGGTTTCGCGGACGCTGCCCTTGAGCCGGGGTGTGGAGGCGTTCGCGCTGGCGGATGATCCGCGGAGTATCAAGGTGTTGTTGCGGCCGGGCGGGTGAGTATTGGTTAGTTGTCCGTTGTCAGTTGTCAGTTGCCACTGGTTGGTCCGTCGGTCCGTTGTGCGGCGGGGCGGGGGGCGGGTTTGTGGTGCAGGCATCCTGCCTGCACGTGCACGCTGGAAGCGTGCACCACAAGAACGTGCATCCTGCGGCATTCTTGGGCCGTTGTGACTGCGAGGCCGCGGAGCGGCGTTTGTTTACACGGGTTGTGATGCTTTTTCATGATTGAGCATATACACGGCGAGATACGGTTACTGAAGTTCGAGAACCTGTCGCGACAGCCGGGGCTGGTTCACGCGATGACCACGCGGCCGCAGAATTATGCGCCACATCGGGGCACTGGTCGCGAGGAGGCCATCCGCTGGCGGCAGGAAGTGTGCCGTATACTCGGCGTCTCGTACGATCGGCTCACGTCGCCTTCGCAGGTGCACGGAGCGGACGTGCTGGTGGTGGAGGATCTGGACATCGGGTGTGGGCGGGACGGTCGTGGCTCGGCGGTGCCCAATGTGGACGGCCTCATGACCGATCGACCGGACGTGCCGCTGATCCTCCTGTCGGCCGACTGCCCGCTGGTGTGTGTGTACGACCCCGAGCGGCGGGCGGTGGGGGCGGTGCACGCGAGCTGGAAGGGCACGGTGGCTCGGGCCGCCGAGCATCTCGTCCACCGCATGCAGGCGGAGTTCGGCAGCGTGCCGGGGCGGCTGGTCGCGGGGATCTGCCCGTCGGCTGGGCCGTGCTGCTACGAGGTGGGTCGCGACGTATTGCGGATTGCCCGCACGCGGCTGGACGACGCTGACGGGTGCTTCGTGCATCGTGATGGCCGGATGTATCTGGATCTCTGGCGAGCCAATCGGCAGCAACTCGAGTCGGCGGGTGTGCCGGGCGAATCCATCGAGACGGCAGCGATGTGCACGATATGCGACACGCGCTTCTGGAGCCATCGCCGCGACGGCGAGACGGCCGGACGGTCGGCGCTCTTTGTCGCGATTGGTCAGTAGTCCGTGGTCAGTCGTCCGCAGTCGAGTCCTTGGTCCGTTGGCCCGTTGTGTGGCGTAGCGCATGTCGGGGGGCGGGCGTCACGCCCGTCTCATGACGGTGTGGCAATCGTAATGTACGAACCCGGCGTACGGCATTGGGGTGCAGGCATCCTGCCTGCACGTGCACGCTGGAAGCGTGCACCACAAAAACGTGCATGCCTGCGGCATCAGCAGGAAACAGGCCGGCGAGACGCCCGCCCCCCGACGTCACGTGTCGAGCAGGTCCAGGATTTCCGCGGGGGTATCGATCAGGTGGCGGGCGCCGGCGGCGAGGATGACGTCGCGACTGCGGTAACCCCAAGTGGCACCGACGGGCACCATTCCGGCGTTCACGGCCGTGCGCATGTCGGTGTCCGAATCACCGACCAGTGCTACGTCGGCGGGGGCAGCCTGCATGGTGGCGGCAATCTGCAGGGCGCCGCGGGGATCGGGCTTGCGGAACTCCTCGAGCCGGTATCCTTCGATCGCGACGAAGGACCACTTCGCGAAGACGGCCTGTGCCATGGGCAACGTGTGCACGTGCGGCTTGTTCGACAGGATGGCCATGGGGATGCCGCGGGCGGTCAGCGCATCAAGCAACTCCGGGATGCCAGGGTAGGGAGCGGCCTGGTCGAGACGGTGGGCGGCATAGTATTCGCTCACGATAGGGAGCATCTGCTCGACCGGCACATGCGGTGCGTCGATCAGCGCCCGCTGACACAATGTCGGCATTCCCTCGCCGATCCACTGCTTGATGTCCGAGACCGGCCATTCGGGCAGGCCCATGGCTCGCCGGCCGGCATTGACGGCCGCTGCGATATCGCCCAGCGTGTCCAGAAGCGTGCCGTCGAGGTCGAAGATGATTCCGCGGATGGGCATGGGCTGAAGAGTCCGTGGTCAGTTGTCAGTGGTTCGTCGTCGGGGCCTTGGTCCTGTGGTCAGTTGTGTGGTGGTGCTGATTCTCTCGCATGTCGGGTGCCTTCCAGCGCACTGATACGGATCCATTGTAGTCTGGCTTTTCAAACCACTGGCCACTGGCTAGTGACCAACTCACCTATTCGCCAGATGGGGCGAAGGGCCGGTGGTGAAGCGCACGGGCGTGCCGGGGCGGACGATTCTGCCCAACCGCAGGGCGTCCCAGTTGGTCAGGCGGAAGCATCCGTGTGAGCCGGTCTTGCCGATGAGCTCGGGGTTGGGTGTGCCGTGGATGCCATAGCCGGGCAGACTCAGGCCGATCCAACACCGGCCCACCGGATTGCGGGGGCCCGGAGGGATCCGCAACTTGGTGGTGATCTTCTCCTTGACCTCAGGCCACTTGGCTGGATCGAAGCTGTAGTCCGGGTTACGCACGATGACTTCCACGCGGGCGCTGCCCTTGGGCAGCTTGGACTTGTCCGCGGCGATGGAGCAGTGGAACAAGGCGACCAGCCGATCCTGGCTGTCGATGGCCCGGATGATCTTCTCGGTCAGGTTGATCTCGAGCCGATCGACGCTGGGGAGGTCGGCCGGCTCAGGGATGATGGGCACGATCACCTTCTGACCGGGCCGCAAGGCGTTGATGTTCACGCCGGGATTGAGTGTGTTCAGCAGGTGCTTGGCGCAGTGAAACTTCTCGGCGAGCACGTCATCGAGGCTCTCGTGGCCGAGGCGGTCAAGCTTGCTCTTGGCGATCCACGACGTGGGAGCCGGGCCGATCTCGGCGAGATCTTCCTGGCTCACGACGTAGCGTCCGAACGCGTTATCGGGCGCGACGCCAAGCTTCTCGGCGGTGGCGGCGTCGAGCTTGCCGGTCACGGGTAGGCCGCGGACGCGCTGGAACTCGCGGGTGGCGATTTCGGTTTTGGGACCGGGCCGACCGTCGATGAGGCCGGGCGAGAACCCTACGCGGTCGAGGGCGATCTGCCAGGCCACATTGCGGCGGAGAACGGTTTCACTGTCCTGGCCCCGGCTCGCCGGGACCGAGAACAACAGGGCGGACAGTGCCAGCACCGCACAGGATCGCGAGGAGTTCAACCGGTTACGCATGCGACCTCCTTGTCGGCGGGCACAGTCGGCGGCCGGGGGACCCTCGTTTCCCCTTCCATTCGCACATCCGGCAAGAAGGAAGGCCCCCGACCCCGCCCGCGCCGGTATATTATCGAGACCTGGCCTTGGCTTCCACCGGTTTTCCTGTCGCCCGGCGACCCGCGTCCCGGCAACCTCCCGCTCGGAAAGTCATGTCCGCCCCTCAGTGCGCCGATACGAGAAACACCAGAAGTTCTCCAGGCAGACTGTTCAGTTTGCGGGTCCAGGAGTCGGCACGATGCAGCATCCGTTTATCACATTTCTGATGGAACGCCAGTTGATTCCGGCACACGCCTCGCGGCACCTGAGCGGCATGCGCGCGCTGGTGCGCGAGCCGATCGGCATGATCGCGGTGGGGCACGGGCTGCTGGCGGCTCACGAGATCGACCGCATCCTGGATCGCCAGCGGGAATCGACCGACCGGTTCGGCGAGATCGCCGTGGAGATGGGCGTGTTGACGGCCGAGCAGGTTGAGACGCTCATCAAGATTCAGGAGTTTCGCACCGCCAGTGCGATCTGTGAAGCGCTATCCCTGGCCGGGATTCTGCCGTGCGAAGATGCCTTCCGCTACCTGGGGGCTTATCTGGCCGGCGACGCGGAGATGCTGGCGATGCTGACGCAGCCCGGCGACGCCGCCGAGGCATGAGATCCGTTCGGGCACTGCCCTGCGGCGGGGATGAACGCCGCAATACCGTTCAGCCCATTGACGACGAGTACACAGGAACGGACGCGGATGGCGGGACTTCTCGAGCAACTCAAGAAAGCATCACGGCTGCCCAGTCCTCCGGGGGCGGCGCTGCAGATTCTGCGACTCGCCCAACAGGAAGACGTGTCGCTGGCGGAGGTCGCTGAAACCCTCTCCTCCGATCCCGCCCTGTCGGTTCGCATTCTGAAGTATGCCAACTCGGCGCTGGTCGGCGTGGCTCGCGAGATCACCACCGTTCGCGAAGCGGTGGTCATGCTGGGCATGCGGACGGTGCGCATGATGGCCCTGAGCTTCTCGCTGGTGTCGGTGAAGGACCGGCGAGCCTGCCCGGGCTTTGACTATCCGCGATTCTGGGCCCATTGCCTGGCCCACGCGGTCGCCGCTCGCCACCTGGCCCGCAAGGGCAGGCAGGTCTCGCCGGAAGAGGCGTTCGCGGCGGGGCTGCTGGCCAGCATTGGCAAGCTGGTGTTCGCGGTGGCCATGCCGGCGGAGTACTCGGAAATCATCCGGCAGGCGGGCGGATTCCTCGCGGACACGGCCGGCCTGGAGCAACAGCGCTTCGGCATGAACCACCAGCGGGCGGGGGCGGAACTCCTGCGAGACTGGGGCATCCCGGCTCGGTTGTGCGCGGCCGTGCGTTACCAGTCGAATCTGAAGGACGCGTCCTTGTCGGCCGACGTCCTGGAGTTGGCCACGGTGGTGAGCGAGGCCCGCCCGTACATCGACATCATTTGCGCGCCGCCGGTTCAGACACCTCAGGGTGAGGGAACGGAAGAAGCCGGTCCGCCACGGCCGGGCGGCCACCTGGAAGAGCTCATCGAGGCCATGCGACGCGAGTTCCGCGAGTTGGCCGACCTGCTCCTGCTGGACAAGACCGCCGAACTGGACGTGGACCAGATCCAGGCCGAAGCCGGCGAGGTGCTGAGCGAATTGAGTCTGGCCGCCCAACTGCGCAGCGACGCCGTCGAACGCGAAAAGCAGGATCTGCAAGAGCGGGTCCGGCGCGATCCGCTGACCGGCATCGCCAACCGCGGGGCGTTCGATCGCGAACTGGACCGGATGTGGCAGGAACTGGCTCGGGCCCACCGTTCGATCGGCCTGATTCTCCTGGACATCGATTATTTCAAGCGGTTCAACGACCGCTTCGGGCATCGCACGGGGGACGCGGTGCTGCGGGAGGTGGCGTGCTGCCTGCCCAAGTGTTGTCGCAGCGTTGACTTTGCCGCCCGTTACGGCGGGGAGGAGTTCGCCATCCTGCTGCCCAATGCCGACCGGCTGATCGCGGCCAACGTCAGCGTCGGCATCCGCCGGGCGGTGGAGGCGCTGCAGATCCAGTTTGAAGGCCAATCGCACCGCGTGACCGTGAGTCTGGGGACGGCCGTGCTGCCGCGCGCCGGTTTGCCCTACACGCCGCAGATGCTCATCGACGCCGCCGATCAGCAGTTGTATCGCTCGAAAGGCAAGGGCCGTAACTGCTGTAGCATGATCCAACTGCCCGCCCGTCCGCCGGAAGTGCTGGTCGGTGCCGTTTGAGGGCGCAGACCCCATCCCGTCAGTTGAGCCCCATCTTCATTCCGCTCGAATCTCAGTGCCGATCTTCGTGAACCCGTGTGCGTCGCAGGGGCCTCGGGTATAATCGCGACTCCGGTTTTCGCAACAGCAGCTTTGACAGGAGCGCGACACATGCCCGAATCCATCAGCCGACGCGGTTTTCTCCAGGCGTCCGCGGTTTCCGCGGTCGCGGCCAGTGTGGGCTCGCCAGCGAGCCGAGCGGCCGACCGGCCGATTCCCGGCGACATCGTGACACCGCGGCCCGAGCGGAAGTATCAGCTCGGCATGGTCACGTACAACATCGCGCCTGACTGGGATATTCCCACCATCATCGAGCGGTGCCGGGAACTGGGCCTGGCCGCGGTGGAGCTGCGATCTACGCACAAGCACGGCGTAGAGCCGACGCTGAGCAAGGCCGAGCGTCGGGAAGTCCGCAAGCGGTTTGCCGATTCGCCGGTGCGGCTGTGGGGCCTGGGCAGCGCGTGCGAGTATCACTCGACCGATCCGGCGGTGGTGGCCAAGAATATCGAACTGACCAAGCAGTTCATCGAACTGGCGGCGGACGTGGGGGCGGCCACGCTAAAGGTCCGGCCCAACGGACTGCCCAAAGAAGTCAGCGAGGAGCAGACGCTCGAGCAGATCGGTCGGTCGCTCCGCACGGTGGGGCAGGCGGCCGAGGCGGCGGGCGTGGAAATCTGCTGCGAAATGCACGGCCACGGGACGTCCGAGCCGCGCCACATGCGGCGGATCATGGAAATCGCCGATCACCCGGCGGTGGGCGTGACCTGGAACTCCAACCCGGTCGATGTGCAGAACGAGACCATTCGGCACTCGTTCGAAATGATGCGGCCGTGGATTCGCAACGTACATATCAACGAACTGACCAGCACCTATCCCTGGCGGGAACTGTTCACGCTCCTGCGAAGTGCCGGGTATGACCGGTACACGCTGATGGAAATCCAGAACCTGCAGACGCAGGATCCCAAGGACGTGATGCGGTTCCTCAGGTTCTACAAGGCGCTGTGGGAAGAACTGTCGCGGCCGTGCTGACGCCCGGTGGGTTCCCCGATGAGCCCGGGCAGGGCTCTGCTCGTGTGATGCGGATTCACTCACCGTATGTTTCGCGTCATCGCACTGCTGGTGATCTCGCTGTTGATCGTGGTGGGCGCTTGGTTCGGCCATCCCGACGAGTGGTTTCTCGCGCGGCAATGGGCGGTGTCGCAGAGCGAGTCGGCGCTGAGGGACATGCCGGTCGAGCCTGGGCGGGACAAGGTGCCGGTCGTGCTGGTGCTGGAGCCGCACGATGTCGAGCTCGAGCAGGCCGTGCATCAGCGGGTACGGGCGTCGCACGTGGAGTGGGTGGATTCGCAGACGTCCAACGCCCGCGTGCTGAAGCTGGATGTCACGTCGGAGCCGCACTCGGCCACGGTGGGCTATTCCATCGATGACGGTCCGCGGATCGTTCGCCGCGTGGGTTGGTACTCGGTTCTTCCGCCGCTGCTGGCGATCGTGACCGCTATTCTGTTTCGGCGGGTAATTCTGTGCCTTGCGCTGGGTATCCTGGCCGGCGGCATCATCACCGTCTGGCCCATGGACCGAACGATCGTCGGCGGGGTGTGGTATGCGATTCGACACTATCTGATTGAGCACTCGCTGCTCGATCAGTTCCGCGCCGAAATTCTGCTCTTCATCCTGCTGATCAGCGCCATCGTGGGCGTGGCCCAGCAGTCGGGCGGAATCCAGGGCGTGATCGAGATCATCATCCGGTTCTGCCGCACGGCCCGCGCTGCCCAGGTCGGCACGGCCATCGGCGGAATCGCCATCTTCTTCGATGACTATCTCAACTGCATCATCGTGGGCAACTCGTTCCGGCCATTGACGGACCGGTTCCGCGTGAGCCGCGAGAAGCTGTCGTACATCGTCGATTCCACCGCCGCTCCGATGGCCGGTCTGGCCGTGGTATCCACATGGATCGCCTTCGAAGTCAGCCAGATCGGCGAGGGATTGGCGGCGGCGGGTATCACTGCCGAGCCGTTCAGCATCTTCTTTCGCTCGTTGCCGTATCGCTTCTATTGCATGCTCACGCTGCTGTTCGTCTTCGTGTTGGTGTGGACGGGGCGAGACTTCGGTCCCATGCTCGAGGCCGAGCGGCGGGCGCGACGAGGCGAGGGGAACTTACCGGCGGCGGAGAGCGCAGGCGTGATTCCGGCGGCACAGACGCGACCCGGCCTGGCCCGGTACGCGATCATCCCTATCGGCTTTACGCTCGTGGCCGTGTTCGTCGGACTGTGGTGGACGGCCCTGCCGAGTCCCGGCGAGCCGCCGCTGGTGGGCCGGGGTGAGACGGCCCTCGGGCGAGCGGTGGACTACACGCAGCAGGTGCTGGCCCGGACGAACTCTGCCCGTGCGTTCGCGTGGGCGTCCGGCCTCGGGTATCTCCTCGCCGTGGGCATGGTGCTGGCGGGCCGGGCCCTGACGCCTCGCCAGATCGCCGTCAGCTCGCTGCGGTCGGCCCGGGTGATCCTCGGGGCCATCGTTATCTTGTTTCTGGCCTGGTCGATCGGAGCGGCGTGCCGCGATGTGGGCACGGCCGACTATCTCGTCTCGCTGTTCCGCAAGGTACTCAGCCCGGTCGGCTTTTCCATCGTAGTGTTCGGGCTGGCCAGCCTGATCGCGTTCGCGACGGGGTCCTCGTACAGCACGATGGCCATTCTGCTGCCCAACGTGGTACCGCTGGCGTTGGCGGTCGGAGAGAGCTCGCCGCTGACGGGCATGGGGCTGGTGGTCATCTCGGTGGGGGCGGTCCTGGAAGGAGCGATCTTCGGCGACCACTGCTCGCCCATCTCGGATACCACCATCCTGTCGTCTATCGCCTCGCAGTGTGATCTCATGGACCATGTTCGCACACAGATGCCGTATGCGGTGGCTTGCGCGGCAGTCAGCATGCTGGCCGGCTACGTTCCTGTGTCGCTGGGCGTGTCGCCTTTTGTGTGTCTGTTATTCGGCACCGTAGCGATCGTCCTGTTGGTTTGCCTGCTGGGCCGCAAAACAGAGACGCCGGGCGGAGGACATCCGCTCGACGTCTCCTGCAGTACATGGAGCAGCCGGTCTCAGGGCGATCAGAGTTCGGTGTGAACGGCCGAGTCTGCGTCGATCAGCCGTGGGGTTCGGTTGTGCTCATGGTATGCGCCGGTCACCATGCCGGACAACTCCTGGACCAGCCGCTTGACGGCCTGAGCCTGGGCGGCGAGTTCCTCCGCCGCCGCGGCCGACTCTTCGGCGTTCGAGGCGGTCTGCTGCGTGATCTTGTCCATCTGGCTGACCGCCGCGTTGACCTGTTCGACGCCCTGGGCCTGCTCGTTGCTGGCGTGGGCGATCTGCGCCACGAGTTCAGCCACCTCTTCGGAGGCCTTGCCGATCTCGGCGAAGCTTTCGCTGGTGCGCCGGTTGAGATCCACGCCGCGGTTGACCCGTTCAACGGTCTGCGCGATGAGGTCGGCTGTCTCCTTGGCGGCCGCCGCCGCGCGTTGGGCGAGGTTGCGCACTTCGTCCGCGACCACGGCGAAGCCCTTGCCATGTTCGCCGGCCCGGGCGGCTTCGACCGCCGCGTTCAGCGCCAGCAGGTTGGTCTGGAACGCGATCTCCTCAATGACTTTGATGATCTTGCTGATCTGGTCGCTGGCCTGGGAGATTTCCGTCATGGCCTGAGAGGCCTGCGTCATGGCCTGATTGCCTTCTTGGACGATCTGGCGGGTCTTCTCCATCATGGAGTTGGCCTTACTGGCGTTGGTGGCGTTGTTGCGGGTCATGGCCGCCACTTCTTCAAGCGAGGCGGAGGTTTCCTCGAGCGAGGACGCCTGCTCGCTGGCCCCGGCGGCGAGCTGCTGCGAGGCACTGGACACCTGGCCGGAAGCGTCATCGACCTGCCGCGCCCCTTCATCCAAGCCAACCACGATGCGCTGGATCGGACGAGCGATGCCCGTGCTCAGCCACCAGCCGATGGCCGCTCCGGCGACGGCCATGACCGCCGCCGAGACCAGCAGCAGCCAGGTCACTGCCCGTGTCTGGGCCTGGGCTCCGGCCTGGATGTGGCGGGCCAGTTGCAACGCCTCCGCTTCCGGCACGCCGGCGGCGATGCTGTAGGTGCGGTTGCCCAAGCGAATGGGCGTGAATGCGACGAACTTGCTGACACCTTCGAATTCATACTCCACGCAGCCGGTCTTGCCGGGCACCATCTGATCTCGCGTGATCTCCGCGAGCTTGCCGAACTTGGCGTCCATGAGACTGACCTGTTCGGCGAAGCGGTACTTGGGGTGGCTGGTCAGGATGCCCTTGTCGTCCACGAGGAAGCAGTAGCCGGTCTGGCCGTAAACTCGCGCCTGGAGGGCCTGGTTGGGCGCGGACCAGCTGGCGCTCAAAGCCACGACGCCTTCCAGCTTGCCGTCCACGTACACCGGCGAGGAGACCCGGATTTCCTCCTGACCTGTGTTGGCGGCAATGACCACGCCCGAGTTGTAGACCTCCCCGGCGTTGAGCTTGATGGTCTCCAGGAACCAATCGTGTTTGGACCGTTCGCCGAGCTGAGCGGTGAACTCTCCGCCTTTCAGGTTGTACACTTCGTGTCCGGTGGCATCGAGCAAACGGATCTGTGAGTAGAGGTGTTGCCGCCGATTGTCCTGCTGAACGACCGCCTGGTTCCAGAAAGCCTGGACTTCGCTTTGGAGGATTTTCATGGACGCCTCGGCCGCCATCGTCGACAGGTCGTCCCAATAGCCACTGCCGCAGAGGATCCAGTCCCATTCGGGGAAATGCGTGTAGACCAGGAACTTCTCGCGACCTTCGTATGGGTAGTTCAGCAGCTTCATCTCGCCCGCAGTGCGGTTTTTGAGGGCCTCCTCTAACATGGTCAAACCAAGATCGGAGATGGCGTTCTTGCCGACAAGTTTGTCATTGGGATGAATCAGCAACTCGCCTTTGGAGTCCATGACGAACACGTAACCGTCCTTGCCGATCTTGGTGGTCACGATGCGCTCGTGCAGGGCGGTCCCGTTGGTGTCGGCCATGCCCATGAGGATCATGCCGACCACCTGCTTGTCCTCCGTGGTCAGCGGCACGGCGGCTGCGCTGTACCACTGCCCGCCCAGTCGGCAGCGGCCGGTCGCCGGCTTGTTGTCCAGGATGCTCTTGACCAGTGATTGGGTCGCGTCGCCGGTCTGTTGCAGGCCGGCGGCAGGGGCTGGGCGCCTTCGCCGGCATGACCGCCGACGCAGGCCATGTCACGCGCGTCGTCGAGCTTCTGGAACACGGCGCAGATCCGGCCCGGGGCGTTGATGGCTTTCAACGCCGGCACGGCGGGGTGGTCGGGAGTCAGAATATCGGCACCAATGGTCAGCGCCGGCAGCGAGTACTCTTGCCCTGATGGCCCGGTCCAACGCTGCCGGTCGGGTCCGATACGAACCGGCTCCAGCCTGTCGCGGACCGACGTGATCAGGGCGAGGTCCGACTCGAGCATGCGGTTGATCAGTTCCCCCTGCGTGGCACAGGCTGCTTCGATGCCGGAGACGATGCGGAAAATCTCCTGGCGACCCAGGTTGTTGAACAAGTCGCTACGGCCCTGCCTGGCCAGGAGAAAGGTCCGTAGCGTGGCCGCATTGGCCAGTGTCCGAGCGTCTCCTTCCACGCGGTCGAGGAATTGCTGGAGGATGGCAGCATCGGCTTGGACGCCCTTGCTCAGCGTGTTGACGGCATCTTCCCGGAGATTGGCGTACGATTGGTCACAGGTCCGCTGGCCGAAATTTCGGAACTGATAGAGCGAAAGACCGCCGATCCCAACGACCGGGAGCAGCACCATTCCCAACGAGGTGGCGATCAATTTGCCTCTCAAGGACATGCGCATTGGATACACTCCTTGTTTGCCGCGACCCGCGCCGGGGGGAGGCGGAGGTCTGACCCGTGGTGTGAGAAAACCCCTGGCACCAAAGTGAAAAACACCGGAACTGCTCAGTAGAAAACTTCGACCAGGCAGGAGAATGGCTTTAGGTGCTCGTGTGCCGATCCTATGACACCGTGTCAGAGGGGAAGCGGGCCCTTATTATGTGACTTGGACAAGCGATGGGATCGGCCGCGCTCAGGAGATCGAGACGTTATCAGCCGAAGCGATCGGGCGAATAGTGCGTCGGCCGGCCCTGCCGTGGATGGGTTCGGCAAGGCCGGCCGATGAAGCCGGATCGTCACTGTATGCCGGGGGAGGGAGGGCGGCCATTACATGTCGCGAGCCTGACTCTCGATGCCCGTGGCATGACGATCATGCTGGGCCGGTGGTTCCGAGTCATCACCGGTCAGAGCGGCGGGCCGGGCCCCCGTGCTCTCGCAGCCGGCGATGGCAATTCCGATCAGAGCGGTCAAAACGACAATCAAACCTCGACGGATGCTCTTGCTCATGTTGATCACTCCCCAGGAGCCGCGGGCATTGCGGTGTTTCCGTTGGGAAAACACACGAGATTTGATTGCGGCTCGGTTGAATGACTGTATGGGAGTGATCTGGCCGAGTCAAGCCGGCAGGCACGAGATCGTACGTCAAACAGGCCGGCTACGAAGCCTGGTCGATGTATCGGACTCTGGCCTCCGCCCAGCCATGAGGTTGTACGTCGTCGATGAGCCTCAGCAATCGGCTCAGGCTCTCCGGCGGGTAGCTGGCCCGGCGCAATAACTCGACGGCGATCAGATCGGCGGCATGTTCCCGGCCCAAACGCTCGTCGGCGGATGCGCAGTCGGGTTTGAAGCAATCACGCCGCTGCAAGTGAGCGATCTCGTGGGCGACGGCAGCGGCGATCAATGCGTCGTCATCGCCGATACGCTCATAGAGGCCGCGGGTCAGATAAATGCGACGAGTGGGCAGGGCAAAGGCATTCGGCGTGTCGCTGCCCAGCAACCGGAAGTGCCACATGCCCGGCTCATGCAGCTCACTGTGGACGGCCACCTCACTGCCGATTCGTTCGAGCCGTGCCTGACGCTCGGGGCAGCAGAATATGCCACCGTGGGTGCTTTCGAGCTCGGCAGCAGCTCTCGCACCGGCGAGGGCCTCGGCGTTTTGCTGCCAAGCGGCGGTCCAACTGGAGCTTCCGGGCTGCGATCGACATCCCAGGATGGCGACCAGGACCGCCAACACGACAGTGCGCAACATAAAGGTTGTTCCGCTCGGCGAACTACGGAACAACCTTTCAATTCAAAACGGTTTGAGTCAAGCGAGAGTGGCCCGGGCCGATAACATGCTCGGTACACATCACGCGGCGGGAGGGGAGAACAGGTCGGCCGCGGCGGGGATCAGGGTCTCGAGCACGTCCGTGGTGTAGTTCTTGACGAACCCGAGGCTGCCCGCGACCACGTTGTCGCGCAGGTCCGTCATACCGCAGCCGGGGCCGAACAGCACGCCCGCGGTCAGGAGGCTCAGGGCCGCCATTTTCACGCGTGTCATGTACGTCTTGAACATTCCGTCACCTTCCTTTGTCTGTGAGTCGCAAACGAATCCCGATGTGATGTGCTCGTCGCAGCGGCTCGCGGCCGTGCGACATACTGTTGTCTCCATTCGCCCGTCGAAGGACCCCGCTGCGGCATCAGAACAGAATCCTGAGTCTCAGGCTGCCGACAATCGAGTCCCGTCCGTCCTTGGTTCCGCCCGGGTTGGTGATGACCTGTACGTCCGGCGTGATCTGGAGCCAAGGCGTGACGTGGATGGCGTAGTACGCCTCGTAAACGGTTTCGCGGTCTGCCCGGCTGTTGATTTCGTGTCGGTACTGGCGGGAGAGGATGGCCTGTGCGACGCCGAAACCGAGGGTGTCCTTATCGCGGGTGGGCAGGAGGCCTTCGTATTGTGTACCTAGCGACCAGAAGTGCTCGAGGCGATTGTACTCGCCGTGGGCATAGCCGTACCGTCCGAAGACGCCCAGGCCTTGCTTATCCTTGGGGTTGGCGTTCTCTTTCCAGACAAGCTGGTCAAAGTTCATGTAGAAGCCCATGTCGCCGGTGTTGTACCGGGGGAAGCGGGCGCCGCCGAGTGAATCACGAAAGATCTGCTTGGTTTTCGGATCATACCACGTGCCGAATCGATAGCCGCCGGGCATGGTGCCTTTGGCGCTGGGCCACTGAGGCGTCAAACCCAATTCCCAGAAACCGCGAAAATGACACGGACCGTGGAAGGCGGTGTCAAATCCCGTGCGCGTGGGACGCTGGTCGGGATCCATGGCAGCGGCTTGCACGTACATCCAGTCCGTTGCCCAGAAGCGGACGAACGCCCCGATGCCTTTCGTCGATGGCAGGATGGGGTTGGCGACCAGGAACGAGTTGGAGAACTTGGTGTACTGGTTGGCCGCATAAGCGTTCACGTCGAACAGGTCGATGATGTTCTGCAGCTTGCCGAGGCGGAGCTCGAGGCGGTCGTCGAACCACCGCTGCCGCCACCACCATTTGTCCACGAGGATCTCGTTGTCCCCGCTGCTGCCCCAGGTGTTCGTGGGGGTGCTGATGCTGCCGACATCATCCTTCACGCCGTCGTTCCAAGTCTGAATTGCGCGGATGAAGAAGCTGCCGCCCGGCACGAGCTTCATCTTGTTGAAATCCAGTTCGAAGTTGTACTGGACGATCCCCGGCACGTCGTGGGCGTTCTCGGTGTTAAGTCCGCCCCGCATGTTCTGGGTGTATCCGCTGATGAGGACGGGAGCGAACGAGAATCCGGCCTTCTCCAGTTCGGTGCGAACGCCGCCCCATGTGCCCAGGAGCTTGGGAGTCGTCGCCAGGTTGTACGAGGGCTCCGCGGGCTGCGTGGCCGGAGCGGGCGGCTCGGCCGCCGACTGGCTCGGCGTTCCGCCCGCGGGCTGCGTTGCAGCCGACGGGGCTTGATCTGCGGCCGGCAGGACTGACGCAAAGCAGAGCATTGAAGCACAGAACCAGGCGCCTCCAGCGGTTCTTGGCGACAGCATCAGCTCCATCTCCCCATGGCAAGAGGGTGCAAGTCGTTCCAGGTGCTCGGCGGGACGGCGTCCCGACGATGGGTCACGGTTTTATCGGCAACGAGTTAACTCGATCTGGACCTGGCCAGACCCTGTGGCGTCGCATGTCCGGTTCTGGGTCATGCTTGCGACTGATACGCTTAAAGCTTGTCCTGTTAAGAAGATAGTCCAGGTCTGTTCACCTGCCGCCAAGGCGTTTTTCAGTGGCACCGATATTTTTCGGGTCAATGCCCCATGTTTGGCGGCTCCGGGCAACCGCGATGCGCCAAAAGTAAACTCAATCAGTTGACATGTCATGATTTCATGATATAATGAGGTGATGACGACAGAATTTCAGAACCTGATTCCCATGGAACGTCTGGAACTGGCAGCGTCCGTGCTGCGTGTCCTGGCGCACCCGCATCGGCTGCGAATTTGCGAACTATTGATGCAGGGGCGGATCTCGGTGAACGAGATTGCCGAGCACTTGGGCATTCCCAGCAATGCGGCCAGTCAGCACCTGGGGATCATGAAGGCGCATGGGATTCTGGGCAGCGAGCGAGACGGCAAGACGGTTTACTACCGGATCACCAGTCCGCAACCGGCATGGCTGCTGGATTGCATCCGCAACCATTCGCCGGAGTAGGCCGGGCGGTGGGGCGATGCCGCTGGGCATCCGGGTCGGGCCCTCGAGGTTGTCCGAGTGGCTCGCGGCCGGAACCTTCGAGCGGGATCGCTTCGCACGGTTCCGTGACTTCACCAAGGCAAGGACAGGAAAGGCAGACATGAGAACACTGTCGGCGGATCAACTCTCGAGTTGGAAGGGACGCATCGTGGACGTTCGGAGCCTGGCTGAGTTTGCCGGCGAGCGCCTGCCGGGGGCCGAATGCGTTCCCCTGGACACGCTGCTCGATGCCGCGGCGTCGTGGAAGCGGGATGAGCCGTTGCTGCTCATGTGCAAGAGCGGGGCACGATCGCGGCAGGCTTACGATCAGCTCGCGGCGGTTGGGTTTACAAATCACGCCACGCTGGGCGGTGGATTGGACGCGTGCCAGCGGGCCGGCGTGAACATGATCCGGGGGCGCAAGACGATTCCCATCATTCGGCAAGTGTTGATCGCGGCAGGCTCGCTCCTGTTGCTCAGTCTGGCGCTGGCCTGGCTCGATGCACGATTTCTCCTGCTCACCGGGTTCGTTGCCTTGGGCCTGTTCATGGCTGGGCTGACAGGTTTTTGTCCCATGGCCAAGCTGCTGGAGCGGATGCCGTGGAATCGGGTGTCGGCGTGCACGAGCGCTGGCTGCGGTTGTGAGAGTGCGGTTCAACAGGGGTAAGTGCGATGGGAAGCCCAAGGATTTTGATCGTCGGCGGCGTGGCGGCCGGGGCCAGCGCGGCTACCCGGGCCCGGCGGGTGAACGAACACGCGGAGATCGTGATGTTCGAGGCGGGCGAACACGTTTCGTTCGCCAACTGCGGTCTGCCTTACTACATTGCCGGGTCGATTGCCGATCGCACCAAACTGCTCCTGGCCACGCCCGAGTACTTCAAGCGAACGTTCAACATCGACGCGCGCACGGGGCACGAAGTGCTCGAGATCGACCGGGCGGGCAAACGCGTGCAGGTGCTGTGTCGTGCCACCGGCGAACGCATCTGGGAGCGGTACGACAAGCTGATCCTGGCCCCGGGAGCTTCGCCTATCGTTCCGCCCTGGCCGGGCGTGAAGTCGAGCAACGTGTTCAGTCTGCGCGACGTTCCCGATGCCGACCGGGTCAAGTCGTATGTCGACGCCCGGCAGCCCAAGCGGGCGGTGCTGATCGGTGCCGGCTTCATCGGACTGGAAATGGTAGAGGTGCTTACGGAGCGCGGCGTGGCCGTCACGCTGGTCGAGCAGCAGCGGCACGTGTTGCCCGTCTTTGACGAGGAGATGGCGGCCGTGATGGAGGCGGTTTTGGCCCGGCACGGCGTCGAACTGCGGCTGGGGCAGACGCTCGAGAAGCTGACCACCGACGGCGATCGCGTTACCGACGTGCGGTTGAGCGACGGCAGCGTCATACCTGCTGACATGGTGCTCCTGGCCATGGGCGTCCGGCCGAACGTGAAGCTGGCGGCCAACGCAGGGCTGACCATCGGTCCCAGCGGGGGCATCGCGGTCAACGAGTACTCGCAGACCAGCGATCCGGACATCTATGCCGTCGGCGACGCCGCCGAGGTGATGCACGGCGTGCTCGGGCGTGCGGCGAGGATTCCGTTGGCGGGACCGGCCAACCGAAACGGCCGACTCGCAGGCGAGCACGCCGCCACCGGACGCTCGGCGCGCACCACCCCTGTGTTGGGGACGGCCATCGTCGGGGCGTTCGGGAAGGTGGCGGCGAGCACAGGGATGACGGTCCGGGCGGCTCGGCAAGCCGGTTACAACGTGGGCTTCAGCTACGCGATTCGCGGGCATCACGTCGGTTACTATCCCGGAGCCGAACAGATGATCCTCAAGCTGGTGTACGAGCAGCGCACGCGACGCGTGCTCGGGGCTCAGGCGGTTGGCGGGGCAGGCGTGGATAAGCGCATCGACGTCGTCGCGACGGTCCTGCATTTCCGCGGCACGATCGACGATCTGGCCGGCCTGGACTTGGCGTACGCGCCGCAGTTCGGAGCGGCCAAGGATCCACTGCACATTGCCGCCTTCGTTGCCCAGAACCAGGAAGACGGCCTGCTTCGGCAAGCGGGCGTGGATGGCCTGCCCGCCGACGCGCAGCTCATTGATGTGCGCAGTGAGCAGGAATTTCGATCAGGGGCACTGGCCGGCGCGGTGAACGTGCCGCTGCCTGCGCTGCGAAGCCGGCTGGATGAGCTCGACCGCAACCGGCCCGTGTACGTCTACTGTCGTGTTGGCCAGCGCGGCTACGTGGCGGCTCGGATTCTCGCTCAGCATGGCTTCGCCGACGTGTGGAACATCTACGGCGGTGTCACGTTGAATCTTCCGAAGGAAGCTATGAGCTGTGGGCTATGAGCTCATGCTACCGGCGAACCGGCGGGTCGGCCGGCTCGTAAAGGGGAAAGTCTGCTCGGTCCGGTAAGCCTGCGACCGTACGATGCGATCCGGCACGCGACTGTGCGAAAACCACGCATTCAGCCGGATGGCTGTGAAATCCTTCACGAGGTCCAGTTAGCGGAGGACTGCCGAAGGAGGGAATCGAACCCTCACTCCCTTGCGGGAACGGGATTTTGAATCCCGCGCGTCTGCCAATTCCGCCACTTCGGCTGGTGGGTACATCTTATCTGGACTGGCCAAAAAGGCAACAGCCCCCGGGGCAAGGCTTTTCTACCCCGGGTCCTCGCCAGTTGTGTCGGTTTTCGCACACCTGTTCGCTTGTCCGGAGAAAGCTCGGCACTATAGTAGGTGAGACTTCCAAATTCCCCGTTTTCGGGTCATTGTTTTAGGAACAACGCAAATGGAACAGCAGGCAACCCCCGTCACGTTGGATGCCCTCCTCACTCACATCGACGACGCCGTCTGCGTCCTGAACCGCAACCGCGAATTCGTGTATTTCAACCCCGCGGCCGAGCGGCTCACCGGTTTCCGTGCTTCCGAGTTGCTGGGCACGGGCTGCAAATGCACGGCGGTAACCGACTGTAAGGACGAGCAGGGGCGGTCGCTGGCCGGCCGGCTTTGCCCGGGCCTGGATGTACTGAGCGGGGAAGTCGCGTCGCGGAAGCAGCGGCTGGTTCTGACCACCAAGGACGGCGAGTCGCACACGGTCCAGGCCGTCTACACGGGCCTGGGCAACGTGGACGGCAAGCCCGAATACCTGATCGTGGTGCTTCGCGACGTGGCCGAGGAAGCCGCCCAGGAGGCACAGTGGCTTCGGACCATCAGCGAGCTGCGCGAGGAAGTCGAGCGGCTTCGCCAGCAATTACGCGATCGCTACGGGTTCGCGGGCATCGTCAGCCGTTCGCCGCGCATGCAGGTGGTGCTCGAACGCATTCGGGCTGCCTGCAACAACAGCAGCCCCGTCCTGATCTGCGGCGAGCCCGGCACGGGCAAGGAGATGGTGGCCCGGACCATTCACTGCAACGGTCTGCAGAAGAACGCGCCCTTCATCACGTTCAGCGTGTCGGCTACGGCTCCCGAGCGGATCGAGGCCGAACTGTTCGGCTACACGCCGGGCAGCATCCCGGGCACGACCGCGGGGTGCACGGGCCTGTACCTGGCCGCCGACGAAGGCACGCTGTTCATCAAGGACGTCGATCGCCTGCCGGCCAGCACTCAGGTTCGGTTGCTCCAGGCCATGCAGGAGCGAGCGGTTCGGCCGATCGGCAGCACGCAAGCCACGCCGGCCAACGTTCGTATCATCGCCAGTACGACCCGCTCGGTGGAAGAGCTGGTCTCGTCGGGGGCTCTGCGGGAAGACCTTTACTACCGCCTGAACGTCATTACAATCGAGGTTCCGGCGCTGCGGCTGCGGAAAGAGGACATCCCGCTGCTGCTCGAGCACTTTGTGCGGCAGCATAACGGCGAGAGCACGCGGCAGGTCAGCGAGATCGCGCCCGAGGTGTGGGCGGCCCTTAGCGCTCACGATTGGCCGGGGAACGTTCGCGAACTGCAGAACGTCATCGAGTCGGCCTTCGTGGCCAGCAGCGGCAGCGTGCTGTTGCCCGAGGTGGTGAACCTCGCCGGTGGAAGCAGCCGTCACGGCAAGGGCAACGGCGAGAACGAAGCTGTCTCGCTGGATGACATCCTTTGCGACACGGAACGCCGGGCCATCCTCACGGCGCTGCGGCGAGCCCGGGGTCAGCGAAGCATGGCGGCCAAGTTCATGGGGATCTCCCGAAGCCGGCTCTATCGGAGAATGGAAGCGCTTGGCATCGCCTCGAAGAAGGATCTCCAGTAGACGCAAGACGTCGCGGGCATTCGCTCGCGCGAATGATGACATTTCAGAACAGCCGCGGGCTTTAACTCGTGCGGCCGAACCGATCATTTCGCCGCGTGGGTTAAAGCCCGCGGCTCAATTGCATACTTGGATCGATCAGATCGTTTGCGCGGACAACCTCGCGTTCATGGCCGGCCTGCCCGATGCCTGCTGCCAGCTCATCTACGCCGACCCGCCGTTTTTCACCGGCCGGACGCACGTTCGCGATAACGGCCGGCATTCACTGGACGACAACTGGCCCGGCGGCCTGGACAGCTACCTCGCGTTCCTTCGCCCGCGGCTTGTCGAGATGCGCCGGCTCCTTGCCGAGACCGGCGTGCTTTGCCTGCATTTGGATTGGCACGCCTCGCATTATGGCCGTGTGCTGCTCGACGAGATTTTCGGCTACGACCACTTCCTCAACGAGATCATCTGGTCGTATCGCACCGGCGGCGTCTCCCGGCGATGGTTCGGCCGCAAGCACGACACCCTCCTGGTCTACGCCCGCTGCGTCGATCGCCACAAGTTCAATCTGTTGCGGGAAGGCACGTTTCGCACCGACGGCATGAACTACGATGAACAGGGCCGGCCCTACAAGAACACCAAGACCGGACGGCTCTACTTCAACGCGGCCGGCCCCGCGGTTACGGACGTGTGGGAGATCCCGTTCCTCTCGACGGTCAGCCTCGAACGCACGGGCTACCCGGCTCAGAAGCCCGAGGCTCTGCTCGCCCGCATCATCCAGGCCTTTTCCGACCCCGGGGATCTGGTGGCCGACTTTTTCTGCGGGAGCGGCACCACGCTGGCCGCAGCTCGAAAGCTGGAGCGCCGCTGGATTGGCTGCGATGCATCCGCCAAGGCCGTCGAGATCGCCCGGCAGCGTCTGGCGAACCATAAGCCATGAGCTACGAGCTGTGAGCTGTGAGCCGGATTGTGACCCGCCCGCACGTTTCCCAGCGGGCGGCGGGGCTTGACCCCGCCGTCTCGTTCCCTCGTCAGTTCGCTTTCTTCTCGTGATGCCCGGCGGGGGTGGCCGGGTCAGGCGGAAGCGTGCTGTCGTAGAGCAGGGCGACGAGCTTGTCCTGGGGAGCAATGCTGCGGGCGCGGGTGAGCACTTCAAAGGCCCGGTCGGGCTGATCGCTGTACAGCAACGCGTAACCCAGGAAGGTGAGGCGATCGAGGTCGCGGGGGGCCGAAACGATGGCGTTGTTCAGCGCCCGCATGTGCAGCTCGAAGTCGGCTTTGTTGCCGTAGTCGTCGCGGATGTCGTAGTCCAACAGGGCGATGCGCGGTTCCAGGGTGAACGCCTTGCGCAGGAAATTCGCCGCGTCCTGGTAACGGCCGATGGCGAAGAAGGCGTGGGCCGAGTAGATCATGGCCGAAGGATCGCCCAGGTTGTTTTCGTGGGCCATCTTGAAGTGCTTGGCAGCCATGCGGTACTGGCCCGCGCGGAAGGCGGCCAGGCCGCGGCCCAAGTAGCTGCTGGAGCTGGAGAGCAGCGACTCGCCCCGGGCGGAGGCACGAGCTGCCCAATCAGCCGATTGCCGGCCTCGGACGAACCCGAAGCGGCTCGGCTCGAGATTCTCTTCGGCATATTGCTCGTCGGGCGTGCCTTGCGGTGTCTCATATCTGTCGTTCGTGTACACCCCCCGTTTGGGGGCCGCGTTTTCAACGACGGCCCGTCGTGGTGCCTCGGCTCGGCCGGTGAAGCCGAAGCGGTGGGGGACGAGATCATTGGCATGGGGCTGCGACTGGGCGGAGCCGGCGTTGCGGCTGGCCGGGCCGACCGCTCGCGGGCCGGCGGCCGGGCGTGGGATGCGATAGAGCTCCTGCAATGCCTGGCTCACCGCGCCGGCATTGTCGGTGGGCCGACTGGCGGGAGAGGACTTACGCGCGGTGTCAGTCTTGTCCGATGTGGTGGTCTCGGCACAGCCGCGGGTTTCGCGCGACTCCACGGAGTCGGCAACGGCCGGGGCCACGGCGAGGAACATCCACAGTGCTGGTAACGCAATCGGGCACCCAAAGCGGGCCGGCGGGATGCGGGCGGACATGAGGCGCCTCCCATCGTAAACGGGGGAGTTACGCGGCAAGCTCATTATGCTTTGCCGTGCCGGACATGGCAAGAGAAAAATGCCGGTCGCGTCTCCCCGTTCCGTCTCTTGTACGCCCGGTAACTGGCGCGGTTGCAGTGGCGTATCGGCGAGGACCCGTCTTCCTTGCCGGCCGTGACTGCTCCACTACGGCTGCGGTTCGTCAGGACGGGGATTGTTCCCGTGGTGTTCGTTCCTTACGGAGCGGCCGTAGGGGCTGTCCTCGAAGCGGCGGGAAAAGTATTCCTCTCCCATGATCAGCACGGCGAACGTCTTGATGATGATCCACAGATCGAGGGCCGGCCCGAGGTGATCGACGTAGTACACGTCGTACTTGATCCGCTCGGGCCAACTCATGGTGGCATTGCTGTTGACCTGGGCCAGGCCGGTCAGGCCGGGTGGCACTTCCAGGCGTCGCCGTTCGAACGCATCGTAGCGCACGACCTGGTCCATGATCGTCGGTCGCGGGCCAATGATGGACATGTCGCCGCGGAGGACGTTGTAGAGTTGAGGCGTCTCGTCGATCTTGGTGCGACGGAGAAATCGCCCGAAGCGGGTGATCGCGCGATGATTGAGCGGCACGACTTCCGTGGGGTCGTGCACATGGTCGGCTCGCATGGTGCGGAACTTGTAAGCGGTGAAGGGCTTGCCGAATCGGCCGCCGCGCGTCTGCGTGAACAGTAGCGGTCCGGGCGACGTGAGCTTGATGCCCACCGCGGCCACCAGCCACACGGGCAGCAAGAGCACCATGAGCGTGAAGCTCACGAGCACGTCGACGATGCGGCGAATAGCGAGATAGACGTTCACGAATCAGCACACCCGATCATCATAGCGTCGCCCGGCGTTTGCCCGCTTCCAGGTCGAGCAGCCAGCGTTTCACGGCGATACCCTGTTCGGCGGAAAAGCCGCCCAGCGATCCGTTGCATCCGACCACGCGATGACACGGGATGACCAGCGGCAAGCGATTCTGGCCGAGCGCTGCCCCGACGGCTCGCGACGCGAGCGGCTTGCCGATCCGCCGAGCCAGCTCGCCATAGGTTGCGGTTTGGCCGTAATCCAACTGCGCGCATGCGGTCAGGACCTTTCGCCGGAACTCGCTTACGTTCCCCAAATCGATGTCGACGTCGAACCGGACGGGCTTGCCTGCGAAGTAGTCGCGCAGTTGTTTCTGAAAGCCGGGCAGTAGCCGGGGAGCGTACCTTGCGTCGGGATGAAGCCTGGCAATCCACGCTCGCGCCCGGTCCGGGGCGCGGGCGGTCATGTAGATGTGTCGCAGGACGGTATTGTCCTCGGCGATCACGACCACCGAGCCGATGGGAGCGGCTGTCACGAAGTATTCGAGCATGCCCTGAGGGTAACCCAGAGCGGTAGTGCGAAACAAGCGGCCTTGCGGCAATTCGTCGGGGCTGGTCGCTTTTCACGTGTGAAACGGCCGCCATGCCTCGTCCCAAGCGGCCGTGCTCAGTGGCGATCGAAACCGGCTCGACGGAGCCGTTGCGTGATCTGGTTGATCTGCTGCAGGACTCTGCGGCCGCGGTCGCCGGCATCGAGACCTAGGAACTGCAAGCCCATGCGCACCTGGCCGTCGGATCGCCGCTCGTAGTATGTGATTCTCGCCGTGACTTCGATGGGCTGGCGGTCGGCGGGGCCGGCGAATCGGCAGGCCAACCGGTCGTCCTCGCGCCAGCGGGGACGAACCTCGCGGGGCAGTTCCACGCTCAGCCCGCCTGCGGACAGATCGAGCATGCGGCCGCGCTGGTGCGACATATCCTGATTCGCTGCTTCATGGGCCTCGGTGAGCCAGAGATCGACCGGGATGTAGTGGCCCGGCGGTACAGGCGTGCGGTGGTACAATCGCCGTTGCAACTCCTGCACGATGTCTGGCCAACTGAGCCGCATCACGATGCGCGTTCGGCCGCCCTTGGACGGCAATCTTGAGCAACCGAGCAGGCCGGCGGTAAAGACGCACTTGCGGCTTCCGCGGCGGAACGACACGCCCAGTTCCCGGCCGATCTCGGGCAGTTCCGCGGCCGGTTCCGGCCCCAAAACCTCCAGACATACCGCGTCGTCTTCGTGGTCGGCCGCGGGCAGGAAGCGCGTTTTGATCATGGTCCAGCCGTCGGCGGCCTGATACGTGAGCGTGGCCGGGTAGCGGTTGCGGATGGCCTCCGACAGGCTTTCGTACGATTGACCATCATGCAGAAAAGAGGTGCTCAAAAGTCGAACCCTTTTTGTGTGCCGGCCAACTGGGCGGCTCGCTCCACCAGTCGTTGCCGCAGCAGTTGAGAGGTCTTGTTCGATTCGGGGTCGGCAACCTGGAACTGCAGGCCGAGGATCACTTTTCCCAGGCTGCCGGTGGGCGTCTTGTTGCAGAGAACGCATTTGAGGCGGAACCGCTCGGCGTCACCGGGAGCCAGCGTGAATTCGACCTCGAGTTCGTCGCCGATCCACAGCGATTCGGCGATCCGCTCCTCGGTTCGGCAGGCCATGCCGTCACCGCTGACGTTGAAGAGCCAGCCCACGCCGCCCATCTGCTGACCGTCGCGCTGCCAGCGCAGATCGACCTGGGCCGAATGCGACAGCTTGATACGGCGGTATCGCCGCCGCTGGGCCACTTGCAAGATTGGCGGACGGCTTACGTGCATGCGGGGCTGGTTGCCCGGTGTGACGGCCGGCAGGACGCGAATCACGTCCGTGCTGAACAGGTATCGCTGCTCGCCCAGATGGACCACGACATCGACGTACGTTCCGACCAGTTCGCGAACGTCGTCGACGGTCACGGGAGTGGCGGTTGGGCTCGGACCGGCGGTCGACTTCAGGGAGGTGTGCTGACCAGCCGCATCCTCCCGGGACAGCGCGGCCAGCGTCACCACGGAGGCCAGATCCAGATCGACCGGGTTGCCGTGCGGTTCCAGCCGGCCATGCAGGTAGCAGCATTCACCCCAGACCCGCGGTTCGATGAGCACTGGGACCTGCTGGCGGATGGCCTGTTCGAGCGTCCGGGTGGATTGCCGGGGATTCAGGTCGATAGCGTATGACATTGCGAGCACTCACTTTATGGCAGCCGGGCTGCCGCACCGATGCACCCCGCCGATCCAGCCCGCGCGAGGAAGTGTTCCGGGCGGCCGGGCGAGAATCGCCCTCTCCTTCATTCGACGCCCCGGCAGGGCGACTTTATGTACGACCTTCCGGTAATCCGTCGCCCCGAAAAGGGGGGGAACCTAGGAGACCGGCGATTGGGAGGGATAGGAGCGGTTACGGAGCTGGCGCGGCCGTCCGGCGGACGCAGCCGACGGCGGGTGGGCGGGTGCGTGCCGAACCCTCCCGACTTGACCTCACTGGCCCGGCCGGCGATAATGCAGGGCTCTTGACTTGAACGGAACGCATAGATCGGAGTTTGCACCGTGTACGCGATTATCGAAGACGGCGGACGGCAATATAAAGTGGCGCCCGGGGACAAGATCTACGTGGACATTCGCGATCTGCCCGAGGGCCAGGAAACCATCGAGTTCGACCGGGTGCTCGCCGTGGGTGAGGGGGCGGACGCTCGCATCGGCCAGCCGCTGGTCGCCGGCGTCAAGGTCATCGGCCGTCTGGAGGGCGAGGTCAAGGGCGAGAAGCTTCACATCATGAAGTACCGCCGCCGCAAGAACTATCGCCGCGTCACGGGCCATCGGCAGAAGCACCTGCAGGTCACCATCAGCGAAATCGTGGGCTGATCGGTGAGATTTCAGTGGCTGCCGCCAAGATGCGGCGGCGCCGCTGCATCCGCGGGCCTACAATATTGCAGATCGAGCCCGAGGAAAGCGGGACGTCGAGCTTCCAAGCCCATCGGTTTACGAGCCGGTGGGCTTCTCTCATGCGCAGCTATGGGCTATGAGCTCTGAGCTGCGAGCCATCTCCCAGTGCGCTAGTCCCAAGCCGTGGGAAAGCGTTCGCCTCTGAGTAATTGACCCGGCCTCGTCGGATTATGCAGTCTGGGCTGCTGCCCGCGAGCGTTCGATGCGCCGAGCCACGAACAGGCCGGCTTCGAACAGGCCAACCATGGGCAGAAGCAGCAGCATCATGCTGAACGGGTCGGGTGAGGGGGTGAAAACGGCGGCAGCGATGGCCATGATGAGAATCACGTGCCGGCGGAATCGAGCCATTTCGTCGGCCGAAAAAATGCCCAGAACCGCAAGAAAGGCCACCACCACGGGCACCTGGAAACCGATGCCGAACGCGGCCGCCAGCTGGAGCGTGAACGGGATGATCTCGGAGAACCGGATGTCGGGCACGACCCGGTTGGCATGCCCGACCTCGCGCACGTGGGCGACCGCGTAAACCTTGTCGCCGTAGCGGACGCGGATTTCCCGCTCCGTGCCGTTGAGCCAGAGGACGCCGTCCGCAACGTCCTGGGGGTCTTCCTTGTAACTGGGGATAAACTGCGTGCCCAACGTGTTCGGAGCCGTCGCTGGGGGCGACGTCGTGTCGGTGATCGGCACCCCCTCCTGGCTTGCGACCAGAAAGCTGGGCATGAATCGGGCCACGTCGGGCAGATCGGTTCGGTACGTGAGCAGAAACTTCAGGAGCAGCGGGTTGACCACCACGATGAGAAACACTGCTCCGGTGAAAAACAAGATGATCGAGACCGGAGCGAAGGCGCGAACCCATCGGCGTTCATGGGGATAGAGCCCGGCGGCAATAAAGCCCCAAATCTGCATGATGCTGTAGGGCGCCGAGACGATCAGCCCGATGATGAGGGCGACCTTCAGGTCGGTCATGAACTGCTCGGCCGGGGCCATGGTGCGGATTTCGGCGGGCAGGCCGTGACTGCGGTAGATGGCGAACACCGGCCACATCAGGAAAGCCTGAAGGTAGTCAATGAACATGTAGCAGACGACGGTTCCGACGAACAGGCCGATGAGGGCCCGGATCAGCCGCGTCCGCAACTCCTCCAGATGCTCGCCCAACGTCATGCGGACGTCGTCGGGATTACTGGGGGCGGAAGCAAATACTTTGTTGAGAACGCTCATATTGCGTCCGTTCGGTTTTGTTCGGCACACATCCGGGACGATGCAAACCCGGTATTGGATCCGGCAGCACTCGTGTGAATCACTTCCGTATTACGCCGCCGGGCCGCCGGTGTCTCGAGGAAATGCCGGCAGCCCGGAGTGGATCGCATGTCGGTTCAGGGCCGGCTGGCGATGGCGTGGGCGAGCGGATTGACCACCAGAGGCACCACGCGGCGGGCCGCGAGCTGTTCGCCGAGGTCCGCCAGTTGCCCGTACGCCTTGCAGAGATCGGTCGGCTCGCCGAAGCCCCAATAGCGGCGAATGGTCAGATACACGCTCAGCAACTGGTCCTCAAAGTCGCCCGTGCGGACTTCATACGTGGTGGTGCGGCTCTTGACTTCCAGGTACGCCTGCGTGTCGCACATGCCATTCAACGTAATGCCGAAGCTCGGCTGGCAGTCGATGGTGTGGGCGGCCTCGTGCCCGAGCAGGAAGCGAGCGAACGGATGGTCCGCATAGAGCGTCTCGGCCACCAGCCGGTCATGGTTGCCGGCATAGACCAGGTCGAATCCGTACACCACCTCGAGATAGTCTATGTCCAGATCGCTGAGCGTCAGATGGCAGGGAGCGTTGTCGAGCAGCAACTCGCCGAAGGAGCGATAATCTTCGGGCGTGGGCGGTGCGAAGAAGCCGAACCGGATGGCACCGGGTTCCAGCCGTACCCAACGCTTCGCGCGCCCGTCGCGGCCCGCCATATCGCTCTCTTCCAGCACCAACGCCCCGTCATCCCGCCGCCGCATCCGTCGCATGGAAGGATACTCTCGCCGGATCCGCTCGAAAAAGTGCAAGACCGTCTCTCGTTCGAGAGACAGGTCCAACTTCAGGTAGATGCGGGAGCTAACGTAAAAATCGTCGCAGTGTGCGCCGAGACTGGCTTTCATTCGAAAAGGCCTCTCCAGGGTCCGTCCCAGGCCCCATGTGCCGGTTCTTTAATATCCAGCAAACCATTATGGCGGATCAGGGGGCAATCTACAAGACGCGGCAGTTATCCGGGCGGTATCCGCCGGCCCTGAGGTGGTGGGAAAACGTATAACTGCTGGGACCTGACTTGCAATCCCGAGCGGGTGCGGAAAAGATAGGTTGTCGCCACACGAGGCGGGCGTCGTTCAAATCGAGCGGAGAACCTTTTGGACATGAGAATCGAATCCGGCACGACGACGGAACATCGGGTCCGCCTGGGCATATTTCTGGGCATGTGCGTGGTCTTTGCCGCCTACTTTGCCTACGACGGGTTCTGGGGCTATCCGGCCAAGAACCTGGAGTGGGCCCGACAGAACATCAACGTGCCGGCCGAGCTAAAAGCCAATCTCCAGACCAACCCCAAGGTGCTCACGGCCGAGCTGCGCAAAATTCAGCCCGGCATGACAGAGGCGGAGGTGGAGGCGTTGCTGGGCAAGCCGGCGGTGGTGGTGGAAGGCGAGGGCTTGTTTGCGGCCAAGGACCACTGGTATGTCGGGCCGGCCGCTTGTGCCAGGATCACGCTGGCCGACGGAAAGGTTCGCGATGAGGTCAAGCCACTCGAGAATATTCAAAAGAGCGAGAGCGACATTCAGTTGCAGAAGATTCTCGGTGCGATCCTCGGCGTGGTGTCGATCGGCGTAGGGATCTACTACATTCGCATCAACACCATGAAGACCGTCGTGGACGACACGGGCCTGACGTCCAAGGGCCGGCACGTCTCCTGGGACGCCATGACCGGCCTGGATACCTCCGACTACGATCGCAAGGGCTGGCTGGACTTGGTTTACCGAGACGCCGACGGCCGGGAAGACACCGTACGGCTCGACAGCTATCACATCGCCCGCTTCGACGAGATCATCGGCGCTGTCTGCGAGCGGAAGGGGTTCGAATCACCGTTGCGAGCCCGGCAGGCGGAAGTGGCCGAAGCGTGAAGGTAGGCCGGCATCAGGGGACCGGTGGGCAAGAGGCCGGTCCCTGCGGTGTCAGATCAGCCGGGCCAGCGGAGTCCGTCGAAGGAAGAATACAAACAGCAGAGAGGCAAACCAGACCAGCAGCGTTTCCACCAGCACCGATGGGACTGCGAGGCTGTACTCGCCGGCCACCATGAGCACCATCGGATGTACCAGGTAGATGCCGAATGAATTGCGGACGAGCATTTGCGTGATCCCGTCCGTTTGTCCCGCCCATACGCTGGCCCCTCCGATCAGCAGCAGGGCCAGCCCATAGCGTTTCAACAATCCCCACTCCAGCGTCGCTCCTGTACTCGACAGCGCGGAGACGGCCAGGACGATGACCGCCGCCATGCCAATGGGGATCAACGTCTTCCATCGCGGCGCGTCGAGCGAGATCGCTCGGCCCAAGGCCATGCCCAGCGGGATGCAGGCGATCGAAAAGACCCACTGCCCGAAAGGCGCGACCGGCGGCATGCGCAGTCTGACATACGCACAGGCCAACAGGGTGAGCGCGCCGATCGTCGCCGAGGCCCAGATTACTCGGCGGATCGGCAGCCTCAGCGTACGGCGGGCGAGGAAGACCGCGGTCAGGTTGGCGGCCAGGATGAAAGGCAGGAACCACAAATGGATGACCGGGCCGTACAGCAGCATGGTCGGTTCGAAGACGGCCAGCGGAGGCCGGCCGTGTCGCCATTCCCGCCACAGCAGGAACGGGATGTACGCCGCCGACCAGAACAGCCAGGGCACAAGAACGGCACGGGTCCGGCGGGCTGCGGCATCTCGCACCGTCGGGGGCACGGGCCGGCGGACGCACATGGCCACGGAGGTGATCAGGAATACCGGCAGGCCCACGCCCGCGAACAGATATCGCCCCGTGGCATGGCCGGACACGATGTCGATCTGGGCCAGGATCCGCAGGCGGTCCAGGAAGACCAGGCGCAGCGCGGGAACGTTCGCGGTGGGTTGGACATCGGTCATGGCGTGGCGGGCTTGTACCGGATTCGCCGGCCGAAGGCAAGCGAGCCCGGCCGACCAGACAGCGTTCAGACTTCATGTTACATCATACCGGCGCTTGTCCAGGGGCCTGGAGGCTGCCGATAATAGCAGGGTTCGTGTCTCGTGTGCCTGTCCGTCACGAGCGTCCGACCGGTCATGAATGGTTGAACTGACCAGCACAGCACTGCTTCTGGCAATCTTCGGCTTCCTCATCGCAGCCAGCGTCCTGTCCGGACGCACACTCGAGCGGCTGGGGGTGCCGGTGGTTCTATTGTTTCTCCTTCTGGGCATCCTGGCCGGCTCCGAGGGCCTCGGGGGGGTGTCATTCGATGATTATGGCTTCGCCTTCCGAGTCGGTACGGCCGCTCTCGTGCTGATCCTGCTCGACGGCGGCCTGAACACGTCCGTCGCCTCCGTCAAAGAGAGCTTCAAGCCGGCGGCCATCCTGGCCACATTCGGTGTGGCCGGCACGGCCGGGCTGGTAGCCCTGTTCGCTCGCTTCATGGGCCTGCCCTGGACGGAGAGCATGCTGCTGGGTGCGGTGGTGTCCTCCACCGATGCGGCCGTCGTGTTCGCCGTGCTGCGGGGAGGGGGGCTGCGCCTTCATAAGCGGATCGCCACCACCATCGAACTCGAATCCGGGATCAACGACCCGATGGCCGTGATCCTTACGTTGGCGGTCACCACGGTGGTCGCCGGCGAGCAGGTGGATCGCACGGATCTCATCACCGGCGTGCCGCTGCAGTTGGCCATCGGTCTGGCCGCCGGCGTCGGCTTCGGTTACGCCGCGCGATGGCTTCTGCGGCGCGTACGGCTTTCGACCGCCGGCTTCTATCCCGTGCTCATCATGGGCGGGGCGTTTCTCTGCTACGGCGTCACCACGTTGATCGGAGGCAGCGGCTTCCTGGCCGTCTATGCCGCGGCGGTGGTGATCGGCAACAGTCGTATCCCGCTTCAGAGCGGCCTGGCTCGCGTCCTCGACGCCATCGCCTGGCTCAGCCAGATTACCATGTTCCTCATGTTCGGGTTGCTGGTGTTTCCTTCGCAGTTGATGTCGGTGGCGTGGGTGGGGATCGCCATCGCGTTGTTCATGGCCTTTGTTGCCCGCCCGTTGGTCGTCACGCTTTGCCTGCTGCCGTTCCGATATCCGGCCAAGGAAGTGGCCTACGTGGGCTGGGTCGGACTGAAGGGTGCCGTGCCCATCATTTTGGCCATCTTCCCCGTGCTGGCGGGCGTGCAAGGGGCCATGAACGTCTTCAACATCGTGTTCTTCATCGTGGTCTGCAGTGCGATCGTGCCCGGGGCCACACTGCGATGGGTCACTCGCCGGTTGGGGCTGCAGGCACCGGACGTGCCTTCACCGGTAGCCGCCCTCGAGATCAACTCCACCCGTTTGCTGAACGGCGAGTTGCTCTCGTTCTTCATCACCGAGCCGCTGGCCGTCTGTAATGTGCCCGTGTCGAAGATTCCGTTCCCGCCGCATTGTTCAGCAGTGTTGCTGGTTCGCGGCGAAGAACTCATCGCCCCTCGCGGCAGCACGGTACTGCGTCCCGGCGACCACGTATACGTCTTCTGCCGCGCCGAGGACAAGCCGTTCATCCAGTTGATCTTCGGTCGGCCGGAAGAACACACGTAGTGCGCATCTTGGGGGGGCGGGCGTCCCGCCCGCCTGTTCCATCCCTCGTGATCCTGGTTGCTACGATGGCATTGTGGTGCAGGGTTCTTGCCTGCACATGTTTCGCCTGCGGTTTTTTCGCCCCGCAGGGGCGGCGGATCTTCCCCCGCCTCCAGCCCTTAGGCCCCAGGCCCCAGCCCCTGCCCACTAATCCAACGCCATGGCCAACAGCTCCGCCATGTGTACCGGATGCTTGTCGGTCATGTAGTGGATCTGGTGCCGGCAACTCGTGCCCGAGGCCACCACCGTCGTGTCGGGGTCGCAGGCCTCGATCTTGTCGATCAGGTTCTGAGCCACCTTCTTGGACAATTCGAGCTTGCTGCGGAGCATGCCGTACGCACCGGCCATGCCGCAGCATCCGGTGTCGAGCAACTTGGCACTGGCGCCGGGCACTTTGTTGGCCAGCTTGGGCATGATCGACGCGTCCGACAGCGCCTTGGCATGGCAATGGCCGTGGATGACGACTTTGCTCACCAGGCCGCTCTTGAACGGCAGAGCCTCGGGCTCGCGGACCAGCAACTCGTACATGAACTGCTCGAACAGTACGCAGCGCTGAGCCACTGCGTCGGCGCCGGGAATCTTCAACTGCCGGTACTCGTCGATGAACATGGTGTAGCACGACGGCTCGAGGAAGATGATCGGCTCGGTGCCGTCTTTGAAGACGGCAATGTTGTGCTCGGCCAGGCGGCGGACTTCATCGAGGACACCGCGGCTGCACGCCGGCCGGCCGCAGCACTTGCGGCGCTTCTCGAGCATTACTTCGAAGCCGGCCGCTTCGAGCACCTTGACCGCGGCCTTGCCGATGTTCGGCTCGTTGTAGCGGACCCATGTGTCGTCCCACAGGATCACGCGGCCGCGGGAGACGATCTTTGTGCTGTCGCCGTTCCCGGAGGTCAGGCGGGCCGAACCATTGCCGGACGAACGCGATCCGGACGAGCCGCGCTTGTGGAACCATTTGTCGAACCGCTCGCTCGCGTAGGGCGGCATGCTTCGCTCGGCGGCGAAACCGAGCGTCTTTTCCATGAGCATCCGCACGAGCGGGTTACGCAGAATCGTGTTGACGATGGGAGCCTGCGGGCCCGCGTTGAGCCGCCCCAGCAGGTCGGCCTTGGAGATCAGCCGGTCCACCAGCGGTACGCCCTTGGCTTGATGGCGGGCGTGAAGGATCTCGGCCTTGAGCAGCGCGAGGTCCACGTTCGACGGGCACTCGGTCTTGCACGCCTTGCACGACAGGCAGTACTCCAGCGCCTTGTCGAGCTCCTCGGCGAACAGGGCGGAGCCGTCGCCGTTGCCGCCGGTGAACTTGTGGTCCAGTGCGGCCCGGATGGTATTGGCTCGACCGCGGGTGGACATGATCTCCTCGCCGGTGGCCAGGTAGGTCGGGCACATCGTGGGCGGATCCTTGCGACAGCCGCCGCATCCGTTGCACTGCTCGAGGTTGCGGACGAATGACTCGTCGCGCTCCACGAACTGGAACAGCGGTTCGAAGGGCAGCCGGATCTCGTAATCCGCACCGAAGCGGAGTTGCGTGTCGATGCGGTACTCCCGGCCGTCAGTGATGATCTTGCCCGGATTGAGCAGATTCTTGGGATCGAACAGCCGTTTTACCTGCGTGCAGGCGTCCATGAGCTCGGGGCCGAGTTGCCGCGGCACGTACTCCGTGCGGGCGATGCCCACGCCGTGCTCGCTGGCCAGCGAGCCCTTGAACCGCAGCGTGAGGTCAGCCACCTGGTCGGTGATCTGGCGATACTTGGCGATGTCCTCGGCCGAGTGCAGGTCGATCTTGGGCCGCACGTGCAGCAACCCCGATGCCGCGTGACCGTAGAACGACGCCTGGATGCCCAGCGGCTGGAGAATCGACTGCAAGCCTCGGACATACTCGGGCAGCGTCTCGGGCGGCACGCACACGTCCTCGATACCGGGCGTGGGCTTGGCCGGTCCTTTGCAGGCGGTCAACAGCGTGAGACCTTGCTTGCGGAGATTCCAGATCAACGCCTGCTGGGCCGGATCCTTGCAGATCAACTTGCGCGTGCCGATGTTGCGACGGGCCAGTTCGGCCAGTTTGTCGTCTGTGTCGTCGTCGAAGAACTCGACGATGAGGAACGCCTCGGCGGGCTTTTCGTCGAGCTGCAGCAGATCGCGGGCGGCCTTGAAGTTCAGCCGGCCGCGGGTCTGATCGAACAAGAGCCGATCGACGTGTTCGATGGCCGGCGGGTGCAGATCGAGAATCTCCACCGTCGCCTGCATGGCGTCGGCCACCGAGTCGAAGAAGAGCACGCCGAGCGCTCGCCGCTTCGGGACGGGCACGAGGTTCAGCTCGGCGCTCATGACCGCGCACAGCGTGCCCTCGCTGCCGGCGACGATCTTGGCCAGGTCGCCCGGCTTCTTGAGGTAGCGGTCGAAACCATAGCCCGGCCAGCGCTTCGAGATGCGGTCGTGCAGCCGGTCGCGAATGAGATCGGCATGTGTGTTGACGATCCCGTCCACGGCAGCGCGGATCTCGGGCAGGGGGTCGAAGCCTTCACCCACGTTCACGATGCGGCCGTCGGCCAGGATGATCTCCACCGAGCGCAGGTGCTCGGCGGTGGTGCCGAATACGGGCGTGCGGGCGCCGGACGAGTTGTTGGCGATCATGCCGCCGATGGTTGCCCGCGAGCTGGTGGCCACGTCCGGGCCGAACCAAAGCCCATGAGGGCCCAGAAAGCTGTTGAGCTGATCGAGCACCACGCCGGGGGCGACGCGGACGGTTCGCCGTTCTTTGTCGAACTCCGTGATCTGGCGGTTGTACCGGGCGAAATCGATGACCAGGCCGTCGCCGATGGCGCCGCCCGCCAGGCCCGTGCCCGCGCCTCGCGGGATGATGTTGATGCCGGCGTCGCCGGCCGCCCGGATGACGCTGGCGGCCTCGGCGGCCGAGCGAGGGAAGGCGACACCGACCGGCTCGATCTGGTAGATGGAGGCGTCGGTCGAGTAAAGCTGCCGCGTCAGGTCGTCGAATCGGATTTCGCAGTCGGTCGCCTGTTGGAGTGCCTGCTGTTTCGAGGCGGTGAGCGTCACTGTCACTCTCCTGGTGTGGTGCCGGGTTGTGGGCGCATGAAGAAGCCCCGAATCGGGGTTCCCGTTCGGGGCAATTATAGCATTTCCGTTGCTGGCTGCGTCAGTGTCCGGATGGCCGCGCGGGTGAATCCCCGCGGCTCGCGCCGGCTTACCACGCGAAGTGGGAGAACGCCTTGTTGGCCTCGGCCATACGGTGGACGTTTTCCCGCGTGGTCATGGCCGTACCTTCGCGCTTGTAGGCGTCGATCAGTTCCTGGGCCAGGCTCACGCTGCAGGGCTTGCCCTTACGGCCGCGCACCGCCTGGAGAATCCAGCGGATGGCCAGCGACTGCTGACGCTTGCGAGTCACGGGAATCGGCACCTGGTAGTTCGACCCGCCCACGCGCTTGGAGCGGACTTCGATGGTCGGCTTGACGTTCTGGACCGCCTGCTCGAACACCTCGATGGGCGGGGCGTCCTTCACCTTCTTCTCGATGATGTCCATGGCATCGTAGAAGACACGGGTGGCCACGCTCTTCTTCCCGTCGAGCATGAGGCAGTTGATGAACTTGCTGACCAGGACCTTGTTGTATCGGGGATCCGGCCGGAGCTGCTCATTCGAGGCGGTATACTTTTTGCGACCCATAGTCTACTGGCACCTTCAATCTGGCGAACAGACCTTAATTCCTACATATCAATGTCGTTCCGCCCGCCCGGGCGGTCCCGGCCGGTTCGAGAATCCATCATTATGTGGTGGCGTCCCCCACGAGTCAAGGGGCGGGGGCCTGTGTTCCAATGCTGCGGGGCGCGACCGGTAACCTCCGGAGCCAACTCGCCCAGGCCGCACGAGGCTGGCGGCGTCCCGGAAGTGCGCCCTCGGCCGGTCCGGAACGGGGCGAGCCAGCCCCGGGGCACTGGTGAGCGGGCGGCAAATACCTTAAACTGAGTATTTTATGCACCACCGGCGTGCGGGATGCACGCCCGTGACGGTTAACCCCGGGCCGGCAGACCGCCCGCCCGTTGCGCCTGTGTAAGCGGTCGAACGAGGAGATCATTCGGTGGCGATTGCGTACAACAAGCGGACGCATGACTGTGGCGCGCTGCGCGCGTCGGATGTGGGCAAGGAAGTCATCCTGGCCGGCTGGGTCAACAACTACCGCGACCACGGCGACAATCTCGTCTTCATCGACCTGCGCGACCGTGGCGGTCTGACCCAGTGCCGCTTTAACGTGGACACCGATCCCGACGCCACCAAGCTGGCTCGCACGCTGCGCAAGGAAGACTGCATCGCCGTTCGCGGCGAGGTGATCTCACGTGGCGAGAACGTCAACCCCAAGCTGCCGACGGGCGAGATCGAAGTGAGCGTGCACGAGGTGAACGTGCTGAGCAAGTCGCTCACGCCGCCCTTTGAAGTGGCCGAGCACGTCGAGGCCAACGAGGACCTGCGGCTCAAGTACCGCTTCCTCGACCTGCGGCGGCCGCCCATGCAGCGGGCGATCATCACCCGGCACAAAGTGCAGCAGGCGTTCCGCAACTTCTATTACAACGAGGGCTTCATCGAGGTCGAGACGCCCATCCTCACGAAATCCACGCCGGAAGGGGCTCGCGACTATCTCGTGCCTTCGCGCGTGTGGCCGGGCGAATTCTACGCCTTGCCGCAGTCGCCTCAGTTGTTCAAGCAGTTGCTCATGATGAGCGGGTTCGATCGCTACATGCAGATCGCCCGTTGCTTCCGCGATGAGGACCTGCGGGCCGACCGACAGCCCGAGTTCACGCAGGTGGACCTCGAGATGGCCTTCGTGGACGTGGAGAACGTGCTCGACGTGGTGGAGCGCTCGCTGGCCTACGTGTGGAAGCAGATTCTCGATATCGAGATTCCCACGCCGTTCCGGCGGATGCGATACGACGACGCCATGCGCGATTACGGCAGTGACAAGCCCGACCTGCGTTACGGCATGAAGCTCATCGACGTCAGCGAGGTGGCCAAGAAGACCGACTTCAAGGTCTTCGCCGACGCGCTGGCACGGGGCGGCATCATCAAGGCCATCTGCCTGCCGGGCGGGGCGGACATGACTCGCAAGGAGACCGACGGCCTGACCGCCGAAATCCAGGGCGTCGGGGCGGGCGGCCTGCCGTTGTGCAAGGTCGCCAGCGAGAACGGCGAGGTCGTGCTACAGACGGGCATCGCCAAGTTCTTCGGCAAGGAGGCGGCGGCCGAATTGGTTGCGGCCATGGACGCCAAGCCGGGCGACCTGATCTTCTTCGCTGCCGGCCGGTTCAACGACGTGTGCAAGCACCTCAATTGGTTGCGGACCACACTGGCCGAGCGTCGCAAGCTGATCCCCGAGGGCCGCTGGGAGTTCCTGTGGATCGTGGACATGCCGGCGTTCGAGTACGACGACGAGACCGGCACGTGGGTGTTCATGCATCACCCCTTCACCATGCCGCACGACGAGGATCTCGACCGGCTCGAGTCCGATCCCGGCAGCGTGCGGGCCAAGTGCTACGACGCGGTGCTCAACGGCGTCGAACTGGGCTCCGGCTCGATTCGTATCCACCGCCAGGACGTGCAACAGCGCATCTTCCGCATGCTGGGCATGACCGACGAGCAGGCGTGGGCCAAGTTCTCGCATCTGCTCAACGCGCTGCAGTACGGTCCGCCGCCGCACGGCGGCCTGGCGTTGGGCGTGGACCGCATCGCCATGCTGCTGACCGGCATGAACAGCATCCGCGACGTGATCGCCTTCCCCAAGACGCAGAAGGCGTTCTGCCCGCTGACCGAAGCGCCCAGCGCCGTGGATCCCAAGCAGCTGCGCGAGCTGCACATCGACCTGGCCGCGGAACTCAAGGCCAAACAGCAGCAGGGCAAGTGAGCAAGCCGCGTCCGCGAACGGACGGCTCGCGTTCCATTCCGCTCGACGAACCGAGACCCCGGGTCGCCTGACTCGGGGTTCTTCTTTTAATGCGTTTTAGAACATTGGTCCGGCCGGGGCGGCGGTCCTATTAATAACCCGTGCATGATGAACGACGGGGAGGACACATGAGCGCTCAGGCGACGTTGACCATGACAAGACAGGCATTGCGATCGCGGTATGAGGAGGACGGCTTTTGCGTGGTGCCGGAGCTGTTTCCGGCCGACGTGGTGGAGCGGGCGGTGCAGGGCATGGACGCCATCCGCCGCGGCGAGTACGACACCGGCACGCCGCCGGAGGAGTCGCCGTGGAAGCCGGGCGACGATCCGAACGTGCTGTGCAAGATCGAGATGCCGCATGTGGCCAGCCGAGGCGTGCGCGAGCTGGTGACGCATCCGGCTTTGGGCAAGCTCATCGCCGATCTGACCGGGGCGAGCAAGGTCTGGGTCTGGTGGGTGCAGTTGCTGTACAAGCCGCCCGGAGGCAAGCCCGGCACGAGCGTGGGCTGGCACCAGGATAAGCAATATTGGCACGCGTTCTCGCCCGACAGCGAACTGCTCACCTGCTGGGTGGCCTTGAGCGACGTGACCGAGCAATCGGGGCCGGTACGGTTTCTCCGCGGCTCGCATCGCTGGGGGCTCAAGAACATCGGCGACTTCTTCCACCAGGATATCGAGGCCCAGAAAGCGGCAGTGCCCATTCCGCCCGGCGAGACCTGGGACGAGGTGGCCGCCATCATCCCGCGCGGCGGGTGCAGCGTGCATCATATGCTGACGTATCACGGCAGCGGCCCCAATCTGTCGAACGCGCCGCGGCGAAGCTTCGCCATTCACCTGCGGACCGAGCGTTCGCGACCGGCCGACAACGTCAGCGAGCTGACGCTCGAACAGGGCCGCGACTTGATCAAGTATCTCGATGATCCGTTCTACAATCCGCTGGTGTACGGGAAGGACGAATGACGAAATCCAAATGACGAAAGAAACCCGAATGACGAAGTCCGAATGACGAGTGACAACGCGACCCGGTTGTGAGTTCAGCGAGCGGCGGGGCTTGTCCCCGCCGTCTTGTGCGCCTTTGCGTCTGCCCCCTCAAGCCTCAGGTCTCAAGTCTGAGGTCTAACGCCTTCCCCATTCCCGCTCGACCGGCTTATCATATGCGACCATGGGAAACGGCATCGCACTGTTCGGCGGGACGTTCGACCCGATTCACCACGGGCACCTGATCGTGGCCCGGGCGGTGGTCGAGCAGCTCGGCTATGCGCGGGTGGTCCTGATTCCCGCACCCAACCCGCCGCACAAGGTGGGCCGCGAACTGACTGACGCGACGCATCGACTGGAGATGGCCCGCCGGGCCGTCGAGGGCGAGCCGCGGTTCGACGTAAGCGACATCGAACTCCGCCGGCCGGGCCTGAGCTACACTATCCTGACCGTCGAAGCGTTTCGCCGGGAGGTGGGCCCGGACGTACCGCTGGCCTGGATCATCGGAGGCGACTCGTTGCCCGAATTGCACAGTTGGTATCGCATTGGTGAGCTGGTCGACGCCTGCCGGATCGTTACCGCGGTCCGCGCCGGTTATGAGACGCCCGATCTCAGCGCCTTGCGTCGGACGCTCGCTCCCGAGCAGGTCGATCGGCTGTGCCGCGACATTCTCCCCACGCCAGTGATCGAGATCTCCGCCACCGACATCCGCCGCCGCGTGCACGACGGTGAGTCCATCCGCTATCTGGTGCCCGAGTCCGTGCGGGCGTACATCCACGACCACAACCTGTACAAGTGAACGCCCGAAACCGCTTCTGAAGCTGCGTGATCTGCCTAATCTGCGGACCCCAGGTGCCCACGAACGCGAGTGACAACAATCGCGCCCGGCGATATGGTTCCATCCGTCGCCGTGTGCGCGACGGTGAGTCCATCCGCTGTCTGGTGCCCGAGTCCGTGCGGGCCTACATCCGACCACAACCTGTACAAGAATGCACCATGAACCGGCAGGTCGGTCATACGAAAGAGCATGGCCCAGCGAACGCATTCGGCTCTCACCGATCGGCGCTCGCCGGGCCGTTTCATCAATGCCGCTTTTAAGGCACCGGTCGGCAGGCCCGGTAGCCCTCGAAGTCAATCAGGACTCACGCCACGCGGCGCTTGACCCAGCCGGCCATACCCAGACCGATGAACGCCAGGAGAGCCGCACCCGGCGCGGGGACCGGGACTACCGTCAACTCGAATGCACGATCACCGTCGTACACCGAGCCCTTGGTCCAGTAGAACGTGATTTCTTGCCCGGTAGGCTGGCTCTTTTCTCTTCGCCACCAGGTGTTCCCCCAATCGTTCGCGGAAACCCAATGCCAGTAGCCATCCGTTTGGGGGTTGTCGGTGTCGTTAATGATCGACAGGAGCGTGGTGCCCTGCGCCACATCAATGTTCAAATTCTGGAACTCGTACTTGTAGATCTTGAGGTCGCTGAAGGCTTCCCCGGTAAATGTCCGGATGCCGGCGCCAAGGTTCTGCTCGAAGGCGACAGACTCATCAGGGTCACCGCCAACAATGTTATGGAATCGTAGCGTGAAGTTGTCCGCTTCCGGGGGGGTGTTCGTGTAGTTCTTGTAGTTGTAATAGAGCCCCCAGACGGTGATGCTGGTGATCCGCCCGGCAAAAGGAAGCGTGATTTCGTTGCCGACCACCTGACCATAGCTCTGCTGGAAGTCGCTGAGCAGGCCGTTCACGCTGTCGTAATTGGGGCCGCCGGTGCCAAGCGTCACATCGCCATGGGCGGCACTGGCCAGCATGCAGACAAGACATAGTGCCGTGCATTGAACTCGCATATTGTGCTCCTTTCTCCTGTGTCGGTGAGAAATGAAACGACTCCTACTGTTCCCGAAGTATGTCAACGGCACACAGACGATCCCTGCCCAGGTCCGCCGAGCGTCAAGCGGACGTCAAGAGGCTGAGCAGGACCAATGGCCGGCGTTTCCCCATAAAAACGATCCTCTTGTTGTTGTCCCGGTTGCGAGGCGATGTGGCGATTCCGGATCGGTGTTTCCAAGATTAGACGAGTGGGCGTCACAAATCAACGAAGAAGTTCACATTCCGGCCCAATTTCTTCGGGTTGATCTCGAGTGTTCAGAGGGGATTGTACAAAACCGAACGTGGATCAACATAGATGTTTATTATTGTTACTGTTAGGTCCCGAATGGATTGGTTTTGTCTTGAAGGACTCGTGTTCCAATTGAGGTCGCTCCGAGGTTTATCCGGGCGTACATTCAGGACCACAACCTGTACAAGAACGCACCGTGAACCGGCGGGGCGGGCATACGAAAGAGCACGGCCCGGCGAACGCATCGGCTCTTGCCGATCGGCGCTCGCCGGGCCGTCTCGTTATGCCGCCGTCAGGTTGCAGGCCGACAGGCTCGGCAACCGTCCGAGTCCGTCATGGCTTATGCCGCGCGGCGCTTGACCCAGCCGGCAATACCCAGACCGATCATGCCCAGGAGCGCTGCACCCGGCGCGGGGACGACCGTCACCCTGGGGTTGGCGACAACGTACCCCGGATCACCGCTGACATAGTGGGTCAGCGTATCGCCAAACACCCAATTGAAACCATAGGCTACATTGGTGTTCAGTTCTCGTGGAGCTCCCGTGCCGAGTCCGTCCCAGCCAGTCGTCAGCTGAGCCACGCTGGGGGCCAGAATGGTAAAGTTCGCCAAATCCTCAAACGTCAGGCCCACGCCGTTGTTCGGAAGCCAGGACTTATCATTCGTCTCATAGACCTTGGCTACCTGGTCTTTCAGGAAGTCCCAGTCCATGTTCCACTGTTTGTCACCCGAACGCCAAACGGGATCGGTCGGCTCGTTGGCGATCACGGCAAACCTGCCGGCGCCGTCGGTAATCCAGATGTTGAAGTAGGGGGCTACCGCCGGGCCGCTACCCGCGGTAAATCGCGCGGGATCATCCAGTCGCTGAATGCTGATCGTGCTGAGCTGGCCGACCTTGAACCCGTTCACATCATTGGTGCCCCATCCGGCTTTCATGCCTCCCTCGGTAATCAGGAACTCCTTGGCATCGACCCCGCTTACGGTGACATCGTTAATCTCGGGGGTACGACGGATCACGAAGGTGCTCCAATCCGCCGATGCCGTCGCCGCACCGATGAACAGCACTGCAATCCCAATCGAAAGAATCTGTTTTCATGTTTTCCTCCTCTGACCAAAGCCGCGCGAAGTGCGCTATTGAACGCCTGAAGTCAAACCAGAAATCTCAAGATTGGGTTAGCGGTGGGCTGCGGGGCGCGAGGACGAGGAGTGTTTGTTGCGGCGACCGGAGGCGATACTCGGCTTCCGGTCGATAAAAGCGCGGGGCGGGCCTGTCGGACTCGGACGCGATCAGGCCGAAGACACTCTGCATGGGCTGGAGCGTCGGTTGGAACTCG